>Ga0105104_10000082_pt1 | contig 64205 bp, 68 predicted proteins | sample PPLLaktember2015_3_FD_87034 | JGI IMG/M metagenome (GOLD analysis project Ga0105104, IMG submission 87034) | Freshwater sediment microbial communities from Prairie Pothole Lake near Jamestown, North Dakota, USA - PPLs Lake P7 Core (6) Depth... | ecosystem: Environmental > Aquatic > Freshwater >... | reverse complement strand
GAGAGCATCGCGCCGCAGCCGTCGCTGATGGTGCCGCAGTTCTTTCCCTGGGCTGCGCAGGTCGTGGGCGTGCAGGCACCTGTCCCGCAGACGTTGGGCGTCCCACCTCCACCGCAGGTCTGACCGGAGCCGCAGGTGCCACAGGAGAGCATTGCGCCGCAGCCGTCGCTGATGGTGCCGCAGTTCTTTCCCTGGGCGGCGCAGGTGGTCGGCGTGCAGGCGCTCGGGCCGCAGACGTTGGGCGTTCCACCGGCGCCGCAGCTCTCGCCCGGCCCGCAGGTTCCGCACGAGAGCACGGAGCTGCAGCCGTCGCTGATGGTGCCGCAGTTCTTTCCCTGGGCGGAGCAGGTGGTCGGCGTGCAGCTCCCGGTCCCGCAGACGTTGGGGGTGCCACCGCCGCCGCAGGCCTGACCGGCGCCGCAGCTCCCGCAGCTCACGCTTCCTCCGCAGCCGTCGGGCACGCTCCCGCAGTTCTGGCCCGATCCGCAGGAGGTGGCCGGGATGCACGAGCCGCCGTCCGGCGTCTCGACGGCAGCCGGCTCCACCGTGCCCTGGCACGCGATGCACAGCAGAACGCCGAAGCAGGCGATGCGTGTCATCGTGCTCGGGATGTCACGTCGCTCGCCGACCGACAAGGTGCACATCGGCGCCCGCACGGTGACATCCGGCGCTCGTCCATAACTTTTCGGCGAGAGCGGCACTCGCCGCCCGAGCGTGTCCGCGCTCGGACGGTTCGCGCGCCGTCGACGTCAGTCGCCGTGCGCCAGGTGTCCCTGCGACCGCCGCTCAGACCGGCAGCGCATCGGGCTCGTGCCCAGGGAACAGGCCCCGGAGATCCGTCTGCCCGTGTCGCCGGGGTCACGGTCTCCTCCGGCGGCCGATCGGTCAGCTCTCGAGCTGCAGGGGCGGCTTGCCGAGCCGCGGCCCGGCGGCGGGCTCGGGCACCGTCACCGGCCGGCGGGGAAGGAGCAGCGCGCCGAGACCGCTGGCGAGCGTCAGCGGGAACACCGCGAACCAGCCCAGCACCGGCACGACGAAGAGCAGCGCGAGCACCGCGCCCCCGCGAAGCACCCGGCGCCAGGGCTGCGCGGCATCCACCGGTGCCGCCAGACCGGCGCCGATCTTGTCCGCCAGGCCCGCGGAGCCGATGAGGGCCAGCACCAGCGGGATCATCAGCAGCGCTCCGGTGAGCAGCTTCACGCCGGGATGCGCGGCCTTGACGAACACCGCGAAGACCAGCACCACCGGGAGGAGCGCGAGCAGCCCCGCGAGCGTCGCGGCCACCGGCCGCGTGGCGTAGGTGAGGCGTGCGCGCTCCACGGCGGGACGGAAAAGCGCCACCGCTGCCAGCCAGTAGGCGTTCAGGCCCAGGTAGACACCGGCGACCATCAGGAACCAGAAGAGGATGTCGGCGAAGATCATGGCGTCTCGGTCTGGCGTGGGGGGAAGGGGATCTCGAGCCCCAGCTCGGGGAGGCGTGCGACCGCCGCCAGGGCGGTCTGCCGCGAGGGGAGGGATGGGCGCGGCGCGGCGGGCGAGCGCGGGAGTCGCGGCGCGCGCGGCACCGAGCGAGACAGCGCACTGGCGCCGGCGGCGAGCGCGTCAGCCGTCGAGGCCACGGCCCCGGGCCACACCAGCACGGTGAGCGCCGCGGCCGCGGCCAGACCGACCAGCCCCGCCCAGGCGAGTGGCTCCGGTGCGCGGCCGTTCCCGGGGGTGCGGGCGAGCAGCGCCCGTCGGGCCACCTGCTCCACCCAGCCGGGGCGAGGCGCGTGTGGCTCCGCAGCCGGCGCTCGCCGAGCAGCATCCGTCAGCCGCCTCCAGCGGGCCTCGAAGCCGTCAGTCATTGGAACCCTCCGGCGAGAGGAGCCGCCGTGCCGCGTCCTGGAGCCGCCGCCGCGCGCGAAAGGCACTGACTTTGAGGGCGGTGCGATTGCGCCCGGTGAGGGCAGCGACCTCCTCCAGCGAGCGCTCCTCCAGCGAGAGGAGCGTCAGGAGGAGCCGATCGTCCGGCGGGAGCACGGCCAGGAGCGCCTCCACCGCGGCGCGCGCCCCGAGCAGCTCGTCCACCGGCGGGGCCGGGTCCGCGACCAGCGAGGCGATCCACTGCAGTGCCTCCGGCGAGAGCGAGGGCACCGGTCTCCGCCGGCGCTCGGAGCGCAGCGCATCCCGGCAGAGGTTGATGGTCAGCCGCGAGAGCCAGTGCTCGAACGGAACCCCTTCGCGCTCCTGGTAGCGGCCGAGCCGGGTGAAGACGGCGAGGAAGACGTCCTGCACCAGGTCGTCCTCGAGAACCGCTCGAGGCCGGTGTGCGCGGACCAGACGCCGGACCTGCGGCTCGAAGCGCCGGACCAGCGCCTCGGCCGCAGCGCTCTCCCCGCGCCGCACGCCGTCCACGCACGCCCGGACCGACGGCGGCACGTCCGGAAGCACTGGGCAGGAAGCAGCCATCCACGACCCCGAGAACGACGGGGGCCTGTGGCGGTTACGTCCGCCAAGGAAGACCCTTGCTCGCCGCCCGGGGTGTCGTCCTGGACTCGTCACTGGCCCTCGAGAATCCGTGAGCAGGAGGGGGGGTTCTGCACATCTCGGATCGAATGGCCATCGTCCTCGGAGGCCGAGGGTCCGGAGGCTGCGGCATGGAGCGATGGAGGTCTGGGGCGGCGGCGCTCGCGTGTTTCCTGCTCGCCTGCGGTGGGACCGGCGGCGCGTCGGTGGATCGGGGGGCGACCGGAGGCGGGACCGGAACCCACGGCCCCGGGGCAGACGGTGGCCAGCCGCCGGCGGAACCAGGAACCGACGGCGGCCTGCCGCCGGACGGGGGCACGATCGACGGCGGGACCAACGATGCCGGGACCGACGCTGGCACCGGGTTCTAGTCGTCGTCTGCGCACGCTGGGCCGCCCACGACCGGACGCGTGCTTCAGGGTGGGTAACCGGTCGCGGGGGTCCGGAGCCGCGACCGGACGCTCTCCAGCGCGTCCCGGTACAGCCGATCGTCCGGCTTCTTCGAGACCGCGTCGGCATAGAGCGCCTCCGCCTCCTCCCAGCGGCCGAGCGCCTCGAGCACCAGCCCGAGGTCGTAGGCCGCCGCGGCGAGCTCCGGATGGCGCGCGTGCACCGACTCGAACGAGGCGCGTGCCTCTTCGAGGTCCCCCCGAGCCGCCGCAGTCGCTCCTGGCTGGAGGAGCGGACCGTCCACGTCCAGCTCCACCTCCTCGACGCGCGGGCGCGGCGCGAGCACGCGCAGGAGATCGTCCACCGCGCGCAGGCTCGCCTCGACCAGCAGCTGCGACTCGCCGGCACGCGACACGTCGGAGGTGCTCTCGCTCCCCTCGACCAACCCGCCCGTCTCGTAGGGCTCGCTCCAGGGCCCTTCCGGTGTCCGGGCGACGCGGCTCAGCAGTCGCACCCGGGCCTGCGGCTCGGTCCCACCGGCGCCGGAGCGCGGCGCGGCGAAGCTCCACTCGGCGACGGCGAGCGAGACGTAGGCGCGCCGGCCGCTCGCATCCACCGGCTCGTCGGGCTTCCATGCCTCCACCTGGAAGTATCCCTGGCGCGCAGCGCGGCCCTTCAGGGTGTGCACGACGACGCTCGGCGAATCGTCCGGACCGTCCACCTGCACCAGGGAGAGCACGCGCGCCCGCGGACCGAGGTCCACCACCGCGGGGGTGGGGCGGGCCACGCGCAAGGTCGGGGCGCACGCCCCGAGCAGGAGCAGCCCCAGGAGCGCGCTACGGCATCCTCCCCACCGCATCCATCCCAAAGGTCAGCTCCGCCTGCCACGGCCCGGCCGGGAACCCATCGAGCACCAGCACCCGGTCGAGCGCCCGCAGCGTCTCGAGCCCCAGCCTTCCGAACTCCACCCCGAGCGCCGGCGGGGTCTTCGGCCGGGACGTCCCGCCGGTCAACCACACCGCCGCGCCGTGGAGCATGAGGCGTCCGGTATCGAGCTGCAGCTCGAGCAGGACCGGCACCCCGAGGCGCGCGTCCTTCGGCAGCTCGCCGGTCTCGAGCTCGACGCCGGCGCCTCCGCGAGAGAGATCCCGCACGCTCCACACCTGGGTCGTGCCCTGCGCCTTGAGGTGCACCGGGACTCGCGGGTAACGGCGCGACTTCTCGTGGCGGTGCGCCTCGAAGAGCTTGAGCAGCGCCGCGTCCAGCCCCTTCCGGCTCCGGCCGGGCACGTACTTGATGTTGAGGAAGTACTCGCCCGAGGCCGAGCGGCGGACATCCACCACCTCGCCGAGCACCTCCACCGGGTGCGCGACCGCCTCGGCGGTGAGCTCGAAGAGGAACCTCGTTCCCCGCGCCAGCGGTCGCTGGCTGGGAAGCGACACCCCACCCTTGCCGACGCTCTTGGTGAACGCCTGAAGCAGCGACTCCGGGCTCCGGTAGGAGATGCGCAGCCGGACCGGCTGGACGGAATGCGGGGCGGCCGGAACGTTCATCGGCGGACGGCAAAGTTCCCGGAAAGTCGAGGGGCCCACAAGTCCTCCAGGGGTGGGCCTCCCCGTCTTTCTGGATCAACGATGGAAAGAAGTGGTATGGAGTGGATCAGCAGGGATCTCCAGCGGCAGGCAACCGTGTGTTCCGGGGCGTCTACGAGCATCAGATCGACGGCAAGGGGCGAACCAGCCTTCCGGCCAAGCTCCGGGAGACGCTGGTGGGCGCCTACGACGAGCGGCTCATCGTCACGACCGCCCTCGACCCCTGCCTGCACGCCTACCCGGCCCGGGAGTGGGAGCTGCTCGAGGCTTCCCTCGCCACGCGCAACCCCATGGAGCCGGGGGTGAAGACCTTGATGCGGCTCTACGTGGCGCCAGCCCAGGAGTGCCCGGTCGACAAGCTGGGCCGGATCCTGATCCCGCCCACGCTCCGCGCGCACGCCGGCCTGGAGAAGGACGTGGTCTGGGCGGGGATGGTGAAGGTCATCGAGGTGTGGAGCCGGGACGGATGGCGCAGGGCGCAGGAGGACGCGCGCGGTGCCGCCGACTCGGCCGACGTCATGCGCGTGCTCACCGAGCTGCGCCACGGAAGGGAGCAATCGTGATCAAGGCGGCGAAGAAGGCGAGGCAGCTCGAGCCCGAGCCCTCTCTCAGGCTGAAGCACACCACGCTCTCCTGCATGGGCGAGCTGGACCGCGACGCGCTCCGCGCGATCCGCGACCGGATGGTGCGGCTCCTGGATCAGGGCTGCGTCTGGCTGGTGCTCGACCTCACCGACGTCAGCCACGTCGACTACCGGGGCGTCCCCTGGCTGGTCTCGCAGGCCGAGGAGTACCGGCGCCGGGGCGGGGACGTGAAGCTCGCCGGGGTGTCGCGGTACCTGCTGGCCATCCTCCGCGCCGCCGGCGCGCACGACGCGTTCGAGATCTACCCGGACGCGGGCGATGCGCGAGAGGCGCTGAGCCAGGGCCACACCGCCTGGCTGCACTGAAGCGGCCGTTCCTTGGCGTTCGTCCACGCAACCGTCCTCCGCGACGAGGTGGTGCAGCTCTTGAAGCCGGTTCCCGGAAGGCGCCTGGTGGACGCGACGCTCGGAGGAGGCGGGCACGCCGAGGCCTTGCTCGCGGCTGGAGCCGAGGTCATCGGCGTGGATCGAGATCCGTCCGCCATCGCGGCCGCCCGCGCCCGGCTCGCCGGCTCCGAGCGGTTCCGGGCGCTGGAAGGGCGGGCGGGAGAGCTGGAGTCGCTGCTCGGCTCTTTGAATCTGCTCCCGGTGGACGGCGTGCTGCTGGACCTCGGGGTGAGCAGCCCCCAGCTCGACACGCCCGAGCGCGGCTTCAGCTTTCAGGCCGAGGGCCCGCTCGACATGCGGATGGGACGCGAGGGCGAGACCGCCGCCGAGCTGATCCGCCGGCTGTCCGAGTCGGAGCTGACGGCGGTGCTGCGGGAGATCGGGGAGGAGCCGTTCGCAAGGCCCATCGCCCGGGCGCTGAAGCAGGACCTGCCGACCACCACCGTGCAGGCCGTCGCCTCCGTGAAGCGGGCGGTGCCGCGCAAGGCCTGGCCCTCGAAGGTGCACGTGGCGACGCGCACCTTCCAGGCGCTGCGGATCGCGGTGAACGACGAGCTGGGCGAGCTGGACCGGGTCCTCGCCTCGCTGCCGCGTCTGCTCCGCGTGGGAGGCCGGGCGGCGGTCATCGCCTTCCATAGCCTCGAGGACCGCGCGGTGAAGCAGGCCTTCCGCGCGCTCGAGGGTCGCTGCACGTGCCCGCCCGGGTTGCCAGTCTGTGCCTGCGGGGCGCAGGGGACGTTCCGGGTCCTCACCCGGCGGGCGGTGCAGGCCTCGGACGCCGAGGTGGGCCAGAATCCCCGGGCGCGCAGCGCGCGGCTCCGGGCCGTGGAGAGGGTGGCATGAGCCGGAATTCGGGGAAGGGGCGCCGCGTCTCGCTCGGCGCGGTGCTGGGGCAGATGCTTCCGGTGGTGCTGTGCTTCGGACTGCTCGGGGCGGTGGGCATCCTCCACGTCGCCTCGCGGAGTCGGGTCGTGGACGCGGCGTACCGGCTGTCGTCGCTCGAGTCCGAGAGCCGCACCCTGGCCCTGGCCAACGACCGGCTGAAGCTCGAGCTGGCCACCCTCAAGCGCCCGGCGCGCCTGGAGGCCATCGCCCGCGGTCAGCTGGGGATGGGACCGCCGGATGCGTCGGTGGTCGACTCGGTCGCAGCTCGGACGGCGCCGGTGGCGACCCACGGCGCCGAGGGCCGGCGCACGCTGGCCGATCGCCGCTCGCCACGATGATCCCCCGCCGGTCCACCGAGCGTGGACGTCCTCCGGCGGAGCTGACCCGCTGGACCCGGGCGCGGGTGCTGGTCATGGGCGGGCTGCTCATGGCCGCGCTCGGAGCGACGCTGGCCCGCGCGGTCAGCCTTCAGGTCCTCCAGCGCGCCCGGCTCACCTCGATGGCCACGGACCAGACGGTGCGGGAGATGGAGATCCCCGCCCGGCGCGGCGACATCTACGACCGCCGTGGCATCCCCCTGGCCCAGAGCGTGGAGGTGGACTCGCTCTGGCTGGACCCCTCGATGGTCGGCGACCTCCGGCGCGCTGCCCGCGACCTCGCCCGGACGCTCCACCTGGACGCCGCCGAGCTCGAGGCCCGGCTCGCCCGCGGCCGCCGCTTCGCCTGGGTGAAGCGCCAGGTGACGCCTCAGGAGGTCACCCTCGCGCAGCGGCTGGAGGTTCCCGGTCTGGGGGTCGCGAAGGAGCCGAAGCGCTTCTACCCGCAGCGCGAGCTCGGGGCCCAGGTGCTGGGCGTGGTCGGCACGGACGGCCACGGGCTGGAGGGGCTCGAGCTGGCGTTCGAGGACGAGCTGTCCGGACAGAGCGAGAAGGTGGAGGGAACCCGCGACGCCCGGGGCCGGAATCTCCTCCTCCAGGGCGCGCCCGAGGCGGTCGGCCGCCGGGGAGCGACGGTGACCCTCACCCTCGATCGACAGGTGCAGTACGCGGCGGAGAAGGCGCTCGACCGAGCGGTGGACGAGAGCAAGGCCATCGCCGGGATGCTGGTGGTCCTGGACCCACGGACCGGCGAGCTGCTCGCGCTGGCCCAGACCCCCCGGGTCAACCCCAATGCCCCGGCACCGGGCATCGCCGCCGGCGCGCTGCGGGACCGGCCGGCGCTGGACCTCTTCGAGCCGGGCAGCACCTACAAGGCCTTCGTCGCCGCAGCGGCGCTGGAGGAGCGCGCCGTCCGGCCCGAGGACTCCCTCGACTGCGAGGGGGGAAGCTGGGAGGTGGGCCGGCACGTCATCCACGACACCCACCCGCACGGGATGCTGAACCTCGCCCGCATCCTCGCGGTCTCCTCCAACATCGGCGCCGCCAAGCTGGCCCAGCGGCTCGGCCGCGAGGGGATGATGCGGACCGCCCGCCGCTTCGGCTTCGGCGAGCGGACCGGGCTCGCCCTCCCCGGCGAGGGCAAGGGCAGCATTCCCTACCCCAAGGCCGAGGTGACCCTGGCCACCCAGGCCTTCGGGCAGGGGCTGAGCGCGACCGCGGTCCAGGTAGCCGCGGGGTATGGAGCGCTGGCCAACCGGGGCGTCCTGATGCGGCCCTACCTCGTCTCCCGGGTCACCGACCCGGACGGGGTGGTGCTCCTCGAGAACCAGCCCACCCAGGTGCGGCAGGCGGTGAGCGAGCGGACCGCGCGCCAGGTGGTCCAGATGCTCGAAGGCGTGGTCCAGAAGGACGGCACCGCTCCTCGGGGTGCGCTCGAGGCGTACCGGGTGGCCGGGAAGACCGGCACCTCGCAGAAGCCCGACCCGGTGGCACGCGGTTACTCCGACAAGCGAATCGCGAGCTTCGCGGGCATCGTCCCGGCCGACGACCCCCGGCTGGTCATCTACGTGATGATCGACGAGCCCAAGACCGACGTGTACGGAGGCCTGGTCGCCGCCCCGGCGTTCAAGGAGGTCGCCACGGCGGTCCTTCCCTACCTTGGCGTCCCACCGTCGCTTTCCGTGCTTGCCAGCGCCAAGAAGGTTCCCAACCCACCCCCGATGCAGGTAAAGGAGGAGCCCGCCGCGGCCCAGCCGGTCACCGAGCGGCTGGAGCAGGGGAGTGTGTCGGTCCCGAACGTGCAAGGACAGGTCGGTCGTGATGCCGTGGCGCGCCTGCTGGCGACCTCCCTGGAGCCCAGACTTCGTGGCAGTGGACGGGTGATGGCGCAGTCGCCAGCCCCCGGCGCGCATGTGGCGCGTGGGGCGAGAGTGACGCTCGAGCTTGGCGCCTCGCCCTGAGCAAGGATTTGCGTACATGAAGTTGACCGAAGTGTTGGCGGGGATTGGTGCCGAGCAGCAGTCCGGCTCTCGGGCGTCGCTCGAGGTCACCGGCGTTGCCCACGACTCGCGCAAGGTGAAGCCGGGCGACCTCTTCGTCGCCATCCCGGGGGCCACCTCCGACGGGGCGACCTTCGTCGCCGACGCCAAGCAGAAGGGCGCGGTGGCGGTGGTGGCGCAGCGTCCGGTGCAGGCCGACGGCCCGGTGTTCCAGGTGCCGAACACACGGCAGGCGCTGGCGCTGATCGCGGCGAACTTCTACCGGAAGCCGGCCGGTGAGCTGATGCTGCTGGGGGTCACCGGGACCAACGGGAAGACCACCACCACCTGGCTGCTGGAGTCCATCTGCGCCGCCGGGGGTGCGGCCACCGGGCGGATCGGGACCATCGACACCCGGTTCGCCGGCCGCTCGCTCGAGCCGACCCACACGACGCCCGACGCGCTCGCCCTCCACTCGCTCTTCCGCGAGATGCTCGACGCGGGCACGGACACGGTGGTGATGGAGGTGAGTAGCCACGCCCTGGAGCAGGACCGGGTGCACGGCCTCATCTTCCGGGCCGCGGGCTTCACCAATCTCAGCCGAGATCACCTCGACTACCACCCGGACATGGAGGCCTACTTCCAGTCCAAGCGAAAGCTCTTCAGCGAGAACCTGAGCCCCGGTGGCGTGGCGGTGGTGAACGGCGACGACACCTACGCCGCGCGGCTCTACAACGAGGTCCGCTCCAGCAAGCGGATGGCCTGGAAGTTCAGCCGCAACGGCGGGGAGATCTCCGCGGCGGGCGTCGAGTACTCCATCGCCGGAATCAAGGCGACCCTCAAGACGCCGGCGGGGGACATCGCCATCCAGTCGGCCCTGGTGGGACCGCACAACCTGGAGAACATCCTCGCCGCCGCCGGGATGGCGCTCGGCGCCGGCTTCAGCCGCCAGGACGTGAAGGAGGGCATCGCCCGGATGAAGGGGGTGCCGGGGCGGATGGAGCGCATCGAGTCCGAGGAACGGGTGGCTCTCATCGACTACGCGCACAGCGACGACGCGCTCCGCCGTTCGCTCGAGGCGGCCCGTACCCTCGCCCGCGGCCGCGTCGTCGTGGTGTTCGGCTGCGGCGGCGACCGCGACAAGGGCAAGCGCCCGCTGATGGGCCAGGTGGCCGCGGAGAACGCGGACCTGGTGGTGCTCACCAGCGACAATCCGCGCACCGAGGATCCGGACGAGATCATCTCCCAGATCACCGCCGGCGTGGAGAAGGCAGGCCTCCGCCGGATGAGCGCCGGGAAGGCGAAGAGCGGCGAGCGCGGCTACCTGGTGGACGCCGACCGCCGAGCTGCGATCGAGCTCGGGGCGTCGCTGCTGAAAGAGGGGGACGTGCTACTCGTCGCGGGCAAGGGGCACGAGGGCTACCAGCTCGTCGGGACCGAGAAGCGGCCCTTCGACGACGTGGCCGAGGCTCGCGCCGCCCTGGCCAAGGCCCGAGCCGCCTGAGCCACCGCCGATGGCCGCCGAGCCCCGGTTCACTCACGCCGAGGTCGTCGCCGCCACCGGGGCACATCCCACCGCCACGCCGCGCGCACCGTTCGACGGAGTGTCCACCGACTCGCGCACCCTCGCTCCCGGCGCGCTCTTCGTCGCGCTCCGCGGCGAGCGCTTCGACGCCCACGGCTTCCTGGCCGACGTGGTTGCCGGGGGCGCGGGGGGAGCGGTCATCCAGGCCGAGCACCCCCGCGCCGCGGTCCCTCGCGGCTTTCCGCTGTACGAGGTACCGGACACGCTTCAGGCGCTGGGCGGGCTCGGGCGGTTCCACCGCCGGCGCTTCACCCTCCCGCTCGGCGCGGTCGGCGGAAGCAACGGGAAGACCACCACCAAGGAGATGGTCGGGGCCATTCTCGCCATCCGCGGCCCGGCGCTGAAGACCGAAGGCAACCGCAACAACGAGGTCGGGCTCCCGCTCACGCTCTTCCGCCTCCGGCCGGAGCACGTGGCCGCCGTGGTGGAGCTGGGGATGAACCACGCCGGCGAGGTGAGCCGGCTCACCGCGGTCGCCGAGCCCGACGCAGCGCTCATCACCACCGTGCAGCCCGAGCACCTCGAGGGGCTGGGGAGCATCGACGGGGTGGCCGACGCCGAGGGTGAGCTCTTCGCCGGGCTGTCGCCGCGGTCCACGGCGGTGGTGAACCTGGACGATCCGCACGTCGTCCGGCAGGGGGCCCGGGCCCGTGGCGCGAAGCTGGGCTTCGGTCGCGCCGCCGGAGCCGAGGTCCGGCTGGTGGAGTCCAGACCCCGCGGAAAGACCGGACTGGCCCTGGTCATCGAGGCCGGCGGCCGGCAGTGGCCGGTGTCGCTCGGCTTCGTCGGCGAGCACAACGCCCTCAACGCCACCGGCGCCTTTGCCCTCGCCACCGCGCTGGGCTTCCGGCCCGAGGAATGCGTCCAGGGGCTCGAGGCCGCGCGCCCGTACGCGCGGCGGCTCAACGTGGTGGAGGCGCCCGGCGGCTGGACGGTCGTGGACGACTGCTACAACGCCAACCCGGCCTCGATGGCTGCGGCGCTGGACACCTCGCGCACCCTCGCCGGTGAGGGCCGGGTGGTGGCCGTGCTCGGGGACATGCTGGAGCTGGGTCCCGGCGAGCAGCAGGAGCACGTGGCCCTGGGTGCGCGGGTGTCGCAGGTCGTGGCGCTGGCCGCGTTCCTCGGCCCCCGGAGCGCGTGGACGGCCGGCTCAGCACGGGGAATCGAGTCGGCACACTTCCTGGAGGTGGAGCCTCTCTGGGAATGGCTCCGCCCGCGGCTGCGGTCCGGTGACCTCGTCCTGGTGAAGGGAAGCCGCGGAATGCGTCTCGAGCGGATGGTGGAAAAACTGACCGGACGGGCGGCTTCCGGGGGACACTAGCGCCACCTCGCAACCGTGCTCTTCCTCCTCTACCGCCTGCTCCAGGACTCCCAGGCGCAGCGGTTCCTCAACTTCCTCCGCTACCCCACCTTCCGCATCGTCGCCGCGGGGGTGGCGGCGCTGCTCATCGGCCTGTTCTGGGGCCGTCAGTTCATCGAGCAGCTGCGCCTCACGCAGCACGGGCAAGACAACGTGCGCGAGGACACGCCCGATCGCCACCAGACGAAGAAGGGCACGCCGACCATGGGCGGCGCGATGATCCTGGTCTGCGTCGGGCTCTCGACGTTGCTCTTCGCCGACCTCGGCTCGCGGGTGGTGTGGGTGGCGCTGCTCTGGACCTTCGGCTTCGGCTTCATCGGCTTCCTCGACGACTGGCTGAAGCTGTCGAAGCGGAACAGCAAGGGGCTGGCAGGGAAGAAGAAGCTCGCGCTGCAAACGCTGTTCTACCTGGTGGGGGTGTTCGGCATCCTCTGCACCTGGAAGGGCGGGGTACCTCATCTCCTGTTCGAGACGCGCATCACCGTCCCCTTCATCCCCACCCGCCACTTCAACCCCGACCTGGGCTGGCTGTACGTGTTCTTCGGCTGGGTGGTGGTGGTCGGGACATCGAACGCGGTGAACCTCACCGACGGCCTGGATGGCCTGGCGATCGTCCCCACCATCGTGGCCGCCGCCACCTTCGCCATCCTCTGCTACGTGGCGGGCAGCGGGCTCCACATCGCCGACGTGCAGGAGGTCGCCGGGCAGCAGCGGCTGGTGAGCACGCCGCTCTGGCGCTACCTCGGGATCCTCCCGGTGGCCGGCGGCGCGGAGCTGGCCGTGTTCTGCGCCGCGATGGTGGGGGCGGGCCTGTCCTTCCTCTGGTTCAACACCTACCCGGCGAGCGTGTTCATGGGGGACATCGGCTCGCTGGCGCTGGGGGGCGCCCTGGGCGGGCTGGCGGTGCTGAGCAAGAACGAGGTGGCCTCGGCCATCATCCACGGGGTGTTCCTGGCCGAGGCGCTCTCGGTGATGATCCAGGTGGCCTCGTTCAAGATGACCGGACGCCGAGTCTTCCGCATGGCCCCGGTGCACCACCACTTCGAGCTCAAGGGCCTCTCGGAGCCGAAGATCATCGTGCGCTTCTGGATCGTCTCCATCGTCTGCGGCGCGGTGGCGCTGATGACGCTCAAGCTGCGCTGACCGTGGACCTCGGCGGACGGACGGTGGCGGTGCTGGGCGCGGGCAAGAGCGGGATCGCCGCGTCCGAGCTGCTGCTGTCGCGCGGAGCCCGGGTGACGCTCTGGGACGAGCGCTCCCCGGAGCAGCTGGGCGCGGAGGCGCTCGCCGCGCGCGGTGTCGCGGTCCGAGGCGGCGCACCCGTCGGCTCGGTCGACCTCGGCCGGCCGGACCTGGTGGTGGTGAGCCCGGGCGTGCCGCTCCGGCTGCCTTCCATCGTCCGCGCCCGGGAGAGCGGAGTCCCGATCTGGGGCGAGGTCGAGCTCGCGGCCTGCTTCCTTCCGCCCGGGGCGCTCGTCCTGGGCGTCACCGGGACGAACGGGAAGAGCACGACGACCGCGTTGCTCGGAGCGCTGTGCCAGGCGGGAGGCCTGGATGCGTTCGTCGGAGGAAACCTCGGGACGCCGCTGGCGCGCGCGGTCCTCGAGGCGCCGCGGAGGACGTACGTGCTCGAGCTCTCCAGCTTCCAGCTGGAGGGCATGGAGACGGTCCGGGTGCACGGCGCGGCGGTGCTGAACCTGACCCCCGACCACCTCGATCGGTACGACGGGCTGGAGGACTATGCGGCGGCGAAGGCGCGCATCTTCGGGAACCAGGAGCCGGGTGACGTGGCGGTGGTGAACGCCGACGACCGATGGACGCTCGGCATGGTGGACGCTGCCCGGGCGCGCCGGTTCGGCTTCACCCTGCGGCCCGGATCGACGCCCCCTCCAGGGCTGACCGGGCTGGCGGGGCCGGTGGAGGGCGGCTTCCAGCTCGGCTTCGCGGGGCTGCGGTTCCGGCTGGCCAACCGGGCGCTGCGGGGCGGCCACAATCTGGCCAACGCGATGGCCGCGACCTTGCTTGCCTTCCACGCCGGTGTCCGCGCCGACGCGCTCCAGGCCGGGCTCGACGGCTTCCCCGGGCTCCCCCATCGCCTCGAGTCCATCCGGACGCTGGATGGGGTGGAGTGGATCAACGACTCGAAGGCCACCAACGTGGACGCGGTGCTCACGGCGCTCACGGCCTTTCCCGCGGGCCAGCGGCTGTGGCTCATCGCGGGCGGGAAGGGGAAGGGCGCGCCGTACCGGCCTCTGGTGGAGGCGGCGCTCGGAAAAGTCGCGGGGCTCCTCACGGTTGGGCAGGATGCCCCTCTCCTCGACGCGGAGTTCTCCCCGGTGCTGCCCGTGTATCCCTGCGAGACGCTCGACCGCGCCGTCGCCCGTGCGCGTGCGCTCGCCCGTGCCGGCGACGTCGTCCTTCTCTCGCCGGCCTGCTCCTCCTACGACCAGTTCCGCAACTTCGAGCACCGCGGCGACACCTTCCGGGCGCTGGTGGAGGCGCTCTCGTGATCCGACCGCGGCGGAACACCGCGCCCTCGCCGGCCCTGCCCGACGGCCGCTCCGAGCCGGTGCGGCTGTCGGTGGATCCGGTGCTGCTCGGAGCGGTGCTGGCGCTCGTCTCGCTCGGGCTGGTGATGGTCTACTCGGCGAGCGCGGTCACCGCGGCCGAGAAGCAGGGGAACGGCTTCTACTTCCTCGAGCGGCAGCTGGTGGCCGCCGGGGTGGGCCTGGTGGTCATGGCCGCTGCCGTGCGGGTGGGGTACCGGCGGCTCGCCCGGCTGGCCTATCCGATGCTGCTCGTCAGCATCGTCCTCCTGATGCTCGTGCTGGTGCCCGGGGTGGGGACGGTAGTGGGCGGGGCGCGGCGGTGGCTCCGCCTTCCCGGCCTGAGCCTCCAGCCGGCGGAGATCGCCAAGTTCACCTGGGTGGTGTACCTGGCGTACTCCCTGGCGAAGAAGCGCGAGAAGGTGGCCACGTTCTCCATCGGGTTCCTGCCGCATCTGCTCCTGGCCGGGCTGCTGGTGGCCCTGTGCATGGCCGAACCCGACTTCGGCAGCTCGGTGGAGCTGCTGGTCCTGCTCTTCATCCTCCTCTTCGCCGCCGGAACGAGGCTCTCGTACCTCGTCGGCTCGGTCCTGCTCGCGCTGCCCCTGGCGTACGGCGCCATTGCCCACTCGCCCTACCGGCTGGCGCGGATCACCGCCTTCCTCGACCCCTGGGCGCACCGGCACGACATCGGGTACCAGGTGGCCCAGTCGCTGATCAGCGTCGGGTCGGGCGGGCTGTTCGGGCTGGGGCTGGGAGAGAGCCGGCAGAAGCTGTTCTTCCTCCCCGAGGCCCATACCGACTTCATCTTCAGCATCATCGGCGAGGAGCTGGGCCTGCTCGGCGCGGTGGCGACCATCGTTCTCTACGGAATCGTGGTCTGGAGGGGGACTCGCGCCGCGCTCCGGGCCAGTGAGACCTTCGGCACCTACCTCGGCCTCGGCCTCACGGCGCTGCTGGGCTCCCAGGCCGCGGTGAACATGAGCGTCGCGATGGGCATGCTGCCGACCAAGGGTCTCACGCTTCCGTTCATCTCCTACGGGGGCTGCTCCCTGGTCATCTCCATGGCCGCCGCCGGGGTGCTGCTCTCGCTGAGCGCCTCCTCTGCGCCCATGCGCAATCCCGGTGCTTCGCGCGTCCGCCAGCTGCGGGAACAGGTCGCATGAGAATGCTCATCGCCGGCGGCGGGACGGGAGGCCATCTGTTCCCCGGCATCGCCCTGGCGGAGGAGGTCACCACCCGGCATCCGGACAACCGGGTGCTCTTCGTGGGGACCACGCGTGGCCTCGAGGCGCGGGTGGTGCCGGCGGCGGGCTTTCCGCTGGAGACGATCGAGGTGCGCGGGCTGAAGGGGGTGGGCGCGCTGAAGGCGGTGCAGGCGCTACTGCTGCTCCCGCTATCGTTCGTCTCCAGCTGGCGCATCGTGGGCCGGTTCCGTCCGGACGTGGTGGTGGGGGTGGGCGGCTACGCGTCGGGGCCGGTGGTGCTCGCGGCGTGGATGCGCGGCATCGCCACGGCCATCCAGGAGCAGAACGCGCTCCCCGGCATCACCAACCGCATCCTCGGGCGCATCGTGCGGGCGGTGTTCATCGCCTTCGAGCAGGCCCGTGCCGCCTTTTCCCCGCGCAAGACGTTCCTGGTGGGCAACCCGGTCCGCCGGAAGCTGATGGACAACTACCTCCGGAGCCGTCCCCCGGTGACCGACGGGCGCTTCCGCCTGCTGGTGGTGGGGGGTTCGCTCGGCGCCCGCGGCCTCAACACCCGGATGGTGGAGGCGTTGCCCCACCTCGGGGATCTTCGCGAGCGGATCGACATCGTGCACCAGGCAGGGGCGGCAGAGGTGGAGGTGGTGAAGGCCGGTTACGCGGCCGCGGGAGTCGCCGCGGAGGTGGTCCCCTTCGTGGACGACATGTCCGCCGCGTACGCGCGGGCCTCGCTGGTCCTCTGCCGCGCCGGGGCGACCACGGTGGCCGAGCTGACCATCTGCAAGAAGGCGGCGATCCTCGTTCCCTTCCCGTTCGCCACCGACGACCACCAGACGATCAATGCCACGGCGCTGGTCGAGGCGGGGGCTGCGCTGCTGTTCCGCGAGTCGGAGCTCACCGGCGAGCTGCTGGCCGGAGAGCTGCGGAGGCTCGCGGCCGCGCCCGAGACCCTCCAGCGGATGGAGCAGGCCGCCGGACACCTCGGGCGGCCCGAGGCCGCGCGGGAGCTGGTGGACGTCTGCGCCGAGCTGGTGGCCCCTCCGGCGGGTCGCGGACAGGTGGTGCCGCGATGACCCGACGCACCCCGGTGGTGAGCCTGTTCAAGACGCGCCACGCGGCGCAGGTGCACTTCGTGGGCATCGGCGGCATCGGGATGAGCGGCATCGCCGAGGTGCTGATCAACCTCGGCTACCGGGTGAGTGGCTCGGACCTGAAGGAGTCGGAGACCACGCGGAGGCTGCACCGGCTGGGCGCTCGGCTGGAGATCGGCCACCGAGCGGAGAACCTGGTCTCGGCCGACGTGGTGGTCATCTCCTCGGCGGTGCGCCGGGACAACCCCGAGGTGCTCGCCGCGCAGGCCCGGAAGATCCCAGTCATCCCGCGGGCGGAGATGCTCGCCGAGCTGATGCGCCTCAAGTACGCGGTGGCTGTCGCCGGAAGCCACGGGAAGACCACCACCACCTCCATGGTGGCGACGGTGATGAACGCCGCCGGGCTGGATCCCACCGCGGTGGTGGGTGGGAAGGTCAACGTGCTCGGCAGCAACGCCAAGCTGGGCAAGTCGGATCTCATGGTCGTGGAGGCGGACGAGTCCGACGGGAGCTTCCTCAAGCTCCACCCCAGCATCGCCGTGGTGACCAACATCGACCCCGAGCACCTGGACCACTTCGGGAGCGTGGACGCCCTCCGTCATGCCTTCGTGGAGTTCTGCAACCGGGTGCCCTTCTACGGGCTCAACGTGCTCTGCCTGGACCACCCCAACGTGCAGGCGCTGCTCCCGCAGATCGGCAAGCGGGTCGTCACCTACGGGAGCTCGCACACCGCGGACTACCGGCTGGAGGGAGTCGAGCTCGACGGCTTCTCCACCCGCTTCCACGCCTTTCGCCGCGAGGAGCCGCTGGGCGAGTTCACGGTGCGGATGGTGGGTGCCCACAACGCGCTGAACGCGCTGGCGGTCATCGCCGTCGCCGAGGAGATGGAGATCCCGCTCCCGGTGGTGCGCAATGCGCTGGCGGAGTTCGCCGGGGTGCAGCGGCGCTTCACGGTGCGGGGCGAGGCCGGGGGCGTCATGGTGGTGGACGACTACGGGCACCACCCGGCGGAGGTGATGGCCACGCTGGCAGGGGCCCGCCGTGCGTTCGGGCGGCGCCTGGTGGTGGTCTTCCAGCCGCACCGCTACACCCGCACTCGCGATCTCCTGGCCGACTTCGCCACGGCGTTCAACGACGCCGACGTGCTGGTGGTGCTCGGCATCTACGCCGCCAGCGAGGAGCCGATCCCCGGGATCTCCGGCGAGACGCTGGCCGATGCCGTCCGCAGCCACGGCCACCGGGACGTGACCTACGTCGAGAAGCGCACCGAGGTCGCGGCGGCGCTGCTCCCCAGGCTCCGCGAGGGGGATCTGGTGGTGACCCTCGGGGCGGGCGATGTGACCCAGGTGGGCCCCGAGCTGCTGCAGCTGCTCGAGTCCTCGCGAGGAGGAGCGGGAGCGGGACTCGGGTGAGGCCGCCGAGCATCCTGGTCATCGTCGTGGCGGTCTCCGCCTGCGCGCGGGGGCAGGTCGAACGGCCCGACACGCCGTCCCTGTACCGGTCTCCGCGCCACGTGAACGTGGTGGTGACCCGGGGAGGACGGACCGTCCACGTGGGAGGGCAGGGCCCGTTCGATCGGCAGGGAGCGCTCGTCGGCCGCGGAGATTTCCCGCTCCAGGTCGAGACTGCATTTCAGAACCTCGAGGCTGCGCTGGCGGCCGCCGGCGCCTCGCTGCGGGATCTGGTCGAGCTCCGGACCTACCTGGTCGCGGACGCGGCGGTGGACCTCCAGGTGTACCGGGAGGCGCGGGACCGCCGCTTCGCCGGCTTTCCGGAACGGCCGGTGGCCACGACGGTGACCATCAGTGGAACCACGCTCGAGGGGATGCTCGTCCTGCTGGAGGGCGTGGCGGTGGTTCCCGATTGAGCAACCCGGGGGTTGCATTTCTTCCGTAGGGTGTACCTGGTTTAGCAACCTGGAGGTTGCACATGCCCGACACCATCCCCGACCGCATCGAGAAGAAGATCGTCCTTCGCGCTCCGCGCTCCCGTGTCTGGCAGGCCCTGACGGACGCCCGGGAGTTCTCGGAGTGGTTCCGGGTCAAGCTCCAGGGTCAGTTCGCAGAAGGGAAGATGATCAGTGGCCCGGTCACCTATCCGGGGTACGAGTATCTGACGATGACCGCCTGGGTCGAACGTATCGAGCCGGAGCGGCTCTTCAGCTTCCGCTGGCATCCCGCCGCGATCGACCCGAAGGTGGACTACTCGAAGGAGGCCACCACCACGGTCGAGTTCCGCCTCGAGGACGCTCCGGAAGGAACGCTGCTCACGGTGACCGAATCGGGGTTCCAGTCTCTCCCCGCGGCGCGTCAGGGCCCGGCCTACGAGTCGAACAGCGGGGGCTGGGAGGAGCAGTTGCGGAACATCGAGCGGCATGTCGCCCAGCATCCGTCACCGCGCGGCTGAGCCGAGCGCAGTGTTCGCCGCGCTGGGCGACCGTACGCGGCTGGCCCTGGTCCGGCGCCTCGCCACGGAGGGCGCGCTCTCGGTGACCGCGCTGACCGAGGGGACGCGCATCTCGCGGCAGGCAGTGACCAAGCACCTCGACGTGCTCGCCCGGGCGGGACTGGTGCAGAGCGAGCGTCAGGGCCGGGAGCGGCTCTGGGTGCTCGCTCCCGGGCAGATCGCCGAGGCGCGGCGGGCGCTGGAGCAGATCTCGCGGCAGTGGGACCAAGCCCTGGACCGGCTCCGGACGCTGGTCGAGCGCTGAACGACCGGGAGAGATCCCGGGCGAAACGCCTTGACCGTCGAAGCTCGATGACGGCACAACCCCGCGCCTCGCTCGAGATCGATTCGGAGGAGGGATCCCATGAAGGACGTGTCTTTCAGGATCACGGCTGGCCTGCTCACGGCCGTGGTGCTCCTGGTGCTGGGCTGTGGTCCCGGGGAGCACGGGGCCGGGTCCGCCTCCTCGGAGCAGGAGGCGCTGCACTCGGGCAGCGGACCGAAGCTGACGCCGCAGAACAGCGGGACCACCGCCGGCCTCATCGCCATCAGCGCGGTGAACGCGCGGGTGGCCTGGGCCAGCGGCCGCTTCGGGACCTGGGCCGTCACGACCGATGGCGGGAAGACCTGGCGCTCGGGCGTGGTGCCGGGCGCGGAGACGTTCCAGTTCCGTGACGTTCAGGCCGTGAGCGAGGACGTGGCCTACCTCCTCTCCATCCCCATCACCGCTCCCTCCCGGATCTACAAGACGGTCGATGGCGGAAACACCTGGACCCTCCAGTTCGAGGCGGCGAGCCTGGACTTCTTCTACGACTGCTTCGCGTTCTGGGACCCGCGGAGCGCCGTCGTGCTGGGTGACTCGATCAACGGCCGCCTCCCCGTGCTGCGCACGCTGGACGGGAACACCTGGCAGGACATCGGCGACAACCTGCCGCCGCCGCTCACCGGGGAGGCCGGGTTCGCGGCGGGCGGGACCTGCGCAGCGACTCAGGGCCACCGCCGCGCGTGGCTCACCACCGGCGCGCCGCCGCAGACCGCCGGTGGAGCCGGAACGACGCGGGTGTTCTTCACGACCGACCGCGGACAGACGTGGGGGGTGACGACGGCACCGATCACCGCCGGCGTCGATGGCGCCGGGGGCGGGTTCAGCATCGCCTTCCGGAGCGCGCGCCATGGCTTCCTCGCTGGCGGCGACCTCGCCGCCACCGGTGTGGTCGATAACTTCGCCCGGTCCAGGGACGGCGGGCGCACCTGGGAGCTCGGGACGTCGGCGCCGATCCCCGGAGCCATCTTCACCGCAGCGTACGCCGGCCACGGGCGAGGCGACGGTGAGGACGACGACCAAGGTGAGGACGAGGACGGACACGGCCACGGGCCGTCCATCCGCGTCGTGGCCACCGCGCCGACCGGCACGGCCTGGTCGCCGGACGAGGGCCGCAGCTGGAAGCTGCTCGAGGGCCTCAGCGGGTTCTGGGCGGTGGATTTCGGCTCCCAGCAGACCGGATGGCTGGTGGGCGTGAACGGGACCATCACCCGCATCGATTTCTGAACGCCGTTTCAGGGCCGAAGAGCGTTCCCCGGCGAACGCTCGGCGACTGAGCCGCTTCCCATCCGGGCCGTCCGTTCCTTCCTTCCGGGGCCAGGGAGCGGGCGCGGGAGGCGGGCGGCATGCGGTGGATGTCGGTGTTGGGTGTCGCGCTCTCGGTGGCGTGCGGGTCGCCGCCACCGGGTGCACGTCAGGGCGCTGCTGCCTCCGACGTCCGGAGCAGCGCACAGGGGCTGGGGATTGCGGGCGACGACCTGCGGACGGGCTGGTACCCGAACCAGCCGCTGCTCGCGCCCGCGCGCGTCTCGGCGCCCGACTTCGGACAGCTCTTCGACACGCCGATCGTCGGGCAGGTCCAGGCGCAGCCGCTGCTGGCCAACGGCCGGCTCCTGGTCGTGACCGAGGACAACGAGGCCTACTCGCTCGACCCGACGACCGGCGCGGTGCTCGCCCACCGGACGATGCACGTCCCCTGGAACCCGTCTCGCCAGGACGACCCGGGGCTGAACTGCGTCCCGCTCCAGCCCTCGGTGGGCATCATGGGGACCCCCGTCGTCGACGAGGCCACCAACACCGCCTACTTCCTGGCGAAGACCTACGTCTCCGGCAACAGCGGGCCAGCGGCATACTGGGCCCACGCGGTCGACGTCGCGACGCTCGCGGAGCGACCCGGGTTCCCGGTGGCGATCCAGGGCGCGGCGGACAACGGCCCGAGCGCGATCTTCGACCCCAAGTACCACCTCCAGCGCACGGGGCTGATCCTCCTCGACGGGGTGATCTACGCCGGGTTCGCCGGCATCTGCGACGCACCTCCGTGGAAGGGATGGATGTTCGGAATCTCGACCGCCGGCAGCATCACCGCGCGGTGGATCGCCGAGGAGCCCAGCAGCAATGGCGCGGGAATCTGGCAGACGGGTGGGGCACCGGTCGTCGACGGCCCGGGAACGTTCCTGGTCACCACCGGGAACGGACCGGTCCCGGCCAATCCCGTCCCGGGGAACACCCCGCCGGCCGTGCTCGGTCAGGCCTGGGTCCGGCTCAACGTGCAGGGAGACGGCTCGCTGAAGGCCACTGACTTCTTCATGCCCTACGACGCCCGCCTGCTGAACGACTGGGACGGTGACCTCGGGTCCGGAGCGCCCATGGCACTGCCCGACGCGTTCGGAACGCCGAGCTACCCCCACCTCGCGGTCGCAACCGGGAAGCAGGGATACGTCTACCTCCTGAACCGGGACGACCTGGGTGGGTTCAAGCAGGGAGCCTCCGGCGGGGACGACGTCCTCCAGCGCGTCGGGCCGTACGGCGGAGTGTGGGGGAAGCCTGCCGCCTGGCCCGGCTCGGGCGGCTGGGTCTACATCCCCACCGTCTCCGCGGGCAGCACGCCCGGGGGAAGCAGCGGTACCTTCGACGTGTACCGGGCGAGCGTCGACGGCTCGGGGAACCCCACCCTGGCCCGCGTGGCCCAGGCCGACGGGGCGTTCGGGCTGGGCACGAGCTCGCCGGCGGTCACGTCGGACGGGACGACGCCCGGCTCGGCGCTGGTGTGGCTGGTCTGGATGGCGGACAACACCGGTTGGGGGGCCGAGCTCCGCGCTTACGACGCCGTGCCGGTGAGCGGAAAGCTGATCCTGCGGTATCGCGCCCCCATCGGCCGGGGCGCCCGGTACGCCATGCCCGGGGTGGGGGACGGACGGATCTACGTCGCCACGCAGGACGGTCACGTCCGCGGCTTCGGGGCTCCGGTGGATCCGGTGCTCACCGCCCCGCCGCTGGATTTCGGGCCGCTGTCCATCGGCCAGAGCACGAGCAAGTCGGTGGTCTTCACCGCGCAGCGCGCGGTCAGCGTGACCGCCGTCGACGCGCAGGGCGAGTTCGCTGTCGTGAGCACCCAGCCGGCGCTCCCGGTCTCGCTCTCCGCCGGACAGACGCTCACCGTCGAGGTGTCGTTCACCCCGATCTCGACGGGCATCCGCGCGGTGGCGCTGGTGGCCACCACCGACCAGGGCCCCTTCTCCACCTCGCTGACCGGCCTCGGCCAGAGCGCGACCGGGCAGATCCAGGCCGCACCGGAGATCGTCAGCTTCGGAGGCATCGCCATCGGGCGGGAGGTGAGCAGCGCGGTGACGCTCACCAACGTCGGCGGTGCGCCGGCGACGCTCCTGTCGGTCACCGCACCCGACGCGCCGTTCTCGGCCACCGGTCTCCCTCCACCCTCGACGGTGCTGCAACCGCAGCAGTCGGTCACCGTCACTCTCCAGTTCTCGCCCACGGCGGGCGGCGACTTCGAGGACGCGCTGACCGTGGACACCGACCAGGGATCGGTGGTGGTCAACCTCACCGGCACGGCAGCGGACGCCGGACAGCTCCAGCTCTCGACGACGCTCATCGACTTCGGCGCGGTGCCGGTCGGGCAGACCGCCCGCCGCTCGTTCACCGTCCACAACGGGGGCGGGAGCCGGCTGCGGGTGAACAAGTCGCAGCCTCCCGGTCTGGCGGTCGGCTTCACCGCGGCAGTCCAGCTTCCGGAGGGCACCACCATCGATCCCGGCCAGAACCTCACGCTCGAGGTCGACTTCCAGCCGAAGGCCGACGGGCCCCAGCAGGATCGATGGATCCTGACGGCCGACGACGACCAGGGCCCGCAGGAGGTGACGCTCAAGGGCGCGGGCGGCTCGGGCGATGGCAGCTCCGGCGCCGGAGGGTGCAGCAGCCCCGGACCCGCCCTGGCGTGGTGGGCATCGGTCCTGCTCGTGCCCTGGCTGCTCCGGAGGAGACGGGCGGCGGGCTAGAGGCCCGGCGGGTGGCGACCTACGAGCGGAGCGCCGTGACCGCGAGGAACACCGCGGTGCCGGTGACCAGCAGGCCTCCCGTGGCCCGGAGCCGGGCCAGCGCTCGGCTCGGGCCGGCGTTCACCAGGCGTCCGGCGGCCGCGGCGGCCAGGGTGGTGACCCCGAGCTCGAGAACTACGAAGGTGGCCGCGAGCGCCAGGAACTGGAGTGCGAGGGAGCTTTCGGTGCGGAGGAACTGCGGAAGGACCGCGCCGAAGAAGAGCAGCGCTTTCGGGTTGGACCAGACCAGGAGGAAGCCACGCCACAGCGGGCCGGCGGCGGTGCGTTCGCTCGCGACCTGGACCGGGATGTCCCGCTGCCACCACATCCGGGCACCGTGCCAGGCGAGGTAGCCGGCTCCGGCGAGCTGCAGCACCACCAGGAGCCCGGGCGCTCGGAGGAGCGCGCCCGCGACCCCGGCGATGGAGATGCCCATCAGCACTGCGATGCCCAGCGCGTTGCCGAGCACCACCGGGATCGTCGCCCGGAACCCGGAGCCGGCCGCGTGACCGACGATGGCCAGGAGCGTGGGACCAGGCGTCAGCACCGCGGCCGTCGACAGCCCGAGGAACCCGAGCCAGCGCGCGAGATCCATCAGCGCTCCTCCCCGGAGGGCCACCTTCCCCGGGATGTGATTCGCTCCAGGGGAAGGCGCTCGCGCGGTGGAAGCGACTCGTCGACGGGCCAGCCGATCGCGGTCACCGTCATCGGCTCGAGGTCCGAAGGGATGCGCAGCGAGGCGCGGAGCCGCTCGGCGTCGAAGCCGGCCATCGGATGCGCCCCGAGCCCCGAGGCCACGGCCTGGAGGACGAGCTGTGCGGTGGCCATGCCCAGATCGTGCTCGGCCCAGCGGTTGGGACGGCCACGGCGGCCGGCGCGGGTGAAGGTTCCGATCACCAGCGCCGAGGCGTCGCCCGCCCACGAAGCGTTCCCCGGGTCGAGCGCGCGGAGCACCTCCGCGAAGTCGGGATCTCCGCGCATCGTCCAGAGGAAGCGCCAGGGCTGGAGGTTGTAGCTGGAGGGCGCGAGGCGCGCGGCCTCGAGGAGGGAGAGGAGATGAGGCTCGGGGAGCGGGCGGACCGGGTCGAACCGCTCGCGGCTACGTCTCTGGAGGATGGCGTGCAGGAGTGGGGGCGCAGGAGACATGTTCCTTCTCTGCGCTGTGGACATCGTCGCCGCCAGGGCGTCATCCTCTCAGCCTGTGAGCTCTTCTCACAGCTCGGGCAGTCGGAGGGCGTTGCCCCCGCTCAACGCACTGCGCGCCTTCGAGTCCTGTGCGCGGCTGGGTTCCACCGTCGCCGCTGCCGCCGAGCTCGGGGTCACCCACGGGGCCATCAGCAAGCAGGTGGCGCTGCTCGAGCGATGGCTGGGCATGCCTCTGTTCGAGAGAGGGGGCGGGAGGCTGGCGCCGACCTCGGAGGCGGCCCGGTTCGCGGTGGCGGTCGCCTCGGCCCTCGACCTCGTCGAGCGAAGCACCGAGGTGCTCCGGGCGACCGGGCCGGACATGCCCCGACTGGTCCGGCTGACGACCACCGGCTCGGTGGCCTCGCTCTGGCTCGTTCCGCGCCTGGCGGCGTTCCGGGCCCGGAACCCCGGCATCGAGGTCTGGGTCAGCGAGAGCCGGGAGCTCGTCCCCCTCGGCCGCCCCGGGGGGCCCGAGCTCGCGCTCCGCCTCGGCCGGGGCCCCTGGGCAGGGGTGCGCGCGGAGGCCCTGATGAGCGACGAGGCGGTGGTGGTCTGCGCTCCCTCCGTCGCCTCCCGGCTCCGGACGCCGGACGACCTCGCCCGGGTGACGCTGCTCCACGACGAGGACCCACGCCTTTCCTGGCAGGAGTGGCTGGAGGCTTCCGGGCTCGGGCGTCCGGCGTGGGGCCACCGCGGTCCGCGGCTCGCCGATGGAGGGCTGGTGCTGCAGGCCGCCCGCTCGGGGCAGGGCGTCGCGCTCACCCGCCGCCGGCTCGCCGCGGCGCTCCTGAGGAGCGGCGCGCTGGTCCAGCCGTTCCCCGCCCGCGTCCGGCTCGGCCCGAGCTACTGGCTGGTCCTGCCCCGGCGAGGCACGCCGCTCAGCCCCGGCGCGCGCGCGCTCGCGGCGTGGCTGCGGGAGACCGGGCGGCGGGAGGCGTCCGAGGCGTGACTCATGCGGCCAGGGTGAGGACGAGCGCCAGCGCCGCGGGAAGCCCCTGGATGAGGAGGATGCGCCGCGACACCGTCGCTGCCCCGAAGACCGCGGCGACCAGGACGCAGGCGAGGAAGAAGAGCCGCAGGGGGGCGGCCAGTGGTTCGGGCGCGACGAGACTCCAGACGAGCCCGGCGGCGAGGAACCCGTTGTAGAGCCCCTGGTTCGCCGCCAGAGGCGCGGCCTCCGCCGCGAACTCGGGCGTGGTCCGGAAGATGCGCCGGCCGGCAGGGCTCTTGAACAGGAACATCTCCAGCACGAGGAATCCCAGGTGCTCGAGCGCGACGCACGCCACCAGCACGTTCCGGAGGAGGGTCACGGCGGCGATGCTCGTCGCACCCCGGCCCACCCGTCCAGGAGAACCGTTCGTCGCCCGGTCGAGGAGAGAGCCTGGACGCGCGGCGCCCCTGCGCCGCTCCTCGGGCCTCCCCCTGGTGCGGGGGACTTGCGCCGGACGCATTCATCTGATTCTCACAGAGGGCACTTGATCGCGCCTTCCACCCCGCCGGCCAGCACCGGGCTGGTCACCGGTCTCGCCGCGGACGCGAGCCCCGGCGAGTCGCTCGCCCCCTGGACCAGCCTGCGCGTCGGTGGTCCGGCCGAGCTGCTGGTCCGGCCGCGTACGGCGGGGGCGCTGGTCTCGATCCTCGCCCGGGCGAGCGCCGGAGGAGTCCCGGTCCACGTCCTCGGCGGCGGCGCGAACACCCTGGTGGGCGATCTCGGCATCCCCGGCGTCACCCTCAAGCTTCCGGCCGACCTCTTCGCCGAGGAGGTCCAGCCGCTCGACTCCGGCGGCGGCCTGGTGACGCTCGGGGCCGGCGCGGCCATCGTCCGGCTCACCAACCTCATGCGCGCCCGGGGCTGGGTGGGCGCCGAGTTCCTCGCCGGCATCCCCGGGACCATCGGGGGCGCCGTGGCGATGAACGCCGGCACCAAGCATGGCGAGTGTGAGCGGGTCCTCGAGGCGGTGGAGCTGGCCACGCCGGACGGTCTTGGCTGGGTGCCCCGGAGCGCCCTCCGCATCCGTTACCGGTTCACCGAGCTGCCCCGCGGGGCGATCATCACCCGCGCCCGCTTCCGTCTCCTCGACGGGGACCTGGAGGCCTCGCGCGCCGCGATGGAGGCGGACCTCGGCTACCGGAAGCGAACCCAGCCGCTCAGCCAGCCCAACTGCGGCAGCGTCTTCCAGAACCCGCCCGGGGACCACGCCGGCCGCCTCATCGACTCGGTGGGCCTCAAGGGCGCCACGCTGGGCGGGGCGCAGATCTCCACGCTGCACGCCAACTGGATCGTCAACCTCGGCGGGGCCCGGGCCGCCGACGCGGTGGGGCTTATCGAGCGCGCGCAGGAGCGGGTGCGCGAGGCGACGGGCGTGATGCTCGTCCCGGAGGTCAAGCGGGTGGGAGTCTTCGCATGAAGGACAGACGGATCGGCGTGCTCATGGGTGGGCTCTCCGTGGAGCGGGAGGTCAGCTTCCGCACCGGCGCCGGCGTCTCGGCCGCGCTCCGGGGGCTCGGCTACGACGTGGTGGAGATCGACGTGCAGAAGGACGTGGCCGAGCGGCTCCGCGTGGAGCGCGTCGAGGTGGCCTTCATCGCGCTGCACGGCCGCTACGGCGAGGACGGCTGCATCCAGGGCTTGCTGGAGTCGATGTTCATCCCCTACACCGGCTCGGGGGTGCTCGCCTCGTCGGTGGGGATGGAGAAGGTCTTCGCCAAGCAGGTGTTCCTCGCCCACGAGATCCCCACTCCGCCCTACCGCGCCTTCGACAGCGCCGAGCACGCCCTGTCCGGGCTGGAGTCGCTGCCGTTCCCCTTCCCGGTGGTGGTGAAGCCCTCGCGCGAGGGCTCGAGCGTCGGGGTACACATCGTCAGGACGGAGGACGCGTACGCCGCGGCGGTGGAGGACGCGGCGAAGCTCGCGGGGTCGATCCTGGTCGAGCAGTTCGTCAAGGGCCGCGAGGTGCAGGGGGCGGTGCTGGACGACGCCTCGCTCGGCGCCATCGAGATCGTCCCCGCCCACGAATTCTACGACTACGAGGCGAAGTACCAGGCGGGCAGCGGCACGAAGTACCTCTTCCCCGCGCCGCTCCCGCCGGACGAGTACGCCCGGGTGAACGAGGTCTGCCTGGCCGCGCACCGGGCGCTGGGGTGCCGGGGTGCGACCCGCTCCGACGTCATCGTGACCCCCGAGGGCGGGGTGCAGCTCCTGGAGCTCAACACCATCCCGGGGATGACCCCCACCAGCCTCTTGCCGAAGATCGCCGCGGGGCAGGGCATCGACTATCCGCAGCTCTGCGAGCGCATCCTCCTCGGAGCCGCGCTCCAGGCCTGACGGGGTCGCCACGGCCCTCTACAGGGCTGTGGCCGAAAACTGGCGCGGGGGCTGAACCGGGCCGAGCATGCACCGGATCAGATGTCCGGAGTCCTCACCAGGAACCGGCGCCGCCGCGCCGACGGCGCAGCTTCCCGTGCCTCCCGTGGCCGGACGGTCCTGCGCGGCCTGGTCCTCCTCGGGGTGCTCGCCTCCCTCGCCTGGGTCGGCCTCCAGCTGGACGCCTGGGCCTCCGGCTCGCCCCGGTTCGCCCTCCGGACGGTGAAGGTCCAGGGCCTCCGGCGCGCCACCGAGAACGAGCTCCTCCGCCTCGCCGGCGTGGCCCCGGGGACCAACCTCTGGTCGCTGGACCCCTCGGCGATCGCCCAGGCGATGAGCGCCCATCCCTGGGTCCGCGCCGTGGAGGTCACCCGCAGCCTCCCCGACACTCTCCAGCTCCGGGTGGAGGAGCGGGCCCCCGTGGCCCTGGCCTCGCTCGGGGAGCTGTACGTGGTCGATGCGGACGGTGCGCCGTTCAAGCGCGTCTCGGGGGCCGAGCCGCTCGACCTTCCGCTGCTCACCGGGCTGACCCGGGAGCGGGCGGAGAAGGACCCGGCAGGCACTGCGGCTCGCCTCCGCGAGGCGCTGGCCGTGGCCGAGAGCTATCAGCGCACCTTCGAGCGACCGCGGCTCTCCGAGGTCCAGCTCGGCGAGGCCAGCTTCGAGCTGGTCACCGCCGACGGCGTCCGGGTGGTGCTCGGACGTGACGGCCTCGACGGCCAGCTCCAGCGGCTCCAGCGGGTGCGCGACGAGTTGCAGCGTCGCGGTCTGCTCGCCGCCGCCATTCACCTCGAGAACCGCGTCCGGCCTGGCTGGGTCGCGGTGAAGGTCCAGCCCGGCGCCACGGCGCCCCGCGATTGAGCGAGAAGGGACGGAAGCCGCATGGCCAAGCAGAGGGGTGGGGAGATCGTCGTCGGCCTGGACATCGGCACGACGAAGATCTGCGCCATCGTCGGGGAACTCACCGAGAACGGCATCGACATCATCGGTATCGGCAGCCACCCCTCGAAGGGGCTGCGCAAGGGCGTGGTGGTGAACATCGAGGCCACGGTGGCCTCGATCCGCCGCGCGGTCGAGGAAGCCGAGCTGATGGCCGGCTGCGAGATCACCACCGTCTACACCGGGATCGCCGGCGGCCACATCAAGGGCTTCAACAGCCAGGGCATCGTGGCGGTGAAGGACAAGGAGGTTCGTGAGGCGGACATCACCCGGGTCATCGACGCGGCGAAGGCGGTGGCCATCCCGATGGACCGGGAGGTCATCCACGTCCTGCCCCAGGAATTCATCATCGACGACCAGGGCGGCATCAAGGAGCCGCTGGGGATGTCCGGCGTCCGGCTCGAGGCCAAGGTCCACATCGTGACCGGCGCGGTGTCGAGCGCGCAGAACATCGTCAAGTGCGCCAACCGCACCGGGCTCAATGTGGCGGACATCGTGCTCCAGCCCCTCGCCTCCAGCGAGGCGGTGCTCGGCGAGGACGAGAAGGAGCTCGGCGTCTGTCTGGTGGACATCGGCGGTGGCACCACCGACATCGCCATCTTCTCCGGCGGCAGCATCGCCCACACCGCGGTCATCGCCCTGGGTGGAAACAATCTCACCTCGGACATCGCCATCGGGCTCCGCACCCCGGCCCACGAGGCCGAGCGCATCAAGCAGCGCTACGGCTGCGCCATGGCCTCGATGGTGGAAAAGGACGAGACCATCGAGGTGCCCTCGGTGGGCGGCCGGCAGCCCCGGGTCATCGGGCGGCAGATCCTCTGCGAGATCCTCGAGCCACGGGTGGAGGAGATCTTCCAGCTCGTGCACCGGGAGATCCAGAAGTGCGGCTTCGAGGACCTGCTCGCCAGCGGGGTGGTGATCACCGGCGGCTCCACCCTGCTCGCCGGAATGCCCGAGCTGGCGGAGGAGGTGCTCGGGCTGCCGGTCCGCCGCGGGATGCCGCGGGGTATCGGAGGTCTGGTCGACGTGGTGAAGAGCCCGATGTACGCCACCGGCGTGGGGCTGGTGGTCTACGGCGCCCGCCACACCGATCGGCGCCTGTTCCGCATCCGCGAGGACAACGTCTACCGGAAGGTTCGCGGCCGGATGCGGGAGTGGCTCGAGGAGATTTTCTAGAAGAAACACGCCCCGCTACAGGGGTGTGTCGAAAACTTGCGAGGGCGGGGTCCGGGCCGATGATGCCCGGATCAGGCCGCGAGGCCGCGGACGAGGGCGAATGGACAACTTCGATCAGAGCAAGCAGACCGCGAAGATCCGGGTGGTGGGCGTGGGTGGGGCGGGCTGCAACGCGATCAACACGATGATCGCCGCCGCCCTCGACCGGGTGAACTTCGTCGCCGCCAACACCGACATCCAGGCGCTGGCGGCGAGCCACGCGGCGGCCAAGATCCAGATCGGCGAGACCCTGACCAAGGGGCTGGGGGCAGGCGCCAATCCGGAGGTCGGGCGACAGGCGGCTCTGGAGAGCAAGGACGAGATAGCCCACGCGCTCGAGGGCGCGGACATGGTGTTCGTCACCGCGGGGATGGGCGGCGGGACGGGCACCGGTGCCGCCCCGGTGATCGCCGACGTTGCCCGCTCGCTCGGGGCGCTCACCGTGGCCGTGGTGACGAAGCCCTTCCATTTCGAGGGCAACAAGCGGCGGAAGCAGGCCGAGGCGGGGCTGATCGAGCTCAAGGCTGCGGTGGACACGCTGATCACCATCCCCAACCAGCGGCTGCTCGGGCTGAGCGGTCAGTCCATGCCGCTGCTCGAGACCTTCAAGCTCGCCGACGAGGTGCTGCTCAACGCGGTGCAGGGCATCAGCGACCTCATCCAGTACCACGGGTACATCAACGTCGACTTCGCCGACGTGAAGACCATCATGAGTGACCGCGGCCACGCGCTCATGGGTACCGGCCGGGCCTCGGGTGAGAAGCGTGCGGTTGCCGCCATGCAGCAGGCGATCAGCTCTCCCCTGCTCGAGGACGTGCAGATCGACGGCGCCACGGGGCTCCTGATCAACATCACCGGCGGCCGGGACATGACGCTCCAGGAGGTCAACGAGGCGCTGACCCTGGTGCACGACGCCGCCGATGAGGAGGCGGAGATCATCTTCGGGAGCCTCATCGACGAGAACGTCGCGGACGAGGTGAAGATCACCATCATCGCCACGGGCTTCCAGCACCGCGGCGCCGAGGTGCGGCGGGCTGCGCCAGTCGCGACGCACGTGCCGACCCGTCAGGCCGCCCCTGCCCCCGCCGAGCCGGTGGTGCTCGGCCCGGTGCGTGCGCCCCGGGCCACCTCACCCGACCCGAGGCCGCTCGCCCCCACCCGCCCGGTGAAGGAGCCGTCGCTCCCACTGGACGAGGACCAGTTCGACATCCCCACCTTCCTCCGCCGGCAGGGCCAGGGCGACTTCTAGGCCGCCCCCCGGCGACTCACGGCGGGGACGGACCGGACCGGTCGCGGCGGAGGCCTCGGCGCGAGGGGGGCCCGCGCTCGGGTCAAGTCGCCCGCGCGACGGGATCGCCCGCGACGGCCAGCGAGGCTCCGACCGACCCGGCCGCTCAGACCGCCCCGGTCGAGCGATAGCGGTACATCCGTTGCCGGTGGCTCGTACCGTCCAGCGCGGCGAACAGGTATCCGCGGAAGACCATCACCAGGTGGAGGAGCGCCCCCTCGACCACGCCGGTGATGATCGTGCCCAGGAGGCCGAGCGAGGCCAGCGGGTAGCGGGGGACGAACCACCAGACGGCGAGGATGAGGAGGTTGGGAATGCCCCACTCGATCCAGTTCGCCTGGAGGAAGCGGACGGATCGCTGCACCGTCTCCAGCCCGCCGCGGCTGCCACGCTGGTAGATGACCTCGGGAGCGGCGTTCAGCAGGATGACCGCGGCGAGCTGGAGCAGCTGCAGGAACACCCCGCGCTGTGCCGGAGGCGCCATCAGCTCGATGAGGAGCGAGGCGATCCAGTAGACGAAGAACAGGTTCGCCACCGACCAGAAGTACGCCCCGACGCTGCGGCCGAACTCGTCGAACTTCACCCGCGACTTCGCCACCACCTCGCCGAGGAAGTACAGGTAACAGCTCGCCGCCGCGGCCCAGACGATCCACACCACGAACCCCCCGATGCGTCCCAGCGCGCCGATCACTAGCTCGCTGGCCAGCTGGTTCGCCTCCAGCAGGCCGATGGGGAGGAGCAGCGTCCAGGCGTTCTTCCAGATGCCGGCCACGGCCTGCCGGAACGCGTCGGCGTAGATGCGGAGGTACACGGTCAGGACGTTCATGGGGCGGGCCGGACCATGTCATCCGACGCCTCACCACGCCACCGTGATGCTTGCCCCGCCGCGGGCGGCCGTGGCAGCGTGCGCCGCCCGACGCCGCCATGTTCCGCTCGCTGCTCATCGCCAACCGGGGAGAGATCGCCCGCCGCATCGGCAGCGTGGCGCGCTCCATGGGCCTGCGCACCATCGCGGTCTACTCGGACGCCGACGCCGAGGCCCCGTTCGTGAAGGAGGCGGACCAGGCGGTGCGCCTCGGCCCGCCGCCTCCGAAGGACAGCTACCTGAACCTCGAGGCGCTGATCCGGGCGGCGAAGGAGACCGGCGCCGAGGCCGTCCACCCCGGCTACGGCTTCGTCTCCGAGAACGCGGAGTTTGCCGGCGCCTGCACCGAGGCGGGCATCGTCTTCGTCGGCCCTCCGCCCGAGTCGATGGGCCGGATGAAGGACAAGGCCCAGGCCCGCGCCCTGGCCGCCGGGGCGGGGGTCCCGGTGGTCCCGGGGAGCGACGGCGTGGTGGCCGACCTCCGGGGCGCGAGCGAGGCCGCCGAGCGGATCGGCTTCCCGGTGCTGGTGAAGGCGGCCGGCGGAGGCGGCGGGATCGGCATGGCCGTGGCCGGTTCGCAGGCCGAGCTGGAGAAGGCCTTCCGTGCCTGCGCCGACCGCGCCCGTTCCGCGTTCGGCCGGGACGCGGTGTACCTCGAGCGCTACTTCTCGGCGCCGCGGCACATCGAGGTGCAGATCCTCGGGGACACGCACGGCAACCTCCTCCAGGTCCTGGAGCGCGAGTGCAGCATCCAGCGCCGGCACCAGAAGGTGGTGGAGGAGGCGGGCAGCCCGCTGTTCCTGGAAGGGAAGAATCCCGAGCTGCTCCGGAGAATGACCGCCGCCGCCCTCTCGGCCGCGCGGGCCTTCGGCTACGCGAACGCGGGCACGGTGGAGTTCCTGGTCTCGGACGGAGAGTTCTTCTTCATCGAGATGAACGCCCGGCTCCAGGTGGAGCATCCGGTGACCGAGCTCACCACCGGGGTGGACCTCATCGGTTGGCAGCTCCGCATCGCCGCGGGCGAGCGGCTGACGCTGAAGCAGGAGGAGATCCAGCGCCGCGGCCACGCGCTCGAGTTCCGCATCTACGCCGAGGACCCGGTCCGGTTCCTTCCCAGCCCCGGCCCCCTGAACGTCTTCCGTCCGCCGGAGGGTGAGGGCATCCGGGTGGACGCGGGTTACGCCGAGGGCGGGGTGGTGACTCCGTACTACGACCCGCTCCTGGCCAAGCTCATCGTCTCCGGCGAGAGCCGCGCGGAGGCCATCCAGCGCTCGGAGGACGCGCTCCAGCGCTTCGACATCCAGGGGCTGAAGAACAACGTTCCCCTGCACCTGCGCATCGTGCGGGACCGGGCGTTCCAGGCCGGCGCGCTGGACACCCACTTCCTGGAGCATCACGCGAAACCCTGAACCGAGGAGCCTCTGACGATGGACGTCCCCGCCCACATCACCGGCACCGTGTGGAAGGTCGAGGTCTCCGTGGGCCAGAAGGTGGCCGCCGGCGACGCTCTGGTGATCCTCGAATCGATGAAGATGGAGATGCCCGTCGAAGCACCCGAGGCCGGCACGGTGAAGGAGATCCGCTGTCAGCCGAGCCAGCCGGTGAACGAGGGCGACGTGCTGGTCGTGCTGGCGCCGTGACCGCCGACGGGCGGCTCGAGCGCTCCTGGCTGCCGGACGGCGTCCGGGTGCTGACGCTGGAGCGGACGCACCGGCGCAACGCGCTCACGCCCTTCCTGCTGGACGCGCTCGCCGAGGCGCTGGCGCCGGACCCCACCGTCCGCGCGCTGGTGCTCGAGGCCCGCGGTCCGGCGTTCTGCGCCGGCTACGACCTGGCCCAGCTCGGAGAGGACGCGGCCGCCGCGCGCTCGCCCGACGCGCGCATCCAGGAAGTCCTGGCGATGCTCGAGTCGCACCCGGCGCCGAGCGTGGCGGTGGTGCACGGGGCCGCGTTCGGTGCGGGCTGCGAGCTGGCCTGCGCCTGCGACTTCCGCGTCGGCACGCCGGACACCGTGCTCTGCATGCCGCCGGTGCGGCTGGGGGTGGTGTACGCGCCGGACGGCGTCTGGCGGGTGGCGCGGCTCGCCGGAGTCCAGCGCGCGCGGTGGATGTTCCTCACCGCATCCGAGGTGGGCGCGTCCGAGGCCCTCGCCTGGGGACTGCTCGACGTGGTGACCGACGACGCCGCGGCCCGTGCCCACGCGGTTGCCACCACGCTCGCCACGGGCGCGCCGCTGGCGGTTTCCGGGCTGCGCCGGACCTTGCGCGCCATCGGGCAGGCGCCGATCGATCCGGCCGAGCGCGAGGCCCTGGAGTCGCTCCGGGCGGAGGCGTTCGCCTCGGAGGATGCGCATGAGGCGAGGACCGCGATGCGCGAGAAGCGGCCGCCGCGGTGGAAGGGGCGGTGAGCGGCGCGGGCGTGGGGCCCGAGCTCGGGTGGACCGCCCCCGGACCGGTTCGCGTGACGTCCGGGTGCTGTCTCCCGCGCGTTCTTGACGTGCTCACTCGAGCTGCTCGGAGCGGAGACGAGGGCCAGCGTGCCGGACCTGGTGCGACGGCCGGCCGGCCTGCGCGACCTCGAGCGCTCCGACGGGCGCAGGCAGAGGTCGTCCAGTGATCGGGCCGAACGGATCAGCCGTCCCGGCTCTGCAGCGCGCAGTGCCGCGAGCCAGGCGGGGCGGAAGCCCGCGCCCCAAACGCCCAGAGGTTAAAGCAAGAACTCGGACGCCGAGCGAAGCGCAGCCACGACGGTCCAAGCGCTTGTGAGCGCTAAGGGCGCACTGCGAGTCGAGGTTGTTGCTTTAGCCTCTGGGCGTCTGGGGCGACCCCGCGGACGGCAGCTGGCCTCGCTGAATGCGGCGTGGGTGGCGGCCCGGCGCCACCGGCGAGGGGATCGACCCGAAGAGGATGGCTCGCGTCGTCATGGATGGATGGTCGGCGCCCCGACGGCGTCGGGTCTGCTCCTCAGACCACCGCGATGCAGTCGATCTCGATGTCGAAGCGAAAGGGCCAGGCAGGCACGTTCACGAACGTGCGGGCAGGAGGATCCTTCGGGAAGTACCGGGCGTAGATCGCGTTGACCGCGGCGAACTTCTCGGCCGAGGTGCAGTACACGGTGCACCTCACGACCCTCTCCAGGGAGGAGCCAGCGGCCTCGACACAGCGCTTCAGCTGTTCGAGGACGATCTCCGTCTGTCGCTCGAGGGGTGCCTCCACGATGTCGCCCGTCTCCGGGTCGAACGGCGGGAGGCCCGAGACGTAGATCGTGTCGCCATGCCGCGTCACCACCGAGGCAGGTGCCTTCCTTCGCTCCAGGTATGTCGACAGCGGCTCCACGCGGATGGTCTCTCGCTTCATGGCTCTGCCTCCTTCCGGACGTCCCAGCGTTCGCCGGAGGTCGAAGCCTGAGCACGGACACGCGGAGCCAAGTTTCGGCCGCGGCCGAATCGTAGGGCGCGGAGCTCATCCCGCGCCGTGGACGACCGGTCACCTCCGGTGGGCGGAGATGCAGGTGAACGGGATCTCCATCCGGAGCGTGTCCCGGTCCAGGAGCGCAGGCAGCGCGCGGAAGACCGCCGGCCGCGCCTCCTCGGGCACCAGCGCCCGCCAGGGCTCGAGGAACGCGAGCCGGATGAAGTGGTGCCGGAAGAGCGCCTCCGCGCTCGCGAACGACCAGCGGAAGCCGTGGATTCTCTCGTCCTCGACGTCGAACCCGGCGGCGCGGGTCAGCGCGACCAGCTCCTCGGCTGGCCGTCGCCGGGCCCGGATGTGCTCGGTGATGCGCCGCTGGCCGTCCACCACCCCCGCCCCGTCGAGCGCCCGGCCGAGCGCGTCGTAGAACCCGGCCATCGTGCCCGGCAGGTTGGCGGTGAAGACCAGCTGGGCGCCGGGGCGCGCCAGGCGCGCGCAGCTCGCGAGCGCCCGCGGCAGGTCCGCCACGTTGTTCAGTCCGTTGTTGGAGACGATGAGGTCGATCGACGCGGGTTGCAGCTGCAGCGACTCCACGGTCGTCACGTGCAGGGTGACCGTTCCCTCCAGCCCCCAGGCGCGGACCTTCGCCCGGATCCGCTCCATCGCCGGCGCCCAGGGGTCCACGCCATGCAGCCGGGCACCTGGCCCCAGCCGCTCCGCCAGCTCCAGGAGCGGGAACCCGGTTCCGCAGCCCACGTCCAGGACGGTCAGCCCGGGGCGAAGCTCCACCGCGTCCAGCAGCGGAAGCCCGAACGGTGCCGACCAGATCGGCAGCTCGTCGTAGAGCGCGACCGTCGCCGGATCCGTCAGATCCGCCGGCGGTGCCTCCCACGGCTCCACGCGCTCCGCCCCACCGCCTCAGGCGCCGCCGAACAGCTCCGCCATCCGGAGCCGCAGCGCCGAGGCAATCTTGTACAGCGAGCTGATCGAGGCGCTCGATTCGGCGCGCTCGATCTGGCTCAGGAGCGAGACCGACAGGCCCGTCCGCCGCGCGAGCTGCTTCAGCGTCAGCTCCTGGGATTTCCGCGCCTCACGGATGGTGCGGCCAATCGCCCGGTGCAGCTCGGCCTCCGGATCCTTGGAGAGGCCCTTCTTCGCCAGGGCCGACTCCACCGCCGCCAGCAGCTCCTCGGGCTCCACCGGCTTCTTCACGTAGTCCGACGCCTGCGCCTTGAGCGAGGCGACGGCGGTCTCCACCGCGGGGTGGGCAGTCGCGACGATGACCGCGATGTCCGAGTCGTAGCCGCGGATCTTCTCCAGCAGCTCGGTTCCGGACATCTGCGGCATCATCATGTCCAGGATAACCAGGTGAAAATCTTCCGCGCGTAGCCGGTCCATCACCTGCGTCGGATCGGTCAGCGCCACGACCTCGTAGCCCGCCTTCGTCAGCAAGAGTTGAAGGTAGTCGCCGGTCTCCTTCTCGTCGTCGACCACCAGGATGCGGATCTGCATCGCCCCTCCTAGCGCTGCGGCATCGCGCTGGAGGCCCTAGCCTTCTTCTCGGCGTCCGAATCCTCAAGGAATTTCTTCACCCTGGGCACGGCTGGGTCGTCGGCCGAGGCCAGCTCGAGAAACCGGCGGTAGTGGGACTCGGCCCGGCGGGTGTCCCCCCCCCGGGCGTACGAGGTGGCCAGCATCAGGTGACACCGGGGGTGGTTGCGGTCCAGCGCGAGGCAGCGCTCGAACCGTCCGGCAGCCTCCCCCGCGTTCCCCCCGTCGTAGAGCACCTTCCCTTCCCGGTACAGCCGCTCCACGTCCACGGCGCTCGCCGTCCGGACCGGGGGTTTGCGTGGGTTCTTCAGGGCAGTCGCGATCTCCGCCCGGAGCTCGGCGACCTCCGGTGCCCAGGCTCGGCTGTTCCGGGCCGGCTCGAGCTTCCTCGACGCGGTGGACGGCCGGCCCAGGTCCAGCTCCCGCCGCGCGTTCCGCACGGCCCGTCCCGCGGTCGCCTCGGCCCGCCAGGTCCGCCGCAAGGTTTGCGCCTCGGCCTGGTAGGCGCGGTCCCGCACCGAGGCGAGAAGCCGCAGCGCCCGGTCGAAGTCGCGCGCCTCCGCCGCCGCCCGGGCCGCGGCCATCCACTCGGTCGCGGTGCTCGGCCGGGTCGCGGGCATGGTCGGGGGGGTGAGCTCCAGAGGCGGCGGCTCCGCGGGCGAGGGCGGCGGAGGCTCCGATACCACCTCGGGTGTGGGAGGCGGCGGCACCGCGCTCCGCAGCCGCGAGGTGTCCCCTTCCCGCCCGCGGAGAAGGAGAGCCGCGCCCAGGCCGAACACCAGTCCGAGCGCCACGACGCCGAGCGCCTTGCGCGACCGCCGGGCCGGCACCGCGGCCTCACTCGGCAGCGCCTCACCGGCGTCCACCACCCCCACCACCAGCGGGTGCGGCGCGGTATCCGCCAGCACGTCACTCCGCGAGGCGGCCGGAGGCTCGGGCGCCGCGCTCCGGGGCAGGGGCATGTCGAGCGGCATGCCGTCCGGGCGGAGCGCCACCCCGTAGTCCCCGATGTTCACCAGGTCGCCGTCACCGATGGGGACCGCGTCGGTGATGCGCACCCCGTTCACGCGCGTCCCGTTGGCGCTCCGCAGGTCCTCGAGGAGCACCCCCCCGTCCCGGCGGACGAGCCGCGCATGCCGGCGGGATATGTTCCGCTCTGGCAGGTGGACGACGTTGTCCTCACGCCGGCCGATGGTGATCTCGTCGCGGTCGAGGGGAACCTCCCGGCGCTGCCCCTCGTCGTCCTCGATCACCAGCTTCATGGGTCTACCCGGCCCCTCCCCGGTGCCGGGCCCATGCTACAAGGCGCGGCCGCATGAACGTGAGGGAAGGTGAGGCGCTCCGGCCGGGCATCGCGGAGGCCCTGTTCGGAGACCGCGTCGTCCGCCATCCGTGGGTTCGCCGCCTGCTCGCAGTCGATGCCGAACGTCGGCTGATCGCGATGTCGTTGCTGGTCGGAGCACTGGTGTTCGTTCCCTACGTCGGCGCCGTCGGGCTCTGGGACCCCTGGGAGTCGCACTACGGCGAGGTCGCGCGGGAGATGATCGCCCGGAACGACTACGTGCATCCCTACTGGGAGAGCAGCTGGTTCTTCTCCAAGCCGCCGCTCGCCATGTGGATGGACGTGCTGGGCATGGCCCTGGTGGGCACGAACCGGACGCCCGGCAAGCTGGCCCTCTACACCGAATGGGGCATGCGGATGCCCTTCGTCCTCGGGGTGCTCGCCTCCCTGGCCCTGCTCGCGGTGGCCCTGGGCCGGACGGTCAACCGCCGGGTAGGCCTGGCCAGCACGGTGGTGCTCGCCACCATGCCCCTGTTCTTCCTGGTCACCCGGCAGGTGGTCACCGACACGCCGTTCGTGGCCTGCCTCGTCGCCGCGATGGCCTGCGCGATCATCGGCCTGTTCGACGAGCGGACGACGCACCGCACCGCGTGGTGGATGGCGTTCTACGTGCTCTGCGGGCTGTCCACCCTGGCGAAGGGACTGCTTGGCGTCGGGCTACCAGCGGTCATCCTGCTGGCCTACGCGGCGGCCTGCGTCTTCCCCTGGGACGCCGCCGGCCGTGCCGCCCACTGGCGCTGGCTGAGCAGCGCGGCGTACCGGAAGGAGGTCCGGGACGGGAAGGAGCCGATGCCGGCGCTCTTCGCCGAGATGTCCCGGATGCGGCTCCTCACCGGCATCGCAGTCTTCTTCGCCGTCGCCGGTCCCTGGTTCGCGGTGATGTGCGTCTTCCCCGAGGTCGACAACGAGGGGAAGACGTTCCTCTACCGCTTCTTCATCCACGACCACCTCAACCGCCTCTTCGAGGGCGTCCACACCACCACCCCCGGCGGCTCGTTCGTCTACTTCATCGAGCAGGGCGGCTACGCGCTCTTCCCCTGGGTGGCGCTGCTGCCCGGGGCGCTGGCGGTGGTCTCGCCGATGCGCTTGCGCGGGCTGGACGTCCGCGGAAGGGTGGCCTTCATCGCCCTCATCTGGACCGTGTTCAGCTTCCTCCTGATGGACGCCTCGGCCACCAAGTTCCACCACTACGTCCTTCCGGTGTTGCCCGGGGTCGCGATCCTCGTCGCGCTGTTCCTCGATCAGCTCTGGGAGGACGGGCCGGCGGCGCACGCGGTCCCCCTCCTGCTGGGGGCAGTGCTCTTCTTCCTCGTGGCCAAGGACCTCGCCGCCACGCCGAAGGACTTCACCGATCTCTTCGTCTACAACTACGAGCGGCCGTACCCGCACGAGCTGGACACGCGGCCCGTGCTCTTCGGCTGGTCACGCCGGCCGCTCATGACCGGAGACCTGGTGGCGGCCGTGCTGCTGGCCGTCGGGGCCTGGATGACGGTGGGCGCCGGCGGCGCGGATCGGGCCGATCGGCTCAAGGCCCGCATGCCCGGGTTGCTGGTCGGTGCGGTGGGGCTCACCGCGCTGGCCACCACCAGCATCCCGGCACTGGTGAGCCCGATCACCTTGCTCGGGTGCCTGGCCCTCGCCTCCGCCGGACTCGTCGTCTGGGGAGCGCTGAGCGCGCCGAGCCCGCACCGGCGCTCGGCGATCGAGGCCGCCGCGGTCGGCGTCGTCGTCGGCGTGGTGCTCATCGCGGTGCCGCTGCTGCTCCCGCGGGCAACCGCGGCGGCCCTCAACCTCCGGACGCCGGTGAACGTGAAGATGGGGCTGATCTGGGCGTTCACCATCGGCGGAGTGGCGGCGGCGCTCGCCGCGGTCCGGAACTCGCGGACCGGACTGGTGGGAAGCCTCGGGGCGCTCGCGCTGGGGCTCGCGCTCTGGTTCAGCTGGAGCCACTGGGTGGACCTGAGCCACCACTGGACGCAGCGGGACCTGTTCTGGCGCTACTACGACCGTCGCGCTCCCGGCGAGCCCATCGTGGCCTACATGATGGACTGGAAGGGTGAGACCTTCTACAGCAAGAACACCGTCAAGCAGATCAAGGACAGCCCCGCTCGGATGGCCGCGTTCGCCAGCCTGCCGGGACGAAAGTGGGCGCTGGTGGAGCATCCCCGCCTCGGGCTGCTCCGCCAGGCCGTGGGCCCGGACCACCGCATCGAGCAGGTGGACCGGGACCTCAACGTGAAGTTCGTGCTGGTCACCATCGATTGAGCCGCATCGAGGTCCGCTCCCTCTCGAAGAACTTCGGTCCGCGCACCGCGGTGGAGGGGCTCGACTTCGACGTCGGCGCCGGCGAGGTGTTCGGGCTCCTCGGACCGAACGGGGCGGGGAAGACCACCACCGTCCGGATGCTCACCGGGCTGCTCCGGCCCTCGTCGGGGCGGGCCATCGTGTGCGGCGTGCCACTCGACGGGGACGGGGAGGCCCTCCGGTCACGCGTCGGGCTCCTGACCGAGCAGCCCGGGCTCTACGACCGCCTCACCGCGCGCGAGAATCTCCGCTTCTTCCTCAAGCTCCACCACCGCGACACGAAGCCGGCCTGGGAGGCGGCTCGCCGCTGGATGCAGCGCTTCGGCCTCGGCGGTCGCGAGGAGGACCGCTGCGGCACCTTCAGCAAGGGGATGCGGCAAAAGCTGGCGCTGGTCCGCGCCCTCCTCCATGACCCACAGGCGCTCTTCCTCGACGAGCCGACCAGCGGGCTCGACCCGGAATCCGCCCGCGCGGTGCGAGACGCGGTCGGCGAGCTGGCCGCCGACGGCCGCACGGTGGTGCTGTGCTCGCACAACATGGCCGAGGTGGAGCGCCTCTGCGCCCGGGTCGCGGTGGTGAAGGGGCGGCTCCTCGCGGTGGGGACGGTCCCCGAGCTCCGCCGGCAGACCGCGGTGGTGGAGATTCACGTCGAGGGGAGCGCGGGCGCGGCGGGCGAGGCGCTGGGACCCATCGTGCCGCCCTGCGTGTGGGTGGCCGAGGCGCACGTGCTGCGGATCACGCTCGCCGGGGGGGTGAGCATCCCCGAGGTGGTGGCGCTGCTCGCCCAGGCCGGGGTCCGCATCCACGCCGTGTTCCCCGCCCAGCGCGCCCTCGAGGACGTGTACCTCGAGCTCACCCGCAGCAGCGAGACGGAGGCCACGTGAGCTTCCGCTTGCACCGCGCGCTGGCCGTGAGCTGGAAGGAGGCGCTCGACCTCCGGAAGAACCCCGGGCTCCTGGCCAGCATGCTCGCCCTCCCCGCGGTGCTGGTCCTGGTGCCGACGGGGGTGATCTGGTCCTGGCTCCGCAACCCGGACACGGTGACCTTCCGCTCGATGGCGCTGTACTACGACCCCACGCTCCCGCTGAACGCCGATCCGGTTCGGTTCATGATCGACAAGCTGGTGCTCGACTGGTTCGGCGTGTTCCTCCTCATGCCGGTGTTCGTGCCGATCCTGATCTCCTCGCAGAGCGTGGCCGGCGAGAAGGAGCGCCGCACCCTGGAGCCGCTTTTGGCTGCGCCGGTGAGCGCCGCCGAGCTGGTGCTCGGGAAGAGCCTCGCCTCCGTCGTCCCGGCGGTGGCCATCACCTGGCTGTCGTTCGCGGTGTTCGTCCTCGCGGTGGACGCCGTCGCCTGGCCGCTGGTGCACGCCCCGGTACTGCCGAACGGCATGTGGCTCTTCGGCATCGGAGTCGTGGCGCCGCTGTTCGCCTTCCTGGGCAACGGGCTCGCGGTGCTGGTGTCGGCGCGGGTCGGAGAGGCGCGGCTGGCGCAGCAGCTCTCGGCGCTGGTGGTGCTGCCGCTGATGGGCCTCGTCGGAGGTCAGCTCGCGGGGTGGATCCGCGCCGGGACCGGGTACTACGCGGTGCAGGGCCTGGTGGTGCTGGTGCTGGACATCCTCCTCATCCGGGCGAGCGTCCGGCTGTTCGACCGCGAGCGGCTGGTCAGCCGGTGGACCTAGCGCCCCGCCGAGTCCGAGCGCACCCCCCGGGCTCGCAACGGCGCATGCTCCTGTGCGATCCTCATGGCACGGAAGGCGCAAGGAGCAATCCCGCCGCCCTCGCCCCGTGATCAGCGACGAAGGTCCCTCCCGGGAGGTTCGCCTTGGGTCTGTTCGATGCACTGAAGGGTGAAGCGCAGCGCAACTTCATCGCCCGCGCCGACGCGGCGAAGGACGACATCCTCTACGCCTATCCGGAGCGGAACGTCCGGATGCTGACCCAGCTCACGGTCGGCGCCGACGAGGTCGCGATCTTCGTCAAGGACGGGCAGGTGCAGGGGAAGCTCGGGCCCGGGCGGCACACGCTCGACACCCAGAACATCCCGTTCCTCGGCCGCTTCGTCGAGGCCTTCACCGGCGGGAACCTCTTCGTCGCCGAGATCTACTTCGTCGGCCTGCGCGAGTTCCCCGGCGTGAAGTTCGGCGGTCCGATCGGCGACGTGCGTGATCCGGAGACCGGCCTGGGCATCGGGACGATGGTCTACGGCGACTTCTCGGTGAAGGTGACCGAGCCGGAGAAGCTGATCCTCGGCCTGGTGGGCCTGCGGCGGACCAGCAACGAGGAGTTCCTCGCCTGGTTCAAGAGCCAGGTGCTGAAGGTGGTGCGCGACCGCATCGCCGAGCTCCTCGTCAAGAAGAGGTGGCCCCTGCTCGACGTGACCTCGGGCGCGTACACCGAGGAGATCGAGCAGGACGTGATCGCCGGCTTCAAGCCGCACGTGGAGGGCTACGGGCTGACCATCGTGCGGATGGGCAACTTCACCGTCTCGATCAAGGACGAGGACGAGGCCACGCTGAAGCGGCTGACCAAGGACACCGCGTACAGCAAGCTCGCCGGCGGCTTCCAGCATTACGCGCAGGGGCAGGCGATGCTCGGGGCGGCGGAGGGGATGGCGAAGGGCGGGGAGGGCGGCGGCGGGGCGCTCCAGGGCGCCGGGCTGGGCATCGGCTTCGGGATGGCACAGGCGTTCCAGCAGGGACAGCAGCGGCCGCCGGCGGCGCCGGCCCCGGTGGCTGCCGCGGGCACGCCGTGCCCCAACTGCGGCACGCCGGGGACGGGCAAGTTCTGCGGCAACTGCGGCCAGCCGCTCGCGCCGGTGGGGAAGAAGTGCACCGAGTGCGGCTCGGACCTCGCCCCGGGCGCGAAGTTCTGCGGGAACTGCGGGAAACCCGTCGGCGGCTGAGCGCTCGGCATGCGACCGCGGGGGGGCGGTCGCGATTCTCCTGGTCGGATGTACGCACGCGAGCGAGGGCCCCCACGCGTCCCCGGAGCCCGAGCCGATCATCGAGCTCTGGCGGAGCGGATGCGCGGAGGAGAGGTGCCTGCTGGTCCTGGGCTGCCGCGTTCGGCCGGACGCGCCGCGACGGCCAGCGCCCTCCGGCCTGAGACGGAAGGCTCTGTGGGCGACCTCGGAGATGGACGGGAAACTGAACAACGGTGGCTTCAACCGATGGCGGATTACGGTCAACGGCCAGGGCCGCGATGGCCTCCATGGTGCGATCTCCTCGTTGGACCCCTTGGCGAGCGCCTGGAGGCCCCAGGGTCGACCGTGCCACCGCACCCTGCACGCGCGGTCGGCGGATCGACCCCGGTCACTTCGTGCCGGTCGCCTCGGCCGTCCCCGCGTCCGGAGGCGCGGTCATCTGCCCGACTGTCGCGGATGCCGGAGCAACGGCGGCGGCGGCGGCTGGCGGCGTCTCGGCGGTGCTCGTCGGTGATGGCGGTGGACTGGCGGGCGCGGGCTGCTTCGGTGCCGGAGACTGTCCCTCCGGTCCGGTACCGGTAAGCCGCGGCACGATCGCCGCCACGAACGCGTCGGGGGACACGCCGGAATCGCCGAGCGCGCGTGCGAGCCCGTCCGCGTCGAGGCCGTTCCCCGGCGCGAGCAACGGCTTGAGAAACGCGCCGGCGCCGGGCTCCTGCCACCAGCGCGTGCCGAACTTCCGCACCAGCGCTGCCCGCAGCTGGGCACCGAGGAGCCACCCGCGGAGGTAGTCCGCTGCCCCGAGGGTCGCCTCCTGGTCGAGGGTGAGCCGAGCCTCGTCCTGCGCCGAGCCCGGCAGTGCGTAGGCCCGATCCATCGTCGACCGGTAGGCCGCGCGCAGATCGGCGCCCGGCTTCGCGCCGGCGATGTTGAAGAGCACCTTGCCCGCGGCTCGCCGCACGAGGAACAGCTCCTGCACGCTCACCCCCTGGATCCAGGTCCGGCTGGCGTCTGCCGACAGCCCCGCCTGCTCCAGCCACGCCGGCTCCGTGGTGAGCGACTCGAACAGCGCGGCGAAGACCTCGGCGTTGGTGCGGTTGCCGAGCTTCGCCAGCTCGAAGCGCCGCTCCTCGGTGAAGGCGTCGTGCACCGCGTGGCCAAACTCATGCAGCGCGCTGCGCTGGTCGCGGGCGCCGCCCACTGGCTTCAGCGAGATGCGCACGTCCGTGGGCACCACCACGCCGAGCACCAGCCCCCGCGGGTTCTTCTTCGGTGCGTCACCGGCGTCGAGGGTCACCGTCTTCAACGTCGCCGGATCGAGCTCGAGCGGCCCGAGCGTTGCCCGGATACGCGAGACCACCTCCGCGCGCTTGAAGCCTTCGGTGGGGGGCAGGCGCACCAGTCGCGGCAGGTCCTGCCGGCCGATGCGGTCCAGCGGCAGCTGCAGCTCTCGCTGCGCCAGCCGTGTCAGCGCGCCGGTCCAGGCCTCCTGGGTCCGGGTCAGCACCGCGTCTGCCAGCGCCCCGAGCTGCTCGGGCTTCGCCTCGCGGAGCTCGGCAGTCCAGGCGGCAGGGTCGAGGTTCAGCGCCGGAAGGAGCTCGGCGGCCCGGGCGCCCCGGCGCAGGACGAGGGCGGAGACCTTCTCCACCGCCGGCGTGGCCGCCTCGTAGATCTGCCGCCGGCGCAGCGCGCTCTTCTCCGTGGCGAGGATGGACTCCAGATTTCGGTAGGGCCGCTCCGTCCCCGCGACCTTGAAGGTCAGCGACTGCTCGAGGGTGGCGATGGCGTCCGAGACGTCGGCGAGCTGCTGCGCCATCCACTCCCCGGCGAGGTACGCGTGCAGGTGCTCCAGGGCCCGGCGCTCGCGCGCGTCGCTGGTCAGCTCCCGCTGCCGCGCCACCCGGGCCACTGATTCCGGGGTGAGCCACGCCTCGGCCCCCACGTACGTCTTCGCGAGATCCGCGGGCACGCCCTCGGTCCAGTACTTCCAGACCAGCTCGTCCTGCGAGCGGAGAAGCGCTTCGGCCTTGGCGGCGAGCTCCGCCACCGCCGGCCCGAGCGCCTCCCGCTCCGGGGTTCGGGAAGGAAAGCTCGCCACGGGGTCCGGAGGAACCGGCTGGCTGGCGCAGGCGGCGAGGAGGAGCGCGAGGAGGACGTGCGGGAGCCGTGGACGCATGAAGAGGCGAACTGTACCGTCGCCCGCCGGGATGCCCAATCCTTCGCAGTGGGCCGGGGCCCGTGCCCGCCAGTTGCTCCAGCGTGCGGTCCGCGCGCAGCTCGAGGGGCTCGGGTACCAGGAGGTCGAGACGCCGCTCCTGGTGCCCGCGCCGGGCATGGAGCCTCACATCCGGGCCTTCGAGGTCCCCTTCGTGCCCGAGACCGACCTCGGGCGGGCGCGGACCCTGTACCTGCACACCAGCCCCGAGTACGCGATGAAGCGGCTCCTCGCCGACGGCGCGGGGCCCATCTTCCAGATCTGCAAGGTCTTCCGGAACGGCGAGGTCAGCCCGACGCACAATCCCGAGTTCACGATGCTCGAGATGTACCGTCCGCACGCCGACTACCGGGCGATCATGGACGACCTCGAATCCGTCCTCGCTGCGGCCGCCGCCGCGCTCGGGCGCAGCGAGCCGTTCGGGCGCCGGCCCTACCAACGGGTCACGGTTCGCGAGGCAGTCTGCCGGGAGACCGGGATCGACCTCCGCCAGGTCCCCGACGCGGCGTCGCTCGCGGAAGGCGCACGGCGAGTGGGAGTCCGGACCGAGCCCGGCGACGGCTTCGACGACGTCTTCTTCCGGCTCTTCCTGGAACGGGTGGAGCCGCGGCTTGGACGTGGCCGGCCAGCGTTCCTGATCGACTATCCGGCGTCGATGGCCGCCCTCGCCCGGCTCAGCCCTCAGGACCCCTCGGTGGCCGAGCGCTTTGAGCTCTATGCGCACGGGCTCGAGCTGGCCAACGGCTTCTCCGAGCTGACCGATCCTGTCGAGCAGCGTCGCCGGCTCGAGGAGGAACGCGCCTTCCGCGTCGCCCGGGGCCGGCCCGCCTATCCGCTGGACGAGGCGTTCCTCGAGGCGGTGGGCCGGATGCCGCCCTCGGGAGGTGTGGCCCTCGGCCTGGACCGGGTGCTGATGCTGCTCCTCGGCGCCGAGCGCATCGAGGACGTGCTCCTCTTTCCGGCGCACGGGTCCGTATGAGCGGCGGCGAGCTCCTCCACACCGTGGCCACGTACGCGGCGGTGGGCAGCAGCGCCGTGGTGGGTCTGGTGGTCATCGCGCTGTCGCCCGGTCGCCCGGAGCGCGCCGACCCGGTCATCCGCGGCTGGTGCAACGCCGTGCTCGCCGCGGCCGGGGTACGCGAGGACGTGCAGGGCCTGGAGAACCTCCCGGCGGGCACGTGCGTGCTGGTCTGCAACCACCAGTCGAACTTCGATGCCCCCTTCGTCTTCACCAGGCTGCCGAAGCACATTCGCTTCGTGGCCAAGCGGGAGATCTACCGCATTCCCATCTTCGGCGCGGCGGTGAAGGCGATGGGCAACATCCGCGTCGAGCGCACCGGGAGCGACGCCGACCACCAGCGGATCGAGGCGGCGGTGCAGCAGGTCCGCACCCGGACCAGCATCCTCTTCTTCGCCGAGGGGACGCGGAGCACCGACGGAAAGCTCCGTCCCTTCAAGAAGGGCGCGGCCATCCTGGCGACCGACGCTCAGGTGCCCATCGTCCCCGTGGCCGTCGCCGGCGCCCACGAGATCACCCCCAAGGGCGGGCTGTGGGTGCACTCCGGTCGCCCGCTGGTCCTCCGCGTCGGAAAGCCGATTCCCACCACCGGGCTCACGCGGGACGATCGTGACAGCTTGACCGAGCAGGCGCACGATGCGGTGGCCGCGCTCCTCGAGGAGGGGAACCGGCGAGTGGAGGAGATGCTCCGGACATGAGCGCCGGCAAGGACAGGGACACCCTCGAGCGGCTGCTCGCGATGCGCTTCTCCGCGCACCCCTGGCACGGGGTGCCGATCGGCGACCGGGCCCCGGCGGAGGTGACGGTCTACGTGGAGATCGTCCCCACCGACGCGATCAAGTACGAGCTGGACAAGGAGGCCGGCCACCTCCGCATCGACCGGCCTCAGCTCTACTCCAGCTTCTCGCCCACCCTTTATGGGTTCATTCCCCAGACCTTCTGCGGGGTCACGGTGGGCGAGCGCTGCGCCGAGCGCACCGGGCGGGCTCACGTCGACGGAGACGGAGATCCGATGGACATCTGCGTGCTGAGCGAGCGCGACGTGAGCCACTCGGGGGTGCTGCTCCGGGCGCGGCCGATCGGCGGGCTGCGGATGATCGATGGCAACCAGGCGGACGACAAGCTCATCGCCGTGCTCGCCGGGGACACCGCCTACGGGCACCTCCAGGACGTGAGCGAGCTCCCGCCGGGGATGCTCGACCGTTTCCGCCACTACTTCCTCACCTACAAGCAGATGCCGGGCGAGAAGCGACCGGTGGAGATCCCCGAGGTCTATGACCGCGCCGAGGCCCAGGAGATGGTACGCCGCAGCCAGGCCGACTACGCGAAGGCGTTCGGGCATCCTTCCGAGCGGGTGAAGACGCTGCTCTCGCTCCTCGGTCTCGACGACCGGGACCGGTAGCCCCGGTCACCGGTTCAACGGGCATGCGCGGTCCGCCGCGCCCACTGCTCGACCGCCGAGGTGAGCAGGGCCGCCGCGCCGGCGCGGGCCGCCGGATCCGACTCGCTCCATCCGGGCGGGCTCACCTGGATCGCCTCGTCGAAGGGATGCTCTCCCTCGAGCGCCCGGGGATCGATCTTGCCGGCGAAGGCCACCACCCGCGTGCCGGATCCCGATCGCCGCGCCCGCCGGGCCAGCTCGAGCGGGCCCTTCCCGCTGAGCGTCTGGGTGTCCAGCCGTCCCTCGCCGGTGAGGACCCAGTCCACCCCCTGGAGTCGATCGTCCAGCGCGAGGAGCTTCGACAGGTGCTCGAAGCCACGGCTGATCCGTGCACCACATCCCACCAGCAGCCCGTAGGAGAGTCCCCCGGCCGCGCCGGTGCCCGGCAGGTGCTCGGCATCGACGTCCAGGTCGCGTTTCACGACCTCGGCGAAGTGCGCCAGCGCCGCGTCGAGCACCTCCACGTCCTCGGGTGAGGCGCCCTTCTGCGGACCGTACACGGCGCTCGCGCCGGTGGTGCCGCAGAGCGGGTTGAGCACGTCGGTCATCACCGTCATCTCGGTCTCCCGGACCGCCGGGAGCACGCCGTCGGACACGATGCGCGACAGGTTCCGGAGAGCCGCTCCACCCGGGGGCAAAGTACGTCCCGAGGCATCGAGGAAGCGGTACCCGAGCGCCTGGAGGGCGCCCGCGCCGGCATCGTTGGTCGCGCTGCCGCCCACGCCGACCAGGAGCGAGCGGACGCCGCTCTCGAGCGCATCGGTGATGAGCTCGCCCGTGCCGAGGGTGGTGGTGACCCGGGCATCCCGCTCGGCCGGGGCGAGCAACGTGAGCCCCGACGCCAGCGCCATCTCCACGATGGCCCCGCCGGGCCAGCTCGCCCACTGCGCCTGCAGCGGGCGCCCGAGCGCGTCGTGGGCCCAGGCGGTGTGCCACTGGCCTGCCAGCGCCTCCACCAGCGCGTCCGCGGTCCCGGGTCCCCCGTCCGCGAGGGGGAGGGCCGTAACCTCGGCATCGGGCCAGCCGGCGCGCACGCCGGCCTCGATGGCCCGAGCGGCCTGGCCAGCGGTCAGGCTCCCCTTGAACTCCAGCGGGGCGGCGAGGATGCGGACGGTCAAGGAGGTGGCGCGGCGACGGGAAGGGGCGGAGGCGGCGGCGGAGACTGCACCAGATCGGCGGGGACCGAGTCCTCCACGCAGCGCGGCACCGGGCCCCCGATGTCGCAATGGCGACTGGAGCCGCAGCCCGGGCCGCAGGGGTTGTGCTCGCAGAATCCCGTCTCGGGGTTGCAGACCTGGCCCACACCCTCGCAGACCGCGTAGCACCCGCCGGCCGCGCGGCTGACGACGGAGCCGATCATCCCGTAGAGGGCCAGGGCGATCGCTCCACCTGCCTTGTCGCCCGCGCACGCCGTGAGCGCGAGGGCGACGAGGGCGGCGGCGCGACGGCTCACCGGCCCGCCTCCTCGAGCCAGGCGGTGAGCGGCCGCGGGCCGGACTCGTCGGGGCGAACCGAGCGGGCGATGCTCTCCAGCCGCCGCTGGAGGCGGTCCATCTCCTCGGCGGGCTCGCGTGCCGGGCCCGTGGCGCGGTGACAGAAGTACGTCCGGCAGCCGAGCGGTCGCGCGGAGTAGACGGTGCAGCGGCGCCCCTCGGCGTCGAGGAACCGGCAGCCTCCGTCCGGCCTCGGCGGAGGAATCTCCGGGACGGCGCTCCGGAGCGCCTCCCACTCCACGCGCCAGAGCCAGGGCTGGCGCCCAGTTTCGGCGAGCTGGCAACACTCGGCGCTCGCTGGACAGCGGAAGCCCGACCACGCCGTATCGGCCTGGCGGTAGAGGGCGTCGAGGGCACGGGCGGCGGCGCGCTCTGCGTGCGCCTGTCGGGCGGCGTCGGGGGACCACGTCCGGTGCTGCTGCAGCGGCGGACCGTTCACTCGTTCGGTCACGGCTGGCCTCGATCGGACCCCGCCGGGCCTCCGCAGATCAGCCCCGAGGGACACTGGGACGGGAGCACCGAGCCGGGCGGGCAGGTCCAGCCCGAGGGCCCGCAGGTCGCGGAGACGCCGATGTCGCTCCTGCATCCCTCCTCGCAGCAATAGACCGCCACCGGCGTGTCGCAGGGGGTGCTGCACCCGACGACCGCGGTTCCGAGGAACGATGCCGCCATGATCCAGCTCCGCACGGGTCCCCCGCGGCCAGGGCGCTCAGGTGCGTCACTACTCCGGGTTCGAGGTTTCGTCCACCGGGCCAACCTCCGCCGGCAGCGAGGTCATTCGACCGCGCGGAGCAGCGTGGGCCGTCGGGGCCCTCGTGCGGCGAGGTTACCCTCCGAGGCAGAACGGCTGGCCCGGGCAGTCCGCTGGCGAGACCGAGCCCGCGGGGCAGTGCCAGCCGGAGGCGTCGCAGAACGGGGAGGTGGTCACGTGGTTCGTGCATTCCGCCACGCAGCAGGTGAACCCTGGAGTGCCGTTGTCGCACGGGTTTCCGGTTCCCGCGTCGAGGGGCCCGGGCAGAGGCCCTTGGCAGAAGCGGTAGCTGGGGCAGTACGCCGAGGAGACGTAGTCCGCCGGACAGACCCATTCGCCGTTCACGCAGGAAGGGTCGCGGAAGACGTCGTTGTCGCAGTCGTGCTCGCAGCAGGAGAGAGTCGTTCTCGCACCGTTGCAGAGTCCGGGTGGGGGGCCCTGGCAGAAGCCCGAGCCGGGGCAGTCCCTCGAGGAGACGTAGTCTGGCGCACAGACCCAACCTGAATCCGTGCAGATCGGTTCGGCCGGTCGGTCGCCGATGCAGCTGCCCTGACAGCACAGAAACGTGGCTGATGTGTCGCAGGGACTGCTGCAGCTGGCTTCGGCTGCAGCGAGGACGACGGCCATCGCCATCCACAAGAATCTGCGAGTCGAGCACCAGGTGTGCATCGCGCTTCCCCCCGACCGGCCCGAAAGACCGCACACCGGATTCTCGGCCCCCAACGCCGGGCTGACCAAGCATACCATTCGCGACGACGTCGAGCAGGCCGACGGTTTCGCCAGCCGGCCCTCGCTCAGTCGACCACGCGCAGCACGTAGAACTTGAGATAGCGGGTCTCGCGCAGAGCGGTCAGCACCGGATGGTCGCGAGACGCGCCCCGGCGCTCGACGACCTGCACCCGGCGTCGTGCGTCCGCCGCCGCGGACGCCAGCAACGTCTCGAAGCGCTCCTCGTCGACGTGGTAGGTGCAGCTCGCGGTCATGAGGATCCCGCCGGGGGCGAGCAGCTGGAGCGCCCGCAGGTTGATCTCCTTGTAGCCGCGCACCGCGGACTCGATCGCATCCTTGTTCTTCGCGAACGAGGGCGGATCGAGCACGATGGTGTCGAAGCGACGGCCCTCGTCCACCGCGTCCCGGAGGAAGTCGAAGGCGTTGGCGGCGACCACCTCGACGTTCCGGAAGCCGTTGCGCTCGACGTTGCGACGGAGCGCCTCGCAGGCCTGCTCGGAGATCTCCACCGCGGTCACTCGCGTCGCCCGGGTCGCGAGCTGCAGCGCGAAGGCGCCGAGGTAGGAGAAGCAGTCCAGCGCCTCGCCCCTCGCGTAGCTCGCTGCGAGCTGATGATTCTCCCGCTGGTCGAGGAAGGCGCCGGTCTTCTGGCCCGTCCGCACATCGGCCGACACGCGCACCAGCCCCTCGGCGTACTCGATTCGCTCCGGGACCTCCCCCCGCAGCACCGCCCGCCGGGGCTCCAGCCCCTCCAGGGTGCGGACGTTCACGTCGGAGCGGTCCATCACCCCGCGCGGCTGGAAATGGGCGACCAGGAGATCGGTCAGGAGCTCGCGCCGCGCCTCCGTGGCCTGGATCAGGAACTGGACGGAGAGGACGTCCCCGTATCGGTCCACCACCAGCCCCGGGAGGAGATCCGCCTCGCCGTGGATCACGCGGTAAGTGGTCTCTCCCGGATCGAGCGCACGCCGCAAGGCATCGGCCTGGGCGATGCGGGCGGCGAGCAGCTCCCGGCCGACCTCGACGTCCTCGAACGACATCCAGCGGAGCGCGATCTTCGACGTCGACGAGTAGAAGGCCTTCCCCAGGAACCAGCCGCGCGGGTCCACGACCCGGACCACCTCGCCCCCGGCGAGCGGCGGAAGGTGGAGGAGATCCGCCCGGTAGATCCACGGGTGGCCCGACTGCCAGCGCTCGGCGCCGCGAGACGAGAGAGCGACCTGCGGCATCCCATCGGCGCCGGTGGCCGGAGGTGGCGGCAGCGGCCGCTGCGATCGTGGGCCCCGTCGGGGAGGGCGGGGCGCTCGGTGGGGACGAGTCGGCGGCGGCATGGTCGTTACGGCGGAGACTGAGTGGGTTGGTCGGATGTTTGAGCCGCAATCGCGGACGAGGTCAAGGAGCGCGGAGGGGAGCGGGGCTCGGGTCCCGTGACCCGACGAGCGACGCCGAGATCGGCCGCGAGGGCCAGCAAGGGCCGATCAACCCGCTCGGTTTCCGCCGTCAGCTACCCTCGATGCGCCAGCAGCGGTGGACGTCGCGCTGGTGGAAGTCCGGCGGAAGGCTCCGGGGGGTCAGCTCGTCGAAGCGGGCCGCGAGGCCCTCCGGCTCGAGGCGGAACCCCTTGTAGTTGGTCGAGAAGTACAGCACTCCGCCCGGCGCGACAAGAGCCAGCGCGCGCGAGAGCAGTCGCCGCTGGTCGCGCTGCACGTTGAAGTCGCCTCGCATCCCCTTGCTGGTGGAGTGCGGAGGAGGATCGAGCACCACCAGGTCCCATGCCTCGCGGGCCTCGTCCATCCACCGGAGGCAATCCGCCCGGACGAGCGCGTGCTCGGCGCCGGCCGCTCCGTTGAGAGCCAGGTTCCGGCCGGCCCAGTCGAGGTACGTGGCCGAGAGATCGACGCTGGTCGTGCTTCGCGCGCCGCCGGTCGCCGCGGCCACCGTGAAGCTGCCCGTGTAGGCGAACAGGTTGAGCACCCGCTTTCCCGCGCTCTCCTCGCGGACGCGCGCCCGGGTGTTCCGGTGGTCCAGGAAGAGTCCGGTATCCAGCCGATCCGAGAGGTTGACCAGGAAGCGCATCGCCCCTTCGAGGACCTCGAACTCGGCCCCGGCGTCCGAGAGCCGTCCGTCACGCGGCCGCCCCCAGGGCTGGGGGGCGTGGGTCTTGGTGAAGACCAGCCCGGGGTCGACCTCGAGCACCTCCGCCACCGCCCCGAGGACCGCCTCTCGCTCGGGGTGGCCTCCGGCAGCACGCTGCGCGCGTCGGGGGTACTCCACCAGGTGCACCGCCGGCCCGTAGCGCTCGACCACGAACGGATACTCCGGGATGTCGCGGTCGTAGACCCGCCAGGCGGTGAGCCCCGTGCGCGCCGCCCAGCGGCCGAGGTGCCGAGCGTTCTTGCGAAGCCGATCTGCGAACGCCGAGGCCATGGGCGCGGACGTGCTTACCCTTCAGGCATGCCGCCGCGCACGCCGAAGACGACCGCCGCCCCCTGGGTGCCCGAGGACGGGGGGCTCACCGCGCTCCAGCTGGCCTCGAGGGAATGCCGGGGTTGCGACCTGTGGCGCAACGCGACCCAGACCGTGTTCGGCGAGGGACCGGCCCACCCGGACGTGATGTTCGTCGGCGAGCAGCCGGGGGACAAGGAGGACCTCGCCGGACATCCGTTCGTCGGACCGGCGGGCCGGGTACTGGACGAGGCGCTGGCCGCGGTGGGGATCGACCGGCGCCGAGCCTACGTGACCAACGCGGTGAAGCACTTCAAGTGGGAACGGGGCTCCGGGCAGCGGCGCATCCACGCCAAGCCGAACCAGCTGGAGATCCAGGCCTGTCGTCCCTGGCTCGAGGCAGAGCTCCGGGTGCTGCGACCGAAGGCCCTGGTCTGTCTCGGCTCGACCGCCGCGCAGGCGCTGCTCGGCCGGACGTTCCGGGTCACCGTTCACCGGGGCGAGTGGGTCGACTCGCCGCTCGCCCCGAACGTGCTGGCCACGGTGCACCCCTCCTCCATCCTCCGGGCGCCGGACGAGGCCGCGCGCGCCGAGGCGATGGAGGCGTTCATCCGCGACCTCCGCCCCGTCGCGGCGCTCCTCGCTTCAGCGGAGACGCGCTCAGCAGCACCTGGCTCCTGAGCGCCACTGCCTCCTCCTCCCAGGACTCGAGCGCGCGCAGCGTGTCCTGTGCCTGGCGGTCGCGGTCTGCCCGGAGCCGCTTCAGCACCGCGTCCGTGCCCTGGGTGCTGGCGTCCCCGTGATCGTCCACCAGCTCGAGGCGGACGTCGGTGTCGTGAAGGGTCCCCAGCGTTTCCTGGAGCGGGGTGAGGGCGCCGAGGATCTCCTCGATCTCCGTGGGCATTGCCGGCGCGAGCAGCTCGAGCGCGTAGCGGAAGCGCTTCACCGTCTTGCGGAGCTCGTGCATCGGGGTGGCCGAGGGGTCGCGCTGCGCATCGAGCAGGCGGGCCTCGAGATTCTCCAGGTCGGCGACGAGCCGGCCGCGGAGACGGTGGCCGCCGAGCTTGCCCCTGGGCTTCAGTTGCTCGAGACGGCCGAGCGCCTGGAGCCCGTCCTGCTGCCAGCGGGGGATGGCGCTGCGGAGCTCGTCGGCCCGGCCGGGGAGGCGGGCCGCCAGATGGTCGCGGACATGGCGCAAGGCGGTGCGCTCGAGCGGGGCGGCCTTCTCGGCGATCGCGGTGAAGGCGTCGAGCTGCACGTGAACGTCCCGCACATCGCCCAGAGCGTCCTGGAGGGTTTGTACCACCCGGTCGGCGCGCCGAACTCGCTTGCGGTCTCCGAAGAGGGCGAGCGCGCCGCGCAGCCGGCGGGTCGCCACCCGCGCGTCGTGGACCTCGTCCGAGCCGAGGTCGGGGCCGAGCTTGCCCAGGTAGCGCTGGACGTCGGCGAGCCGGGCGCCGAGCAATGCGCGCGCGGCTTCCGGCATGGGCGTGGCGGCGTCGAGTCCGCGGACGGGGGTGGGCTTGGCCATCGGCGAGGTGCTCCTTACCTCAGCCGCGTCCGAGGGCGATCATCTCCGCGTCGTCCAGCGTCAGCGTCGCCGCAGCCACGTTCTCCTCCAGGTGCGCGACGGAGGACGTGCCCGGGATGGGCAGCATCACCGGCGAGTGCAGAAGCAGCCACGCCAGCGCCACCTGCGCGGGGGTGACCGCATGTGCCTTCGCCACCCGGTCCAGCGCGCCCCCCGGCCGGGCGAGGTCGCCCGCGCCCACCGGATACCAGGGGAGGAAGCCCAGACCGTCCCGCTCGCAGACCTCGAGCACGTCCTCCGACGCCCGGTCACCGAGGTTGTACCGGTTCTGCACCGAGACGATCTCCACCAGCGCCCGGGCTCGCTTCAGCTGCTCGACGCTCACGTTCGACAGGCCGATGTGACGGATCTTCCCCTCCGCCCGGAGCCTGATCAGCTCTCCGAGGGAGTCCTCCATCGGCACCGCCGGGTCGACCGCGTGCAGCTGGTAGAGGTCGATCCGCTCCCGCTGCAGGCGCCGCAGACTGCCCTCGCAGGCCTTTCGCAGATGCTCGGGGCGGCCGTTCCGATGCCACTGCCCCGGGCCGCTCCGGGTCAGCCCCCCCTTGGTCGCGATGACCAGCCCCGCCGGGTAGGGGTGGAGTGCCTCGGCGATGATCTTCTCGCTCACCTCGGGGCCGTAGGAATCGGCCGTATCGATGAGGTTCACGCCCAGCTCCACCGCACGCCGGAGCACCCGGTGCGCGTTGGCCCGGTCCGGCGGATCTCCCCAGATGCCCTGGCCGGTGAGCCGCATCGCGCCGAAGCCCATCCGGCGCACGACGAGGTCACCTCCGAGCGTCATCGAGCCGGCGGCGGCGGCGGGCAGTTCGCTGGGCATCGGTCTTCCTTTCAGCGCTGTCCCCCCCGGGCAGCACGCTCGGCGGCGGAGAGAAGGGCCTCGGCCTCGTCGATGCCGTCCCAGCCGAGGAATCGCAAGTCCTTCTTCTCCCACCGCGTGGACCAGACGAAGAAGTCCTCCAGCTCGGACCGGAGCCGCGGCGCAAAGGCGAAGACGTCCTTCGGCGCGTCGCCGTGCGCCGCCTCCACCGGCGCGAGGAACAGCCGGTCGTTGCGCTGCCGGCCGGGGCCCTGCTTCCGGTTCTGCTCCACCTTCAGCACGCCCAGGATCCGCGCCGGAACGACGGTGCCCGGCTGTCCCGGGCCGGGCCCGTAGAGCATCGCGTCCAGCGGGTCTCCGTCCTCGGCCCTCGTGGAGGGGATGAACCCCCAGTCGAAGGGGTAGTGGAGCCCGAGCGGGAGTGGCCGGCTCACCGTGACGTGCCCCAGGTCGGGGTCGAGCTTCAGCTTCACCCGCGAGCCCGCGGGCGTCTCCACCACCACCAGCACACCTGCGGCGTTCCGCACCGGCAGACTGACCAGGTCTTTCATGCGATGGTCCCCGACGCCATGCGCTTCGATACCCTCGCCATCCACGCCGGCCAGGAGCCGGACCCCACCACCGGCGCGATCATGACGCCGGTCTACCTCACGTCGACCTACGTCCAGGCCGGCCCCGGCGAGCACAAGGGATACGAGTACAGCCGGACCAAGAATCCCACCCGCACCGCACTCGAGGGCTGCCTCGCCGCGTTGGAAGGTGCACGGTTCGGAGCGGCGTTCGCCTCGGGCTGTGCGGCCACCGACACCCTCATCCACCTCCTCGACAGCGGCGACCACGTCATCTGCTCGGACGACGTCTACGGCGGCACGTTCCGGCTGTTCGACAAGGTGTTCAAGCGCCTCGGTCTCTCCTTCAGCTTCGTCGACCTCTCGAAGCCGGGCACGCTCGAGGCCACGCTCACCCCCAGGACTCGGATGGTCTGGGTCGAAACTCCCACCAATCCGACGCTCAAGCTGGTGGACCTGACGCGGGTGGGGGAGATCTGCCGCGCCCGGAAGATCCTCTCGGTCTGCGACAACACCTTCCTCTCTCCCTACTTCCAGCGGCCACTCGAGCACGGCATCGACGTCGTGCTGCACTCGACGACGAAGTACATCAACGGCCACAGCGATACCGTGGGCGGCTTCGTCGCCACCAGCAACGAGGAGCTCGCCCAGCGCATCTACTTCCTGCAGAACGCGGTGGGCGGGGTCCCGAGCGCGATGGACAGCTTCCTCGTGCTCCGCGGGGTGAAGACGCTCGGCGTGCGCATGGCGCGGCACGAGCAGAACGCGATGAAGGTCGCCGAGTTCCTCTCCGGGCACGCGAAGGCCGGCCACGTGGTCTACCCGGGCCTGGCCAGCCATCCGCAGCACGCGCTCGCCCGGAAGCAGATGAAGGGCTTCGGCGGCATGCTCACCTTCGAGATCCAGGGCGGTCTCCCCGCCGCGCGGAAGTTCCTGAAGGCGGTGAAGGTGTTCGCCTGCGCCGAGTCGCTCGGTGGCGTGGAGAGCCTCATCGAGCACCCGGCGATCATGACCCACGCCTCCGTGCCGCCGGAGACGCGGGCCGCGCTCGGCATCTCCGACGGGTTCATCCGGCTCTCGGTGGGCATCGAGGACGTCCAGGACCTCATCGACGACCTCGCCCAGGCCCTCGCGCAGGCCTGATTCCGGGCGCTTGCCCTCCGGAGGAGCCCCGTCCCGCGGCGGCTTCGCCCTGCATCCGGAGCGAGACCCGCGGGCTGGCTTGCGCGGCGCCCCCCGACTCGACTACTTCTTCCTCCGTGGTCGTCCTGCACCATCACCATGCACACCATCGGCACGGGCCCGTCGGGCCGGTGCACGCGCATGGCGGTGTGTCTCGCTGAGCTGACCCGCCCCCGCTGACACCGAGATGTCCCGACCGGGCCCTCCAGGGCGCCGCATCCGTGCGGCGCGCCTCGAGGGCCCTTCTTCGTTTCCGAGCCCAGAAAGAGGTCCTTCATGTTGCGCATCGCACTCCCGAACAAAGGCAGGCTGGCCGAGGACGTCAGGGGCGTCTTCTCCGACGCCGGCCTGGAGATCCGTGCCAATGGCGAACGCGCCCTCACCGCCTCGCTGGGCGGCGAGTTCGAGGCCATCTTCGTCCGCAGCCAGGACATCCCCGAGCTGGTGTCCGACGGCGTGGCCGACGCGGGCGTCACCGGCTGGGACCTGGTCTGCGAGGCCGGGCGGCCGGTGGACGTCCGGCTCGACCTCGAGTTCGGCCGCTGCCGGCTGGTGCTCGCCGCGCGAGAGGACTCGGGCATCGACCGGCCGGAGCAGCTGCCCTCGGGCACTCGCGCCGCCACCGTCTTTCCCCGTCTCGCCCGGTCGTTCTTCGCCGAGAAGGGGCTCGCGGTGGAGGTGGTGCCGGTCTCCGGCGCGGCCGAGGTCGCGCCCCACCTGGGCATCGCCGACGTGGTGGTGGACCTCACCAGCACCGGGAGCACCCTCCGGACGAATGGCCTCCGGGAGGTTTGCACCGTGCTCGAGTCGACCGCGCGGCTCATCGCCCGGCCCGGTCTCGCGCCCGACCGCGCGCGGGCGCTGGGCGAGCTCCAGGACGCGCTCGGCTCGGTGATCCGCGCCCGCGGCAAGCGCTACCTGATGGCCAACGTCCCGCGGGCAAACCTCGAGGCGGTGCGCGAGGTGCTCCCCGGGCTGAGCGGGCCCACCGTCATCGAGCTGTACGGCGCCGGCCCGCTGGTCGCGGTGCACGCGGTCGTCTCCGAGTCCTCGCTCTACCGGACCGTGGCCGCGCTCAAGTCGCTGGGCGGCGAGGGCATCCTGGTCACGCGCATCGAGAGGCTGCTGCCGTGAGCGCGGCGGTGCGGTGGACAGGACGCCTCTCCGGGCTCGGGCCCGACGACCTCCGGATTCTCCTCTCGCGGGGGCAGGCCGACTCCGGCGAGCGGGACCTCCGTGCGCAGGTCGCCTCGCTCATCGCGGACGTCCGGTCGCGCGGAGACGCGGCGCTGCGCGAGCTCGCGCGCCGATTCGACCGGGTCACGCTCGAGTCGCTGGAGGTGCCGCGCGAGGTGGTCCGGGCAGCCCTCGACCGGCAGCCTCCGGCGCTTCGCCGGGCGATGGAGCGCTCGGCCCGGAACGTCGCCCGGGTCCACGGCGCACTCCGCCCCCAGCCGAGCCGGGTGGAGGTGGAACCGGGGATCGTCGTCGAGCGCCGGCCGGACCCGCTCGCTCGCGTCGGCGTCTACGCCCCGGGCGGCCGGGCCGCGTACCCGAGCAGCGTGCTGATGGGCGCGGTGCCGGCGCGCATCGCCGGGGTCCGCGAGATCGTGCTCTGCTCTCCGCCGGGGCCCGGCGGATTGCCCTCGGCCGCCGTGCTCGCTGCCGCCGCCGTGGCCGAGGTGGACCGGGTCTTCGCCCTCGGGGGCGCCGGAGCGATCGCCGCGCTCGCTTACGGGACCGAGTCCGTCCCGGGGGTGGACCGCATCGTCGGCCCGGGGAACGCCTGGGTCGCCGAGGCGAAATGCCAGATAGCCTCGCGCGTCCCCATCGACTCACCGGCCGGCCCCTCCGAGCTGCTGGTGCTGCTCGATGCGACCTCGGATGTCGAGGCGGTGGCCCGCGAGCTCCTCGCGCAGGCCGAGCACGACCCGGAGGCGGCAGTGGTCGCGGTGGCGCTCGACGACCGGACCGCAGCGCGGCTCCTCGACCGGGTGGCGACGCTCGCGCCCACCGCGGAGCGGGCGGACGTCATCGGGCCAGCCCTCGCCAGCCGCGGGGCCGTGCTGGGCGCGGGCTCGGTGGACGAGGCGGTGGCCTTCGCCGAGAGGTGGGCGCCCGAGCACCTGATGCTCGCGCTCGAGGGCGCTGCCGAGCTGGCGCGGCGGATCCGCAACGCGGGCACCGTCTTCGTCGGGACCTCCAGCTCGGGCGCCTTCGGCGATTACCTGACCGGGGCCAACCACGTCCTGCCGACGGCGGGGGCAGCACGGGCCTGGTCCGGGCTGTCCACCCTCGACTTCGTCCGCTGGACCACGGTTCAGACCGTCTCCCGCACCGGGGCGGCGTCTCTCGCGGTCGACACCGAGGTCTTCGCCACCGCCGAGGGGCTGCACGCGCACGCGGCGGCGGCCCGCGCCTGGGGGACGCGATGAGCCCGGCCCGTCCCCGGCCGGTGCTGGCCACCGTGCCCCTCTACGCCCCGGACCCGAGCCCGGTGGAGGTCGATCTCAGCGACAACGTGAACCTGTGGGGCGTGCCGCCCGCCGCGGCCCGCGCGCTCCAGCAGCCGCTGGCCGCGCAGCCGAGCGTGTATCCGCACTCGGACCCGGTGGAGCTCCGGGAGGCGCTCGCCCGGTACTCGGGGGTGAGCGCCGCACAGGTCGTCACCGGCTGCGGCTCGGACGACGTCATCGACGGCGCGCTTCGGGCCTTCGCCGCTCCGGGGGAGAAGGTCGCCTACTCGGCGCCGAGCTTCTCGATGCTGGTGAGCTTCGCCCGGGTGAACGGGCTCGAGCCCGCGCCCGTTCCGTTCGGGAAGGACGGGGACGTGGACCCGGACGCGCTGCTCGCCCAGCGCGCCGCCATCACCTACGTCTGCAGCCCCAACAACCCCACCGGGACCGGGGTGTCGGCGGCGGCCCTCGAGCGCGTCGTCACGCGCGCCGAGGGGCTGGTGCTGGTCGACGAGGCTTACGGCGAGTTCTCCGGACACACCGCCGTCTCGCTCCTCCCTCGCGCGCCCCAGCTCCTGGTCACCCGCACTCTCTCCAAGGCCTTCGGGCTGGCGGGGCTGCGGGTGGGCTACGGTCTGGCCGCGCCCGAGGTGGTGCAGGTGCTGGAGAAGGTCCGTGGTCCCTACAAGCTGAACGTGCTGGGGGAAAAGGCTGCCCTCGCGGCGCTCCGCGAAGACGTCCCCTGGGTGCGCCGGCACGTGGAGGAGTCCGTGGCGATCCGGGAACGGCTGCGTGACGCGCTCGAGGCGCTGGGGCTCCGGGCGCTGCCCTCCTCGGCCAACTTCCTCTGCCTCCCGGTGCCCGACTCGGCGGCCCTGGGGCGGGCCCTGCTCGGGCGGGGAATCAAGGTGCGGGTCCTCCGGGCGCTCCCCGGCATCGGCGACGCCGTCCGCGTCGGCGTCGGGCCGTGGGGCGTGATGGAGCGGCTCCTGGCCGCGCTCCGGGAGGTGCTCCGGTGAGGGTCGCGGTCCTGGACACGCGGGTGGGGAACGTCCACTCCCTGCTCAAGGCGCTGGCCGCCGCGGGCGGGCAACCCCGGCTCGAGTCGCGCCCGGAGGCCTGTCTCGATGCCCCCCTGCTCGTCCTCCCCGGCGTGGGTGCCTACCCGGCTGCCGCGACCCTCCTGGCGGAGGCCCGGCAGGCCCTCCGGGAACGGCTCCTCGGCGGGGCGCCCTGCCTCGGGATCTGCCTGGGAATGCAGCTGCTCCTGGAAGGCAGCGACGAGGGCCCCGGGGCAGGGCTGGGCACGATTCCGGGCGGGGTGGTGCGGCTGGACGCCCCCCGGATCCCCCACATGGGATGGAACCGGGTCGAGGGGGAGGACCCCCTCCTCGCCCGTTCGGGCCTGCAGACGGCCTACTACGCGCACAGCTTCGTGTGCCGACCAGTGAATGCAGGCGTGGTCCGGGCCACGACGGAGCACGCTGGCGTCAGGTTTCCGGCGATGATTCGTTCCGGGGGGATGGTGGGCGTGCAGTTCCACCCGGAGAAGAGCGGGGCACCCGGTCTGGCGTTCCTGGCCGCGGTGCTCCAGGAGGTCGGCACATGAGGGTCTTTCCGGCGATCGACCTGCGCGGCGGTGCGAGCGTGCAGCTGGTGGGCGGCGCGCCCGACGCGGAGAAGATCCGCCTCCCCGACCCGGTGGAGGTGGCGAAGCGGTTCAAGACCGCGGGGTTCCGGATGCTGCACGTGGTCGACCTCGACGCCGCGCTGGGGACGGGCTCGAACGCCGACGTCATCGCCAAGATCCTCGAGGCCTCCGGGCTCGAGGCCGAGGTGGGCGGCGGCGTGCGGGACGAGGAGGAGATCCAGCGGCTCCTCGACCTCGGCGCGAGCCGGGTCATCGTCGGCACCCGGGCGCTCGAGGATCCTCGCTGGCTGGAGGAGGTCGCTTTTAGATTTCCGGGCAAGCTGATCCTCGCCGCCGATGCGCGGGGTCGGCAGGTTGTGACCCGTGGCTGGACCCGGACCCTGACCCAGGACGTCGGGGCGCTGGTCGCCGGCGTGGACCCGCTGCCGCTGGCGGCGATCCAGGTCACCGCCGTGCACGTGGAGGGGCTGGAAGGCGGCACGGACCTCGCCCTCATGTCCGAGCTGGTGGAGACGACCAGCCACCCGCTGCAGGCCTCGGGTGGAATCGCCTCCATGGACGAGCTTCGCAAGCTGGCCAGCGCCGGCGTGGCCGCGGCCATCCTCGGGATGGCGCTGTACACCGGGAAGATCGACGCCCGGGCCGCAGCGAAAGAGTTCCCGTGACGGTCAAGCTGGTGCGAGAGACGAAGGAGTCCCGGGTCGAGGTGGAGCTCGGCCCGGGAACCGACCCGGCGCGCATCGAGACCGGGAAGCCGTTCTTCGACCACATGCTCGCCACCCTCGGCCGCTATGCCGGCCTGAGCCTCGGCGTGCGAGCCCGGGGCGACCTCACCCACCACCTGATGGAGGACGTCGCCATCACGGTGGGCCTGGCCTTCCGGAGGATGATCCCGGCGACCGCGGCCCGCTTCGGCGAGCGCACCGTCCCCATGGACGACGCGCTGGTGCAGGCAGTGGTGGACGTGGGCGGCCGGGCCTACTACCGGGGCAGGCTCCCCAACGCGCTCTATGAGCACTGGATGCGGAGCTTCGCCGAGAACGCCGGGGCCACGGTTCACCTGCGCGTGCTGCGCGGGCGCAACCGCCACCACGTGATCGAGTGCGCTTTCAAGGCGCTGGGCCTCGCGCTCCGCGACGCGTTCGCCGAGGGTGGCTCGGTGTTCAGCCTGAAGGGCTCGGTGAAGGTGACGGAAGGCTGATGCTCGCGCCCCGCATCGTGGCCTGCCTCGACGTGACCGGCGGCCGGGTGGTGAAGGGGACGAAGTTCGTCGACCTGCGGGACCAGGGCGACCCGGTGGAGCTGGCCGAGGCCTACGGCCGGGACGGGGCAGACGAGGTCACGTTCCTCGACATCTCGGCGACGCCCGAGCAGCGCGCGCCGCTCCTGGACGTGGTCCGGCGAACCGCCGAACGGCTCTTCGTCCCCCTGACCGTGGGGGGCGGGATGCGCTCCGTGGAGGACGTGGAGCGGGCGCTCCGGGCCGGCGCGGACAAGGTGGCCCTCAACTCGGCGCCGGTGAAGGCGCCGGAGCTGTTCTCCGAGTGCGCGCGGCGCTTCGGGGCCCAGTGCGTGGTGGCGAGCATCGATGCCCGGCGCTCGGGCGGACGCTGGCAGGTGGTGGTGGGCGGTGGCCGCCAGGCGGTGGACCTGGACGCGGTGGAGTGGGCGCGCGAGGCCGAGCGGCGCGGCGCGGGGGAGATCCTCCTCACCAGCATCGACCGCGACGGCGCCCGGACCGGCTACGACCTCGAGCTGACGCGCGCCGTCGCCCGGGCGGTGCACGTCCCGGTCGTCGCCTCGGGCGGCGCAGGCGAGGCCGAGCATCTCCGGGCAGTGCTGCAGGACGCCGGCGCCGATGCGGCCCTGGTGGCGGGAATCCTTCATGACGGGACGACGACGATGCGAGCGCTGAAGCGCGCGCTCTCCGCCGCCGGCGTGCCGGTGCGTGGTGAGGCGTGATGAGCGAGGCAAGGTCGTGGATGGAGGCGGCGGAGGCGGTGGCCCGGGTGGCGGGGGAGGTGGCGCTGCGCCACTACCACCGCGGCGTGACGGTGGAGACCAAGGGCGACGGGACGCCGGTCTC
>Ga0105104_10000081_pt1 | contig 64226 bp, 104 predicted proteins | sample PPLLaktember2015_3_FD_87034 | JGI IMG/M metagenome (GOLD analysis project Ga0105104, IMG submission 87034) | Freshwater sediment microbial communities from Prairie Pothole Lake near Jamestown, North Dakota, USA - PPLs Lake P7 Core (6) Depth... | ecosystem: Environmental > Aquatic > Freshwater... | reverse complement strand
GATCGAACCGATCCAGCCGCCAGAGCCGCCGGAGCTGGTGGATCGTCCTCCCCCGCCGGAGGATCGCCGTGTGCTCGGCAAGGGCGATGACGGGCCGGACGTGGCCGTGGTCCAGGCCGTCCTGGCGGTCCCTGCAGACGGTGCCTTCGGCACCGTGACGGCGACTCAAGTCGAGTCATTCCAGCGCGCCAATGGACTGTCGGCCGACGGCGTGGTGGGTCCGCAGACGTGGGAGGAGATCGACCGGCTTGTGGTGCGCATGGCCAAGGGCGGCACCGATCTACCCGAGAGCGTCGCCGCCGTTGTGACGCTGTTGGCGAAAGCATCGCCGCTCATGTTCTATTCGTGGCCCGATCGCGGTCGCGCACCCGCCGGCTACATCCCCGGCATGGCGCTTTGCTACGCGCTGGTCCTGATGTGGCTCGCTCAAGGCGAGTCCTGGGCCGAGGAAATGGCGCAGGAGGCCGCGCCCAACGGCGAAGACTATGATGCGCTGAGTTGGTACGGGTCGGAGCTGCGCGATCTCGGCCTCAGAGTGGACGCGCCCGGCGTGGAGGCGTTGCGCGCATTGTTCGTGCTGATGATCGGCCTGGGCATGCGGGAGTCGTCTGGCAAATATTGTGAAGGCCGCGACATGTCGGCCAGCAATATCGAGTCGGACACGTGCGAAGCCGGCCTATTCCAAACCAGCTGGAACATGGAGACGGCCAGCGATGAAATGGCTCGGCTGTTCGAAATGTACTGGGATGATCCCAACGGCTTCCTGCCGACGTTTGCTCTCGGCATCAATCCGACGGCCGACAATCTGGACGTTTATGGCAGCGGCAACGGCGCCGCCTATCAATGGCTGGCAAAATACTCGCCCGCCTTTGCGGTGATGACCACGGCGATCGGCTTGCGCGCACGCCGCAAGCACTGGGGACCGATCAACGAAAAGGCGGTCACGCTGTCTACGGATGCGATGGTGCTGCTGCAGACCGTCGAAATGATCGTGGCGATGGTGCCGACTCCGACATCATGAGGCTCGGCATTCTCATAGGAGCTGTCGGCACGTTGCTGATCCTGGCGATCATCGTGGTGATCGCGCGGCAGTCGAGCTCGGAAGCTGCGGCGGTGTGTGCTGATCCTGAGACGCGCGATCGTATTCGTGCGTTGTCATTGCGGGCTTATGATGAGGCGTTCGTGGAGCACGTCGCCAAATTGTTCGTGATCTGGGTGCAAGACCCGCACGAGCAGCCAAGGCGGGCGCAGACTGGTAATCAGCAGGCGATCAGTGCCTACATCCGCGCACGCAATCTGGCGATGAAATGGGAGCCGCCGGCTTGCGACGTGCCGCTCCCATCGTCGCGACCGAATTAGCGGCCCGGCTGCCGCTCGGTTTGATTCTTGCCGGGCTCACGTTGCTGCGGGTTCTGCTGGCCGGGTTGATGCCCGCCGGCACCGGGATTCGGATAGTGCGGCTGCGACACCGGCTGCTCGTCCTGATCCTTCTGCTGGCCCGGCTTCTGATCGCGGCGTTGCTGCTGGTTCTGCTTGTCGTCTTCCGGTCGTTCGTTCGCCATGGTCGTTTCCTCGCTGGTTCAGTTGCCGAGAATAACTCGGCGCTGAACTCTATAGTTCCTAGAAGGAGAAAAGCCATGACACTCAGCGGCATAGTTCTCGGCCTGATCAATGTTGCGATCGTGGTGGCAATCCTCGTGCTGGTCGGTGCTGTCATCGTCATGTTTGCAAAGTGGATGCAGTGGCCGATCGACTGGAACGTCCAGCGACTCTACTTGCTCGTGGTCGCGTTGATTGCGCTCTACATGGTCGTGGCGCTGCTGTTCGGGCTCGCGACGATCCGCGTGATCAGCTATCACCAACGGGCACCGATCGGCGCCGAGCTGGCGCCAACGCCGAGCATCATGATCCCCGAGACGCTGGGGCGGCGTATCAACTGAGAGCTGCAACCGGAGGATAGCCGATGACGCAACCGACTTTCGCTATGATCGTACCGCTGGGCGGCGGTGACGGCCGCCCCGACAATTCGCTGCCGCCGGGCCTCGGTGGCGGTGCCGTTGATCCTGGCTGGGGCGTGCGCCCACCGATCGATCCAGGCTACGGCCGCCCAGGCTGGTCCCCGGTCGATCCCGGCTTCGGCAACCGCCCGCCGGTCGATCCAGGCTATGGCCGTCCAGGCGGTGGCCGTCCCGACAACAGCCTCCCGATCGCCCCTGGCCGGCCAGACATCGGCCTGCCGCCGGCTCCAGTGTATCCCGACAACGGCCTGCCGTGGGCGCCAGTGCATCCGGATATCGGACTGCCGGGCAGTCAGCCGGGGATCGACAACACGCTGCCGGGCGGCCGTCCTGGGCGGCCAGACAACACCCTGCCGGGTGGTGGAGGAAGCGGCGCTCGGCCGGACAACAGCCTGCCGGGGAGCCAGCCGGGGGTCGACAACACCTTGCCACGGCCCGAGGGCGGTCCCGGATGGGTGCTCGCGTGGGTGCCGAACTACGGCTGGATGTACATTCCGGTTTCAGGCCGCCGCAATCCAATCGACGTGGGCAGCAGCCCGGATCAGGGCTTGCCGGAAGGTGAGGCACAGCCGAAGGGTCGCCGTTAACTCGCGATCAGCCAGCGTTCGATGCAGTCATCGCATAGCTGGATCATGGCGCCGTTCTCGATCCACAGCATCAGCGGCACATCGGGCAGCGCGCCCTGACACTTCGAACAAAGCGGGTGCACCGGACTATCCGGTGCACCCCACGCAACGCCGGTCCAAAAGCCCTCGCGGAAATGAAAAGTCGGTGCGGGATTCGTCATGCGCTTCCGTCCCGAGCACGATCCCCGCATTCGAGCCGTGGTCGAAGCGGAGCACGATCGCCGTCCCGGCGGCCCGACCGAGTGGGCGGATAATTGGCTGTCCAATGCTTTCGCCTGGGCCTCGCACAAATTGCTGCCGACATGGTGTCAGACGCCCGAGCATTTTACGAGCCGGCTGACGCAGTATCTCGCGACCGATTGCCCGTGTTGTTTGCTGTGGCGCGGCATCACGATCGGCGCGTTGCCGCCGTTGCTATTGTGGGCGATCACGCTCGTGATTCTCTTGAGCTGATTCGTCGTCAGTGCGGGTCACACTAAACCCGCGACATGCCAATTCGATAAGCAGGGTGTCTGCAAGGTCGTATGCCAGCTTCGGTCCCCAGCTTCTGAGATGTCCCGCTATGACCTCGCGCGGTGTTGTCGGCGGGTCCGGCCATGCCCATCCGCGTTCATCGGGCTTCTGAGCAGGTTTCATGACCAGAACCCCAGCGGAGTCCATCCGGGCTCCGTATCTCGCCAATCTGGATGCTCGCGCATTCGTTTGCTGTCGTCCTTGGTGAACCAAACGGTTCCGCCAAGATCACGTCCAAGAAGTCTCTCGGCAACGTCGCGCGGGATATAGCCGCGCGGCTTCTTGGCATCATCACCCCGGAACACCGCGTTCTTGTAGGTGCTATCGATCACAAGCCATTCACGCATCGTCTGACCTGCATTCAGTGGCGGCAAACGCCGCGAGAGCAGCGTCCATCACTTGGCCGAACCCGGCGACGTTGCTATCGCTCTGGTCCCAACCTTCGCGCTCGCGCGCTCTGGAATGCGTGGCAATCTTTCATGCGCAACAGCCATCAGCTCCACTCGCGTTATCTTGCTCACTTGCGTTCAATCCCCACCTGTGCCGGTTGCCTCCGGCGTCCGAATCGGACAGCGTGCCGCGCCTGGGATGCGGTCCCAAGTCCATCCCAGCCGCACGTTAGCCCTCGGTCGTTGGTTGGTCCCTCCGATCGGGGGCTTCCTCTTTTGCGAGCTGCCCGCGAATCCGCTGCATCAAGAGAATGAGCGGGTTGCCGGCGATCTCCCTGATCTCCTCGCCGTTCGGCTCGCGCAACTTGAGATCATCGCCGAAGACGGCAATGTGCCCGCAGTAACGACACAGGCTCACATCGCCGGCCTTCGGCATCTTGCGATCGATATCGCCCACAGCGAACGCGCCGGTGAGAGACTTGCCGCAGGAGCGGCAGTTGTCCTCCGGCGTCCGCACGCTGTCGCCGACCCCGATCTTAGCCATGGCTATTCGCCGGGCCTTTCTGTACCAGCTTCGGCATCGGCTCCGACTTCGGCATGCGATGCTGCTGCTCCTGCTCGATTGCCTGCGGCAGATGTTTAAGCAGATGATCGCGCTCCACCATCAGATTGTTGCGCTCGCGATCCAGCACAGCGATCGCCTCGTCAATGCGTCTGACCTGCGCGGCGATCAGCTGGTGATATTCATTCAGCAGCGCATCATTCTGGACACGCAAAACCTCAGAACGTTCTGCCATTAGCTTTCCTTTTCAGTGTTTGAGTGACGACGGCAGCACTGGCCGGGGGAACGATGGTTCGTGCTGCCGCCGCTCCCTCTGGGAGTCGTTTAATACGAACAACAGATTGACCGCCAAGCCTCCGGACTTGTCGTCAATCAGAAACTCCTCGACCCATTGCGCATTTGCATCGCGCAATTCGAAGCCGAGCACCGCCAGCAGCATTTCCACGGCGACTGGATTCGGTGTCTTGCCGGCGGCTTCGACCGAGAATGAGAAATGCCCCACCATTCCAGCCGGCTGCTCCTCCACGCTGATCGCCATGCGGTAGCCGTGCGGGATCAGGACTTGATGGCTGGGCGGTCGGACGTTCTCCTGCCCTGGCGCGCGATTGTCGAGCGTGAGCACATCCACGTTCTGCTGCGGCACCACCAAGGCCATAAATTCTTTCGTCGAGATCGGTTTGGCGCACGCTTTCGCGAATGCCTCACGGATCGCCGCGACTTCAACCTCGCTGAGGATCAATGCGCGCGTCATGAGTCCAGCTCGTATTGCATCGGCGTTGTGCCGGCGGTCTTGGCCATCGTCTCGATATATCGGACGCAGATTTTCTCGATGTCCTCGCGGCCGATCTTGCGCGCACGCATGCCGGCAAGCGCAACGGCAACGCAGGAATACTGCCAGATGCTGTGGTCATCCATGTTGTCGGTCGCCGCCATCAATCGCAGCAACTGATCCTGTTCCTCGGTCATCGCTTCGGCCTCCCGCGCCAGTAGCTCTCCGCTGCCAGATGTGCATCGTTCGGCGTGAAGCCGCTCTCCATCAAATGCCGGTAGAGCATGTCGAAATTCACCGGCACCCTGGATTGCTGCTCGTATGCCTTGAGCGCGGCGATCGCGCGTGGATTGGCGCTCGGCATCCGCGACACGCCGCGTTGCGCTTGCTGCGGCCGGCGTTGCCACGGATTGAAACCACCACCGCCACGACTAATCACCATCTTCGGACTCCTTCCATGATCTCAAACGACTGCGGATATCGTCGGCTTCATCGCGCGCCAGCATCGGCAGCACGTCGGTGATGATCACGCGCTGCGCCTCCTGCCACCATAGGTCCAGCTCCATCGCGTTCATGTCCCCGATCGAATGCGGGATCACGGCAGAACGCGGCGGCCAGCTCACCACGTCAACGCGGCCGGTGCGGATGCATAGCCAGCTGCGCAGATTGCGCACGGTCCACACGCCGCTGGTCTTGTGCGCCATGGCGGCGGCGACACGTTCCAGAGTCAGATGCACATGGGCGTTGAACTTGACCGCCTCCGATCGGCGCGGCCGGGTGATCTCGACCCCGACTTTCTCGCCGGGATCGAGCGTGCCGAGCTGCAGGCGGGCGTCGGTGTCGTCGGGGAACAACAGCATATCGCCCACGATATAGTTGGCGCGCTTCACGGTGGCGGTGCCTGCTCGTCGGCCGGCTTCCCCGTCTCCGACTTCTGCTCCGCCCCTGCCAGCTCCACACGATGCCGCCCGATCGCCGCCTTCAACTGGACATGCAGCTTGGGCGCGTCGATCTTGATCGCGTCGCTGATCTCCAGATTAAGCGCCTCCCACTGGTCGACTTCGCCGATCGTCTTCGACTTGCGCAGCTCGGTCAGGAAGCGCGAGCACCAGTCGCGGGCCTGCTCGTCATCACCGCGCGCCAGCAGACGCGGCGTCGGAGGAGGCGATGGCGCTGCCGTCGTGACTTCGCCCGTCTCCGGATCGATCTGCTCCTCGGCGGGCTCGTCAGGAATCGTGTCGGGCGGTTTCCAGTTGTCGGTTGGCGTCGGCGCTTCCGGCGTCGCCTGCACGTCAATCACTGCGCCTTCCATTTCGTCGGAGGCATAGTCGCCTTCCTCTGGGAATGCCGCACGCAGCGACGCAGCCTTGCCGACCTTGTGCAGCTGGCCGCGCGGACGTTTCGACCACATGTCATTGGGCAACACGCTGCCGCCCAGCCGTCCGTAGGCTTCCAGCCAGTAGACCGGCTCGGTGAAGGCGCAGCGATTGCCGTGGATCATTCGGTACACGGTGACGGCAACCCACTCCGGATATTTCAGGGTGACTTCGGCATCCACCCAGCCGCCGCGATCTTTCTTGCGGCCTCTGAATGTCTCCTCGATCGTCGGTCCCCATTTCGGTTCGTCCATGCCCGCCCACTGGCCGGTGCGTGCCGCCGTGACCTCGATCTCATTGATCGAGGGCCAGACCGTCTCGACATAGCGGCCCAGCTTGTTGTTCCACATCGGCACGATATTGACGGGCTTCTTGAGCACGTCGAGCCCGCGCGCGCGGCAGTAGTCGAGTGCGAGCAACACCGACTCCACGCTCTGCGCAGCGGGAAAGATCGCTTCCACCAGCACGCGCCACTTGCCGGGATCGTCTATGCCCGGCGGCATCGGCAGCCGGGCAGGACGCAAGGCGGGGACGTTCATGCTGCTTGCCCGCCGTTCTCGATTTTGCCTTCGGCGTCCTCGTCGATCTTATCCATCACGTATTGCAGCACACGCTTGCGCTGGCGCTGTGTCATCGGCAACAGCAAGCCGATGATGACTACGAACGCGCGCACCGCCGGGTCTTCGAGTCCAACGCGCACGGCGTCAGCTTCCTTTCTGTCCTTCACTTCGATCGTCGCTTTCATCTTCGCTGTCCTCTCGGTTTAGATTCGGATGCGCGTCAGTGTGCGCCGTCGCGGCGTAGTGCACGCCGTCGTAGCTGTAGCCTTTGCCTCTTACCCATTCGAGATTGGTGAAGTCGCCGCCGTCGGTGATGATCACGCGCTCCACGACGCCCGCTGCCGTGGCAACGTTGTTCGTGTAGTGAGCAAACGCCTTGACCGCCTCCTCCTCCGACACGTAGCGGCGAACGTATTCATAGGTGCCGTTGACGAAAAACTGGCAGACGGAATATTCGTCGCTCATGACGTTTCCTTCGCGTACATCCGCATGGCGTATTCCAGCAGCGCGTCGTACTGGAGCGGTTCCAGCACGACGTAGTGATCGCCGTTTTCGCGCGGCGCGCGCAACGTGATGGCATAGCCATCGAACGACGCGTAGAGGCCATCGCCCAGATATTCTTCGTTCATATCGCCGGCACCAATGCGAGCCCGCGTCTGATCTCGCGGTTGAGCGCGTCGATCGCGTCCGGCCCTTCCTTCGCCGCCACGTCCACCAGCAGCGGCAGTCCGCTGGCGATCGAGTCGATCACTTCCTGCCGCGTCGCCTCGCGGCCGTGCGCCCACCACTCCACGCTGGTCGGCTCGCCGATCCGAAACAACGCGCCGCCGTGCGCTTTGAACGGCGTATAGGATTCCGTGACCCAGATCATGGACACGCCGGGATTGCGCGGGATCATGATGCCAGCCGGTTGTTCGGCTTCCTCCGGCAGTCCATCTTCGTTGCGCTTGCGATTCGGCTGCGTCAAAAACGGACACGCCTGCACCGCGAAGCGCGCACACTCCAGATGCGACGGCGGCTCCGAGCTGACACGGTTAATCGAGCACATAGGGCCTATGACAAATGCCTGGAAGCGGCCGAGTGGTTCGCCGCACAGCCAGCACAACTTGATCCGCACCGCATTTGCCATGAACGATCGATTGACCACGCGGAAGTCCGGCTTGCCGTCGATCCACTGCACGAACTTCGGCACCGGATAGCCGCGATCATCCACGGGCAGCTTCTGCATGCGCGGCGGCAGCTTGAGCCGCTGGATCGCGATGTTGTATTCCTTGTCAGTCATCGTGCTTCCTCCCCAGCAAGCTGTTGAACGCATTCTGCCCGCCCTCCGACGCCGCCCATTCCTCCGACTCCTCAAAGTCGGCATCATAGTCGCCATCCATCACACGCAGCCGCAGCGCAAGTGCCGGCGCACTGCCGGCCTTGTGCAGCTCCTCGATCAACGTCAGCATTGGCGTGTCGAGCGGCCCGAAAAATTCGTTGTAGTGTCCAGCCGCCGCGCGCTTCGCCATGTCGTCCAGCCCCGCCTCCTGCAGAGCCGCCGACAACTTCGCGTCGCTCTTTCTCATTTCCGTTGCGCTCGCAGGAAGGCGATGGTGGCGTCGATCTCGTCGCGCCAGCGTTCCAGCCGGGTGATGGTGTCGTGGGCATCGTTGCGTATGCGCAGATGCTCGGAGCGAATTTGCTCCAGCGACTCGCGCACGCTGATGGTGGCCGGCGGACTCTCCTCGCTGGTGGTGACGCTGGTCGTGGACTTGTTTTTCATCGGTCGCTTTCCTTTCGCTGGTTGATCACTCGTCACGCTTGATCGAGACGGCGCGCGCACGGTTGCGTTTCACTATCAGGCCGGCACCGCGCAGCACGCCGACATTTTCCGGCAACAACGCCTTGATCTGCTCGCGCGCGAATTCGTGCGCCACTGCGTTGTCGCGCGTTTCGTTCCACGTCACCAGCTGCAGCACCATTTCCGGTGCCCAGTTGTGCAGATTGATCTCGCCATCGCGGCTGAGATCGACCGTGCGCCATTCCTCCGGCGCCGTGAGCGGCTGCAGCGCCATCGTCTCGACCGGCGGGATCATCATTTCCACGCAGCGCCAGAATTGATCGACGCGCTGCCAGACCTTGGCTTCGTAGTCCGGATCGATCGTGATCGCATATTCGTGCGGCGCGGCACCGCCGTGCGAGATCAGCAGGCTGGCGTTGATGCACTCGACGCAGCCGCGTTGCACGATCAGCTGCGGCTGGTAGTAGGCGAGGATGTCGTCCAGCTTCATCCACGCGCCGGGGCATTTTGCATCGATCACGCACTGATCGAATGCGCGGTAGCAGTCGAGCGTGGCGCAGACGTTGGGCCGGTGCGGATGCACAACGACTTCGCCGCGCCGTGTCAGCGGCACGCCGGTCAATCGCTCGTGCCAGTCGATGACGTGCGGCTCCATGACGGTGCCGTGATACACCGGCCAGTTGTTGGTCATGTCCTCCGGCTGCCAGGACGGATCGCCGATCAGCTCAAGCCACTTGTTGTGGATAGCGGGGAGATCGCCGGCCATTAGCTGCGGCGCGAACGATGCAGTGATCTTTCCCTCGCGTGCCGCGAGTTGGGCAGCCGTCAAAGCCATCGTAATCCCCTGGGCCTGCGGCAGCGTAGCCGGTCCAGGGAAAGCCGGTCAATAGACGCTCGATTAGATCAACTGAAATCCTTCGCCACGACACGATGGGCGATCGGGAAGTCGGCGCGCGACAGCACCAGCCGCTCCTCATAGCCGCGTTTCTTGCCGCCGGAATTGAGCAGCATCACTGTCCATTCTCGCTCAGTGAACGAGATCAGCTGGCAGAGGATGATCTGCCCGCGCTGCCATGGGGGCTTCTGCCGCAGCAGCACGAATTTACCGGGAGCCGGGGCTAGATGCGGGTTGCAGTAGAACGAATCACCAACGGCGAAGATCGGGGCCATGGCGTCGGTGGAAACCATGCCGCCATAGCTCGATCGTTTGCCGCGCAGGCATTCCGGCGGCATCACGTGATGCACGGGGGCAATGTCGTGGTTCATCCTCACCGCTCGCAGCGTCGCGGCCGTTGTAGCGTAAAGCGGAATTTTTTCAACGCCTTGCTCGGCGTCCTTGAACTCCACGGCCGCCGGCTTGATGCCAAGATGCTGTTCGATGCCGGCCAGATAGCGCGAAAAGCTGATGTGCCCGCGCTCGATCTTGTCTACCGTCTGGGCATGGGAACCGACGATCGCGGCCAGCTCGCGCTGCGACAAGCCGAGCTGCTTGCGGCGGTCCTTGATGTCAGCGCGCGGCGTGGCGTCCATGGTGGCAGTCCCTCTGATCCTACAATCCAACTTTTGCGAACGACTGTCTATTGTTGAAATCGGCAGCGAGTTGTGCCTTGATAATCCGGACGGCGGCATCTTCGTTTCCTTGAATCTGGAGTGTGGAATGAGCGCACGCAAGCTCATGGAGCGAGCCATTGCCCATTACGGCTCGGAAGCGAAGTTGGCGACGGCGATCGGCTACAGCCAGAACAGTGTGCACGTCGCCAAGCATCGCGGCTGGGCGTCGTGGGAAATGGCGGTGCTGATCGAGCAAGTGACCAACGGAGAATTCCCGGCGCGACTCTTGTGTCCGCAGGGCAACGAACGTCTGCAGCGGGTGTTGACCGTTGCTCACGTCAACAGCAAGCGCACGCGCAAAGCGCAGCGGTGATGATCGATGCCGGGGCAGCTGTCGTTATTCAAAGGCAAGCGACAGCGCGGCGTGAAGCCGCCGCCGGCTCCTGAATTCAATCTGCACTGCATGACGGCCGACGTGCTGCGGCGCTGGTGTGTGCCGGAGTGGAGCTGGACGCATTTCCCTGCCGGTGAGTGGCGGCATCCCGCGACGGCGCAGCGGCTCAAGCGCATGGGCGTGCAGAAGGGCTGGCCCGACTTCCAGCTATTCCACGTCTGCGGCCTGCTGGCGTTTATCGAATTGAAGCGACGCGGCGAACAGCCGACGGATGAGCAGAAGGCGCTGGCGTTCCGTCTTATGCACGGCGGTGCCGGCTATCTGATCACCGATCGCTTCGAGGATGTCATGGATGCGCTGCGCGATTGGCGCGTGGTGCGAGTGTCGATCGGAGTGTGAGCGCATGTAACACTCTCGGCGGCGGGAGCAACAACAACCAAAGGGAGGAGGCCCCATGCGAGCGGCAGACTTGGCTGCGCGTCTGCGCGCACGAAAATCTGGACGATCATTTCTAGCATGCTGCCCGGCGCACAACGATCGCGATCCGTCGCTGTCGATCACGCAGGGCCACAGCACCATTCTCCTGCACTGCTTCGCCGGCTGTGATCCAGCCGACATCATCGCGGCTTTCCGCGCGCGCGGCTTGTGGGACGAGCCCGAGCGCAAGCGGAGGCGGGCATGAAATCCGGAATCCTGAAATTGCCGGAGCGCGAGCTGGGCTATGCCGCGCCGGGCTGGCTGCGCTCGCGGTTCATGCGCTGGGAGTGGCCCCGTGAGGGCGTCTCGCCGTGCGGCCGGGCAGGCTGTCCGATCTGCGATCCAGAGCCGCCGCTATGACCGAGGACGAGCGCCGCGAGCTGGAGGAGGAGCGCGCCGAGCGCAAGCGCAAGACGGCCTATGCGCTCAAGGTGTGGGATCAGGGCGTGCCGATCGCCGGGACGCCGGCAGAATATTACCTCGCGTTGCGTGGCCTGGAGCTGCCCACCGGCGTCGAGGCGCGCTTCCATCCCAGCTGCCCACGGCGCGATGGGGCCGCTCCGGCCCTAATCGCGCTGCTGCGCACGATCGAGGGTGACACCCCGACCGCGCTGCAGCGCATCTTCATCGGCCAGGACTTCCAGAAGGACGGCCAGCCCATGATGCTGGGGCCGGTGCGCGGCGCGGCGATGAAGCTGATCTCGCATCGCGCGTGCTGCACTGGAGCTCAGACGTGGTTCATGCCCCGCCTGCACGTGTGCGAGGGCTTTGAGACGGGGCTGGCCTTGTTGCAGCTCGGCTACACGCCGGCCTGGGCGCTGGGTTCCGCGGGCGCGATCGAACGGCTACCGCTGCTGTGGTTCGTCGGCCAGCTGGTGATCGCGATCGACAACGACGTGAGCCGGGCGGGTGACGCGGCGGCGGCTGCGGCGCGGCTGACGTGGGGCTGGCGGGCGTCCTGCATCAGCACCAGCCGGGTCGGGACCGACTTCGCTGATCTCGTGCTCGAGCAAAGCCAGGAGGGGCGGCTATGACCTCGCGGTTCCGACGGGAGTTGTTTCGCCTGCCGCGTCCACGGCAGGAGCCGGTGTCGGCGCAGCAGCTGCGGCTCTTGGACTGGTTGACGTTCGGCGACGGCCAGCTGCCGAAGGTTTTTCATCGCGGCGTCTTGCGTTCGCTGCTGCGCAAGCGATGGGTGGAGCGGATCGGATCATCCCCGGCGGTCTATCGCGTCACGGCCTACGGCACGGCGGTGCGTTCACGGCGCGGCGCGGGCCTGATCCAGCGGCGCGAGCTGGACGATGTTTCACGTGAAGCATCTGACGAAAGCGACGGCGATGCAGCGGTTTAGCGTGACGGACAAGCTCAACGAAGTGAAGCGCGAGCTGGCGCTGCGGCGGCCATTCTACCGGCGCCAGATCGAGCTGGGCAAGATGAAGCCGCACGTGGCGAAGCTGCAGATCGAGATCATGGAAGCGATCCAAGAAGACCTTGAGCAACAGCAACTGGCAGCTGGAGAGCGGCTGCTATGAGGGATCAATGGCGGATGACGATGGGCGCGATCGAGACGAACATGACATAGGCGAGCGGCCACAGCCACGGTTGCATGTCGTGCACTCGGCGCAGCCGGACCCCTGGCTGGCAGCGAATTGGCTGCTGACTGACGACGCTGTGCTGCAGATATTCCTGCAGCGGCACGGCGATCGGTTCGTATTCTTGGAGCCGATCGGGGTGTTCGAGTGGACCGGCCATGTCTGGAAATACGATCAGCAGCGCACGATCAATCGGCGCATGGGTGATCTCTGCCGCGAGATCGGCGCGCGCCTCAAGAAGAAGGGCGACAAGCGCACGGCCGAGAGCGCCGGCTTGGTCAAGCGATGTGCCGATCGGGTGAAGGACGAGACGGCGCGGCCGGTCGGGCTGTTCGATCAGGCCCCGGTCTTGAACATGGCGACCGCCAGCGTGCGGCTCGATCGGCCGGGCCCCTGGCAACTCGGGGCGCAGCGGCGGGAGGATTACTGCTCAAGGATCACGGCGGTCACCGCCGAGCGGATGGAGTGCCCGGTCTGGCTCACGTTCCTCGATCAGATCACAGCCGGCGATCAGGAGCTGGTGGCATATCTGCAACGTGTCGTCGGCTATTGCGCAACACCGTTCATCACCGAGCAAGCGTTTTTCTTTTGCTACGGCACCGGACAGAACGGCAAGGGCACCTTCCTCAACACGGTCAAGGCCGTGCTCGGCGACTACGCCGCACAAGCCTCGCTGGAACTGCTGCAGGCCACCAATCACCCCAAGCACAATGAGGAGCTGGCCTCCCTGGTCGGCACGCGCCTCGTGCTCACCGCCGAGACGGCACAGAACCAGTCCTGGGATGAAGCCAAGCTCAAGCAGCTCACCGGCGGCGACATGGTGCGCGCCAACTTCATGCGGCAAAACTCTTTCGAGTACCTGCCGCAGTACAAGATCATCGTCGTCGGCAACAATAAGCCGGTCATCCGCAACGCCGATCGCGCCATGCGCCGGCGACTCCAGCTGATCCCGTTCACCGTCGAGATCGCCGAAGCCGACCGCGATCTCGGCCTGTTCGAACGGCTCAAGCCGGAATACCCCGGCATCCTCGCCTGGATCATGCAAGGCTTCGACCAGTGGCGCGAGCGCGGCCTCGATCCGCCAGCCGCCGTCACCGGCGCAACCGACGACTACTTCGAAAACCAAGATGCGCTGCAGCAGTGGCTCGATAAGTGGTGCAGCACCACCGACGTCAACGCCTTCGCATCCTCGACCGAGCTGTACGGCAGCTGGAAGCTGTTCTGCGAAGCCGCAGGCGAACGCCACGGAACCCGAAAGGCGTTTGTCGAGCGGCTGGAAGCCAAGGGGATCGTCCGCGACCGAACCGACAAAGCACGCGGCTTCGTCGGTATCAGAACGCTCACCATTCTGGAGCGCGAGACGGTCGATTAAGCCGCACAAGTTGTGCCAGCCATGCGTCCATGCGGCATAGCTCAATCTTAAAGTCGTTTCTAGCAACTGGCCGCTAAGTGAACCTGACAAAATCCTGACGGGTTGCTCCTGAGCAACGTCAGGCACTGCCATGCCTGTCATGCCTGACGGGACTTCGCAACATGAGTGGCGTTCTGCATGCCACCATTCAGCAGCAAAATTGTCAGGCTCGTCAGACATGTCAGGCCGACAACCCTGCTGCCATGCTGGTCTTGACGATCCTGACATACCTGACGGACTTACATCATATGTAGTACGCACGCACATAACACTGATGGTCGAAATCAATGTCAGATACGTCAGCCGTTTCGAATTTGGTTTTAAGCTTGCCGCTCTGATCCACGCCGGGCTTCCGAAGAACCGACCCGCCCGGCGGTCGCCGCCTCCAGCCCCGGCCGCGCCGAGACTGAGCCGCGCCCCTGGAATCACCGCCGCCGCACCGCCGTCGATCAGCTCCTCCTGCATCCACGCCGCCGCTGTGCCGCTGCCGCCTGCCGCCAGCCGCTGGCCGTGCTGCTGTGTCCAGTTATTCGGCTAATGATCTCAGCGGCTTAGGCAGCAGCTGCCGTACGGCTTCTGCACTCCTGCAGCTGCGTCGCGTGGCTGCGCTCGCAGCTTCGCGTCGCCTCGCCGGAGCTTCGCGTGCTGCCGCTCGGATTCCAGTCGGTGCATTAATCAACATTTATGCAATCTGGATCAGAGAGAATGTTTTTCTCTCATAAGCCTTTGAAATCATTGCACAATCTCGCTCAAGGTTTATGTCGCACTGCCTAGCCTTGACCGGCGCAACCTATTGGCAGCAAAGGCATTTTAGGCCCAGCTTTTTCTGCGCCGACGTGAGCCGAGGCGGCATCCCCCACGGCTCCCCCCCGGCGATGCACTCCCCCCGGTTTCCCTTTGTGAACGGTACGGGAACAAAGTCCCCAAAAATCCCCTACAGCGTCCGCTGGTGCGTCAAACGGCGTCCGGGGGACATCTGACACGGAAAAACCGTGAAGCGCCCACAGGCGCGCCCTGGACGTGCCTTGGACTACGTTCTGGCGGGGATCGATCGGGGGAAGTCCAGTCGGGACGCGGGGCCAATGGGGGGCTTGGGGGATGCGTCCCGGCTGGTTGCGGTTGTGATCCGTTCGGGGGGGACGTGGATCACGTTGCGCGGATCAACGTTTAGCATGGCAGGAAGTTCAGCGCACGGGAGGAACGGATGCCGGGGCACAATCATGGGCCGTCGATCAAGAAGCCGAGTGCTTATGAGGGGCTGAAGCGTCACGGCTTCAGCAAGTCCTCTGCCGCTGCGATCAGCAACTGGATGGCTGCGGGCGGTGCCAAGGGCAAGCGCGGCAAGTCTGGCCGCAGCAAAGGTGGCAAGCGTCGTTGAGCTGTGACAGCATGGGGTGCATGGACATCAACATGCACGCCGTGTTGAACGGTTTCGATCTTGATCTGACCGGCTTTGACTGTGCTGGGGAGATGGATCGCGACGCGCCGCCGCGCTGTCCGTTCCGGCCCGGCTGCGGCAAGGCTCCCGGTCCCGAGTGTCCATTGATGCAGCGGCTGGCCTGCATTTCCTCGCCGCCGAGGCGCTGGCAATGACGACGCAGATCGAACGCTGGCCGATCGACAAACTGAAACCCTACGCCCGCAACAGCCGCATTCATCCGACCAAGCAGATTGACCAGCTGCGAGCGAGCCTCAAGCAGTTTGGCTGGACGATGCCCATTCTCGTGCGAGAGGACGGCACGATCATTGCGGGCCACGCGCGCTTGCAAGCGGCGCAGCTGGAGCGCATGGCCGACGTTCCGGTGATCATCGCGACCGACTGGACCGAGAGCCAATGCCGTGCCTACACCATTGCCGACAACAAGATTGGTGACGGCTCGAACTGGCACGACGACGCGCTGCTGGAGGAGCTGCTTGCGATCAAGGACGACTTCGACGCATCGAGCCTGGGTTTCGAGGACAAGGAGCTGATGAAGTTATTCACCGACGCGCAGCCGCCGACGCCGCAGCTCTTGGACGGGCTGCAGTATTCGATCGTGATCCGCTGCCGTGACGAGCATCAGCAGACGCAGCTCCTGCAGAAGTTCGGCCAGGAGGGTCTGCAATGCGAGGCGCTGATCTCATGACGTGGAGCAACCGCGACGCGCTGCATCGTCATGCCTGTCATGCCTGGGAGGATTTCCGTGCGTTGCGCCGCGATCGTGACAACGAGGCGCTGTGGCATTCGATCTCGCATCATCTGCGCCATGCCGTGCATCGCAGCGGCCACGCGGTCGATCATCCCCGGATCAAGCACGTGCGGCGCGCGCATGTTGCGAGTGGGCACCGATGACGTGCCATCACGGCTTCGTCTCCCCGCAAGCCTGTCCGGTTTGCAAAATGATCGCGCGTGTGCGTCAATTTGAGGCCGAGGAAAAAATCCATGAATCCGCTGTTGCTCAAGAAGATCGACGGCCAGCAAGTGATCATCGATCTGGAGCGAGTGATCACGATCGAGCAGCTGCCGAACATTGAGCATGTTCGGCTGTCGATCGCGGCCGGCAACGGGGTGTTGACGTTCACGGTGACCGAGACGATCGCCGACATCATCCAGGCCATCCAGGGAGGCGACTAACAACAACTGCGAGGGGCCAGTGATGGACGATCGTGCCGCGCTGCTGCGGACGTATCAGAGCTTTGATCCGCCGACGCCGGAATGGGCCAAGGGCGTTTGCAAGCTGGGCCAGGGCCACGCCTGCTGCCGTTATCTGACGATGGCTCCCGAGGGCTGGAGCTGTGCCAAGCACACCGGCTTAGCCGCCCTCCTCGATCAGCGTGTACAATCCAAGACGATGACCGCGCGCGGCGACAACTGCGCCGGCCGGGGGGCACGATGAGCCTTCCACAACCAAAAGGACAGCAGCAATGGACAGGGACATCGTGCTGAGCAAGGCCGACAAGCATCTGGTTCAATACAAGCAGATGTGCAAGGCGATCGCCGTCTGCCACGGCTTCGATGAATGCAAGGATATCGTCGACAAGTCGGTGGCGATGGCGGCCTATTACAAGCAGATCAATGACAGCAAGACGGTGCTGATGTTTCATCGTGTCCGCGCCCGTGCATGGCGGCGGATCGGGGAGTTGGTTGCGTCGGCGGTGAAGTTTTATGACGGCGAAACGCAGGTTGCCAGGGTCAAGAAGGTCAGAGCGGCCTTTCCCGACGATTCGACCGTGGCGGACATGAGCGACGCGCGCATCATCGAGATCATGAGGCTGATGGAGATATCCGACGCCGATTTTGAGCATGCCATACAGCAGGAGATCAACGGCAGCATCGTTGATCTGCTGCGGCGCACGCCCGCCCATGAAGCCTGGGTGGCGGCGAATCATCGGGCCACGGCGGCGGCTGCCAAGCAGAACGAGCAGTATGCAAAAGGGCAGCAGGCTGAATTCGCGAAGCAGCAGGCTGAAGACGCGAAGCAGCGGGCGCGGGAGGACAGACACTTCGATGAGCTGGCAGAAGCCGCGGCTGTTGCGATGAGGGATGTTGGCATCACGCTTGAGCGCAAGGACCGCGCCAACATGAAGCAGGTGGTTTTCCTGATCAAGGAGGAGGTTCATGCCGTCATGCGGCAGGCCGCCTTTGATAAAAGAATAACGATGCAGGAGGTATTGCGGCGCGGCCTCAAGCTCTGGCTGGAAGCCAACGGCTACGACTTTCCCGACGACGAGCCGTCGCGGCCAAAGCCAGACAACAAAGCAACCGGCGCATCGCTGTGACCACGATCGATCTTGAAGTCGCCTCCAACCTCGTCGCCACTCCACGAGTGAAGCAGCTGTCCGGCATGTTCGACGTGCCGTTGGCCGACAAGCTGACGCATCGCTGGCAGGGCGACATTCCGCTCGAGCAAAAACCGTGGCAGCTCGGTCTGATCGTCGGCCCAAGTGGCTGCGGCAAGTCCTCGATCCTGCGCCACGTGTTCGGCGAGCCAGCCCAGCTGCAATGGAATGCTGGCTCGGTCATTGACGACTTCGGCAGCGAGCACGGCATCGAGAAGATCGCCGAGATATGCAGTGCCGTGGGCTTCAACACCATTCCGAGCTGGTGCAAGCCGCATAGCGTGTTGTCCACGGGCGAGAAATTCCGCGTCGAAGTGGCAAGGCAGCTGCTGGAGGGCGGCGACACGGTGCCGATCGATGAATTCACCAGCGTGGTTGATCGTCAGGTGGCGCAGATCGGCAGTCATGCGGTGCAGAAGTATGTGCGCAAGCATCCCAACAAAAAACTCGTCGCCGCCAGCTGTCACTATGACATCATCGAATGGCTGCAGCCGGACTGGCTGCTGGAGCCGGCCACGATGACGTTTCAATGGAGGTCGGTTCAACGACGACCGGCACTCGCCGTCGAGATTTCGCGGGTCGATTACCCGACTTGGCGCTTGTTCGCTCCCTTTCACTATCTGACTGCCGAGCTGCACCGCGCGGCGCGATGTTTCTGCCTATTCGTCAACGGGACGCCGGCCAGTTTCATCGCGATGATCAACATTCCACATCCCAAGCGGAAAAATCTGCGAGCGATCAGCCGCGCGGTGACGCTGCCGGATTATCAGGGCATGGGGCTGGTGATGTTTCTGGAGAGCAAGGTGTGCGGGGCCTATCGCGCGCTCGGCATTGACGTGCACGGCTTCCCGGCGCATCCGTCTCACATCCGCAGCCTGGACCGTTCGCCGGACTGGCGCTTGCTGAAAAAACCGGGCAGCTTCGCCAAGTCCAATCAGCGCACGCAGCGCAAGACGTTCGTCGGCCACTGGGGCGGGCGGCCGTGTGCGATGTTCGAATTCTGCGGGCCGGCGATCGACAAGGACGTGGCCAAGGCGCTGCTCGGGATCGAGGGAGCATTGGGATGAGCGAAGTGGACGAACTCCGCGCCGGCTTGCGCAGCGCGCTCAACATGATCGCGGACTCGCGGCTGGCGCGCACGCCGGAATTCGACCGGCTCAATCTGCTGGCGTCTGGCGTGATCGAGCGCGGCAATCCGACATGGAAGACGCTGCCGGCCGAGAAGGTGTTCGGCTCCCCGCCGGCATCGCCGGTGTGTCCGACATGCGGCAAGGCGCAGTCATGATCAAGATCATGATGCGGCCGCCGGCCTACAATCTGGAGGATCAGCTCGCGATCGTCACCGGCGCCACCGGCGGCTTTGGCAAACGCATGTGCCGGCTGCTGCTGGCGTGCCAAGCCGACGTTGCGATCGTGGCGCGTGATCTCGATCGCATGGAGAAGCTGGCGGAGGAGCTCACAGGCATAGGCGGCCGGGTGGTATTCTTTCCGCATGACGTGCGCGACGAGCCGGGGCCGTTGTTCGATGAAGTCGAGCGGATATTCAGGCGGCCGGCCTCGATCCTGATCAACAACGCCGGCATCGGCCACGCCGACAAGGCGCACAAGTGTTCGGCCGCGACATTCCGCGACGTGCTCGACGTGGACCTGATCGCGCCGTTCCTGCTGGCGCAGGAGGCGGCCAATCGGATGACCAGCGCCCCGCAGCCGATCGGCGGCTCGATCGTCAACATCGCCTCGAACTTCGGGCAGCTGCCGACCAAAAACATGGTGGCCTACGCCGTGGCCAAGGCTGGCCTGATCCAGCTGACGAAGTGTCTGGCCCTGGAGTGGGGCGAGCTGGGCATCCGCGTCAACGCGCTCGCCCCTGGCTGGTCACTGACTCCAATGACGCAAGCCTTCCTGCAGAGCGAGCGCGGCGCGGGGATCGTGCAGGACATTCCGCTGCGCCGGTTCGGGCATCCGGCCGATCTCGATGGCGCACTCCTCCTGCTCGTGTCCGATCTCGGCCGCTACATCAACGGCGCGGTGCTCACGATCGACGGCGGGCTGTCGCTCGGCATGCGGGACGGGCCGCCGGTCAAGCCGAAGGAGAAGGCCAAGCCGCCACTCGTGGACGCGGAGGAGCTGGGTGCCAGCTTCGATTATTGAAGCGCACGGCGACCGGCAAGCCGTCGTTATCGTCGCAGCAACGCAAAGAACGTGACGCCGAGATTGTGAGACGGGCTGCCGCCGGAGTACCGTTGCTGCAGATTGCGCGACGTTTCCGGCTTTCCATCAAGCGGGTCGAGATCATTCTCAAATGGGCACGCTCGCAAGCGTCCTGATCATCGTCGGAGTCGTCGCGGTGATCTTCATGCTGCTGACGCTGCTGGCGGCGTGGTGGGTGACGCGGGATTATCGCCGTCGCGATTGGGAGTGATCATGGGACCGCGAGACATGAGCGAAGCCGAGCTGATCGAGCAGCTGCGGCGCGCGGCCGGGGTGTGGTTCAAGAATTCAGACTTGCTGCTGTTGGAGGAGCTGATCCGCCGCTTTCAGAAGCGGACAGCGCCGATCGATCCCATTGGAGGGGAGAATGAGCAACAACGACTCTGACAGTAAGCTGGGCGCTGCGCTGCGGATATGGATGACGGAAATGGGCTATGTGCGTCGTGTCATGAGCAGAATGGATCAAGAGCCCGACCTCGGCGATGAGCCATTACCCGCGCCAACCGAAGAAGAAGAGTGCGCCGACGCATGGGAATATTGGCATGAACGTGCGCACAAGGCAGAAGCCGAGATCGAGCGGCTGACGGCGGCAGTCGAAGGATTGCTGATGGAGTGGGACAAGCTGACCAAATATGGGAGCCCGATGGCCAAGGCTGCGAACGAGCGGGTAAACGCTGCCCGCGCCGCCCTCAAGGACACCACACCATGATTATTCAGAACTGTCCGACCTGCGGCGGGATGCACATCGGTTCTACACGGTGCCCATTCACAACCGCCCCATGTGTCATCTGCGGACAGGACACTATATTGGCTTGCTCGGATTGCGCTATCAAAACCGGACACAGCGTCCACGTCTGCAGGTCGAGTGCATGTCGGGATCAGCACGAAACCGCCAGCCACGCCCTCAAGGACACCACACCATGACCCTAGCAAGCAAAGTGGATATGGAGTTCGCATCACTTGAGTTGAAGACCGCCGACATTCCATCGTCGGGCATCTTCGACACCACGGCCGCCAACGCCTACGCCAAGCGCGGGATATATCGCGGCTTTCCGGCCAACGTGAACGGCGGGCTGGCGATGCAGATGTGCAACTTCAAACTGTCAAAGACGCGGGGCGCATTCGCCGATCTCGTGAACACGCAGCCGCCATTGCCGGAGCATGGCTGACAACGGCGACGAGACGCTGCAGGGCTGCGGCTACTTGATCGTGGCGGCGGCCCTGCTCTGGCTGGTGATCATCGGGTGGTGGTGGGGCGGCTAAAGCCGCCCTATAACCAAACCTCCACGATCCTCGGATCATCGAGCGGCTGCCGGTGCAGACAGACCAGCCCCGGCGGCAGCAGCGCGCGCAGCTCCTCCAGGGTGTCGGCCACGAACATGTCATTGGTCGCCGTGATATCGATGAGAATTTCCCAGCGCCGCGCCACGAATTCGTCGGGGTAGTCATCGGGCTTGTGGTAGATCGTCCACATATCCAGCGGCTTCGTCATCGTCGCCCCCGAAATAGCGATGCGCCGCGCGCAGCACGTCGGGCGGCATCTGCGCACAGATGCAGCCGATCGGTGGGCTCACGCTGAGACATTCCCCGAAGTCGTTCAGCACGCACCGCTGCAGCCTGTCCAGTCGTTCCATTGCCCCTCATTGGTGCGGCGCGATCATGCGGCGGATCGACACCACGCCCTGCTCCTGATTCTTGCGATCGAGGAAGTGATCCTCTTGCCCAGGACGGCAGATGTACGGCTGAATCGTTTCGTTCATCAAGATCAGCGCGAAGCGATACGTGCGCAGCCCGTCATCCCAGCGCCGCACCAGCCGATTGTTGCCGTCGATGCAGCTGGTGTGCTGATCCGGCCATTGCGCCATGATCCCTGGACGTTCCAGATCGGCGGCCGTCAGCTCGGCCATGCGCTTGGCCTCCACGCCGTTATTCCTGCGGACGTGCTCCACCAGCCCGGCATCCAGCTTGAGCTGCATCATCTGGAACGGCAGCCGGTTTTCGGCCAGCGCGTCCTTGATCCCTCGGATATCGAAGATGACCTCGCCGTATTCCGGCGCAGTGAAGCGGAAGATTTCGAACGTGCCCTTGATCTCCACCACATACTGATTGCCAAACTCGGCGATCGTGCGCTCCACGTGCGAGTCGAGCGGATGCTTGTGTTTGAACGCGGCGATGTCGCTCGGCCGTGTGCGCCTCGCGCTGGCGTTGTTTCTGCTCATGGTCCCTCTCAGCAATCATTGACTTGCAGATATGTCGCGCGCTCTCGCGCTTGTTCGAAGTCGTCCTGATAGTGTTCGCGCACCGGCGACCAAGCGACGCCAACGATGATCAAGTGGCCGCAGCCGTGGCATATCCATTCGTCGCCGACCCAGACCTTGTACGGCTTCCAATCTTCGGGATGATCCTTGCCGGGAAGCGCGTCGGCAGAGCCGCCCTTCGGCATTCCTTCCACGAACCAGCGGCCGTTGTAGTGCGGCCGATAGAACCGCTGGCACTTCACGCAAATAGGTTTCAGCATCGGTCCCTCTCAGTGTGTCCATGCATAGATCGCCAGTCCGATCAGGACGGCGACGGTTGAGGCGAGCACGATCAGAATGAGCACGCCGATGAAATTGACCAACTCTCTCATGTCCGTTTGCGTCGGCTGATCGTCGCGGCGTGAACGCCGAGAGCCTGCGCAATGGCAAGCTGCGTCTCGCCGCGTTGCAGTCGTCTATCGATCTCGCGCCGGATGTCTGGCGTGACTTTGCGCGGCCGGCCGAAGCTGACGCCACGGGCCTGTGCCCGTTGTCGCCCCTCCCCGGTCCTGGCGCGGATCAGCTCGCGTTCGAACTCTGCGAGCCCGCCCAGGATCGTGAGCATCAAACGTCCATGCGGAGTCGTCGTGTCTGCCCACACGTCTTTCAGCGAGCGGAAGCCGGCCCCGCGCGCGCTCACTTCGTTGATGACGTTGAGGAGATCGCGCGTCGATCGAGCCAGTCGATCGAGCCGCGTGACCACGAGCACGTCGCCGGCCCCAAGTTTAGACAGAACGTGCGCAAGCTGGGGCCGATCCGTTTTCGCTCCAGACAGCTTCTCGCGGAAAACTTCCGCACACCCGGCACCGGCCAGCTCGTGGAGCTGGCCGGTCAAGTCCTGATCCCGCGTCGAAACGCGGGCATAGCCGTAGGCGGTCATTCCGCACCTACCTCGTGCAGCGGATGCGCAAGCCGCAGCACTTCGACCGTGTGCTTGCAAACGTCCGCATGTTGTTCGTGGAAGACCCAGGCGTCGGCTTCGTCATCGAACGGCCCAACGGCCATCACGAGTGCGCGCGCGGCGCCCTCTCCGACATAGATCAGCAACGCCCACATGTTCATTCCTCCAGCAACAATTTTGATCCAACTCGCGGGCGATCGGGACGATCGTCGTCGCCTGCCTCCCACAGCGTGTCGTTGTTGTCGTTGTCCACGCGCTGGATCGTTGCGGGAAAGCAGTCCGTGCCGTCCTCCCAATCGATCTCGCCCTCGGTCAACGTGATCTCGGCCAGCGCGCGCGCAGCCTCAACCGTGTCGGCCTCGACTTCCAGCACAGCCGTTTCCTCCACGTATTGGGACACGTGGACTTTGAAAGTTGCCATCACGCCGCCTCCTCAAGTACCTGCAGGATCATTCGCAGCGCAGGCTGCAGCTGCACGCGCGTCGCTTTACGATAGCGATCGATCGCGCGTATCAGCTCAGCGTGGGGCGGATGCGCGCTGACGTATTTACGCAGCTCGGGGATCAGATCATCGTCGCGGGATACCTTGTGCGCCATCATCGCCTCCCCGTCCGGATGCTCGATCCGGCATACGATCCGCGACTGTCATAGAAGGACGTGGAGTTGCCGCGCGTGTAGGAGGAGCCCGCATAGGAGCCCTTCGCATTGTAGTAGGAACGCGATTCGGCGTGAGCCGTCAGCGTCAACGCTGCGAGGATCGCAGCGGCAGTCAGTAGTCGAGTCATGTCTTTTCCTTTTCACTCTGGGTTGGAGTCAGTGAATTTTCATCGTCACGTCAAAGAGTTTGAGCTGGCCACGCCACGGCCTCGGCTTGATCGGACGTGGATTGCGCAGGACGAAGCCGTAGGGGCCATCGAACCATGGGGAGTCCGATTCCTCGATCACGTCCACAAGATCGACGCGCCCGATCACGCATCCGAAATGCAGAAGTCGGCGATCGATCTTGATGCCGAACGCGGCTTCGATCGACTCGACTGCAATGCACATCTTCTGCGACGCATGGATCAGGAGCGGGCCGCGATAGGCTGTCGTCCACGTCCGATTCTCGATCGGCTTCAATCCCGCGACGATCAAGTGAGCCCACGGCTGCTGGATGGAGAGTGCCTTCATCGATCACGCATCCGTTCTCGCAGCGTCTCGGCTGCAGCTTGCGTGTTGGGGGCGAAGCCCCCACGACTGAGCCACTGGAATAGATCGTCCAGGGCATGGAGGGATTCATCCCAATCGTTGTCCCCGATCGCTTCGAGGAGTCGGATCAAACATGCGTCAGGGTCCATCGTGTCCTCGATCGTCCTGCACAAAACGGAATCCGTTCTGCGGTACAAGGAGTCTCCGGATCGATGTCAGCGGCATCTTGCGTTTCCACTTGCGATCGAACAACGGAGACAACGGCAGTCCGAGCGCGTTCAATGCGATCGGAGGAGGAGGAGGCTTCGCGGGATTAAGCCTCGATATGCGTCGGCGTCTCATGTCTTCCTTTTCCTCTTGTGTTGTTCTCGCAGTTGACGGATCGCACGTAGGACAATGGGGCGGACGGATGCCCCGTTCTCATAACGAACGATCGTCGCACGCGAGACTCCAAGCGCGGCAGCGAAGTCCAGCTGCCGCAGATCAAGCTCCTGGCGGACTTGCCTGACGAATGTTTTCGTTTGCATCTTTCACTCCGTTGAACGTGTCGCAAAATGCGACATTGCACAAGATAAACTTTTGCAAGTGACGCACGATCGGGCACAGCTTGCTGCGTCAAGTCGAGCCCGCACGTGCGGGACTTGGGCAACGGCTTGTTGTGCGGACGATACGAACGGGATACCACTTCACGCAATCGCGCGTGCCGTGCTCGTGTGACTCGCAGAGCGCGCGGCGGGCTGGCTGTATGCAAGACTGCCACGCCAAAAAAAACCCCGGCCACGCAAGTGGTCGGGGTTTTGAGTTTCAGTCTAGCTCGGCCAGTCCTTCTGCGCAGAGCATGCAGACGAGTCGCGGATCGAGCGTCGTCATTCGATCGCGCGCGGATTGATCGTGATGCAGCTCGCCCTCGGTCGCTCCGCACATTCTGCAGGCGCGTCTCTGCGGTCCCAGCTCCTGCGCTGTGGACTTGTCATCATCGGGGAATTCCATCGTGCGGCCCCGTTGCCGCAATCCACGGGCCTTGCCGCTGTCGAAGCTGACGTGACGATCATCGAAGCCGAACGGAAAGCGCGAGCCGTCCGTCAGACACCAAAGATGATACTTGTTGGCTTCATCCCACTTCCGACTCTCAGCTGGATACAGCTCGACGGCTTCCGCCTCCGTGCCGACCAACTCATTCTTGATCTGCTGGAAGTGTCGCCAGTCTCGCAGGATCGGGCCGCCGTCGCGTCGTCGGATATTGATGTGAGTGAGATCGGCGTAGCGTCGGACTTGGACTTGATAGAGATCGTTGATCCAGTATTCAGACTCGGCGGCGTAGGCATCAAGTTTTGCCCGTGCCGCTGCTTCGTCCAGGCCATACGTTTGCATGGCCGTGGCGACGGCTTCGGCATTCTCCCGTCCGGCAGTCGTTGCGCGCTGCAACGGCCGCCACTTGGGTAACTTAGGCATGTGTGACTCCATTCAATCGCCCCGCTGCAAGGCGGGGAGTGTTCGGTATGAACACTGTCGGACGCCGCACAGCGGCGGCGTCCTGCAGTGATCACTTGCGCTTCCGCGCGGCGTGCTCTCGGAGAATTTCGTAGCGTTCTATGATCAGCCGCCGTCGTCTTCTGGCTTTGGCATTTCCCAGCCAGCACACTCCGACGCCGACTGCGATCATGAGGATGCCCATCAATAATGATTCCATCGTTCGCCTCCTCAGCAGTCGAGGAATGAGTCGAGGACTGATCCGCCGAGATCATCGAACAGCGAATCGCTCACGTCATCGATCAGGCCGTCGGCAAGATCGACATCGAGCAAGTCGTAGTCCTCGGCGACTTCGCCGACATCCTCGGGCAGCTCGTCGTCCGGCAGCTCGTCTGTGAACGTTTGCACGTTCGTTTCGACCGATACGCTTGACCGGCCGAAGATGCTGGCGAGGATGACGCCAAACAAAACTCGTAACATGACTGTGACTCCTTTTTCGAAAAACCCGCTGCAAGGCGGGGCGTGTTCGGCATGAACACTGTCGGACGCCGCACAGCGGCGGCGTCCTGCAGTGATCACTGTTCTGCGTTGCGTTCGTCGCGCTGCTTGCGCGCGGCGGTGTAACCCTCAACGAAGGCGCGGGCGTTCTCTTGATCCGTGATGAACATGCAAGCGAAACGCCAGACTTCCGTCATCAACATGTCGGGGGCGGAAGCGTGTTGTTCGTAGCCTTGATCAAAGAAGTCGCTGCGGTTCATGATGACTGCTTAATCACTTTGTCCAGATTGGACAGTGCAGTGATCAGCTCGCGACGCGCTGCGGCGAGGGCTTGCCGCAGATTCTCAATCTTCCGTCGCTGCCGTTGCCAAACCGGGGAGCGCATTGTCTCCCACGCTCGCAACGCTCGTGCGCGACCAACTTTCGTAGCCATGACGTGACTCCTTCTGAGAAACGCCCATGCAAGATGGGCGAGTGTTCGGAATGAACACTACGAGGCGGCCCCGCAGGGCCGCCCTTAGTGATCAATGCGTCCCGACATCGATGCCGGGAGAATTCCACGGAGCGTTGGCGAGATATCGTCGCACCGATTCCGGATATCCCGTTGCTGCGAACAGCACGGGGCACGCGGGCTCGGGGCCAGGATCGCCAATTTCCATGTCGGTGAAGCAGACGATCAAGGATACATCTTCCAGCTCGTCTGCAACGTGTTTGAACAGCGGCTTGAGATCAGTGCCGCCCCCGCCTCGGGGATCGAATTCGATTTCATCGCCTTGGCGGTAGGTATCGACGCGCGTCACACGAACGTCGCCATAGATCACGATCACTTCGTCAAGCACGCCATCGTCCATCGCAGCTTGCGCTTCGTTATTGATGGCGGCCAACGCGATCGGGTCCATTGATCCGCTCGTGTCGATCAGGAACACGGCACGGTTGATCCCGTCCCGCCTCTGGCCAGGAAGATAGATGCCCGCCCCGGCGAAGCGCCGGTTCGGACGGTTCCAGCTTTCGACTTTGAGTGATCCCTGATCGAACCAAGCGCGCAACGTCTCTCGCCAATCTTGCGGGGGATTGTCCGCGCGCTTGATCTCTCTTGTAACGTGCCCAGGAGCCGTGCCCCGCTTCTCGGCGAGGAACGCGGCCTGTCGGAAGATTGTCTCCCATTGGGCATCGGCTGCGGCCATGTCGGCTGCATCCGTCGCGGCATCGAGCACTTCGCCCATCCCGCCAGGATCGCCACTCGACTTGCCGGGGCGATCCTGGCCGTCGCCTTCGGCTTGGCCTTCGCCCTGTCCGTCGGCTTCGTCCTCGCCCTCGGCATCCCCGTTTCCGGAGTCGCCGTCGGCGCCATCTTCGGACTGATCATCACCGCCCTGGTCGCTGTCGCCTTCGTCGGCGTCATCGTCCTCGGCGTCGTCCTCGGATTCGTCGTCACCGTCGCCGGTGTCGCTGTCATCCTCCGACTGATCGTCTTGCTCCTGATCGTCCTCGCCGTCCTCGGGCTCGTCTTGATCGTCATCCGGGGGCGGTGGCTTCTTGGCCTCCTCCTCCTTCTGCTGATCCAGCTCCCGTGTCCGATAGATATCCTCGGCAGACATGCCGCGATATTTCGGATCGAGGAGCACCCAATCTGGAAGCTGGAAGCCGGCGTCCACGAGATCAACGTTGATTGCGTAGTCGCAGGCTTCGTTCCACTTCGCAGGATCACGGCCATTGCGTCGGCTGTGATGGCGACGGGCATCGTGTTCGCTTTCGTGCGCCTGCACTGCGAGCAGCTGCGTTTGATTCAGCTTCGCAATGAAGTCCGGATTATAGAAGTGGTTCCGGCCATCCGTTGCCATCGTGGGGATCGCCCGCGACGGCTTCGGATCAACGTTTGAAACGAGCACGCTGTAGAACACTTGCGACAAGATCAACTCGGCGCGCGCCTTGCGGACACGATCGCCGGCAACCTTGTCGGTTTTGGTTTCCATGATGTGACTCCATTTTGGAAAGGCCCCGCTGCAAGGCGGGGAGTGGACTAGCTCCACTGCAATCAGCGACTCGATTCGAGTCGCTGATCACGCTGCAGCTCGTCTTAGCCGAGCAACTTGTTCACATCTTTAAGAATGTCGTCTGCCGACTTCTGCACGGCATCGCGAGCACGTTCGCTCACTCGCAATTCCGCGGCATCCTCGGTGCACAACTCTTTTTTGATGCGACTGGCGATGTGATCCATCTTCGGATCATTCGTCAGATTGAACGCAGGCAACAAGTCGGCCAGCTCGCGGACGTTTTCCACGAGCGAGTCGGTGAAGAATGTTTTCTTCGGCTTGCCGCCCTTGCCTTTCTTGACGGGCGCTCCCGGCTTGTATTCCGACAGCTTTTCCGACATGTGGCCAACGATCCGCGTGATCTGATCGATCGAGTGGCGGGTGGCGTCGGCCAGCACTTGTTCGTTCGTCTCGGCCAGCTCCCGCTTGATGTCCTCGATCGTGTCATGATCGAGCACGTCGCTGCGGAAGTCGCCAGCGTCCGGCACGGGGAATGTTTTCGTGTCGAGTTGAAACTTGGCACGAATTTCCTTTGCGTCCGGATAGTCGGCAGCGTTGAACAATCCATTCAACGCCTTCTTGCGTTCAGCCACGAATGACGGGTAGTCGCGGCAGAATTCATCGGCCGCGATATGGAATTCCCGTTTGATCCTGCGAAACTCCTCGGCAAACTTTTGATGCAGAGCGTTCGGCAGGATTCTCATTCCTTCATCGCACCACGGCTTCGTGTAGCGATAATGTGCGTGGCGGGCTTGCGACACGAGCGATCCGAGCTTTTCGAGGCGCGCGGCCTCGATCAGCAACTTGTTGAATCGTCCGGCGTCGGCTGCAGCTCCATGTGAACGATTGACTTCATCGGTCACTTTCTTGTCCAGCTTGCGGGCTGTCCATTGCGAGATCACTACGGCGACAAGCGTGGCCTTCCGCGAGAGCGGCGTGGCGACGACTGTCTTAGTGATCACGGGAGCGGGCTTCGGCGCGGGCGGCGCGACGGGCTTCGGTGCGGGCTTGTCAGCCTTCACGATCGCCAGCGGTGCAGCCTTGGAAGTGTGCGCCTTGGCCTTCGACTTTTTCGCGACGATCGGGGGAAGCCCCTTTGCGTTGCGTTTCGCCGCGCCTGTGGTCTTGGTAGGCATGATGTGTGACTCCATTTTGCAGATGATCCCGCTGCAAGGGCGGGAGTGTTCGTCATGAACACTATGAGACGGCCCCGCGTGGGGCCGTCCTTAGTGATCACTGCAGGATCAAGTCGGCATGCTCGACTGCCCACTTTGAATAGGCAGACGTTTGTTTCAGCTCCGGCTTGATCATCGTTGCGTCATGAACAAGCAACGTGGCCGGCTCCCCGTCGAGGCGCGCGGCATACTTCATGATCTGCGGAAAGTTTTTGCGATCCGCGAGACGGGCAAGGCCAGTGCAGACGGCCCAGCGTTCGGAGGCTTGCGTCGGTATCGGCGCACGATCAGGATTGGCGACGATATCTTCCAGGCTTCCCAGCGAGTGATAGAGGCGGATGAAGCCGTTCAACTCGGCTGCAACGTCATCCCCGATCAATCCCGCGAACAATCGCAAGCGGCGATCGTCCGGATGGTGAATGTATTTCGCGGCTTTGGTCAGCGACCTCGGCGTGGGAAATGCATTCTCGTCACCGCGCGGCATGCGGTGGATCAGCTCACGTCGCAAACGAATGAAGGCGATCATTTCCGGCTCGACGCCGTTGGCGGTCGCCCAATTCGTCCACGCGATCACGTCCGGCACGCAGTAAACGTGCGCGAAACGGTTTCGCATATGCGTCGGCATTCGTTGCGCGGCTGCACGGTCGGAAACGCTGTTTCCTGCAGCGATGCATCGCCAGCCTTTCGGGAGACGATAGTCGCCAATGTTTCCGTACAGCACCAATCCTGCCAGCACGGCCTGCATCTGCGGGCTGGCTTGATTGAATTCGTCGAGGAACAAGTAGCCTTCCTCGCCATCGCGCTTGGCTTGCGGCAATTCATCCGGCGTGAACCACTTCGTGGTCATCGTCTTATGATCGGCCGCAGGAATGCCGCGCAAGTCCACTGGTTCACGCAACGCTGCGTGAAACTCGATCAGGCGCCGCTTCTTGCGCGCTGCGAGTTGGTGCGCGATGTCGGTTTTGCCGATACCGGGAGCGCCCCAGAGGAAAACGTTGTCGCCAGCTTCGGTGTAATCCTCCAGCAGCTCAGCTGCCTTCGCGATTGTCACGCCGGACTGGTTAGACGCTTGGGTAGTTGTCATGATGTGTGACTCATGTTTCGAGAAACGCTGCATGCAAGGCAGCGTAGTGTTCGATTGAACACTATGAGACGGCGCACGCGGCGCCGTCCTTAGTGATCATCGGTAAGTCAGATCGGCAAGTTTAAGTCCGATCCATATTCCGGCCGGCACGGCCAGGATCGTTGCAGTGATGTAAACGGCGAGCATTCTGATCACTCCCCGCTCCAGCGTGCGAATTCGTCCGGCTCGCATCCAAGTTCAAGCCATCCGTTTTCCCACTTTACTGTCAGCTTCATGTTGCCGTGCACGGCTTCGATCCGTCCCAAGTGGAACGGATCATCCGCGCGGTGAACGATCAGGCCGCAGCGCACGCGCGCGCCGTCGGCCAGTTTGATGTGATCGATCGATGTGCTCATGATCACGGCCCCACCTTGATCTCGTAAACTTCTTGCTGGCGGGCCTCGATCTTTGCGGCACGAACGGCATCGCCGTATTTGCCGGCGAACGTGAACGTGCGCGCATTGTCGAAAAAGAAAATCCAGAAGCCGGAGCCTCGGGGTTTCTTGCCGTGCGAGAATTCAAATTCTCGGGTGTTGACTTCCATTGGTTGTGACTCCATTTCGAGAAACGTCGCTGCAAGGCGACGAGTGCTGCGTCAGCAACACTCTGAGGCGGCGCGCGCAACGTGAGTCGCGTTCGCCGCCCTAAGTATTGTCACACTGTCATGGAGTCGTTTTCGGTCTTCCTCACATCTGCAAGCGTCGGGCTCAATCCTCGAATGGCCGGGGCGAAATTCCGATAGGCCAGATGGGCAATGCCGATTGCCTCGCTGCGTCGCGCAATCACTGCGGGACGCGAGCGACTTCTGCGCTTGCGACTTAGGACGACTATGGATCGATCAGCGGGTAAAGCCTGGGCCGTTGTGGACACGTGATCCAGGGCGATCGAATTTTCAAACAGCGGGGGAGTGCAGAACGTCGTCTAAACAGTCACTCCCAATAGAGCCTCTATTATAATGTCGCATTTTGCGACTTGCAAGGCACATTCTGCCTGCAATATCAATGACTTGCCCGATTTTTCGTCCGAAAAGTCCAGGATTTGCACGTTCGTGCATGACTTGATCCCCCGCGCTCCAGGGGCGCAGGATCAGGGAAACGGGAGTGCAGGCCATGTCGGTACTGCTTACGAATACCAGCGGCAGCGAGTTGGAGATCGAGGACGGCCAGGGCGGCACGCTCAAGATTCCGGCTGGCGAAACTGCGGCCTATCTCGCGGACACGGCGACGGATCAGATCAAGCAGCTGCTCGCAGCCGGCGCGCTCAAGATCGAGGACGAGCCGCCGGACTTTGCCGAAGGCGACGACGACGACGACGACTGTTAAGCTGCGGCGGTCGGGCTGGCTTTGCGGCTGTCCTCAGCTTCGACCGGACCAGCCGTCGGTGTCCGCAATAACAACGGCCGCCCGTGGTGCCGGTTTAATTCCTTTTCCCGACGCCACGGGCCACTGCAGGAGGAAGGATCATGAGAGCATCGAAGCGCAACAGCCTGCGCAAGTCATCCTTCGCGATCCCCGGCAAGCGCGCCTATCCGATCCACGATCGCAAGCATGCGGCCAACGCGCTGGCCAGAGTGTCGCAACACGGGACGCCATCGCAGAAGGCCCGAGTCCGCGCCAAGGTCTGCGCACGTTATCCGTCGCTGCCGAGCTGCAAGTGATCAGCCGTTGAGCACGAAGCTGGCGCGCGGCAGGAGCCGGCGCAGCGTGCGATAGCCCAGCGGCGGGATGATCCCGGCCTGATCGATCAGCGCCAGGGCGCAGTCCTCGACCGGCCGCACCGGCGTCGCCAGAATGTCGGCGATGTCTGCCACGTCCAGCGCGCGCTTGTAGTCGGCATATTGCTCGGCGATCAGGGCGAGCATGGAATAGTCCGGCGCCTTCACCAGCGCCCATTCCTCGAATATCGACCGATCGAACAGCGGCGCGCGCACGATCAGGCTGATCGCCGCGTTGATCCGCTTGCGGGTCTGGCGCAGGAACTTCTGATCCTCGGGCGTGTCGCTGAGCTCGGACGCCTTGGCGACCATGGCCAGATATTCCTCGGCCAGATCGTCCAGCTCGCTGTGGGTGATCGGCTCACGCGGATCGTCGTTGCGGTCATAGCAGGCGGCGCCGATCGTGCCGGTGATCACGTCGCGATCGAAGTCCTCCAGCGTCATTTCGTCCGGATCGTAGCCCTGCTCCACGGCCAGGAGCCCGCCGATCGTCGTGGACAGGGCGACGGCCGCGCCCCGGCTCCAGGCCAGGGCAGCCACGTGGCGCAGCTCCACGCCCTCGCGGTACGCCTCGATCAGCGTCCGCGCCAGCAGCTCGCGGCCAAGACGCGGCGTTGCCGGCGGGAGTCGAACCGACTCCAGGCCGCGCCATTGCACCTTTTCCGGTACGGCGGCATTATCCGTCACGAGCAGCACGGCCTGATCCTCCGGCGGGGACAACACAATGAGCGCGGAAGTTGTTTCATATCAGGACGTGACGCAGAAATTCGAGCAAGACCGGAAGATTCTGCGGCTGCGGTTGAACGGCGTGCCGGACTGGCAGATCGCCGAGACGTTGCAAGTCGAGCCGCAGGAAGTCGATCGCGCGCTCAGCCGCACCGCTGGCGGGATCAATCCGACACTGCGCAGCCGCACGCTCGCCCTCGATCTCGCCCGGCTCGATGATCTCAACCAGATTTTCTATCAGAAGGCCCGCAACGGGGATCACGAAGCCGCCTCGCTGTGCGTGCGCTTCATGGATCGACGGGCCAAGTTCCTCGGCCTGGACGTGCAGCCGCGCGGCGAGAACGCGCTGCACGAAGCGATGCCAGAGCAAGCCAGCGCAACGGAAAAGATCATGGCGGCGCTCGATCGACTGGCGAATGGGCCGATCATCGAAGGCGAGGCCATCAAAGATGCTTGATCGCTTCGCCGTTGAGATCAATCGCATCCACGACATCCGCGCCCGGCTCAAAGCCTTGAACGATGACGAGCGCCGCGTGCTGGCCAAGAGCCTGACCGATGACGTGGCCGGCGACTGGATATTCACGGCGCGGGATGCGCAGCTGCCGCCGCGTGATCTTGACTGGTGCTGGCTATTCCTGGGCGGTCGCGGCACCGGCAAGACTCACTCCGTCAGCTCGGCGGTGCACATGGCGATCCGCGCCGGCATCAAACGTCTGCACGTGATCGCTCCGACCACGGCCGACGTGCACGATGTCAACTTGGAGGGCTCGAGCGGAATTCTGGCGACCGCGCCTGACGACATGCGCCCGCGCTGGCTGGCGACCAAGCGCCGGCTGGAGTGGCCCAACGGCGCCAAAGCGGTGATGTTCTCCGGCGAGGAGCCGGACTCCTTGCGCGGCCCGCAATGCGAAATGGCGATCATCGACGAGATCGGCCGCATGCGGTATCAGCAAGAAGTCTTCGACATGATGATGATGGGGCTGCGGCTCGGCGATAAGCCGCGCGTCCTGATCGCAACCACTCCACGCCCCTCGCCGTTCATGAAAAAGCTGACGGCGATGGCCGATATCAGGATCACGTCCGGCACCACATATGAGAACGCGCAGCATCTGTCGGCGTCGTTCCTCAAAAAGATTCGCGAGCTGTACGAAGGCACGCGGCTCGGGCGGCAGGAGCTGCTGGGCGGCATGCTCCTCGATCCCGCTGGCGCGTTGTTCAAAGATGAGTGGCTGCAGCACGAGGACATCCCAGACGGCGAGATCGAGCAAGTGGCGATCGGCGTTGATCCCTCCGGCGGCAGCGATGATGTCGGCATCGTGGTGTCGGCGTTGCTCAACAACGGCCGCTTTGCCGTCCTGGCCGATCGCACGTTGACTGCCAGCCCGGCGCAATGGGGCGACGAAGTGGTGCGCGCTTATGACGAGTTCGACGCGGATGATGTGGTGGTCGAGCGCAACTTCGGCGGTGACATGGCGGTCGAAGTGGTCAAGGCGGCGGCTGAGCGCGCCTTTGATCGGGGCGAGCGCGCGCTGCCGATGATCCGGATCGATGACGTGGTGGCGTCACGCGGCAAGGTTCTCCGCGCCGAGCCGATCAGCCTGCTTTACGAGAAGGGCCGCGTGCTGCACCGGCGCGGGCTCGATCAGCTGGAAGGCGAAATGCTGTCGTTCTCGCGGGAGTGGGATCGATCGGTAGATGGATCGCCGAACCGCCTTGATGCTATGGTCTGGGGTCTGTCGCGGCTATCGCGAGTGGTGACGCACATTCCGATGGCATAGAGGAGGCCAAGCGATGCAAGCCAAATGTATCTCGATCTGCCGTGGTCCGGCGGTGCCTTGCACGCTGCCGACGCCGTGGCCGCCGGTGCCGGCACCATAAACTTTGAGCGACGTGTGTCACCCCGAGGGAGGGCTGCTCCTCCCCCGGCCCTTTGGCGACGCTGGGAACCATTCCCATCGCGCTCTGTTTTCAATGGAGGGGCAGATGCCTTGTGCTGGATGTGGGCAGGCGCGGTCGCAATTCGTGCAGTCCGCGCGCCACTTTGATTTTCGCGGCATGCGATCGGCGGTGAAGACCGCCGTGTCCATCAACGTGGACAAGCTCACCGGCATGTCGCGCACGGACATCGATCGCAAGTATGGCGGCGCCAGCTCGGGCACGCCCACGGTCAAGGCCAGACCTTACCGCCGCACCACTTGATCGGAGGCCGCCATGGGGTGGTTCACCAAGGCTGCGCCGCCGGCTCCGGTCGTCCAGAATGGCAACGGCGTCACGTCGGCGGTCCACACCACGGCTTCACTCGATCGGATGTCGAGCGACATGCTGCGGGAATATGTCCGCAGCATCTACCTCTGGCGCTCGGTCGACATGATCGGCCAGATGTCCTCCTCGGTCGCCCTGGAGGTCCACAACGGCGACGCCGGCCTGCCGCCGCGTGAGCAAGCCGTGGCCGACGTGCTGGTGCGGCCCAATCCGCAATGGACCGGCGCTGGCCTGCAGTATTTCGTGGCGGCTTCGCTGGCGGTGGCCAACCGCGCCTATCTCAAGCAAGTCCGGGGCGTCAGCGGCAATAGCCCGATCGTTCTGGAGCTGTGGCCGGTCAACGCGAATGAGATTCAGATCGAGTATTTAGACCATTCTAAAGTGATCACGGCTTTCAAGCACACCACCGGCAAGGGCACGATCACCTATCCGGTCGATTCCGAAACCGGCGAGTGCGAGCTGATCCACATCCACCGGCCGGCGCTCAACTGGCAGACCGACAAATCCCCGGCGGCAATCGCGGCAGCACCGGCCGAAGTGTTCACCCGGATTCTGCAGCGATGCGCGGATATCGTCAGCAACAGCTCGAATATCACCGGCCTGCTGTCCACGGAAAAGGACTTGCATCAAAAGGTGCTGGACGAGGTGCGCTCGCAGCTCGATCGCTTCAAGTTGAACGGCAAGGAGTCGGGCGGCACCATGATCGCCGCCAATGCCAAGTGGGCGTTGACGCGACTGTCCGAAGACCCGGCGTCGGCGTTATCGGTCGAGATCAAGGACAGCTTGGCGCGCGACGTTTGCATGACGTTCGGCGTGCCCACGCAGCTCGTCGGCATCCCCGGCACCGACACTTATAATAATCTGATCAACGCGCGCGTCGGCTTCCTCACCGACACCGTGCTGCCCGGTTAACTCAATCTCTATGTGGCGGCGCTCAACCACGCGCTCCTGCACGGGGAGACAAAGGCGCAGATACGGGTTGACGTGACGCACATCCCGGCGATGGCGCAAGCGCGGCTGCAGCTCACCGACATTGCGCGCAACGCCACCATGTTGACGGTGAACGAACAGCGCGCGTTGCTCGGCTACCCGCCCAACGATGATCCGATGAGCGACGTGCCGATCCAGACCGAGATCATGAACCGGCAGCGGCTGCAAGTTGAGATCATGGCCGGCAATGTGGGCAAGGAGCTGGAGAACCAGCCGACGTGAGGCGGATGGCGAAGGGCAAGACGACGCCAGACAGCAAGTGGACAAGGTGGTTCACGCCGAAGATGAAGGGCTTCGAGCTGGAGTGCTGCGACTGCGGCTTGATCCACGAGACACAATTTGCAACATTCATCGAAACCAAGCAGCGTGGCGAGAGCTTCGTGGGAGTTGACCTGCCATGGCCAGTCGGCGTGCGGTTTCGAGTGCGGCGAATGCGAAAAATAAAAAGGCGCTGATCAAGAAACGATTGCGCGCAAAGCGCGAGCGGGAGCTGGGCAAGCGCCAACGCGCGCTCCCCGACAAGCGATACGGCGTGATCGTCGCCGATCCGGAATGGCGCTGGGAGCCGTGGTCGCGGGAGACGGGCATGGATCGCGCCGCCGATAATCACTATCCGACATCGAGCGTCATGACCATCGCGCGGCGTGAAGTGGAGACGATCGCTGCTGCTGATGCCGTCTTATTCCTTTGGGTGACCGTCCCGATGTTGCCGCATGCTTTGACGGTGATGGCGTATTGGGGCTTCGACTATAAGTCGCATCACATCTGGCTCAAGGACAAGGCCGGGCTCGGCTACTGGAACCGAAACAGGCACGAGCTGCTGCTGATCGGGACGCGCGGCGCAATCCCGGCGCCGGCACCGGGCACACAATGGTCGAGCGTGATCGAGGCTCCACGCGGCGCGCACAGCGCCAAGCCGGAAGTCTTTCTGCGGATGATCGAGGAGCTTTATCCAACGCTGCCTAAGATCGAGTTGAACCGTCGCGGCCCGGCGCGGCCGGGCTGGGATTGCTGGGGCTGGGAGGCTGAGGCCGATGCTGCTTGACGTTGCCTCTGATCGCGAATTCCAAAAGTATCTCGACATGATCGAGCAGCGGCTGCACGTGTTGCTGACGGCGATTCTGACGGCGGCGATCCGGATGCAAGTGACCCGTGGCTTCAACCAGGGCCAGTCCTACATCCGCGAGCGCGGCCGGCCGTTACTGGCACGGTTCTACCGCCGCATCTATCGCGATCAGTATCGTGCCGTGACCAAGCAGCTGGAGGAAAAGGCGGGGATTTCGCTTGATATCAGCCGCTTCATGCAGGAGCAGCTGGCGTGGCTCGATCTCCACGCCGGGGATCAGATCAATAACATTGCGCAAAAGATGGTGGATGACATCGCGACGATCGTCAGCGACATGGTGCGGGATCGCAAAGGCACCGACACGATCGCGCGGGAGATCAGGAAGCAGGCGCCGGCCCTGGCGCGGGCACGGGCGGCATCGATCGCGCGGACGGAGACGCACAACGCCGCCATGGCGGCGATCGAAGCCTCGATGCGGCACAAGAATATCAAGATCGAGAGCAAGACATGGCATGCGGTCGGAGATAACAAGACGCGGCCGACGCATGCCGCTGCCCACGGCCAGAACGTCCCGATGGATGAACCGTTCTCGGTTGGCGGCGCGCAGATGATGCGGCCCGGCGACGGCAGCTTGGGTGCAGGCCCCGAGGAGATCGTCAACTGCCGCTGCTCGGTGCTCTACAAGACCGCGCCCCGGCCAGCGCCGGAGTTGCCGATGCGACCGGCCCGGCGGCCGGCTTCCGAGGACGGTTGGATCACCCCGCCCTGATCCGGTAACGGGAATTGCGCAGTTCCGGTATTTGCCGTAATGTCCGCGCCACGGCGGCCACGTCGCCGCCTTGCGCGGGGCACTCATGTTGCAGCACGACCTGACGTGGACCGGCAGCGGCTTTGAAACCAAAGCCCTGAGCGAAGGCGCCGACGTAGCGACTTTTACTGGCGTCGCCTCCACAGCACAGCGCGATCGAGCGCGCGACATCATTGCCCCCGGCGCCTTCGGCAACATCAATCCTAAAGAAGTCCGGATGTATCGCGATCACAACCGCGAACATCTGATCGGCGGCTGGACCAAGTTCGAACAGCAGGACAAGTCGCTGCACGTCGAAGGCCAGATCACGCTGCTCACCGAGAAGGGCCGCGAGACGCACGCGCTGATGAAGCAAAACTTCCTCACCGGCCTATCGGTCGGCTTTCTGATCGAGCCCGGCGGCGCGTCCTGGGATGATACGAAGCAAGTCCGCACCATCAAGAAAGCCGAGCTGATGGAATGCAGCGTGTGCTCGATGCCCGCCAATCGTGGCGCGCGGATCAGCACCGTCAAGAGTTTGTCGCGTGACGACACGTGGCAATGGCTGCGCGACAACGGCCTGACCGATGATGAGATTGAAGTGGTTATGCGCAAAGGTTTTGACGCGCTGCTGACGCAGCCCAGCCGCGTCGGGATCACTGAGATTGACGGCTATCGGGCTGACGATGATGCCGCCCTCACCGCCTTGGCTTCGACTGTCCAGGCATTGTTGAACGACGTTAAAGAAAGGCGCTTGCCATGACCGTAGCCGACACGGTTGCCGATCTGATCAAGTCCGTCCAGGCCGAGGTCAAGAAACAGGGCGAGGAAATGCAGAAGGCCGAGGCGGCACGCCTCGATACCTTCAAGGAGCTGAAGGAAGGCTACGACGCCGGCTCCAAGACGATCGCGGACATCCAGGCCAAGCTGGACCGCATCGTGAAGGAGGAAGCCGAGAAGGCGACCACCTTGCAGTCGTTGCAGGAGACGATCAACACGCTCTCCAAGAAGATCAACCGCCCCGGCTCTGGCAGTGACAACGAGTCCACGAAAGAGTCGGCAGTCGGCCTGCTGGAAGCAAAGCACTTCCATCGCGTCACCAAGCGATCAGACAGCGGCGATCATCCGTTCAGCTACACCGCTGACGAGCTGGCCGTGGCCGAGATCGCGGTCAAGGCGATCCGCTCGCTGATGCACTGCACCAACGTTGCCGTGCTGCCAGAGGATCAACGCAAGGCGCTCTCAACATTCAATCTCGGCGCGTCCGGATTCCTGATGGCGCCGGAAATGTCCAGCACGATTCTCTCGTGTATCGAAGACGTGACCGATCTCACCGGCTTGATGGCGAACCTCTCGATCAGCGGCCCGTCGGTCAAATTCCTCGTGGACAATGAAATCTGGGATCAGGCGGCGTGGGCTTGCGAGTCGCAATGCTTCGCCAACAATCCCACGCAGCAAATCGGCGAGGGCCTGGGCGAAGTCGAGATCAAGCCCGAGTCGCTGCGCTATATCGTCTGCACCAGCCGCGACTTGCTGGAGGACGCCAACGTCAACGTGGAGTCCTGGCTGCTCGGCAAGGTCAATCGGGCATTCCGCAATCAAATCTCCACGGCGATCGTCAGCGGCGATGGCGTTGGAAAGCCGCTCGGCATTCTGCGCTCGGGCATGCCGATCTGTGACACCGGCTCGATCACACCGGCCGGCCAGTTCTCCTGGCAGGACTTGATCCTGCTCAAGTATCAGGTGCCGACCAACTTCCAGGGAGCGGGCACGTCCTATCTCATGAACGGCAACACGTTCGGCCTCACGCTCACCATGTCGGACGCCATGGGCCGTCCGATCATGCTGGCGTCGCCGCTCAATGCCGGCCAGTACGTCATCGCCGGCTCGCCGGTCGTGATCGCGAACCAGATGCCGGACGCAGTGCCCGGTGCAACGCCGGTCGCATTCGCGAATTGGAATCAGCTGTACATGGTGGTCAATCGCAAGGCGGTGACCATGCAGCAAGACCCATATTCGGCGGGCTTCTGCGTGTTGTTCAAGTTCGAAGCACGGATCGGCGGCGCGCCGCTCTGCGTCAACGCCGGTCGCTTGCTCCGAATCCAGTAAGCGGACGGACGGACGCCGACAAACCGAAATAGGAGATCGAGCCATGATCAGCGCAGCCGGCACCGTCCTGGCGTTCAATGTCGCCAGCCCGAAATACGCCGATCTCTCGGCGGGCTATGCCTACGAGATCGTGCTGTCGAACCAGACCGGCGCCGATGTCACCAGCGGCACGTTCACGATCGAGGGCGCGGACGCTTCCGCCAACGATCCTTGCGTGCCGGGCACCTTCGCACCGCTCGACGTGCAGCCGGAATGCTCGCCGCCGCTCGGCGCAGGGGCTCCGGATGCCGTCGTCACCGTGGATGCGCAGCATCCGATCAAGGCCATGTCGCAGTGCCACATCGCCGTTGCATGTCCGAAGCAATTCGTCCGCGTCGCCGGCACCGCCGGCACGCTGGACATCCTCGCGGTCGTCACTCGGCTCAAGCGGACGGGCATGTAAATGATCTCGGCAGGCGGCACGGTTCGCACGTTCAATGCAATGTCGCCGAAGTATGCCGACATCAGCTCGGGCTATGCCTACGCCCTGGTGCTTGCCAATCAGACCGACTCCGACATCACCAGCGGCACCTACACGTTCCAGGGTGCGGATGCATCTGCCGGCGATCCGTGCGTGCCGGGGACGTTTGCGCCGCTGCAGATTTTGCCCGAATGCTCGCCGGTGCCAGCCGTCGCGACGAAACGGGTCAACGCGGCGGCCATTGCCGCTGGCGGCACCGGCCATGTCGTGGGCAACAAGATCAGCCTGGGCAATGGCGTCGTGCTCGCGGTCGCAACCGTCAATGCGGGAGTGATCACCGCCGTTACGATTGATGACGGCGGCAGCCTCACCGGGGCGACGCCGACCAATCCACGGCCGCAAGTCTCCAGCACCGGCCCCGGAATCGGATCGACGTTCAATCTGACGTGGGTTGATGTGGGCGATGCCTCGATCACGTTGTCGGCGCAGAACCCGATCAAGGCTCACTCGCAATGCCAGATCGCGGTGGCGTGCCCCAAGCAATTCGTGCGGATTTTCTCGCAGGGCGCGACCAGTCTGGAGCTGTTGGCCGTGGTGACACGGCTTCGGCACACAGGTATGTGAGCAGAATGTCGCATGTTCTATTTGATCATGGCACGGTTACGCCACAGCCGGTTACCGGCAAGGCCGCCCGCATAGTCTTTCGCGGCGACAAGGCCGCGCGTTTCCGTCTGCAGCACACCAACGATCGCCACGGCGAGCCGGATGACCTGTGCTGGTGCGACGTGTCCAATCTGTCGAACGGCCGCGCCGATCCGGAAAAGCTGGTCGACAAGGTGGCCGGCACCGTGCGCGGCGGCTTCCTTGTTGATCGTGTCGAGGGCGAGCTGGAAGTGCTCTACCGCCGGCACATCGCGGATTGGGTCCGCGTCGTGCCATTCGAGGACAAAGACGAAGCCACCGAGCAGGAGTGCGCGGCCTATGTCGTGAGCATGGAGCCGGTGCGATGAGTCTCTTGCTGCGGATCACATCTGACAAGGCGGTGCGCTATTCGCTCGACAACGGCGTGACGCAGACCGAATACGAGCCCGGCGAGGTCTATCAGGTGCCGGACTGGGCAGGCGCCAGCATGATCAAGCGCGGTTGGGCCAAGCAGCTCACCGCCGAGGACTTCGACCGGCTCGAAGCGGCGGCCAAGGCCGAGGACGACAAGGACAACGGCGGCCCCGATGTGGACCTATCCGCGCTGCGATCGGTTGATAAGAAGGCACGCAAACAGAAAGAGGAGTGAGCCATGATCGTAAATCGCTGCATGGTGCTCTGCGCTGGGCCGGCGGCTCCGTGTCAGACCGAATACTTCCCGTCGCCGTGCATGTGCACCACGACCGGCACCACCACGTTCGGCGGCATCCAGGGTCAAGGCATCGATCGCGACGAGCGCCGGCAGACCGAAGCTCGCCGAGGATAATGATCGATGATGCGAGTTTGGCCGGTCCAATCGCCTCTGCGTCCGGTCAACGGTGGGCGGCAAACGGTATCTTCGCCGACGTATGCCGCCCCCCGCTGCTCCGGCGTGCTCGTTTCGCAACGCCGGATTCTCACGCTCTACAGCCAACGGCGCATCAGCACGCTGACTGCGCCCTGCCGCCGGTGACGCCATGCAGACGTTCCAATGCGCTCCCTACCCGGCTTGCGTCTGCATGCTGTGGGATGTGCGGCCGAATGAAACCGTCCCGCTGCAGATCGACTGGACCGGCCTGCTCGCCAGCGTGGACGGCTTCAAGCTGGCATCGATCGAGGCCGCCTCGCTCACCAACATGATGGCCAATCCGCCGGCCCCCGCCGATCCGGCCGAGATCGATCTTGTCTCCGGGCTCGGCACTGATCCCGGCACCGGCTGGCCGGGCTACACGCTCATTCTCGGCGAGAACAACGTCACCATGAACATGATCAAGACCGGGGCGAATGTGCCAGTCGGCAAGGTCTTCCGCTTCGATATCTCGCTCGGCTTGATGGACTGCAACGGCCGCAAAATCATCATCAATGATTGCGTGTCGATCTCGGTCCATTCCGGGCATTGAATTACCCACGCGAGAAGACGCAACGGGTACTTAGGGCTGGCGCACGTGAGAGTTAACGACGACCAGCCCACTCATAAGGCCGCCGATGAGCAAGCTGCCGTCGTATTACGAGGACGCCTACGCGATCGCCAAGCTGCACGCGGCGACCGACGGGGCTTTTGACGAGCGGCTGACGCAGCATTGGTTCGCTGCCGCCTGGGAGACATGTGCGTCGGCGATCGGCATGGACATGCCGGGGCAAGTCACCGAATCCGTGACCGTGGACGCCTGGGGCACCATCAAGCTGTCGCACAAGCCGACCAGCGAAGTCAGGCTGTACGCCAACGGCCGGCTGGTGATGATCATCCCGCCCAACTCGCCGATGCTCAACGGCAGCCGCAATCTCCCGAATCCATACGCCCACGAGGACGCGGACTTCTGCGCACCGGCGCTGTGCTGTCTCGCCGGCTGCCTGCAGGCGCTCTACAGCGTCGGCTCGCAGAGCTGCGGCGTGTCGCCGTCATTCGTCCAGGCCGTGGCGCGGCTGTTCGCCTACATGGTCGAGAACCGCGGCGACGTGAAGATTGACGATCAGATTCTGAGCAATAGCGGCGCCAAGGGATTCCTTGCGCCGCACATGACCTATATCGCGTGACGCCATGCCGAGGATCGATCAACGGCGCGAAAGCATTCCGCAGATCGGCGATCTCCGCGACGCCGTGGTCATCTGCACGACGATCGAGAAGCCTGACAACAACGTGTCCACGATCGTTGATCGGCCGGACGTGATCCACGTTCACGCCCGCGTGCGGCCGTTGGAGGCGACGCAGATACTCGACTATCAGGCGGTCTGGCCCGGCATGGGACGCGGCCAAGGCGGCGGCCAGCTCAAGCTGCCGAGCCACGAGATCGTCATCCGCACGCCGCCGGATGTGAAGATCGATCTTAATCATTGGGTCTTCCATCGCGATCAATACACGGCGACGTGGTATCGCGTCCGCATGACCAAGGACATGGGCGGCGTGCGCCGCTTTCTCGTGCTGCTGTGCTCGATTGAGACGATGCTGGATGTTCGCACTGATCCGGTGACGCAGGAGCTGCCGCCGCATTTCGACTTCCCCGGCAGCGCGGTGGATCGCATCTGATGGCCGACTTCACGATCCATATTCGCGTGGACATTCGCAACCCGCCGGTGTGCGAAGTGGACGAAGACATCATCACCAGCTGGATCGATGCCCGCCTCAATGATGGGCGCAACACGTTCATCACCAATGCATCCGGGCCGTCGCCGTCCGCGCCAGGAGCTTATCCCGGCGTGATCAGCGGCCGATTGATCGGCTCGATCGACTATGAGGCATCCGGCCGCGAAGGCTCGCTGTTCTCGGAAGTGGACTATGCCGGCTATCTGACGAGCGGCACGAGCCACATGGCCGCGCGCAAGATGCTGCCGGATGCCCTGGACGAGTCGTTGACCGCCCGGCCTGAAAAAGCGGAGCTCGCCCAAGCCGTGAAGTTCAAGGGAGGCGGCTAGGTGGACGAAGACGAGTGCAAGAAAGCCGAGGCCGAGCTGGTAGACGCTTTTGCTGAAAGCTGGGCGCTGCTGCACATGCCTGAGTTGATGGCAATGTGGGCGGTGATCCGGAAGATCGAGGAGGATGGCAAGCGTGGACGACCGCACTAGCACCGCCGCCCTCCTGCAGAGCCAATTTGGACAGCGCGAAAGCCTGTTCAACGCCGTGGTGCGGCGGCTGCGCAACGCCGGCACGATCTTCGGCGACAACATCAAGCTGGTGCTGCGGCAGCTCGATCAGGAACACTGGGCGCTGCTCAAGCCGCCGTATCTGCTCGTGGTGCCGACCGTCGTCCGGATTCCGCAGCTCAAGCCCGAGGAAACCGAGCAGGACGACATCATCAATCCACGCTCGATCACCTTCATCGCTCAGCTCGACGCGCGCGGCAGCGAGGCCGAGTGGATGGCGGCCGACGATATCGAGCTGGTGGAAAAGCAGCTGCTCAATGCCCTGGTCAACTGGCGGCCGAATGAACACTACAAGCCAACCGGCTATGCCGGCATGCGGGTCGAGGGCACGCAGATTCCGCAAGTCAAAGTCGCCTTCGTGTTCGTCTTCTTTGAGCAGATCAGGTTCGACTGCGACACCGAGATCGGCGCGGAAGGCCCGAGCTGCAGCGAGCTGGGCAACATCTTCATCAATCTGCACAACGACTGCGGGCCGCCGCCGTGCGATCCGTGCCAGCCGTGCGCGCCGGGTGAACCCACCATTTTTGTGCTCGATCCACCAATTCACGCGATAGAACCCGAGCCGCCGGGTGCATACTGGCCAAACCTGGGCGGTGCCCCGCGTCCCAACAGCAGGAGGTAGCCAATGGCTGATCCCAACACGCTCCGCAAAGTCCCGACCCACAATCCACGGGCGGCAACGCCGCGTGCCATGGCGCAGTCAGAGCCGCAAATGGTGACGGTGAAGGCGATCGTGGACACGCTCACCGCGACGAACGGCGAGACTTATGAATCGCCCCGAGTGGTCTACGATATGGCCGACAACCCGATCCCGCATGATGTCTTCGTGACGACGCCGCTGACCGCCAGTCTCGTGCTCGCGATCAAGGCCGGCGATATCGAGGAGGCCGACGAGGGCACCGGCGACACCACCAGGGTCAAAGGCGGCATGCCGGCTGAGTTCGGCGGCCGGCTGACGGAGGAAGTCCAGCAGGAGCGGCAGGAGCGCCGCGAGCGGGCCGAGCAGCTGCGCAACGAGCGGCAGGGCGGCGAGCGGCAGGAGCCGCAAGATGCTGCGCCCACACGTCAACGCGAAGGTGGCCGCCCCGATTCCTCGCAGGATCGTGGCCCCGAGCGGCGGCAGGAGGAGCAGCAGAGTCGCGGCTAGATTGCCGTGGCTTATAAGTTCCGGTAACGTTGCGGCGCGGCGGCAGTCGCACCAGGGAGGCACATGATGGCCCAGAATCGCATCTCGCTCGCCCAGGCTCGCGGAAACTTTCTGACTTGGTGCGTCACTGGCTACATGCCGCTCGCCGAGCTGTGTCGCCCGCTCTACATCGCCCAGATGACGGACGAAGGCACTGCCGTCCCCGGCGAATTCTATATCGTCTATTCGGTGCAGGAATCCCGCGAGCTATTCGGGCCGGGCTCGGTGCTGTCTTTGATGGCTGAGCAGCACTTCAACACCTGTCCCGAGCTGCCGCTGTACGTGGCGCCATTGGCAGACCCTCCCGCCGGCACGGCCGCCACGTACACGGTCACCTTCACCGGCCCATGCACCAACAGCGGCGTGCTGAGCTGGAGCATCGTTGACAAGATTTACAACGTCGGTGTGCTGGTCGGCGCCACCGCCGACAGCGTTGCAACCAACTTTGCCGCCGCGCTCAATGCCGACGCAGACTTGCCCTTCACCGCCGTGGCGGCGCTGGCCGTCGTCACGCTCACCGCCAAGAACAAGGGCCAGCAGTCCAACTGGTTCGTGCCGGTGTGGAATCCGCAATTCGGCGACGACTTCCCAGAAGGCGTGACCGTGGTCGAGGCGGCCGGCGTCGAAGGCGCAGGCGTGGTCGAATACACGACGGCGATTCCTGCGATGGCCTGCCCGTGGGATTGCATCTGCCTGGGCACCGAGGAGGAGATCGCCATCGAGGCGTTCATCCAGCTCGTGCGGCAAAACTGGCGCTGCGGTGTGCAGGGCAACTTCAAAGGCGGTCATCTATTCCACAGCAAGACGGCGAGCGCCGGCACGATCGCCGCCTATGGCCGTGATCGCAACAATCCAGAGGAAGTCGTGGTGCCGGTGCGCACCGACTACAAGTATCCCGGCTATGTCATGGCCGCCGCGACCACTTCGCGCGTGTGCTGCACCGCTTGCTACGATCCGAGCCGGCCAGTGCAGTATGACAACGGCTTCCTTGGCTTCCTATTCGACAGCCGGCAATGCTCCACGGTCTGGACTTCGGCCGAGAAGCGCGCCTTCTACGATGCCGGCATCATGAATTGGGACGTGGCCAACTCGCGCGGCTTGCGCAACACGCAGCTGTGGATCGAGGAGCCGCTGACGACCTACAAGTATGATCCTAACACCGGCGCGCCGGACGGCGCATGGCAGCGCGTCGAGAGCCGCTACACCACGGTCAAGTTTGTGCGCGATCTCGGCAACTGGTATCGCCACAACTATGCCAGCGTCTCGCTGATGAACGATGGCACCCGCATTCCGCAGGGCAAGCGCGCGGTGACGCCGCGCATTCTGCAGGCGTCCATCATCGCGTGGATGCGTGGCACGCAATTCGGCTGGACCGCCGAGCCGACTTCGGAGTCGTTGGAAAAGATGGTCCGCGTCGAGCGCACCAACACGTTCAACAACTGCGATCCGAATCGCGTCAACGTCATGATTGATCTTGATCTAGTCAATCAGCTCGCCCGTATCGCCACCAGCATTGATGTGGCGCCCGAGTTCTCGTGCATCCCGCCGGTCTAAACGTGAGGGGCTAAAGCCATGGCGATCTGCATTAAATGCAAAGGCGTGCTCAACTTTACGATTCAAGGCCGTTCGATCCGCTTGCAGTCGGACGGCGATGTCACCGTGATCGTGACCAACCAGCGGCGCACAGAAGCCTATGACGGCGAGTGGACGCTGGAAGATCGCAACCCGGTGATTGAGGCGACCGTGGTGGTGCCGGTCGATATGTACGTTCGCTACTTCCAAGAAATCTGCAACGTGCCGCTGGTGCTTGAGCTTTGCGACGGCCGCACGTTCTCCACGGAGCATGCCTCGAATATCGCCGAGGATGCCTACGATGCGAAAAAGAACACGCAAAAGCTGACACTGATCACAGACGAGATCATCGAGCTGCTGCCGCTGGCTGCATAGTAATGATCGGGCAAGGGGTACATGCCGGAATTTGCGCGAGTCGAATATGCGCGACTGCAACTGCTGCAGGAGGTCGAAACCGCGAACGGCGGTAAGTCTCGCGAGATTGTTTTCTATCGGCCCAACGCAAAGCAGTTGTTCGACAGCTTGGCCCATACGTCGGTCGCCAAGCGGATCGAGGAATTCGTCAGCATCAACGCGCGGGCCTTGAACGGCAGCGACAAAGCCGAGGAATTCAAAGCCGGCGATCTGGCGTCCGGCGATGTGGTCGAGATCATCGATCTCATGACATCGCTGCAGGGCGAAGCCGACAGCGTAGTGCTGGGAGAAGGCGACGGCGACGGCGTGAACTCCCCGATAACCTACACGCTGCGGCACCCAATTCATCTGACTCCGGGCAAGGATGACGGCGACGTCATCCATCAGATTCAATTCGAGGGCCGCACGCTCGGCGATCTCTCCGAGTTTCTGGACGCCAGCGGCGAGCGGCAAGAGTTCAGCCTGTTCATGCGGCTGTTCGGCAAGCTGCTCGGCACCACGCTGCCGATGACCGACGCCGTGATCAACGCACTCGACTTCGTGGACTACTACGCGATCAGGAGAAAAATTATGGGAAAGTTAGTAGCGTCGCGCGAGAGGTGGAAAAAAGCGTCAATATCATAGCTTTCAACCATCACTGGCCGCCGGGCTCGTGGGATCGAATGACGATCAGACGCGCGGCGCGAATGGTGAGCGTGCTCAACGAAAGAGGGCCAGTCATCGAGTCGGACATTGAAGACGACTATTAGGGGCTAATTCAATGGCCGACGTTACCTCAACCGCCCGGCTGATCGTCACAGTCGAGGGCGAAAACAAAATCAAAGCACTCGCGGCGCAGATCAAGGCGCTGCAGGGACTCAGCGGCAGCAAGCGGATCGGTGGTGTCACCGGACCGGCGCAGATGGTGGCGCAGAACGCCGCCATGAAGCGCGCGGCGACGCAGATGATGGCATCGCAGGCCATCACTGGCCGGATGCTCAAGCCGCTGCAGGCGCAAGTCCAGCAAACATCCAAGATCGTCGCGCCCCTGGTCGCTCAGCAAGCGCAGTTGGCGAAGGCCCAGAAGGCGACGGCTGCCGACATGCTGCGGGCCGAGAAGGCGCGCGCCAAGGCCATCGCGCGCGGCCGGGAGAACTACCCGGCCCAAGCGGCGGCCGCCTCCGGCATCACCGACAAGCTCCTCCGCAGCATCCAGAAGCGCAATATGGGCATGAGCCTGGAGGATGCCCGCCGGGCAGCGACCGGCGGCACCCGCCAACTGCCGGGCCTCAACAAGCGAGACATCGCAACCGCCGTTGGCCAGGGATGGATGACCCGTGCAGCTGGCGCTGCCCAGCTCGCTGCAATGGCTGCGAAGCCCGCTGTTGCGGAGGCAGCGGCCAAGGCTGCTAGGTCCACGCCCTCCGCTCGCGTCGCATCAGGCGGGCGCTCTGGCCGGGCTGGCAGCCTCCTAGCTGGCGCGGGGACCAGGGCCGTCGGCGCGATCGAGGGGGCGACGGGTGCCTGGGGCGTTGGCGCGCTCGCGCGCGGTCTCGGAAGCGCGGCGCTCGCGGCCGTCCCGTTGGCCGCCGCCGCCGGGTCCATGGCGATCGGTTTCAAGGCGGCCAACGCCCAGGCCGAGGACTTGGTGACCAACACCGCCAAGTCGCTCAAGTCGCGGCGCGAAGTGGATGAGGTCGAGGCCCGGCAGGCGGCCGGCGAAGCGGTCTTCGGTCCCGGCTACGCCGGACTGGAGAAGCGCCTGCCCAAGATGCTGTCGGATCAGCGCGCCAAGCGCGGCATCGCCGGGGAAAAAGGACTCTATGGTCGGCTCGGCCTCGATCCTGCGCACGTCAAGAAGATGGAGGCGGCTGGCAAGAAACTCGACGCCTACGACATCGGCCAAATCTTCGCCAAGAAACGCGAGCAGCTGGAAGCGGCCGTCGAGGGGGCCAAGACACCGAAGGCGGCAGACGCAGCCAAGAAACGGCTGGCACAATTCTGGAAAGATGTCGGCTTGTTCGGGCCGGAGCTGGTCCGCGCCACGGCGTTCGGTAGCGAGGCGCTGGCTCAGTTCCTACAGACGCAGCAGCAAATCCAGCAAGCCTACGGTGCGGGCTTGGTCGACGAAAAGCAGCAGCTGCGCGACGCGCAGCAAAACATCCTCCTGCGCAGCTCGATCGGCAGCCAGTTCAAGGAGGGCATGGACCGCATCGGCACCCAGGCGCTGCCGGGGGTCAATCAGGCGCTGGCCGCCTTCAATCAAAAAATGCTCGAGCTGGGGCCGTCGGTCACTACCACGATCGGACAATTCGCGCGGCTCGGCTGGGAAGGCATCGCCTCCTCGATCAACTCGATCGACAGCAGCAAGCTCAAGACGGCGCTGGATGATCTTAATAAGTCGCTGACTGGGGCAAGTTGGGAGACGTTGGACACCGGACTGATCGCCTCAAAACTCGGCACGGCGATGAAAGCGGCATGGGACGCCGTGGACTGGAGCAGCAGCATCAGCGCCGCGACGGCGAAACTTCCGAGCCTAGTCGGAACTGCGCTGAAGGCTGCCTTCGAAGCCGGAATGACCGGCCTTGGCGATGCCATCGGCGAAGGCGTTCAGAACATGATCAATGTCTGGCGCAAGCGTCTCGGGCTCGATGAGCAGGGCGAACCAGAAGGGGCAACGCCCGAAGAACGGGCAGCGATTGAGAAAAAGGCAGCGGAGGAACGGGCGGCGCGAGAGGCGGGAATAACGCCAGAGGAATACAAGCGGCGAATGGAGGCGGCCACCCCGCCGGTCAAGCGAGTCGACATCCAGTCTGATCAAACCACCGTCACGCAGCCTACACCGGCGGTCACGCCCGCCGTGCCGCCCACGCCTGGAGTCACGCCGGCAGCTCCCGCTGCGAAGCCTGCCCCTGGCGCGGTGCCGACCACGCAAGCGCCGTCGATCGTGCCGGATCAGACGGCGTTCACCAATGCTGGTACGGCCGGCGGCAATGCGTTCTCTCAGGCCGCAGCGTCCGGGATCACTAAAGCCGGATCAGATGGCGGCGCGGCATTCTCCAAGGGCATCAACGCCGCCGCGATCGGCGGCGCGATCGGCACGGCTGCGGCGGCCAAGATCAGCGCGGCGAAAGTCACCGTCAACGTGGTGGGCGCTGGCGGCTCCAGCGGCGGCAACAAGACCGGCACCGCGCCCGCCGGCACAGACTCAACAGGTGATTGATGACGATCCGCGATTGCCTTGATCCAGAACCCACCTATCAGCCGGCGTCGTGGAAGGGCGTGCCGTTTTTCGTGGACAGCTCGGACGATGACTTCGGCCGCCGTGGTCATCTGTACGAATATCCGCTGTCAGATCGCACCGGCTACAAAGACCTGGGGCGCAAGGCCCGCCGCTTTAAGGTCGAGGGCTGGATCATCGGCGGCGATCAGATTGCGCAGACCATCGCGCATGCATCGGCCGCGGAATCGCCCGAGCCCGGCACGCTCGTGCATCCGGCTTACGGCGCGCAACGAGTCGCTTGCGTGCGGCTCACCACGCATCTCGAATACTATCGAGACAAGCGCAGGACAAAACTCAGCTACGATTTTGTCGAAGCCAACAACAGCATGGCGCCGTTCCACGCCAGCACCATGCGGGCCGACGTGCTGCAGCTTGGATCAGCTGCAGTCAATGCCGCTGCGCTCGGCTTCTGGCAGGGAACGCCAACCAACGCCGCTGCCGCCACGGAAGCGAGTCTCGCCCTGGCGCGGCTGATCGAGCCGGCGACGGATGAGGACTCCTTCGACGCCGTGTCGGCGCTGGAGCGCGGCGTGCAGCCGATCTTGACGGACAGGGGATCGATGGCCGTTGGACTCGGCGTCGTCGCCCCCCGCGTTTCGCTCGGCGGCCCGATCGCCGGCCCGTCTGCGATCTACAGCGAGTTCAGCGACGTGATCATGCCGATCGATCACGGCACCATGATCATCCGCCTGATCCACGCCGACGCCATGGATCGTTTGCGTACATACAACAAGCAAGTGGTTGAGCTGGGCATCGGCACCGGCTATTCGGTCGAAACGCTGGTCATTGCCGCCCGGCTTTCACTCGTGCGTGACTATGCGCTGACGGCGATCGGCACCACCTATGCCACCGTCGCGGCGGCGCTCGCTGATCTCGACTTCATCATGACGGTCTACGATGAGGAGGAGGAAGTCGCCGCCATCCGCTGTGACGACAAGCTGGTGTCGGCCATCCGCGAAGCGCGGGCATCTTCGGCGCAATCAATCTTGCAAGCCAACATCCGGCTGCCGGGGCTGGTCACGTCCGGCGTCAACGGCATCTGGCCGTCGGTCGTTGTCGCGCACAAGCTCTACGGCGACGGCCGTCGCTATGAGGAGGTCGAGCAATACAACGCCAGCATGCCGCCGTTCTTTATCGGACGCGAAGCAACCATCCCGGCTCCGCAACAGCAAAGCGAAATCATCGGTCGGCTCCCGGCGTATCAACCGCCGGCTCGGGTGTGAGTGATCCATGCCAAACGAAGCCCTTGGCAGCTGCTATGTGATGTGTGCCGGCGTGCCCTATGGGAATCTGCTGAAACTGACGGCCCATCGCTCGCTGGAAAACATGACGTGCGACGGCGTGTTCACCTTGTCATGGCCGGGCGCCGAAATTGCAGGCGCGGGCGGTATGCCAGTCCAGGCGCTGATCGACGGCGCCAGGGGCACGTTGATGCTCGACGGCCAGCTCGCCGCCACCTTTCGCATCGATAGCCGCACGTCGCACGGTTCGCCGGACACGTTCACGCTCGATCTGCACTATCGCGGGCTCGCCTCCGCGCTGGTCGATAGCGTGCCGGATCACGAGAGCGGCCAGGAGAACAAGAAAAAGCCCGGTCAAGTCGCAAAGAAACTGGCCGAGGGTTACGAGTCAAAGATCGAGGACAAGAGCAGCGAAGGCCGGCAGATCGAACGCTTCATCATTCAGGAAGGCGAGAGCGTCGAGCGCGCCATCCGCCGCGTGTGCCGCGAGTTCGGCATCAACGCGCGGGAGAATGAGGAAGGCAACGTCGTTCTGGAAAAGAAGGGCTCGGCCACCGGCGGCGGCACGCCGATCATTCTCGGCCACAACTTCACCAACTGGTCAGTGAAACGCGACATCAGCGAGCGTCAAAGCGATATCGAGGCCAAGGGCAACAGCATTCCGACCGATAAAAAATACGGCAAGGAAGCCGAAGAATTGATGGGCGAGGCCAAAGACTCCTACGTCAAATTCAAAAAGAAAATGCACACGCTGATCGACACTGATCACGACAAGGAGACGCTGAAAAAACGCGCGAAGACCGAAATGAATCGCCGCAAGGCAGCGGGACTCACGGTCAACGTCACCATGTCCACGTGGTCCGACGACGGCGGGCAGCTGTGGAAGCCCGGCAATCTGCACATGGTCATCATCCCGGTCGATGCCGTGGCCGACATGCTGCAGCTCAAGGAAGTGACGTTCAGTCTGGAAGCTGAACAACGGCAGGCTGAGCTGGTGCTGGTGCCGCAGCAATCGTTCGAGGATTCGGAGGGCGGCGGCGACACCGGCGGCAGCGCAGCCGGCGGCGAAGGCGGGGCGTTCTCATGACTCTCCCCGGCATGTCATGGGAGCACATGCAGCACCTTTCCAACAAGGTGCGCAACGTGATCCGCCGTGGCTATCTGCTAAAAACCTACAACGATAAGAAGTTGCTGCGAGCCCGCGTCAAGATGGGCCACAAGATGGAGAACGATAAGCTGGATGTGCTGCATCCAGTCGGCTATGTCGCGCACGTCAAGCCATCCGAAAAAACCGAAGTGTTCACCATCGATGTGGGCGCGGATGCCTCGCGCCGAGTGATCGCGTGGGTGATCGGAGATCGCGAGCAGCATCCACAGCCGGACGAGGGCGAGTCGTTCCACTACGCGCCCGGCAATAAGAAGATGTTCGCCCGTCACAAGATGAAAAAGGAGGGCGGGGGCGGCGGCAACGGTAGCGGCGGCGGTGGTGGTTCCGACGACATGGACGGGCAGACCAAGGACTCCGGTCGCGTCGCCGGCTTCCACTATGATGCCGAAAAAGAAAAAATGTCGGGCACGACTGAAAACGTGTCCAAGCTCAACGCCGACAAAGGGATCGGCAATAACACCGGCGGTAACTTCGACATCAAATCCGCCAACGCCACTCAATTCGAGTCACAAACCGCGCGCACCAAGACCAAGACGACGCATTATGAAAGCCCGGATGGCTGGTTCCACAAGGGCGTGATGCACGCCACGGATCACGTGGCCGGCGGCAGCGCCACGGTCACGCCGACAACGACATTCGCGGACGAAGGCGAGATCGGACTAGCGAAAGGACCGGACGGCTCCAAGGCGTGGAGTTCGCAAGGCATCCCCGGCAAGGTGTCATTGCTCGGCGTCGGCGGTGCCGTCGTCAGCCTGCAACAGCAGATCGATCAGATCGTCGCAGGCGGTGGCGGTGGCGTCACTGCCGCTGTCCTGCCGTTGCAAGTTGTCGGCATCACGATGCAGCTGCTCTTTGCCGAGCCGCTGTTCCTCGACGGCAACGGCTTTCTGACGGCGCGCATCACCACCGGCCCGGCCGGACCGGCCGGACCAGCGGGACCAACTGGCCCAGCAGGGCCGCAAGGTCCGCAGGGAATTCAGGGAGCCGACGGGCCGGCCGGCGCACCCGGCGCGCAAGGTCCACAAGGCCCGCAGGGCGTCCAGGGAGCGCAGGGCGTTGCCGGCAGCGGCATCACCATGAAGGGATCGGTTGCCACGTCGGGCAATCTGCCGCCGACCGGCAACAACCAGGGCGACGCCTACATTGTCCAGGCCGACGACTCGCTGTGGATATGGGACGGCACGGCCTGGATCAGCGGCGGCTCGATCCAGGGACCGCCCGGAGCACAAGGCCCGATCGGACCGCAGGGCATCCAGGGGCCGCAGGGCATCCAGGGACCAAAGGGAGACAAAGGCGACAAGGGTGACACCGGCGCGCAAGGCATCCCCGGCGTCGGCGGCGATGTGTTCCTGGCCGCCAACAATGCTTTTACCGGCAACAATTCGTTTGCCGCAGCGACCGGACTTTACGGCACAACCAGCTTCCGCAGCACCGTCGCGCTGCCGGCCAACGGCGTCGATATCATTCCAGCGGTGACCGGCGGCGTTCCGGCCATCAATGCCACCGGGATCGACACCGACATTTCGCTTGCGATCAAAGGCAAAGGCACCGGCGTCATTGACTTCTACGGTCAAGGTGTGCGGCAAGCACAGATTGGCAACGTCGCGGGCGCCTCGACCTATCTCCGTCTTCGTGGGGCAGTTGGCCAAGCCATCATCGATGCCGTTGGCGGCGGCATGGTCAACATCATTGACGCCAACCTATCCGGCGCACCGATCGCAGTAACGCCGACTGCTGGCGACTCCTCCAACAAGGTGGCTACGACGGCGTTCGTGGGCGCAGCGGTTGCGGCGGGCGGTGGCGGCGGCGCAGCGGCAGCGGCGCAGTTCAATCTCGTCAATGGCAAGATCGTCGAAACGCACGCCGGTAATGCCGCGACGTTCGCAGTCAAGACCATCAGCGGCAACGATCCGAGTGCTGGCGATCCGGTGTACGCGATCATGCCGGATTGGACCACGGTCACGCTGACCGCTGCGCTTTCGCTCACCATCCCGTCCGCAACGACGATCGGCGCGCGCAACACTCAACCATTTCGGTTGTGGTTCGCACTAGCGAATGACGCGGGCACGCCACGGCTGGTGGTTCGACGATGCAGTGACTTTGTTAGCATGGTTGGGGTTGGTTCTGCCGTCATCTCCGGCTTCCCTGTCATCGGGGTATTGTCAGCTTCAACAATTACAGGAGGCAACGCCGTCGCGACGAACTACAGCGACGCTGCCATATCGGCCAAGCCGTTTCGTGTCATTGCATTTGCCGACTATGATTCTGGGCTGACCACGGCGGGGACGTGGGGCGTGTCGCCGACTCGCATCCTTCCGGTTGGCGCGAAGACGCCGATGCCGGGTGAGGTTATCCAGACGGCGATGGCCTCAAAGGCGGGAACGTCCATATCCACGAGTGCGTGGACAAACTCCGGGCTTTCGGTTTCGATCACGCCGACTTGCGTCTGCAATTTTTTCGATGTTCGTTCGGATTACGACTCGTACGTTCCGAGCGCATCCACGCAGCCGATGGCTAGGCTTAATAGGAATACTACGTCGAATCCAAACGCTATCACCAGCACGATCGTCGGCGCTTACACGAATGCCGGCCCAGGCGGGGTGTCGAGCTATACGTCAAGCGCGGGATCAGCTGCAGCGATGGACGCGCCGTTTACCACGGCAACAACGACTTACTTCCTCGCTATCGCCACCAGTGTGAACGGCAACAGCATGTCGACTCCCGCCAACTACGGCTCGTTGCGCGCAAGTGAGATCATGGCATGAGGGTATAGATTATGGACGCCGGCTATCTGCGCCAGGAGATCGCCAAAGTCTGCCCGATCATATCTGCCTTCGTTCCGATCTCCGACGAACGCAGCAGCTGGTCCTATGCGGCGGCGCCGGAAGCCGTGCCGTCGCAAATCACCGCCGCCGACAACGTGATTGCCACCATTCCGATCTCGGTGCCGGGGAGGCCGGCGACGACGGAATGGCTGGCGCGGTGGACGAATGCAGAATATCGCCTGCTGCAAGATCGATGCATGTCCGACAACGGCAAGACCGGAAAGGATTTAGCCGTCATCACCTCCGATGCCGTTATTGATATGACGCGAACCAAGGTGAAAAATTTTAAGATCGATCTTGTCGCTGCCGGCGTGCTCACGCAGGAACGCGCCAATGAAATCTTCGCATAGGGACGACCGGCCATGACGATGATCACATACAGCCCGCCGCAGAATCTCTGCGAGCCAGCGCCGACACGCTGCCGCACCGCGAACTTCCCGCTGTTCCAGCCGCCAATTTCCAGCCGCCGGATTCCGTTGTGCCGGCCGGGGAATTGCGAGGGCATTCAGGAGGGCGATCCCAATCTCAACGTCACCGCCAGCGGCACGCTCGATCGCCGTGACTGGTTGCGTGGATGGGTGATCACTCAGCTGTTCACGCGCGGGCAAGTTGAGTGCAACGAAGCGCCGCCGTTCATCGATCACAGCCGGGCCGGCGGCTGGTGGGCAGACTCTTTTCGTGGCGGCGATTATGTCGGCAGTCGCGGCTCGTCCTTTATCAGCGGCTCGAAACTGTGGGCGTTGCAATGGAATCACGTCAACAACCAGACGCTGATGATGGCCAGACAGTATGCACTCGAAGCGATCTCCTACCTGCTGACCTGGGGCATCGCCTCAAAGATCGATGTCATGCCGTGGTATATTTCGCGCCACGTGATGCGGCTGGAAGTCGTGCTCAAAGGCCCCGGCCTGGGCACGGCGTCGCTAGTGGTGCAGGGCTCGGCGTTGCCGGACTCGACCTATCTTTGGGAGGAATATACCGGCAAGACCACGGTGCCTCCGGTGTGGCATTATCCGCGCCTGCGCGTCGGTCCCGATTGGTTTGGCAATGATCCATACGACCGAAACATCAGGGGGTGAGCCATGCCGGTTATGACTGACATCACTTGTGTTCTGCCGCGCCCCTCGATCGCCGAGCTGCACGACGACATCTCCACCGAGTTGAGCCGGCGACTCCTGGGCGGTGCGCCGGTATTGCCGATGACCACCGAGGACGTGCTGGCCTTCGTGATGGCCGGCACCGTCAATCTCATGCACGGCTGGGTCACGCAGGCGCTGAAAGAAAACGACGCCGCTACCATGTGCTGCGACAATCTCATTCGCTACGCCGCGCGCATTGGCATCAACTTGCGCGGCGCAACGCGCGCCAAGGGCTACGTCTCGATCAGCGGGACGCCAGCGGCACCGATCCCGCCGAATATCCGTTTCGTCGGCGCCTCCTCGCGGGAATACAAGCTCGATCCTGGCGTGACGTTCAATCCAACGCTGCTCGACAGCACCGGCCGGGCCGTGCTCCGGATTGTCGCTGCACTCCCCGGCGGCGAGTTCAATCTGGGCGTTGGCTCGCCCCTGACGGTGGCGACCACGCTGCCGGGGATCGATCCCGAGGGCCTTGTCATCGGCAACGGCATGATCGGCGGCACCAGCAACGAGACGTGCGACATGCTGCGCGCGCGGGTGCTGGCCGCTGAAAGCTCGATGATCCTGTCCACGAACGAAAAATGGTACATCACCGAGACGCTGCGCTATCCCGGCGTCACGCGCGCCTGCACCGATGAATGCGAGGGCTGCTGCGATCCGACCTACTTGGTCATCTATCCGTTTTTCGAGGGCGTCTACGGCGATGCTGTCACCGCTCCCTATGGCGTGCCGCCGGGAGAAGTGATCGACGAAATGAATTGGTGGATGTGGGGCAGGAACGTCGGCAAGGGCGAAGGGCTCGCGCCAGTCGGAGTGCAGGGCACCTATCGTTGCGGCGCGCCGGTCAAGATCAACGTCACCGGCTATTGCTTCCGTGGCTGCGATGACATCGCGATCGACCGCATCATCAAGGCGCTCAACACGTACATTCGGATCATGTATTGCGTCGGCTCGCCGATCTGCCGCGAGCATCTGCGTGCGGCGGTGTACGGCGCTGTTGGCGATCCATGCTTCTCCACGGTGACGTTCACATTCGATCCGCCCGAGGCCGTGCGCCGGCAAGATGACGCCTACATCGTGCTGGAATGCGGCGTGTTCCCGGTGCTCGGCGAAGTCGTGGTCACCGATGCGCCCGCTCCCGAAATCAATCCATTGCCGCAGCTCGCGCCACCGCTCGCGCCGCAGCTGACGCAAGACGAACTTGAAACCATCCGCAAAGCCGCCGAGCTGATGCAGCGGCTCGGCACCATCAACGCGCTGGCACTGCGCAACGAGCCGCCAGAACGATGTTAGCCCCCACCGTTCCCAACGAAGCGCCGTACTGCTGTCCGCTGCCGCCGGAAAAGAATTTCAGCGGGCCGGATGAGCCGGCGATTCAGTGCTACATCCCAGACGGCTGCTGCGGGCCGTCGCCGTGCGACTTCACGGAGTGGGACTTGGTTTGTCAGGTGCGGCAGCTGCTGCCGGAAGGCGATCCGTACAACACCACGCTGGTGCCGGCGATCGAAGTCTCGGCGGTTTACACATCGATCACGGTCGGATGTTCAAAGGTGGGATGCGAGCAGCTGATCTTCGGCGGCTGCTGCGAGGAACGCAACATCCCGTGCCAGATCGATCCAGTCGCGCCGCAGCTCGCCGTGGTCGACTGCTTTGCAACCGGCGCCTACACCATGCTGCAGGCGTTGTGTGCCATGCTTCGCGAGCTCAATCCCTGCACCGCCGAGCAGCTGGTTCGGCGCTGGGCCGATCGCATGGGGATCAAGCATCCCGATCCGTGCGGCCCCGGCTTCTCCGAGCCGATGCTCAAGTTCCTGATCTGCTTCATGCTGCAGCTGCGGTACTACGGCGGCCCGATCAACTGGGAATTTCTGACCAAGGTTGCCGCCCGCTTCGGCGTGGACATGACGATGCACTATGCCGGCGACATGAACTGCGGACCGATCGGCTGGTGGAGCATGGCGCGTGACGAGGGCACGTGCCCGCCGGTCTTCGCCTGCCCGCCCGATCCGACCATCATGAACAACCCGGTGATCAAGCCGGCGGCCTGCTTCGGGGTGTGGCCGTCGCTCAATATCGTCTACTGCCCGGCCGAAGTTCAGATACCGGAAAATTGCAACATTCCGACCCAGGCGCAGACGCTGCCGCACGATCCAGAGCTGTACGAAGCCTTCACGAAATGGCTGCTGCCCAAGCTGTTAGAGGGCCTTCGCGGCGTGTTCTGGTGCGTCTACGAATGCAATCCCGAGGACTGCATCACGCTCTAGGTCAACCCTAAACTATAGCCGGAACGCCCCGGATCGTATAAAACCGCAATCTGGAGGGCGCGCCCGTGGCCGGCATATTCCCAGCGAGCGACAAGAACGGCGCGCCGCCCGGTGGCAACGTCTGCAACGGCTACAGTCCGCAGAATGCCGTCATCGGCGAGGGGCCGCTCTACTACAAAAACGACTGCACCACGATCCTCACCGACTGCGCGGTGAACGCCGGCATTTCCGAGATTCTGGCGGCCGTGGATTATCTCGGCGTGCCCTACAACGCCAACCGCGTTGACAATCTCGGTCAAGCGATCCGCGACACGTTCCAAACCTACGACGCGAGCATTGACGAACGGGTGCTGCGTGCCGGCGACACCATGACCGGCACGCTGGTCCTGGCCGGCGACCCAGAAGCGCCGCTCGAGGCGGCGACCAAGGGCTACGTTGACGCCACCGCCGCTGCGGCGGTCGTCCCAATCAACAACGCCAAGGTCGATCGTGCCGGCGACACCATGACGGGGCCACTGGTCCTGCCGGGCGATCCGACCCTCGATTCCCAGGCGGCAACCAAGAGTTACGTGGATGCCCACGCGCCGCAATTCGGCGACGCGCCTCACGACACGTTCGCCTATGGCCGCTTTGAGGGGACTTGGCTGCGGGTGCTTCCACTCGGCGGCGGCAATCTGGGAGGGCCGCTGTTCGCGTACCGTGATCCGCTCGGACCAACCGAGGTCGCCACCAAGAACTATGTAGACATCGCCATGGGCTCCGGCGGTGGCGGCGGTGTCGATCTCTCGGCCTACGCTCCGCTGGCCTCGCCGGTGTTCACCGGCGTACCGAAAGCGCCCACGCCAGTCGAGCCCGCCGACAACAAGCAGCTGGTGACGGTCGAGTTCGTCAAGGCGCTGTTGGCCACCGCCAACTTTTCGACCGGCGACGCCAAGCTGACACTAAAGACCGTCGCCGATCCCGGTTGGGTGATGGCGAACGATGGCACCATCGGCGATGCCACGTCAGGCGCGACCACGCGCGCCAATGCCGATTGCGAAGCTCTGTTCATTCTGATCTGGACCAATATCAACAACACCAATGCGCCGGTGACGCCGGGCGGTCGCGGCACTGGCGCGAAGGCGGATTTCGACGCGCATAAAAAGATCGGCCTAACCAAAATGCTGGGCCGCGCGCTGGCGGTTGCCGGCAGCGGGCTCGGCCTCACCGCTCGTCCACTCGGCAACGTCCAGGGCGCGGAAACCTACACCTTCAGCGGCGGCGAGCACGCCGCGCACACCCACGGTGTCACCGATCCGAATCATACCCATTTCGCGCAGGGCAACTACAACTACAACATCACCGCGAGCTATGTTTCGATCGAGGGCGGCAGCACCTACAACGTCGGCCTATGGGGCGGCTACTCGCAGCAAGTCACCGTCAATGCCTCCCCGATCGGAATCGTCCTCGGCAACCAGGGCGGCAACGTCCCATTCTCGATCGTGCAGCCGACCACCTTCTTAAACATCATGATCAAGCTGTGAGGGCGCGCCCATGATGTTTCATCAGCTCACATTCCCCGATGCCCTCGTTTGGCTGCGGACTGCCGCCGGGCACTATTCGCTTACGCCGGACCAATTTTCTAAATTGTTCGGCCAACCTTTCCCGCAGTTGGAGCAACGCTTCGCGCAACGGATTTACGAACAAGACAAGCGCCACCCGCTGATCGATGCCGACGGCAATGTGATCGACGGCGGCCCGATGCCGTGGCCATTCGCTGATGCCGTCCTCGCGCGCGCCGATGTCGTCATGCAAGCCGAGCTGGAGCAACAGCAGGAGCTGATCGACGCACAGGTGGCGGCCGTAAACGAAAAGCGGGAGGCGTTCGTACAGGCGGAAAACGCCAGGATTGCCGATGAACTCAAAAAGGCAAATGACGCACTGATCCCGCTGCGCGCGCGCCGCGCCGCCGCCCTCGACAAGCTGTCCGCGCTTCTGCGCAAGGCAGGCGGCAACGATCAAGACGTGCAGGAGATCATCGAGGGGCTGTGGCCCTCCCCGCCGCAGAAGTAATCGGAGCACGCAATGGGCGGCATCTTTCCATATCAATATGACGGCGGCCTCCCGCCCAATGCGGGGACACCGAACAATCCCGCCCAGGCGTACCCCCCGGCGATCGTGCCGGTCGATACCTCCGCGCTGTACTACGGCAATGGCTGCGATGTCAGACTGCGGCCGCACGTTATCAACTCGCTGATCAGCGAAGTCGAATCCGTCGTTGATCGCGCCGAGCTGGCCTATCGGATGGCGTCGTTGCGCAATCTGGAATTGGCCACGCGCTACCTGATCCAGCGCGGCTTGCCCAAGGGCAGCACCATGCTGCCCGCAGTCGTCGACGCCTTTCACTTCACCGTCGCGCTCGATCCGCCGACCACGCGCTACAACAACTTCCTCGCGCCGGTGCTGACGCTGCAGAACGTGGCGAAAAATCAGAAGCACGTGCGGCTCAACTTTAATGGTCTGGGCTACGTCCCGCTCTATCGCAATGACGGGCAAGAGCTGCAGTCCGGCGACATTCTGCGCGACCGGCCGTTCCTGTGCGCGTACTGGCAAGATGCGTTCTACATGATCGGCCTCGTCGCCTCGCAGGTGCCGCAGCTGAAAATCGGCGCGCTGGATATGTGGGTGCGTACCGACGGCAACGACACCACCGGCGACGGCACCAGCAACGATCCGCAACATGCATTCCGCACCATTTCCGGCGCGTTCTATGCCGCCGCAACGCGGTTCATGGTCACGCCGCTGTTCACCCTCAACATCAAGCTCGGCATTCCTGGCGACTATGTTGGTGCCCAGCTTGGACCGTTCGGCGGCAGCGTGTCGGTCGAAGGCGCGGGCGGCGGGGATCGCTGGCAGTATCGCATCCATGAGTTCTACGGCGGCGGCGCAAACTACGCCGCCATGGCCTTCAATTCATGCAGCGCGCGCCTTAGCAATCTCACCCTGTATCAAGAGATTGGCCCGCCAAACTATTCCCACGTTTTGACTGCGGTGCGCAGCGTCGTGGCGCTGGATCGCGTCGGATTTCAGATCGTGACCTCAAACACCGGCACGTATCTGATGAGCTTGCAGGCGTCGTCGACGCTGTTCCAGTACACGGGCGACGTGAACATTCAGGGCAACAGCGCCTTCGTGAATGCCGCTTTTGCGATCACCGGAAACAGTCAATACACCGGCTGCGCCGACGTGGCTGGCGGCACATTCAGCACCACCGATCTGAATTGCGTCGGGGCATACATGATCGCCACCGGCGTCTCGGTGTGCAGCCTGCAATATATCAACTTCAACGTGGGCGGGGCGGTGCCGGCGACGCAGTACATCATTGACGGCAATTCCGTTCTCTACAAGCAAGGCAAGCAGCTTCCCGGCAACGTCGCCGGCTATGCGAGCAACGGCGGGCAAATAATCGGATAAAAAGGAAATGATGCAATGGCGCTACCGACCGACCAATCGACCATCGACGCGCTCAATACTGTCATTGCCTATCTCGGCGAGGAAAAGGGAATGGCGCTGTACGATCGCTGCGTCGCCGCCGGATTCGTCGGCCCGCAGCTCGATTACATCATGGTGAAAATGATGAAGCGGATGGAGGGCGCGCCGTTCCCAGAGTTGCCGGGACAAGTCACTCCAGAGCCGCCTTACGAGCCACCGCCGGACCCAGAAGGTCGAGTCGTTCCGTACATACACCCATGGTTTCCGGCCTAGTCGCTGCCCAGGAGGGCACGCCCATGGATATCGTCATTTCGTCCGGCCACGGCCTCTATATTCGCGGCGCCGAAGGCCCATCGCCCTGGGGTCTGGACGAAGTGGACGAAGCCCGCCGCGTGGTAGATCAGACCGCCAAGCATCTGCGCACGCTCGGCGTTGGCACCGTCGTATTCCACGACGACGTGAGCAATGATCAGAGCGAAAATTTAGATCGCATCGTTCGATTCCACAACGATCAGCAGCGCGATCTGGACGTGAGCGTGCACTTCAATAGCGCCACGTTCAACGGCTCCAATCAAACCAGCAATCCGGTCGGCACCGAGGTTTTCTACAAGTCCGACAGCGGCGAAGCCGTCGCGGTGCAAGTGGTCAATGCCATCGCTGATGCCGGCGACTTCATCAACCGCGGACCAAAGTACACGGGCAATCTGGCGTTCCTCAACAACACCGATGAAACTGCCGTGCTGCTCGAAATCTGCTTCGTAAATTCGGAAGCCGATGTCGGGCTGTACCGGCAGAACTTCGACTTGATCTGCGTCGCAATCGCCGAGGCGATCGCAGATGAGGAGCTGGCTACACAGCCACCGCCCACGCGGCCACCAATCGACCGGCCGCCGATCGAACCGATCCAGCCGCCAGAGCCGCCGGAGCTGGTGGATCGTCCTCCCCCGCCGGAGGATCGCCGTGTGCTCGGCAAGGGCGATGACGGGCCGGACGTGGCCGTGGTCCAGGCCGTCCT
>Ga0105104_10000079_pt1 | contig 64533 bp, 84 predicted proteins | sample PPLLaktember2015_3_FD_87034 | JGI IMG/M metagenome (GOLD analysis project Ga0105104, IMG submission 87034) | Freshwater sediment microbial communities from Prairie Pothole Lake near Jamestown, North Dakota, USA - PPLs Lake P7 Core (6) Depth... | ecosystem: Environmental > Aquatic > Freshwater >... | reverse complement strand
GAGGTTCCACCACCGTTCGGGAAACCCGTTACAAATCCAAGGTTTACGACGAACAACTTATTGGATGCAGGATTTACGCTTGATCGTAGAGATGACCAACTAGCCACGTTATACAATGACCTGATCGGAATCCCACCGCGTGATTTCTATAAGGGTTTCGGTAATGGATTAGAGGACAAGTTCACATTAAAGAATGTTAGTTTGTATCGTAGCGGAAACACTTTTATTATGAACGCAGGACTCGTGGAGAACGGAACGAGCCTTGATCGCTTTGCAAATGATGTTCACGTTATACGTGAAATCTTTCGCGGGGCCAACAACCGTAAGGTTGTCGATCATACGATACTTGAACTTGACCCAAGATTCCGTGGTCAAGGAATTGCTAAAATTATAGCACGAAATTGGATGAGTTTGTATGAAGACATAGGAGTACGACGTATTAAATTGACGGCCGGATTAGAGGACGGATCCTATGCCTGGGCACGGGCGGGATTTATCCCGAAGCAAGAAGAATGGGATAAGTTGCGAGTCGATATTAGTGATTGGTTGATTGAGCAGAGAGATACCCTGACACGGGTATTTACGCCGGAAGAATATAATTATGCACGACGGCTCGTGAGCGAGGTCGATCCACGATCGATCTGGGATCTCGCGAATCTTGAGCGTAATGTAGCAATGGGGCGAGGTCCTGATGCATTCTCGCAATCGATCGGTAAGTGGATCCTCCGTGATCGTGAATGGTCAGGCGGCATGGATTTCGACACGGATATAGACGCTCTCGCAAAATACAAAAAGTACATCGGATATAAGCAGGTTGCCGAGAGTGTGTTACCCGCACCGATCATGAAGATCGAAGAAAAAGCGACCTGGTCACTTGTTGAACTTAAGAACACGTTTAATATGATGACAAAGAGCAAGGCGGAGGAGGGGGTAACGAATGCTCAGGAAATTTATAATGGTATCGGTAAAGCATTAACAAGTATCTGGAATAAGTCGGAATTTTTGTATGAAAAGTTGGCCAATGTACGCCAAACTCGTAGACTTAAATTATTTGAATTAAAATCGGGTCCGATAACTGGGTCACGGAATGCAGTAGGAGCCTATTCATACACATTTGCAAATAATACGAGATTGATCGAATTACGCGCCCCATTGCTTAAGCGTCAAAGAGGCACGTTAAAGTTTGGTGAGTGGTCGATCGGCCAGGATATAGAGACCGTTACGACTCATGAATATGGTCATTATATTTATCATAATATTATAACAGAGAGACAAAAAGTTAAGGTTCTCGAACTATTTACAAAGTTCAAAAATCAGGGTATAATAAAGGATAAGATCTCTCGTTATGCTGATTCGACGGAATTGGAGATGTTCGCGGAGGCTTTTGCGGCTTATCTTCATCCAGAGTATGGGGACCGTGGACTACTCCCGAAAGAATTAGAGGACTTTATAAAGGAGATCGTATACGGAGGATCGACATGATGATGGAACCGAAGTGCCATATTCGTAAATGTAAATTTTTCTTTGGAGTCGCTAATACGGCTCCGGTAGAAAAGGATGGTTCATTTACGACGGATACGGGTAACTATACATGTGCAGCATTTCCCGATGGGATTCCCGATGAGATCTCATTGGGCAATAATCCCCATTTAGAACCATTTCCGGGGGACAATGGGATTCAATACGAGAAAGGATAATCATGATGACCGAGCGATGGATAGGGGGAAAGAAGGATAGTAACGAAGGATTTTTCGACGAGTTTGAGGACGTGGACAGTAAGTTATTCGGAAGATTGATGTCATTTCAAACGGCCGTGGTCGATAACGAAGTCGAAGTAAGTGATGCGAAAAAGTTATTTGAACTTGCGGCCGACGATTTTGATTCAAATGCGTTCCAGGAGGTTGTTACAATAAGGACCTTCATGGGAAAGAAAAGTTACGTGGAATAATTATGCCTGTTATTAACACGGTCATCAGTAATATCGTAAAGAATGTTTTCAGTGGGGCCATGGTCCCAGGATTAACATTTACAACAAGTATAACGATCACCCGTATCACAAGGGGCGCGTTCGTTCCATCGACGGGTAAATCGACCGACACAACCGCAACTTACACTGTGACCGCGGCCATTCGGGCAGCCACGTTGGAGGATGTATCCAAGATAGAGATCCTAGAACGGGGAGATCTCTTTGTAACGATCAGTCGTGTGAACGGTACTGTGCCCACGGATCTTTCATCCAAGGACACGCTTACGATCGGTGGACTTAAGTATCAGATTGTCGATATTAATCCGAGAAGTTTAGGCGCCACAACTTTAACGTGGATGGTGATTGCTAGGAGACTGTGATGAAACACCACAACATGGACGATATACTCAAGGTGTTCGGGGCTGTAGCCTCGCAGTCGATCGACCAACAATACAAGATCGCGAGGGAGATTATATTCTCGACGTACACGTACATGGTTTATATCTCACCGGTCGATACGGGGAGGTACAGGGCAAGTCATGAAATTAATATCGGTAGTCTCAACACGTCGGGAAAAACCCTGATCACGCCGAAATGTACGTTACATAATGCAGCCACGAGCATCACAAAAGCAAAGTCGGTTGTCGATCAAATAAAAAAGGGATGGGGAAATCAAAAGAAGTTTACCGTTTATATTTCTAACTCCGTCGCTTACGCGTGGAAATTAGAAATGGGCCACAGCAAACAAGCCCCAAAGGGGATCTACGTGCTGGGTCGAGAAAGAGCCATTAAACTTTGGAGACAGGCGGTGGGATACCGTGGTTAATATAAATAATCTAGCATACCGAAAGATCGAGACCTTGTTCAACACGTCATGGACATTGACTAGTATCCAATTCATGAATAGGGAGTTAGTCACTGACGCCTTGACACAATATATTGCTTTGTTTGTGTTCGCCGCGGATTCCACACATGAGACATTAAACCTTGCCCAGAAATTGGGTGAACGACACTCATGTACGTTGACGATCCAAATGTTCGTGCGCAAAGGCACGGGACATGGGGATATAGAAACAATTGCCGATACGCTCGATACACTTCTCGTGCGTAAGAAGTTTTTAGTCGGCACGGAAGGGAATTGTCGATTAGAGTTTGGAACCTCCTTTACCATGTCACCCACGGAAGTGGATGAAGCCCGTAAGGGGTGGTACCAAGAGAATTATAATATACCATTCGATATTATCACGTAACGGAGGCAAGAAATGGCAAACGAACAAGCACGTGGAGCATCCACGACATTGTACTGGGACCGTGAGGCGTCTTATAAGACGCTAAAATCCGAGGCCTTAAAGAAACCTCGTAAGATCCCGTATAACTCATGCACAATTAAGGCGGTTACCCCGAAGAACACGTCCCCGACGTTACGAGGTAATCGGAATCCGATGAAACCGTTCAAGGGGAACAAGGATGTAACGGGGCAACTTGTCGTACCCGTTGATCGTGTAAACTTTGGACATCATCTCGCTATGCTTCTTGGTAATCCGACGACTACTCCATCGACGCCGGACGATATTAAGACGGGGGCACCGAATATTGTAATATCATCAGGAGTAGCTACGTTATCGGTCGAACAAACGGCATGGCAGGTGGGTGATCAAATTATTTATAATACGAACGTCACCGCGTATATTAAATCGATCACAAGCACGACCGTGTGTGTGCTCGTAGATGCGTATGGACTTGATACAGTAGTGGATGTGGCCGCTAGCCCAGCAAAAGCGGTCGTATCAATCAAGAGGATTATATTCTCTCACGTATTTAAGGTGAATAGTTGTGATGAACTTCCGTCATTTGTTCTTGAGACCCACGATTGTTCGCACGATATCCCAATTTATCAACTGTTCAAAGGACTCAAGATTAACGGTATGTCAATTACCGCAAACGGAGCGGGGGACCAACTGATCGCTACATTTGATATTATGGGGGCAACTTACGTAAAATCAACGGATGTGAAAGTTGCTTCCACGATCACGATCGGTGCGGCAGGGGATGTAGATTTTTCGGCTGCCCAAGCGGACGCGGTCGTTGATGATATGATCATTTATGACACGGATTATAAGGTAGCTTTCATTACCGTAAAGACGGATGGTTCAAATATGACGGCTAAAACTACTCGTGGCGGATCGGTCGACCCTGGTCAAGTATCTACAAAAACTGTACAAGCCATTCTTCATAATGCTGATTATATTGGCGGTGGGGCGATCGATATAGCTGAGCATACATTCTCACGTTATGAGATGGCGGATGGTTCAGCAAAGGAGGGTGGAGTATCGACCGAATTGTTACGTACACTCTCCATGAATGTATCAAATAATCTCGATGGTGACGGGTTCACGATCGGCGGTGGTGGTGTTCGTCGTAGACTTCCGTCAGGTATCGCCGGTGTCAGTGGGTCGATCTCGGCTGTATTCGAAGACGACACAATTCTTGAAAAAGCGAACGAAGATACGGAGACTTCACTTGAACTAGCGTTCACGCATCCTGATGGAGAAAGTTCGTTGACATTTAATATTGATGAACTTGAGTATCAGTTCTCTTCACCTGATATTGCTGGTCCGCAGGGGGTTGTTCTTGATCTTGATTTCCAGGCATATTACCAAGATGATGCGGATGCAACAGCAATAAAGGTAACTTTAGTCAATCTGAATCCGGCGTATGATGCTTAATATATAATCTATTTACAAGGAGACCACCAATGACATTAATATTAGATTTAACTAGGTCAGAAAACCAATCGATCGATAACACGAACAAAGCATTCGAAGGTACGGTTTACAGTAAAAGTCATTTTACTATTTTTTACCGTAAGTTGTCTCGTACTCAAGAGTTCGCAATTGAGAAACGGTACACCAAACACAATAAGGGTAAGGCCGTAATCAATGTCGCGGCTAGAGATAATGAACGCTTCGTCACGTCCGTGGTTGATTGGGATGATATTTGTGGGCCAGATGGCCATAGCCTACCATGCACCCCTGAGAATAAAAAATTACTTTCGGAAAGGTGTGCAAGTTTCGCGAATCTCGTCATGCTCGCAATGTTCCAGGATGAGACGCACGTCCTTGATGACGAGGAGGACGTGCCTGAGGACAAAAAAGAAGATGTTGCAATGGGAAACTAAAGCAGGTCTGGAGTTGGATTGCTTCTCGTAGCGTCAACTTCGGACCTCGCCATTGTAACGAGGTTTGTAAACTATTATATAAAAAGAAAGAGGAAAAACTCGGGCACCGACTACGGTTACCGTGCCATACGTGCCCGAACGAAATGCCACAAATCAATCATGATAATATGCTCATTCATAGCATATTAGAACGTACGTGGCTTTGCCGAAATGCGAATGGGACGTTCGATTGGGCCGTATTTTTTAGGGTCATGGAACTGGAAGGACTCGGCCCTGATTTTCAACTATCTCTCTTCGATCAAGCACGTGTCGTAGAGGAGATAGTACTTGGCGTTCAAGAAAAGGAACGTCAAGAACGAGAGCAACAAGAGAAGCAGAAACGAGACGATCATGGCAGTCAGCCAGTTACCACCCCTCGTCCTAGAGTTCGACGTAGATGATTCCGGATCTTTAAAAGTAAAAAAGATCGAGGGTACTCTCGCCAAGTTAGGTATGCAACTCGATCAGACCGGTACGAAGACTGACGCCTACCAAGGAAAAATGGGTCGAGCCATGCAGACCTTGGAAAAGATGGGCGTAAGTACGACGGCTCTACGTAGCACCATGATCCCTCTCGGTCTTGCTATCGCAGGTGTAACCGTGGGGGTCGCGGCCATGACCGCGGCTCTTATTCCTGCTATCCGTCGTGCCGCGGAATTTCAATCTATCATCATCGATCTAGGTCGTGTAACAAGTACACCTTTCGGCAAAATGAGGGAAGATCTTATGGCATTGGACTCTGCCCTCGGACGCCCATCCGATCTTGCCGCGGGCTATTATAATGCTATATCATCGGGTGCAAAAGCGGGAGCCGATGCGCTTGATCTTCTTACCGTCGCATCAAAGGCCTCCAAAGCCGCACACCTCGACCAAGCCACGGCTATTCTTGCGCTCACAAAGATGATGGCCGCATTCGAGGGCGAGATTAAAACCGCGACCCAAGCATCAGATCTATTATTCGTAATTGAAAATTACGGCCAAACTACGTTTGCGGAACTCGCCTCAGTCATAGGTGAGGTATCCGCAATCGCCCACAACGCGGGTGCAACATCGTTTGAACTTGGTGCGGCACTTGCTCAAGTTACATTAACGGCGGGGAATACTCATACCGCCGCCACGTCATTGAAGAACCTATTCCAAAAGTTAATCAACCCGACGGAAGAGATGTCAAAAGCCCTGAAGGATATGGGTTACCAAACCGCGATTCAATTGATTCAGACGAAGGGTTTGATACCGGCATTGGAGATGCTCAACAAGGCCGCGAATGATGCTGGGGTTAACTACGGTAAGTTCTACGGGTCGATCGAAGCCATGCAGGGGATCCTTGCCCTACAAGCCAAGGACTTTGCTGGCGTCAAAATGATGCTTGACGGAACGAAACAATCGCTTGGTTTGACGGAAAAAGCATGGGCTGATTATAAGACCACGGTCAACGCCAAGTGGGACACGTTGATGAATAGCCTTGATAAAGTGCTCGTGAAACTCGGACTTATGACTTCGGAGGGAACAAGTCAGTTCTTAGATTCATTGATTGCCGTCACACAGGCGACGGAGAAATGGGTCGATGCGAACGATGAGTGGATGGGCGCGGGCTTCACCGCGGTCCTCAGCGCCATTTCAGGAATTATTCGGATCATGGCTCACGTTATCTCTCTTGTAACCGGAGCCCAGATTGAGTGGAACAAGGCGGTAGAGGATTCGAATGGATTATTAGCGCACCTTCCGATCGATGAAACAATTTATTTGCTCCAAAAACTTGCTGATACTATTAATATGGTATCGGATATTTGGGAAGCTAAAGTGACAGGGATGACTACTACCTTTAATTTATTTCAGATTAATATGGCCGAGGACCTGTCGAAAGTAATCACCGTTTTTACAAATACGTTAAATGGGATTGCTGATATATACAATAAGACTATCGGCAAACTCTCGGGCGTAATGATCGAGGGCCAAATTATTCCTCCTTCGGCTTCATATTTTGAGGAATTGCGCAAAGGAGTATTAGATGATTATCAACGGTCGATTGAGAATATAGGTAAAAAAGGATTAGGTCGATATGCCGATCCTACTCGAACTCCAACACCTATTAATATGGCTAGCGATGAGGAAACACAAAAGAAACAAAAACAGGAACAAGAAAAAGCCGCCGACATGTATAAGGATTATATTCAAAGTATGTCGGATCTTCGCCGCCGGTATGAACATGAGTCCGTGCAGTTAGGACTTGAGGGTGTGGAACAAAGACTTAGTCAGACTAAATTTGAATATGATGAAGGAAAGTTGCAACTCGAACGGGCGCTTACTGATCGGTTGGCAACAAAGGGGCTTTCGGCGGAGCAAGAGAAAGCTATGAGATCCGCCACAAATGAGGTTCTTATCAGTCTTGAAAAGAAATATAACGCAGATGTTGCAAAAATAAACGCGGACGAACTCAAGCGTCGCAACGAAGAGTTAAAGAAACAACAAGAGGCCTTGGAGCAATTGGCGGATGGATATCGGCGCCAGTTCGACGCCATGGCTGAATATAATAAGACGGTGAAGGAACTTCATAAATTGGTCGGTGAAGGTTTGATCAATCATACGACTTATGCGAACGCCATGACGGCGGCGTTCAAGCGTCAACAGGAACAAGAGAAACAACTTATGTTACAAGAAAATTCTTGGCTGTCGGGTGCTAAGGTTGCGTTCAAGGACTATAAAGATGCCGCGACGGACGCGGCAAAGACAACCTATGACGTTATGTCAAAGGCTTTTTCGGGACTTGAAGACATGCTCACGGAGTTTATCACAAAAGGAACATTCGACATGAAAGCATTCTCCGATATGATGGTATCGGAGATCACTCGGGCCATGGTCGTGCGTCCCATGATGGCGAGTATGATGGGGGGAGATATGACAGGGGGTTTAGGAAATATGGCTCAGGGTGGTGGAGGATTATTCAATTGGTTGGGCGGATTATTCGGCGGTGGTAAAGCTCCTGCACCGGGATCACCCAATTTTATTGGCCCCATGCCCGCGGCGAACGGGGGCGTGTGGATCCCAAAATCTATGATGTTTGGCGACGGAGGTTCCATGCCCACGCGTACACATAGCACGTCCGGAATTACAAATGGCCCAACGATCCTTGCGGGGGAAAAGTACCGTAGGGAAGCTTTTCTTCCCATTCCTTCGGGGGAAAGAATCCCCGTCGAAGTACGTGGCGGTGGGGAGCGTGTATTTAACATCAATAATAGTTGGAATATTATCACGCCCGATCCGGGCACATTTGTGAAATCAAAAAAACAAATCGATGAAGATCAAACGTATGCGCTCATGCGCGCGCGGAATAGGAGTTAATCATGGCCGTTCCAGCATCATTTCATGATGTGGTATTTCCTGATTCGATCGCGCAGGACGCGGTCGGGGGGCCTAAATTTAAAACCACAATCTTCGACCCCAAGGGAGGTCGCGACCGTCGTAATATCGATTGGTCGATTGCAAGGGGTGAGTGGGATGTTGCCCATGCGGTAAAAAGTGAGACGGAATTTCAAGCCTTATTGGCTTTCTTTTATGCTCGATATGGTCAAGGTTATTCGTTCAAGTTTCACGATTGGGCAGACGATTATGCTACATTACAAACACTTGGCACGGGCACGGGGTCGTTGACCCAATTTCAATGTAAAAAATTATATACATCCGGTGCTTATACCTATACAAGAACTTTAACAAAAATAAATCCGTCGACTTCAGCCTCATTCTGGGATGGTGAAACTAACCCATGGTCGGTAACGGTCAATAGTGTGGTCAAGGAAGAGGGGGTCGATTATACCGTCAACTATAATCTCGGTGTAATCACGTTTGTTGCCGGTCATTTACCGGCTAATGGTCATCTTGTAAAAGCTTCATTCGAGTTTTATTGTCATTGCCGTTTTGGGGTTGATCACATGAAGGCCTCGATGAAATTTTATGATAATCATACATGGGGACAAATCACGATTGTGGAGGAAAAAGATGACGAAGAGTTGCTCGTCTGAGTTGGGCACACATATTGCTGGACGAGTAACCACATTGGCAACATGCTGGAAAATCGTCCGTGAGGATGAAACCGTGCTTGGGTTTACTGACCACGATCGTAATTTAACTTACGATGGGGTCGTGTATAAAGCGAATACGGGATACGACCGTACGAACCTTGTACAGAATATAGATCTTGGGGTGAATAACCAAGAGATTACAAGCATCCTTGATAGCGCCGCCATTACGGCGAATGACATTCGTGCTCAAAAATACGTGAACGCGGCTATTTATGTATTTACGGTCAATTGGGCGGATCTCACCATGGGAATTATTAAATTACAGAGAGGATGGATCGGTGAGATAAGGATGGAGGACGATAAGTATATCGCCGATTTGAGGGGACTTGCTAGTGCTCTTGATCAAAATATATTACGACTCATTAGTCCCGAATGTGATGCCGATTTTGGCGACACCCGATGTGGGTACGATTTAACCCTCGTCAAACAATCGGGGGCAATCGACGTAGCCGTGAATCAGAAAACATTCACGACGACGGGGATTATATACTCAGCCGCTAACGTATTTGACGAGGGGAAAGTTACATTTACATCAGGCGCCAACCTTGGTGTAACATACGAAATTAAAACTTCGACCGTGGACGGTACAGTCTCTTTGTATACGTTGGCCCCGTTCACGATTGCGAACGGTGATACGATAGATATTTGGAAGGGCTGTGATAAGAGGGAAGTTACTTGTAAGGCCTATAGTAATTATGTCAATTTTAGGGGGTGTCCTGACGTAATCGGCAGGGACGCTCTTTATGAATATCCGGACGCAAAAGCATGATCATACGAGATGATATCGTTAAGGCCGCGAAATGTTATATTGGAACTCCGTTCGTTCATCAGGGTCGTAGTCGTAACGGTATCGATTGTATTGGACTTATAATATGTGTCGGTAAGGATCTTGGTTTAACAAACTATGACTATGTGGCGTATGAAAGATCGCCCGATCGCCATATATTCATGAACGAATTAAGGTCAAATCTTGTACATAAGTATCTACAAGAGAGACAACCGGGTGATATTCTTACTTTTGCTTTACCTAGATATCCATGTCACGTGGGTATTTATTGTGGGTCGAACTTAATTATCCATGCCCTATTTACTCGTGGGATGGTGGTGGAACATCATCTTGACGAGAGATGGATGAACCTGGCACGTGAATGCTATAGTTTTAATGGAGTCCTATAATGGCACAATTATTGTTAGCGGTAGGTGGAGCGGCCGTAGGATCTCAATTTGGGGTCGGACCTGTAGGATGGGTTGCCGGCGCCATGTTGGGTGGATGGTTATTTTCACCACACCAAACTATGTATGGTCCACGGGTAACCGATAATAAAGTTCAAACTGCCGATTATGGGACACCTTTGCCGATTGGTTACGGAACACACCGTTGGGCGGGTTCTGTGATTTGGTCGACGGAACTTAATGAAACGGTCAATAAGAAAAAAGTGGGAGGAAAGGGAGGTGCCTCCGCCACTCAAATTACATATACATATAGCAAGTCGTTTGCGGTTGCTTTTGCGGGTAGGACCGCATACGATCTTTTACAACTATATTGTGATGGAAAGTTGATTTATGATATAACAAACTCGGGTGACCTTAAGACAAATGTTACAAAACCTGTGCGGTTCAAATTTTACAAGGGAACTGAGACCCAGGAACCTGATTCGACGATCGAGTCGATCAAGGGCGTAGGGAATGCGACCGCATATCGTGGGATCGTGTATGTAGTATTTGAGGATTTTGATCTGACAGAATATGGCGGTAGAATCCCATTGATTGAAGCCACGATCTCGTTTAACGGCGCCGTGTCATATCCGTCGGAACGATTTTGGCCGACAAACGCGGGAATAACATATCCAGGCACTAATTGTTTTATACGTGATCCTATTCGCCCGTACATATATGTGGTAGGTGGGAATAAAATTTCAAAATTTAATATTACAACGAATGCCGAGGTCGCATATAATACGTTAAGTATTTCATTAAATAGTACTACATTATCGATTGACCCTGAGGGGTTTATCTGGTGTCAAGATGATGTGGATACTAAAACCGATAAATATTATAAGATCGACCCGAATACATTGGAGATTATCGACGAATGCGGACTAATTAATCAATGGAACGCTTCGGCATGGTGGTGTATACAAGCACATAGTATTTCAATTGCAGCAAATATGCCACAGTTCGTTGGGTATGAAAAAGTATTGATTGTAGCCTCATATTTTTATGGTGGACGTATTGATTTTATTTCGCGTAATCTTATGGCTCTCGATACAAGCGATTTACAACCGGACGAGTCACTCGACGACCTTCGTTATTTAGGCAGAATCTCATTTAATTCATCATGGTTCGGTGGTGGGTATAGCCCGATTGATGTGGTTGTCGATAAAGATTCGATCATTTGGGTTTTGGGAATTATAGGTGCTACAGGAGCATCGAGCGGTGCAGGACTATACCGCGTATCCGCTATACTTGTGGATAATTCGGATCAAGACACATATTTTGGTACACCAAAGGTGGTAACGGGGGCTTATGGAATTATCAGTTTAACCGCTTACTTACCTCACGGACCATCAAGTTTTATTTATTATCCTGATGATCATTCATTAATTATATTTGCAAGCAAACAAACCTACGACTATGACGGTATAGCCGCAATTAAATGGGACATCGAGGACATGTCGGTTATTGCTACAGCAACTTCTACTGATATTCCGAACTATCCTCAGTTTAGAACGAACTCTCGTATTGGTGTTCAAAATGGTAATATCATTATCGCCAGTCATATTGGCGCCACAATTTTAAAAGCCTCGACTCTTGAGGTGATCTATGGTCCATATTCATGGTCGAATTGGGGTACATCTTATGGTGGTATTGGTGACATTTATTGGGACGACGAATCGAAATCGATTTGGCGTGCAGATAATTCGTCCGTGTTTGGTTCACCTTATACTCATGATACTATTCTGCGATGTTATCTCGATCGATTGACGGGACTACCGGAAACATTAGATGATGTCATCACCGACATGGCCGTACGATCAAAGAAGTTAGTGGCCGCGGACATCGATGTAACTGACTTAACTGCTATTAATGTGTATGGATATCTTATCGGTCGCCAAATGAGTGCAAAATCTGCGATCATGCCGTTACTTCTTGGCTATTTTGTGAATGGCGTAGAATCCGATTGGAAAATAAAATTTAATCTACTTGGCGATGCAAGTTCATTTACGATCGATGAAGACGATCTTGGGGTCGAGTCCGACGTCAAGAACTCCGAGATTCAAGTCGAGGAATCCCAACTCCCAAAAGAATTCGATGTTGTTTTTATCGATCGTCAAAGAGCCTATCAACAAAATGTAGCAAGGCATGCGAGACATGCCGATACGGTAAAATCGACTCAGGTCGAATCGATCGAGTTAGCGATCGACCTTACTCCGAGCGAGGCCAAACAAATTGCGGCCAAGTATCTTTATCATATATGGAATGAGCGAGTCGGACATGAACTTCGTCTTGGGCCGAATTATATGTTAATCGATCCATCGGATGTGGGAACCCTGACGATCGGCACAACCTCTTATACGGTGAGGGTTGTAAAAGCGACGGTAGGAAGTGGTCTGGGGATCGAGTTACAAGTATCACACAACGACCCCGACAACTATACCTCATTACTAGAGGGTTTTGGTGGGTCAACGTTGTTGACTAACACGCTACAACTTGTTGGTCCGACGGAATTGATTCCGCTCAATACCAACTTACTCCGCGATTTCGACGATTACGGCGGATCGGCCACACCGCTCTACTTTGCTGCTTGTTCTTACTTGACGGGTTGGCGCGGGGCGGTCATATTCAAATCACAGGACAATAAACTGTACGATGAAATAGCTACTGCGTTACATTCGGTAACGTGGGGTCATGCGATGAATGCCCTCGGCACGTCAAATCAATGGGCCACGTGGGAACGTTACAAATATCTCGATGTCTCTCTTGTAAGGGGGACGTTGGAATCAAAGACGGAATTACAGGTTCTTAACGGTTCGAATGCCGCATTATTAAAATGCGGCACGGGGTGGGAGGTGATTCAATTCACCACCGCTACTCTAACTGGGACAAATTTATACCGACTTACAAACCTACTTCGTGGTCGGAGAGGATCGAACTATTTTATTGATGGACATGTCGCGGGTGACACATTTATTTTACTTGACGCCTATACGATCCTTAAACATAACTTATTGCCGGCAGAGATTAATGCTCACCGGTATTACAAGGGAGTTTCGATCGGTTCACATTTAGAGGACGCACCTGTTGTGGATGTGGCCTCGATCGGCGAACCTCTTATGCCATACAGTCCATGCTACATATTTGGAACACGTGACGGTTCAAATAACTTAACGGTCACATGGAAAAGACGTACGAGAATAGCGGGTGATTGGGTTAATGCGAGTGGAACCGTGATATTGGGTGAGTCGTCGGAATCGTATGACATTGAAATTATTGGGCCCACGGGTACGGTCCTGCGCAATATTGTGGCCACGTCCCCGACCATTACATATTCGGCCGCGGATCAAACTTCAGATGGATTAACACCGGGAGATCCCGTCTCCCTTATCATATATCAAATAAGTGCAATTGTCGATCGAGGATATGGAACGGAGGCAATAGTATAATGAGTACAACCACAAATTTAGCGGTAACTCTGATTGAGGAGTCACAGAACCAAAAGGAGGTCACCGCAAACGAGGCCTTCGAAATATTTGATGGGGCGATTGCGGGACTGTTGACGGTAGATCTTACGGGGTTATCAGGGAATGTGACCCCAACGGCCACATCGGTGATCAGGTGTCTTGTGATCAAATGTTCGGGCGCCCTTGGCGCCGACGTCAATTTGATCGTTCCTAATAATAATCATGCCTATATGCTATGGCACAACGGCACAGATTTTGATGTGATTATTAAAACGGTCGCAGGATCGGGGGTTACACTTAACCCTACCGAAGCGCAATTTGTATATTGTGATGGAACAAATGTGATAGGAATTGCGGCCGTAGGATCGGGGTCCGCGATTCCAATCGATAAAACTGTGGCTTTTAAGGATGGTCTTGGGGCTGTGATCGTACTCCCAATTGGGGCGAATGTGGATCCAACGACGGTAGAAGTTTATGTTCAGGGACTTCGACTTCGTCGTGGTAGTGGTAAGGATTATCAGGTTACAGAATCGTCACCCGGTTCGGGAACTTATGATCAAATAACGCCGGAATATTTGGATGCAATTCCGGTTGGAACGGATAACGTAGAGATTGCTTATTATGGAGCATAGGAGATAGGTCAATGAAAAAATATGTGTTTATTATTTTTGTATTAATGGTTTCCCAAATTGTCATGGCTCAAACGAGCCGTCGTTTATGGAACGGGAATGCTGATATTACGGGAACATTCCAAGCGAACGTAATTAATGCTACAGGAGATATAACGGGGGATCAAATTCTTGCAGCCACAATGGTCATTAATGGTACTCCGTTCAATATCATTAATCCGGCGTCAGGGACAGTCCCCATGTTCGACTCGGATATACCCGCATTTGTAGCAAAATTTCCGAATAATGCTACGCCATTAAACTCGTTGGATGATATTCCTGATGTTTCGGTTACGAATAAGGTGGTCGGAGATGCATTAAAATGGAACGCCGGAGCAAACATCTGGGAGGCAAGTGATGATGTTGGTTTAACAAGTGTGGCTACGACTATAATTACCGATATTTCACAGGCGAATAAATCCGTCGGGCAAGTCTTCAAATGGAACGCCGGAGCAAACATCTGGGAGGCGAGTGACGATATTGGATTACCGAGTGTGGCTACAACTATAATTACCGATATTTCACAGGCGAACAAGTCCGTCGGCCAAGTTCTCAAGTGGAATGCCGACGAATCAATTTGGGAAGCGAGTCAAGATCTAACAGGACTTGAAAGTGTGGCTATGGGGGATATCACCGATGTATCTGAAATCGAAAAGATCGTCGGTCAAGTCCTCAAATGGAATGCGGGTGCAAGTATTTGGGAAGCAAGTAATGATATTTCTGGTGGTCCTGGGTATACAGCCATGGAAGATATCACAAATGTTTCTGCGGCCAATAAGTCTAATACCCAAGTCCTTAAATGGAATGCCGGAGAATCCATTTGGGAGGCAAGTGATGATGTATCCGGTGGTCCCGGATCCGTGGCCATGGAAGATATCACAAATGTTTCCGCGACCAATAAGTCTAACACCCAAGTCCTCAAGTGGAACGCAGACGCTACTATTTGGGAAGCGAGCGATGATATTTCCGGTGGTGGGGGTGCTTCCGCCCTTAACGATCTTACGGACGTCGTACTTACCGGACCTTCCACAAATGAGGTCCTCAAATATAATGGCTCCGAATGGATTAATAGTACGGCCACAGGATCATGGCACGCGGCCGAGACGATCATTATAGCGGCCACGGATTCTAGTAATTCTATTTATGCGGATTATATATGTGATGGTACGGCGGATAACCTTGAGATCCAAGCCGCCATTAACTCTCTTGGAAAGCGAGGCGGTACAGTTAAACTACTTGAGGGAACGTTTAACTTAAATAGTATTATTCGATTAGCTACACCGAATATTAATCTAGTTGGTAGTGGTTTTTCTACCGCTTTAATTGCTACATCTACGCCAGGATCTACGACCCCAGGTATTATATGTGTCGATTGGGATTCAACTTTAATGGCCGGATGTTTATTAAAAGATTTTAAGTTAATAGGTAATACTGCATGGAGAACAAATGCATATTATTTTGGTATCGACGTTAGTCGTGCATATTATACGGTAGTCGATCATGTTTGGACGGAGAATTTTAACCAAGGATTTAGTAGTCCAGATGCAGGACAACTTACCCCTGTATTATGGCAAAATTGTTATGCATACGCATGTACTACCGGTTATATGGCCGATACCACAAAAAGAAATAGTTATATAAATTGTGTTGCAATTTCTTGTATTACAACCGGATTTAATGTTATAGGAGTATCCGAAGAAACATCATTAATAAATTGTTTAGCTGTTGGAGCAGTAGATGGGTTTGTTGTAGGAAATACGAATGCTAACGTATATATTTCATTATCGAATTGTATGGCCTACGGTAACTCGGCAAATGGTTTTGAGTTAGATGGTTTTACAACTAGCACCGGTTGTACAAGTAGAAATAATACTAATGATGGGTTTCAAATAACAGGAGATTTTAATCAACTAACCGGATGTGTTGCAAAAGATAATACTGGTATCGGGATTGCAACAACTACAGGTAGTGATAACATAACTATCAATAGTTGTGTATCATATTCTAATACCGAAGAAGGTATTACTATTATAAATGGCAAGTATAATAGTATACAAAATAATTATGTTTATAGTAATACTTTAGCAGGTATACGTATATGGGATGGCGCCGATTATACTTTTGTGATTGGTAATTATATTTATAATAATAGTCTTAGTGGTATTGAAATAGGAGATAATTCTTTATCAATTAATACTTGTTTGTTAAATAATTACATTCTTAATAACGGAGCAGCCACAAATACGGCTGCAATAGATATTCAAAATTCAACTGGAACTTTAATTGCAAATAATGTTATCAGTGATGATGTCGGTACGTCACCGGGAATTTATTATGATGATTATTCAACAAGTCCATCGACAGGTTATATTAATGGTAATAAATTTGGTCCAGGACTTGTTCAACCATATATTCAATCCGGTCAAACAGGTAAAATGAATTGGATTAATCAACCACTTGCCAACGATGTTTTGATCGCGTCGAGTTCACCGACGTCAAAAGTCGGATATGCAACGGAAACTGAAATATTGAATGTGATTACAGTTTCTTCAGGGGCGCCCACAAACCCGATTGCTACATCATGGGATCTATGGTCGGATCCCGGGTTAAAAGAAAACATTCGCGAAGTTGGATACTTAAATTTTGTTATGCCACCGACTGAGCAATCCGGTCTTGAGATGGTAGGACCTGAAAAAATAGCCAAGGTTAAATTGATTAAATTCGACTGGCGTGTCGGTCAGGAACCTGTTGAAACTGATTATGTAGACCAACCAGAAGAATACACGAAGGCTCATGCCTATTGGGTACAAGCAAAAACAAACCCTAATCGTAAGGACCAATTTGGGGTCGATATCAAAGATCCCGATTTTCCTGACCAATTAAAATCGTACAATGAGAACGGTAAAGTAACGGGCGTGAACATGTCACAGTTACTCATGATGTTACAGTATAATCAAGAATCAATTTTACAACGGCTATCCGTATTGGAAGCCGCCATACTGAAGTAGAGGTAAATTATTATGAATGTATTATTGTCGTTTGTAGTTTTCGCAGCATTAGCCATCACAACGGAAATCAAGTTTATGTGGGATTGCCCGAGCGATGAGATCGTGGATGGCTACAAAGTATATGCGAGAAGATATGGCTCGACCACATGGCCGATTCAATCGGCCGTAACGGGTAAGGGAGTGAAGGAAGTATCACTCCCGTTCGTTCCCGGGCGATATGAGGTCGCAGTTTCGTCATATATTCGCGGAGGTACGGATCGTTCGGTTATGATCGAGAGCCCAAGAAGTGCTACAATAGAGTTTACGGTACCTGCCGTACCTACGCAGTTCCGATTAACAGGGGCTACGGCTAATATTACAGGAGTCACGGAGTTTATTTATGATCTCAAATTGTTGTTCCAAAATTAAATTATTTATAGCCACACTTAGTCTCATTGTAATCATTGGGTGTGGGAGCGTTCAAACGGTCGATCTTAAGGCCGATCATTTGATTTATAACGATTTATTACGTTCGTGTGAAATCACGAACGGTGAATTACACATCAATAGTGATGTTAAATTAAAGGATTAATTGAAAAGGCAAAACTATTATGATTAGTATCGATAAGGAGATATGCTCAGGTGAACGTTTCGCTTTTGGTCAAAATTGGAAGCACTTTTTATTGTTATTAAATGAGGAACGAATAGTAAAATTCGAAAACTCTTTGAAAGACATGTTAGATGTTAGTGATTTAAAAGGAAAAAGTTTTATTGATGTTGGTTCTGGTAGTGGTGCTTTCTCTTTGGCCGCTCGCAGGTTAGGCGCTAAAGTATGTTCTTTTGATTATGACCTACAATCAGTCGCATGCACAAGAGAATTAAAAAATAGATACTTCCCCAATGATGATTCTTGGACTATAGAAGAGGGTTCGATATTGGACAAGAGTTTCTTGACGAGTTTGGAAAAATATGACGTGGTATATTCCTGGGGTGTTTTACATCATACGGGTAACATGTGGCAAGCGTTATCTAATGTTACCAATTTGGCAAAAACTAACGGACTACTTTATATATCAATTTATAACGATCAAAATGGATGGAGCAAATTTTGGCATATAATTAAAAAGACATATAATAAATTGCCATTATTTTTACAAAATTCATTTATATTTTTCGTGATGATTCCTAGAGAGTTGATGTATTTTTTTAATCCGTTATCTTTGTTTTTTTCACCACGCCGATTTATTTCCTCAAGAATTAATTATCTTCGCTCATGGTCCACGTACGATATGAACCGTGGGATGAGTCGATGGCATAATATGGTGGACTGGGTAGGTGGATACCCTTTCGAGGTGGCAAAACCGGAAGAAATACTATATTTTTTCCGGAAAAGGAATTTTATTTTGGAAAAGATGAAAACCTGCGGAGGTAGTTTAGGGTGTAATGAATACCTTTTTAGAGAATAGTGAACCATACATTAAAATAAAGGAGTAGCATCATGGATCTTGATAACAATACTATTACGATAGGGGTCATTATCGCTCTTATTCTTGAACCGTTAAAATTACGTCCAACTCTCGTAAATAATAAATTACTCCCTATTATTGCATGCGTGTTAGGGGTACTTATTTCTTGGTTTATCGTATCACCTGATAATTATACATTTAAGGATGTAGTATTTAACGGTGTAGCATTTGGATTGAACGCGATCGGTGGAAGGAGTGCGGTGAGTGCGGGAAGCTCATTGATTAAAGGTGTACCACCATCGACAATGGATACAAATTAAACTTCTTGCTGCACATAGTCCGTAAGGACTTGATTGGGTAGGACTATCTCTAGGCTGTCTCCTTGGTCCTACCCAACTTTTTATTACATGGTTGGTGGGATACCGTGATGTTGTACTATCTCAAGTGCTCTTGCTAGTCCTTTCGCGTAAGCCTTATCGAGAGCCTCCGTCATATGTTGATGTAAATCTTTTGACGCATTTTGTAGCGATTTATCGATTTTACAATTAATAAATCGCAGTTCCCCTTGTAATTCTTTTATTATAAGGTCAATTCTTGCTTTCTTAGGCATTATTTTTTCTCCAAGAATCTATACTCTTTAGGAAGCTTGTTGTATTCGACCATATAAGCCGTAGCCATGGCTCTATTTTTGGCTTGCTTTTTTGCCCACTTTGAGTTAAGCACTTCTTTACCCGCTTGTTTATACTGGCCATTAAATAATGCTTCGTATAAATTTTCGAATTGAAGCAACCGGTTGCCCATACAATAAGCCATGCTTTGTAGGGCCATAAGACGATAGCCGCTTAACTTAAATTTGGGGCCAAGAAAGCGGCTGACAATCCCAACCGCCTCATCTATTCCCTTTTGTAACAGAAATTCCGCTGCTACTTTTGATATTTTTATCTTTCTTCCTTTGTCTAGTTCTTTGATGGTGACTGGGTCGGTGATTAACGTACCGATCCCGATCGTCCAATTCCCCAGACTGTCCTTGTACGCCTGCAATTTTATCCCTTCCTGATGTTTCAACAAATTTGTTAAACTGATCATACTCATTCTCCTTTATTAATCTATTATATAATAGGTTGCTAAATCGAGGTAACTCAATATCCATGATATAGGCACCATCCATACTCATTAGATCTTTTATCGAAATAAATCCTCGAAGGGATAAAATCCCTTCGATCGATCTTACAAATATCAACGATGACATATTTACTCTAGTAATAGTTACCCCGATCATAACACCAGCGTTCCCACCGGCTTTGATCCGATTCACTAACCAAGCGACCTGCCCAGGTCGCCATTTTACCTTTATTTGTGTTTCTCTTGTGATAGTATTAAGAGAAATCACTTTTAACTCTATCCACCAATCATGTGAGTCAATACAGAAATTGACGTCAGGGGTTCCCGATCCGATGGACGATTCTACTCGTTGCCAATGCAACAATCGAGCTTGACTCGCCAATTTAGTTTGTAAAAACTGATTCAAGTCCTTTTCCGTGTTAAACATAATACTCTCCCATAGCAATCAACCAAAGTATAAAACCTAATAAGGCGAATAATCCTAGGATTATGCTTGATACGGCCATGACAATTTTATAAGTTGTTCGTTTAACGTGGACAACTTCAACCACGACTGATACAGTTATAATTATTAATGCGGACCATAATATAATACCCCACAAAACATGCTCTATTGTCATCTCTCTATGTCCTTTACATGGTACCAATCTGGACCTATCGCAACATCTGTAGCGATTGGAACCTCGAGTTTTAAACATGTCTCCATGATGTTGGCCGTTTCCATGAGGGCCTTTTTAGCCTCTTTTGTTTTCGGCATGGACCCGTCGAGTTCATCGTGGACCGTGATTCCTGGTATTCCGAGAATCCCATACACACCTGACTCATAAGTTTTTACCATGGCCAACTTCATCAAATCAGCCGCGGATCCTTGGATAAGACGATTAAGTGCCGTGTACGTGCGCGCCCGTACGACATTCTCCCCGTACGCGCTCACGGCTAGATCATGATTGAACGGTTCCTTGTAATCTTCCTTACCTTTGTAATTTCCCTTTGGTTCCCATAAGTCGAACCTCGCCCGACGACCGAGAATCGTGGTGATGTATCCTTTTGCGTCCGCTCTTTTTCCCACATCCTCCAACAATAAACTGATGAACGGAGTTTCCTCAAAATATTTCTTGAAGATTATATCAGTCTCGGCCTTGGGAAGGCCAAGTTTTACGGCCAACTTCGACTTGCCCATGGCGTAGGCCAACCCGAAATTGATGTTCTTTGCGGGTTTACGGTCGATCCCACAAAGATCCGCGACCATTTGGTGGAAGTCGGTCTTGGGATTATCACAATACTTATCCCTGGCCACGTTTGCTTTTCTTAGTCCGCGGATGTAGGCATAATGGACCATGAACCGGTACTCTATTTGTGACCAATCAATTTGCCACCATTGCTCCCCCGAGTCCGGAACATACAATTCACGAATTTGTTCTGAGAATGATTCCGTTCTTCCCGGTTGTTGTTGTAGGTTTGGTTGGGAAGACGAGAATCTTCCTGATACCGTGCCATATTCATCGCTACGAAGTTGATTAAAGGTACAATAAATACGACCATCACAAACGTGTTGGAATATCCCCTTCTCAATGAAGTTATTCCATGCCGTATTAATCCGTCGAGTCTTGAGTATAAGTGAAGATAACGGATCGTCCTGATTTTGTAACCAATCCGACGTGATCGAAGCCTTTTTTGTTTTCTTCGTGAGCGGGTAATCAATCTTCAATTTATCGTATGCTTTTTGAAGATCATCAGGGGAACGGATAGCTAGTTCCCAACCGACGAGATCTTTGATCTCCTTCATGGCGTCACGTTCACTTTCTTGTAATACCGCCATATTCTTCTTGGCTTTCTTCATATTAATCCGTATTCCTTTTTTCCTCATCTCCAAGAGCATAGGAATGAGTGAAGTTTCAATATTAAATACATTGTCAAGTCCTTGAGATGTAATCAATGGAAATTGTTTCTTGAATACCTTCAACGTACTTATAGCATCCATTTCGCCGTATGGAGCTACAACATCGGCAGGTAATTGCCACAAATATTTTCTTACATCACCTTTAAATTTACCGATGTATTGTTCGGCATCGACTTCAAGTTGATTCGTGATCTTCCAGTCTTTTTCCGAAAGATATTGTTGACAAAGACCCAACAAGTGATAGGTCTTTCGATATTCGTCTAGTAATGGTTCGGCGACCTGGACATCATAAAATGGTCCCGAAAGTTCAAACCCCGACGAGTCCAACCATTCGAGGTCGTAGATAATTCTGGCCCCAACCTTAGGTTGATTCCTCCTCGTCATTTGATCGTTAAACCATCTTCTTACTGTATTAATATCCATGTTATAATCGTTACCGATTACAGGATGAGTTAACGGCAAGTAGCATGACCAACCATCCACGGCGATCGATATTCCTAATAATCGTCCATCACCGCGATATCCTCCCGGACCATTCTCCAATAGATGTGGATCATAGGTCTCCGTATCCACTGCGATCATCCTTGCCGACGAAAGGTCTGGTAGATCTTTTGTTGGACTCCAAATCAATTTTCCGTTCTTCTTTTTTAACATTTAAATATACTCCAATACGATGAACTAGTATATATGGCGTAAGGACAATACAAAAAACATACATATATTTGTCAGGTTTTATTATTTTACTGTTACATAATACATTAACCTGACCACAGAAAAATCCTCCAATACTACACCAAAAAATTATTACGATAATTACTAGAATAAATCCAATCGTCAACATGAAGAACCTCTTTGTGTTCTTTCTTGAATAGCCACCTTACGGCGGCCAGTATCCAATCGCACCTTAAGTCATCATGACTATATAGTAAATCCTTAATCGGGGTATGATGTTTCGGTAACTTACCGTACTTCTTCCAACATAAATGATATCGCCACATAACGAACATTGGAATAACGGCTGTTCGAAAATATGGATGATCAAAACGGTCGATTAGGTCATGGTACCATTCATAATTGTCGTTTCTCATGGGTCCAGGGCATAAATTTATTCCATAAATGTGGTCGATATTAGCACAAAGTTCTTTCCATATATGAAAAAATAACTCCATATCAAGATCGAATTGATCGGCGTCACCAATTATATATCTCGGAATAATGTCGCCCGTTAAATATGGATCCTCAGCGAGTAATCGTCCACATTCAGCCATACTACTATATAATTCCCAATCTGGTCGTTCGATATACACGTGTAAACTATCGCTCCAGTGGTGATACGTTCCTACAGATAATCCTAACTTCATGGCTAGATATTGTTGTATGGTACTAAATTGCACACAATCTGTACCATAGGCTCCCCAGATGAGATCGTTCGACCGGCAAAAGACGGACATATTTAAATAATTGCCTCGTATCTTGAAATAGGCGGTCGTGTTACAAGGAATATCGGATGATTCGACATTCAAGTCGATTATCGGGTCCCATATTTGAAGAACCCCCTGCCGAGAACTAGGATCTCTTTTCAAGAGTTTTACGATCTCGACTAACTGATCTCTCTTGATCGTTATAGTGTCTATTATAGTGCGCTTATACGACGGAATAACTATTCTTTCAAGTTTTCTTAATCGATATCCATAGGCTCCATGGAATTGACCACCATTATCAGAAAAGTCTACAACTTTTTCGTTAAATTGACGAAGAAACTCCACATCATTTCTTCCTGCCAATATCCATAATGATTCAAAGAAATGGAAAAATGGATTAATCTGGCGGAACCGGTTGAATAATATACATTCGCATGGAAATTGGTATTGTGTAACAACGGGTGAATCAAATTCAAACGTCTTCATACCTCTCGGTGCTACTTCTATATGGTATTTACCGATTAAGGTTATACCTTCGACGAAGGCATAATTTACATTCTTGGCGAATATGTGTCTCATAAATAATCTTCCTCCATTCTTTGTAATATATTCGATTGCTTTTCTGTTGGGTGACGATTTTGTTCAATCACCCAATCAACCATTGACTCGATAAACCGTGATTCCCAATCAGTTAGTTCATCAAGTTCATCTAATTCTTTTACTAAACGTTTAGCTTCTTTCAATGATATGCTCATGTGTCACCTCCATGATTTTGCTATTTCTAATTCTTGGTCGAGTGTTTCCTCGACCACATCAGCCAACTTGTATATTTCTTCTGATATTTCTTCTGAATAAAATGTTCCTATAATTAGAATACTAATCATGTTAAATATATCACTAGTAATTAAGCCATGGTCTAACCCCAATATTTGTTCTAATAATCGGCACGTATCAATAATTTGTCGCTCCTTATTCATGCTATTCCTCGTCATCTTCTTTCTCCTTTCTACGGGAGCGTATAATGGCGCTCTTTTTTCGGGTATAATAAGTAGAGAGCTTTTTTTGCCCTCGTTGTTGCCACATAAAAGACACGATCTTCTCGTGCATGATCCTTGTTCATGTAAAGATGGGTCATATTCGTCATATCAGGGCACACAACCACGTTGTCACATTCTGCGCCCTTAACGGCATGAATCGTGCTGATCAGGATCCGATAGTGATTTGTCGGTTCCTTTTGCCGTAACATACCAATGATATAGTATACTAGTCCTGGATTTATTTTCTCCAACGACTTGTGCCATATCTCAGTCTTTAATAGTCCATAATATTCAACGAGATTATTCATCGTGAGCGGCAAGTCCTGCCGCCATTTCAAATTTCTACTAAATTTTTTGTCCACGCCCGTACCTGGGCGTAGATATTTATAGACCAATGTCGCTTGATCCGTCGTCAACGCCGAACCATTCCTCATCTTTTCCCAATATTTAGCGACCGTAATCGCCTCCAATTTTGATGAATCAAAGTTGTATGACTTATATGAAAAACCCTGCGACCAACAATGTTTTTCAAACGTTTTTGTAAACATTTTGTTACGGCACAGGATCATCCAGTTACCAGTTTGTAGCGGTAACTCCTCGCAACTTGATACATACGAAACCGATCCTTCGTCATTGTTCGGCAGCCAATCTTTTTGGTACCGGTTCTCAATTCTTGACGAGATCTGATTCGCATATTCATATATTTGTCTCGGCAATCGGTATGATTGACCAAGGACCTTATACTCATCTTTTTTGATGTGGAGGAAATTGTCCACATCCGCCCCCGCCCACTCGTATATAGCCTGATCGTCGTCCCCCGCTATATACACTTTATCAACGTTACAAGTTAACTTTTCAATTACGCGCCATTGTAGCGATGACAAATCTTGGGCCTCGTCAATAATCACGACCTTCAATTTAGGGACAATACCACGGTCAATATATTGCTCGAGTATGTCCGTGAAATCGAGTATCCCGTTATGTTTCTTGTAACGTGAATAACTCTCGCAAAACCATTCGAGTTTTACGTAGTCAATCGGAGTGCTTGAGTTGAACTGGTTAGCCGCTTCGCGTAACGTTATACATTTGATCCGAGCAAAATTATCTATCGCCAACATGATAGAACCTTCATCCTGAGCAAAAGAAACGACCTGAAGGTCATCATCACCAACAACCCTATGTACATTTGATAAATCCACACCCAATTTCCTACCAAGATAAACAGCATGTTCATATCCGAACATATCCCTTGTGGATAATCCAAGGAGGTTAAACGTGATCGAATGTATCGTTGAAATATACAAAAATTCCTCGGGCGCAAAGCCGGTGACCTGTGTGATCACGCGATCTCGTGCTTCATACGCGGCTTTACGAGTAAACGATAAGTAAGCAATCTCGTACGGCTTATATTTTTTAAGCGAACTTTTTAGAATATTCACTAATGTGGTTGTTTTCCCCGTTCCCGGGGGTCCCATGATTAATGTTGTTTTCATTAGTATGGGTGCTCCGGTTCCATGTGTGGCGCTACGGGTGTTGTAATAATCGTGGGTTTGTAAACCCACACATTTAACGTCGTTTCTTTTACCTGTATTGTATTATTTGTTAGACCATAGTTCTTTAAAATGGAGTAAATCTCATTTGGGTCCAACCCCTTAAATGATTGTGTAGAAATATAGTCTAGGAAATCTCTGCCACGAAACCAATACTCAAGTAATTCCTCATTATAATAAACTCGACCAACAAGTATTTGATCGATATTTGATGTCATCTTTTGACCCGTGCAAAATTCGTTCAACCGTTGCATGAGTTGTCCCTTGTTTGAATCCTCGAAAGGTACATCCACGTTTACGACATTCTCCATTAATCTATTCCACATACCGTCCCAATCTGTTCTTTTCATCGTTGGGATCATGGTATTTAATTCCTGTGCACACAAACGTTGGAACCGAAATGGCACGATCAATTCGTCTATAATCACCGGTCCGATCCTTCGTCCATTAACGTCAAGAAAATAAATTGGGGGATCGGTAAGGAATTTAATGATCGAAGATACCACAGGTATAACGTGATTAGATTCGTCAGTTATGCCATACGCTCGAGTTAAACAAAGTGCACGATCGCAATGTGAAACACAAGGTTGGTCGGTGCATTTGTAGTTATACACCTTTTTATTTAACGACTTAACTACCATTTTAACCTCCGAAACATTGAGCGGAGGTTTCATATATTTTTTATTACATTCATTAAGTACGGTTTCCCAATTTTCGGTATCAGATTTACGTAAGTAAACTCCGATACCAAAAAGACCATTATTACGCGATCCCTTTGGGAACGATAATTTTGCTAAATAATTTATGCAAGGTGGACCGTCGGGGAATATGTCAGATTGCCCGCCGACCGGTACCGAAAATTTCTCGAGCTCCTTTTTTGTAATACGCTTCGAGTAAGCGTATTCAATAAATTCTTCCACCGAGAGTATTGTACCATTCGCGATACAATAACGTTCGGTATCTTTCGCATTAAAATAAGGCATGTTTAGCCAGTTAGCTAAATCACCCTTAGACGCAATTATCTTTGTTTGTTTAGGGAATACTTCGCACCCGCCAAATCCAAGTGTTCCCGCCGCTTCCGTCAACTTGTTTTTCATCAATGATGCTGGCACGGTCTCTTTTGTGAATAGGAATATGTGCAGGCCTCCCGATTTTGATCGACACATTACAAAAGGAAGTGTGTGAATGCTACAACTAAATTCTTTCGGGTTTAAATCGTAACGATCTACGTCGATTACCCCCCATGACACGGTATTATCGTCCATGATCGGAATGATCCCTAACCCGATATGACCATTAAGATGACTTTTCCAATTATTGCTATCATACTTTCCTACTATTGTTCTTGCACTCCCTACTTTCTTACCGTCTTTTTCTTCTTCGATCTCATACGTACCATAAGCACGTTTGAGCCCCTGAAATAAAGCGGCAAATTTATCGACTACATTCATGACCACCTCACCAAAGTGGAGAGGGGTTTTTGGCCCCTCTCCTATATAACACATGCTGACTACATTTAACTACGCAATTAATATTTAATAGGCGTCATGCTCATCGTCGTCATTGCCGTCTTCGACCGGAGGAACCACATCTGTGTCCATTCCTGATTTACTATAATCAACCTCAGGACCTTCACCGGCGTCGATCGATATCGAATATTGTTGGGCTAAATCGAATAATCTTTCGGATTCAACCATTTTATTTATCTCAATGTTCCACCCGAACCACGAACCCTTGTCGTTTGACTCACTCTGTGTTGATATTGTATAGATATAGGCGAACATGGGTGGATTAAATAATCCCTCATCACCGTCTAACATTAACTCACGCATCTGAGTGACCCATTTCCGTGATTTCTTGAGTTGGGTGCTTGTGAATGCAAGTACGGCCCGTTGAACCCCCACGATATCGTCCTGGTTATCTACATCCACAAGTAATACGAAGAACTGGGCTGTTTCTACGAGTAGGTTACCGTTACTAAGAACAATCTTACCGTCCTCATTACGTTTTGCATTCTGAACGATTGCCGAATTTTTATCATGAATACGGACAAATCCACCGCCGGTTTTTCGATCCTTCCACTCCACAAATACTTTCTTGTAGGCCGTAGGGACAATATCCACGGATGCGTATAATTCATTCGTAACCGTGTTGAATATATCTCCTTCTTCGGCACCCTCTATATATTTCTCATGCCGCGGATTTTTCTGTGGGGATCCCGATTGAATAATCGATACGAAAGGTATGGCTACATCATCAAGGGTAATATTTTGTAGTCCTCGACTACGATTCGCATACATCTTATTCGCTAACGATGCAATTACTGGTGGTGCGGTTTTTTCTTTCACCACCAGAGCATTCTTTGTGCCCTTCGGTGGAGCCGTTTTCACGGATGCTTTTTGTACCGGTTTATTTTTTGCTGGCGCGGGCGTGGGTTGTTTTTTCATTGGTTTTACTCATATCTTTCTTTAGTTTCTTTATCTTTGCAACACGGTAATCATATAACCCGAAGAGATCTTCGGGTAACTTTACGCCATTTTTGCGGCATTCTTTAATGAATGCTCTCAACGTTTGTGCATGAACTCCTTCCTTATCTTCGTAACCAATTTTCTTCTTATCAAGAAACGTGGTTACGATTGACTTTAACTTATCTTCTCCCTTACCCAACCAAATAATTAGTTGGGTTTTGATAATATCGCCATAACCTTTATCCCTGAGCCACTTATGGGCGGCTTCCTTATTGGCTTCAGAGATGTTGCCGGCGGTCTCATTATTCACTTCAATCTCTAAGCCGTCAGCTGTTTGAAATTGCGTGACCCCCAGTTCATCCATGGCCTCAGGAAGTTCAACCTCAACAATGTTACGAAGATCGATTTTCCTGATTTTGAGATCGGCCTCCCTCGAATCGATCTCCTCGGAAATGGCCACATACTTCGCTACAAGGAGACTGATTGTGGCCATCTTTTTCTCATCAGGCGACATCTTCCGTGCCGCCTGCTGTAACTTATTTGTTGCAACCATAATTCCTCCTAGAATTTATATTGTGGATCGAGTGGCGCGTCTTCATCCAATCTTACTATAAAGATAGGGCATGCGGGTGCATCAGGAGCAATTTCACAATCGCCAGTGTCCGTCGACCATTTAAAATTACTCCGACAATACCATCCCTTATCGATCTCCTGTCTTACCACATTCGTCTTCGGTGTGGCTCCGATTGTGTTCGCCCGCGTAAGTTCGACTTGCTCGGTCCTTACGATAAGATGCAAGGACCATGCACAATTTCCACATTTCATATTTTGTGCCATGATGTTATACCTTAAAGGAAACTGCATAATATTCCTTTTCTCTTCTGTCCCATTTGAGACATTTGAATCTTCCACCGTTCAAACCTGCTGCAATTGCGCAGGCAAGTCCAATTAATGACGGATCTCCGATTGGGAGAATATAATCACGGTCAGAAAACCCACGAAGTTTTTCCTTCATAATATCAACATATTGAGTATTATCGATCTCGGAAGTTTGTTCCTTTGAGTTGTTGATAATTACTCTCAGTTCACCAAAATTTTTTGCTCCCAGTAAACTTTTACCGGGAGAATCTTGAACCACGAATACTTTACTCATATCCATTCCTTCCAATTATCCCCGTTAATAAAATCGAGGATGTCTTTTCGTTCTCTCAATATCTTAAATATCTTCTCCTCCACCGTACCAGGAACATAAAGATCCACATACGTGATCTTTTTCGCTATTTGCCCGATACGGTTTATTCGGTCCTGCGATTGTAACCTCACGTCGAGAGAATAATCATTATTGTAGTAAATCATATTATTTCCACCGACTAGGTTCAACCCAAACTTCCCCTTCATCTGGGTACTTACAAAAAATTGTACCTTCGAATTATTATTGAATTCATCGACCATACGGTGTCGATCTGTTGGGGAAAGTGTTTCTCGACCTGCAAATTTTATGATCGATTTTTGGCCATATTGTTTTGATAATCTTTGAACAATATGTTCAACTGATTCTATAAACGTCGACCATATAACTGTCTTGCCATTCATTTCTTCCAGCACATGGAGCAAGACGTCATCTCGATTTGAATCTAAAACCGCGTGAACACTCCCATCGTCCGTCAACACATGACCACAGAGGATTTGGCGCAACTTAATTATCTTTGTGATAACAAGTTGTGCCGTGATGAACTCCTCATTACCCAAATCCACGATCATTTGATCACGCATCTGCTCATAAATTTTTTGCTGTTCTTTCCCTAATTTTACCTCATACTTAAGGTAAACTTTTTCAGGAAGATCGATACATTCCTCTTTCGTAACACGATATGTATAAGGATCAATAGTTTTCTTTAGATCGTCGAGGCATTGATAACCAACGACTGTTTTGAACGATCGTCCACCAGCACCATATCGATCTTCCAATACCGCATATTTAGCCCTAAACGCTACGAAACTTCTACCCAATATCGATTGGTCTAGGAATGAGAACTGTCCATACAAATCAAGTGGCGAATTTGTGACAGGCGTGCCCGTAAGAATACGTCTATACGGGGCCAGATGTCCTAGATTACAGATAACTTTAGTACGGCTCGCGGTCGTACTTTTGATGATGGTCGATTCATCGACCACGAACATGGCCTTACGATATTTTAGAAACCGCATAGCCATCATGGTTCCCGATGCTCGATGTCTCTTGTGAGCCGAGAATGACTCGACATTCATGACGAGAAGATCAAGCCGGTCCTGATGACCACGGAAGTCATACTTTAACATGCTAGGTGCTTTTGCCGCGTCCCACAAAATAATATTGGTTCGCGACATCACACTCTCAAGGGCATGTTCCGGCCATTGTTCAAGCGACCATTGGAAATACATGCTTGCGGGTGCCACGATTATGGCCCCATTGATTTTGCCTTTAATGAACAAGTAACAAATATTGTCGATAATTACTTTTGTTTTACCTGTACCCATGTCCATCGTTAAAGCAAAAATTGGTTGGTCGCGAGTTAACAAGAAACCTTTTTTCTGATGTTTATACGGTTTTGTCCTAAACGAAAAGTTACAAGGAGGCAAAACCACGTTGGCTTTCTTGTAATCTTCAACCTTCCTATCCGCAAGTCTTTTTGCAACATCTATTTTTGTGGTCATTATTTTGTCGTATATGTTACTTTTTTTCCATTAATCGTTAACTCCAACGTCATGTGGATGGTCAATTGTCTAACATCAATTTCAAGCATCTTAATCCACTCGTCCGTTAACTCGTCCTCAGGGTGAGAATTAATATAACGGATCTTCTTGATCCCCGCCGGTATGATTGCATCCTTCATGCAACAATGACAGGGATGATTGGTGCTATATAATTCGCACCGTGACACATGATGGCCTAGAGCTGAAGTGGCCTTACGGATAGCATTTACCTCGGCATGTACGACATAGTCGTACTTATTAGGTGTTTCCCAAATGGCCGTTTCATCAGGAATATTTTTTGGGAACCCATTATACCCAAAGAACATTCCTCCCGTTTCCGGGTCATACACCACCGCACCCACTTTAGTACGTGGGTCCTTCGATCTTGAGATCGCAATTACTCCCGCAACCGCGAGGCAAGTCTCCTGCATGCTAAACGCACTAGATAGTGTCATTGTTTTCGGTGGGATCATCGCCGTCCTCCATGATATGAACCGTGATATGGGTCGGATCATAACATAATAATTTTTTAACGTCGTCTGCCGTTTTTGTGGTGGCTATTTTTACATTTATGTACGGACCAAATAGTTGACAATATTCGAATCCTGACGATAAAGCTGCACGTATCCATGGCAACCTAAATATTCTATGTGGGTATGCGCACGGGTAAATGAAGATCGATGTAAATAATTTTGTGTATAGTTCCGTTTGTGCCGGAGGTTTAATGGTTCTTTGAAACATTATATTCCACCATACGTGAACAAGACGTTGGTCGTTCACGTCAATATCGTGTATACGACGCATTGACCTTTGGATACCCTTCAACTTATCCCGATAAATCGAGATCAAACCGTCGAGCGAATAATCAAGATCACTATATTGTAGCACAGGTTTTATATCGTCTTTTTCCAAGGAGATTAAGGCTAGGGCGTTGTAAGCCTTAATCATTAATTCTTGATTGTGCTCATTAATCGATTCACCGACCACATCTCCACCATAATAATCGATAAAACCTGCGGTCATATCGCCCTTGATTAATCCGCTCTTATGTTCTTCTATATACCGCCTTGCGTGATTAATATCATCCTCGAATCGTTTAACGACCGATCCGCCCGCACGCCCTTTTATCCAAAGCGAATATTGAACCTTGGACTCTGGGAGTAACCCTTCGAAATATTCCTCTGCCGTCAAGTAATTTTTATTCATTTGTCGACTCCATGGCATAATTGCCTAAAACCACACCAGTTACAAATACCCTGGCAAGTCGTATTGACTCTTGGAAAGTATTGAATTGTTTTTGGTGTATTAGTGGACTTCTTTTTGAGAAGATCCATCATCTCGCCAATACTTTTTGTGATCATTTGTTCAGCATACTTAATATCCTTGTCCTTAATTATCCAAGGTTCAAGGACCGGTGGATTGTTATTCACGTAAACATCAACGGCTTTAATTTTGTATGCCGGAAATGTATTATATGTTTCACGTAAATAGCAACCGTAAATCCCCATCTGGGCCGCATCCGCCGTTTTGCGCTTACCCGTCTTCCAATCGAGCATAACAAGATAATCCTTATCATCCTTATAGATAAAATCGATCTTTACCCACACTTTTGTCCCAGCAACAAAGGTAAATTTTAGTTCCTCGATCGATAACCAATTCTCCGGTATATTTAATTTTAATATACTAGAGAATAAACCTGAGTCGAGGAAATTGGACATACACTCTACGGCCTGAGTGATAAGTCCCTGTAGTTTATTATCTACCTGTAGACTATAATAGTGGTCTATTAACCACAGGGATTTTGGATTCCCCTCCATTGTTTGTTTTTTGGAGGCTAACCATTCCTTCGTCATTTGTTTCGGCAAATTTCGAAGAATGTCGGCACGAATTTTTTTGCTCATTGTCGTGCCGGAGGATAGCATCTTTAATAAAGTCTCGATCTCCTTATGGATCGTGTCGCCAACCCAACCGGCTAACCCCATAAGGTTTTTCAAACGATAGGCCAGTTGGACATCCTTCGGTGCGCCAATATTCCATCCACCCCATGACAGATAGTAATGATAGAAATATTGGCGCTTGCACATGCTAAATTTGTTATACCGCGAATATGACCAGGTTAAATCGTTCTCAAATGACATTACTTTTCTCCATCAGATCTATCGGGATAAGCGGGATAAGTTCTGTTTGTAAAATATTTATCGTCTTTCATTACTATATTGTCCACATGCGTGGTCGATAAATTCGATAAATCAACATTCTCAATGAACCAATTATCGTTCTTCACAACGATATTGGCCATAAAGGCTACAGGATTTAATCCTAACCTTTTTAACTTATTTGCCATGGTCGTGTGTTCTTTTTTTGTCATGGCAAAGTAAGTAATATTAGTGTACATATCACGTCCATTCATGGCCATGATCTCGTCCCTCGAAAAAGTTAAGGAATTTAACCAGTAATTTTCAAAGGCATTCCACACGTTCGGAACCCATTCTGCTATGATTTTAGAAATGACATAGGCATAATCACGAAACTCTTTTTGTGCATGCGGGTTTAATCGTTGAAGACAAAAATGGTATAAGAGATTATTGAGATCGATCGTCCAATAAGCCTCCGTGTACGTGAGCATGGTTAGTACTCCCCTAGCCATTTCTTTTAACAACCCATACTTTCGTAATTCCGAATATAATGTTGACGATCGATCGGTAAATTCTTGAATCAATTCGATGATCTTTTGCCGATTTGTCGGATAATCGACCAACTTTTCGGATTCAAATCGAAGATCGGTAGTACTCGGTACTTCCGCATCCAACATGGCTTCGGAGTAGCGAGTCGAAAATTCCACAAATGAAGCGGTACGGTACCGTTTCCATTGTTCCCACACGTGACGAGGAACTTTCACGTGGAGTCGAATCTTTAACGCTTCAAGCGGGGTCCCATGCCGGTATTCCACGATCTCTTTGATCAAGGTGATCTTATCATGTTTCGGCATATTTGTGCCGATCGATTGTCGGGCGACTTTCACAATTGTATTTTCGTCGCCAAACATCCCATCGACTTCGACAAATCCAAAATTGCCGATCTTATGCTTCATATCTAACATACTACTTTTAATATTTTCCATGGTTGGCCCTCACTTTCTTTGCCTTCTTTTGAATCTTCACAATTGCCTTCGTTCTCCGCCGCCTTTCGGCACGGTTGAATTCACCTTCATGGTCGACCATTTCCTTGTAACGAACAATATCTTCGTTAAATTTGCTGGCCTGCTTCAGTTTCTCCCGCACGTGCGCAGGTACGGGTTTTTCCTCCATCATATCGTCAGGGTCGTATGACATGCTAATAGTTCCTTACCTCGAAGAATATAGTATTTCTACCTGGGATATTTCCGATCTGCTCATGACATATTGTTAACTCGATCACCGAATCTGGATATTCGTCGAATAATGCCCACATATCGTTATAGGACGACGGATCCATGTGGGCCATGAGATATTGTTTCGCTTGTAATCCAACCAAACAATTTAATTCACGGTTCGCGAGCGACTGATCACTCGTGATCTCTTTGTAACCTAAATAAAGTCCCCCCGGAAGATCCATCACTTCGCATTGCACCCATGCAATGTCGTACATATCCTCGTTGAAGATAATCCTATCATACTCGTAACCACGAAGCACCCAACAAGAAACTACGTAGGGTATGTCATGAACGGGCACCTTGAATTGTCGCGGTCCGCCGCCGTTGATTCCATTATATCGAATCGATACACGGGTTCCCTTAAATGAGAGGTCTGACAAAAATTCTGTGGGATTCATCCAGAGCCGGACCGCATTCCCGAATAATCCCTGCTGAAACATCCGTAAACTTTGGTCTTTACTTAGAATCTTCATTGTTTATACCAACCGCCGTGATTGGTATAGTCGAGTTTATTTTTGGAACGATAATAGCATTTTCTCGTTCATAGTTGTGACTTCGACCGGTAATAATTTTAAATATCTGCTTGAGAATATAACCATGATTGTAAACAATTTGTTTATCATTCATGATCGTCTCGAGATATACGAGCATGGATTGAAAATCGAGTTTTAGGTTGTTAAGGTCCTTTGGACATATACAACCATCACGAAAATACTTATTCAGAACAACCCGTAACCGAAACTCAAGTGAATTACGAATATCTTCCCTTGGATTTGGGTCGTCGGCAGGATAGTTTTGATCGCGGAGTTTATTTATTTCATGCATAACCGCGGAATCCTTCAACGCGAGTTGTTTGTAAAATTTTGCTTTATCGTGTTCAAACTTGTCCATTAATTCAAGTTCTGCTTCCTCCGCCGATTTTTCCTGTAACTTGGCCATTTCACCATGTTCATGCATACTCTTCATGGCTACATTGTAGAACTCATTTTTTAACTTGATGAGTTCTTCCACTAGTTCGTTCTGTTCAGAATTGTTTTGACGGTCTTCTATTTTTAAAGGTTCACTCATCATTCACTCCATGGCAAAATATGTTGCCTTTGTGGTTTTCCCTGGTACCCTGTGAGGTACCCGTTCTCCCATGCTCGACGTTTCTTTTTACAAGAGAGTGAGTATGGGTTCGTATCGGGTTTTGGTTTTACGCCGTCATGGCTATCTATACGACCGGCGGCGTATCCCTCGTCATACGCCGATAGCGCCATAGCTATTACCTCGTAACTCTTCGGCCGACACGTTATTTACGATATAATGTGCATATTCGAAGATCGAAATTTCATGTTGGCTGATATGTTTCTCCATTGACTTTGTGATATAATGTATATTGTTTATCTTGTAGTTGTACGGGATCACCCGTTGAGATCTTTGTAACATTGAATACATCATATAGATACAATCCATGCCGGCAATTTCGGTGTGTATTTCGGTATGGTCCTTCAATTTTGTAATATAGTTCTTACGATACTCATCAAATTCCGGTAGGCAAACAACCGTTACCACGTCATTTCTCTGGAGTAGTAAATCCAACGTCTCCGCCATACCATCCTCTAACATTATGCCACGATTATGACGGAACACGCGGGAATAGAACATGTCCGATATGAACGACCTGTCCAGGATCACGGGTCCATGCTTGATTTGATTGACCGCGTCTACCATAATATTAGCCATGTAGTCCGATACGTTCGGCCATAATGGATATGTAAAATGACGGTAATACGGATATAAACCAAGCCCTCTCATCAAGAACATCATTTGTTTCGCAAGGGTTGTTTTCCCGCATCCGTCGGGACCTTCAAGAACAAATATGCGATTGAAGTCATAATTATCCGAAGGATATTTTGCGCTCGTGAAAGCTTTCTCAATGTTCGGGGGTTCCCAACCTTCAGGTTTTACGACATCCCACCGATTACCTCGTTTACTTTGATCTAATCGTTCTACCGCTACCTTTTTCATATTAGAGGTATGTACCTCATTCCACACGCGGTCAAACGGTATACCACACACGATCGCAAGTCCTAATGTTACATAAATAAGGTCTACGATTCCATCGGCAAAATCATAAATATCTTCCTTTGCCCATGCATCGATAATTTCACTTGTTTCTTCTTTTATGTGATTAATTTTTGCGTCTATCAGACCATCCTCGGCAAAACCCAATGATCCTTCATCCATAATTGGAACATTATATTTTTTATGAAACTCATACACGTCGTTCAATAATCTATTGCCCATCGAATGTCTCCTTTAATCTATCTAGTTCATTTCTCGCCGTATATAATCGATCGGTTGACCCATGATCCCAATTGACCGGATGAACAGTAAAAATAACCGGAACATCTGTCTTTATTCTTCTCATCGCGTCCCGTGCCTGACCGCCGAAAGCCATGATGATATCGGGTTGGTAGTGTTCCAACTTTCCAATAATATAATCAAGATCGGTTGGAAATCGCTCACTCGTCGTACGTCCTATTTGTGGCGTACAGTTTACCCATATCCATGTTTTCGCTTCAGGACCAAAGATCCTCGTGAGATTTTGCCCTGTTTTACATCCAGCAAATAGGGCATGTTTTGTAAATACCTCACGGGAGTCCTCCCCGTATCTTTTTACCATATCCACCATTCGTTCGGGATTCTTTAAATATTGGTTCTGCAACAACCCAAAAATAATCACGTTGGTATATGCATCCTCCAAATGCAATTACGAGAACATTCGGGATAGAGTGGAGCAAAGATCACGGACATTATGTTGCTATCGTAATATGTGGACAGTTGAGTAAACATCTCCTGATGGGCTTTGCTCATCTTCGGTTTATAATCTTTTATGGAAGCAAACGTTCCATACACACGGTCGATCACAAAGAATTTTTGTAGTAATTCCTTGAGTTCAGGGTACGTGAACTCACCGACTTCACCTTCGATCATGTGGTTGTCTGCGGCGCCAACTTGCGGATCAAAACAAGGGGTAGAAAGGAGGATGATCGTTTTACCGTGGGCATGGCGAACGATATTGTCGAGAAAGATTTCACCATTTTGTTTGCCTATGTGCTCGATCACCTCGAACGAGACGATCATGTCCCATTTATCGGTATAATCGTACGGGCGGCAAAGATCTTGCACCTCAAATTCGGCCTTGGGGAACCTAACACGGTTCAATTCGATTGTTTTCTTCCTGATATCGAGCCCGAGGTATCGTTTCGGTTGAAACCGGTTGCGGTAGAACACTTCGTAGAGATTACCTGACCCACACCCCACATCAAGTATTTTCATTGCACTACGCGCGCATTTGAGTACGTGCGTCCATCTAAGGTAATGGGCAAAATAATCTCGGTGATAGATATGCCGCTCGAACGTTTCGGCAACATTTAACTGGGTGGTATTATATTTTTTGACAGAACTATGGTCCTTCATATTCGTAAACTTTCTTTTATATATAAATTATATATAGTCTATATGTAACAAACTGCATTTTTTGAGTCTTGACAATGGAACATGATACACCACCGCCATGGTTTCAGACTCGCTGAGCGGTATCTCTTTCGAGAAACATTTAGTCGGCAGGATTTTTGAACTGCCATTTCGCAAAATCTTGACACGGCATGTGTCAAAACCGTTATCGTTCTCGCGCTTACTTGTCACAAAGACGAACTCATACTTAGTGGCAATTTTGGCGACATAAAATCGCCCAACGATTACCACTTATTTTATCGATTTCTTTTTGAGTCTAAATTCGTCTATTGTAATGACATGTATGCCTTCATTCATGCATGTCTTACGCAAGCGCTCGCTCACGGGGGCGATTTTTTCCCCGCGATGATAATCTAGTTTATGTTTTTTTGCGAAATTGTCCAGTTCTTCTATGGTGTCGGCTGTCACGAAAAAGTAACGAAAACTTATGTTCGAGGGCATGTATGATGTCCTTTCAAGTGACGCGTACAACATGAGGTTCCTTTTCGGAATTTGAGATTGGTATAACGCCGTAACGGCGTCGATATTGCGGGAAACTATTCCCTTTACCTAAACATAACATAAAATGTAAACAAATATGATAAAGTGCACGTCTGTGATCTACGCGGAGGACCACGTTCACTCTCTTGTTGGCCACAGATTGATATTACCGTTATCCATACATAGTATAACGGTCGTGTCATGACCATTAATACCATGACCACATATATACTCCATAGATCTGAATCGTCCAATATTTTTTCTTCCACCTTATCTTCCATTGGGTTATTTTCGACCAATGGTCCATTCGGTGGTAATTCATCTTTATTATCCATGTTATCCCCAATGATGGACGGTCCCCAAGAGAGTGCTCCTGGGGACCGTCCTAATATTAACATTAATTCGCCGCCACGGCGATATCAAGCCATTTGTTTTCGGGCATGTATAATAATTCCCCGCCCACGTGTTCCAATGTCGTAGCACGCTCGTACGATTCAACCTCCTGTGAGTATCGTGTTACAGCATTGACGAGTCCCCATTGACTGAGATCCCCGCCCTGAGCGAGAAAGTTGAGGATCCCTTCACCCTCCGGTTCCGACACAGTCCCCGCATGAGTGAGAACTTCGATCGCCGCAACCGGTTGTTGGATCGGTTTACTCTCCATTGCCGCCTTGATCACGTTCACATGTTCCATGAACTCGACCTCGTTGAATGCCGCCTTGACGACATCGCGAACCTTCATGAAGAAGACTTTTTCCGCAGTCTGAATGGTCTCATTACTAAATACTTTCATGAGATCTTCGTCGGAAGTGAGTCGTGAACCGATATGATATTTCTTCATCGTGGCGTCCGGCACGATAAGGCCGTTGCTACAAACTAGGCGATAGATAAGAGGTTCGACCTTGAACGAGCACCAACCTACCTCCGAGTTGGTGATACAAATCCCCGCCCTGACGATATCGCCCTTTTTAATCTCGGCATTAATCCCCGGATGGGATACCTTCAGGTATAATTTTGTGTCGGAAATGTCACATGATTCCACGTTCGTGAAGGAAGTTTCTGACCCGTTAGTTAAGATCGGAAGGATGGTCCCCATGAGGTCATAATTATCGATTCGACGATAATGATCGGAGAGGATTGCTCGTGCGGTAGGAATACCATCTTTCTTCGTTGAGTTCATGGTTCGCACGAGGCGTTTTGAACTATCCTGCTTCCACCAATGATTCACGTTACGCACAAGTAGATCCGGTGCGGCTTCTCTCATTAGGTCATAATATTTTTTTGGAATCTTTGTTTGTACACATGCTTGCGTGTGGGATACGTCGGTCATGCTCATTGGCGGGTGATTGAGACCGTCGAAGGTAAGTCGTATGTTACCATCGACATGATCTAATTGCATGCATTTGGTCGGTACGACGTAATCTTGTTTGCGTTTATTTTCGCTCGTGACCTGCTTGCTGAGTTCTTGTAATGTAATTCCTGTTTTCATCGTCTTTCTCCTTGCTCGTTTCGGGTCGGCCGACCCGTTATGTTTTGCTCCATGCGAGTATTATACCCTTTATTAATAGGGTGGTATACCCGTGCGGATAAAAATTTAAAAAATATTTTTTATTCTTCGGTCGATGTTCCGTCGCTCATTCGCCCTATTAACTATGTCCATGCCCACGAGAATAATAAGGATACCAATTATCGTCAAAATACTAATCATGATTTTTCTCCGTTTCTTTTTCTGGTCGTTCGTCCGTAGGTAGGGGCGACCGAGCGAAGATCACCCCTACGTGACCGATTAACGACCGCCTTTTCAGCGGAGGAGAAAGAACCCCCTCTGGGAGAGGGGAGTGTCTTATCAGTTTTATATTATACCCACTTTTAACTACCAGTAAATACCCCCGTAAAAAATTTTATTTATTTTTTTCCGCGCTCGAGGGCATATAGATTCTCGTTGATTTTTTCCATCTCCGCCATCCGTTCTCCGGAACCGACGGCGATATCATCATGGACAACCGGCGCGACGATAATCGAACAAGGTTTTGTGGCCGCACGGATCCGTTCGACCGTGTCGAATATAATCTTGACGACCTGATCGGATAGATCCTCGGTGATCTCCATCACCCGCGGAATCGCGTTCGCGGCTCTCTGACCCTCGCTGATTTTATCCATGTTAAGTAAACCGTTCAATCCTGGCTCCCTAGTCATTACTTTTCTCCTTTTTTGAGTGATCGTACATCCACCACCGCCGCTCATGCTCTGGGTTGTTCTTTTCAACCGGTTTTCCGCCGGGAACATCCGTGCAATACAAACCCAAGTTGTGCACTAAATTCAAAATACGAATCATGAGCGACGGTACGTGGGGGAACGATCTACTAGAAACATCTTGTGGTCACGTAAGTGACATTAACTATAACTGAGTTATCCGTCATGTACTCGCTCATCTCGACACGTGGAATTGTCGAGCATTTTTGAAGATGACATTTCACCTTCTCCCGTTCGATTGGACCCATGGCCGCGAGCTCTCTGTTCTCTATCGTCGACGCCCTTCTCACCCATACTCTCTTGTAGACTGACCAATACGTGATGGTGCCGTCACGGTGAAACTGGGTGTCCAATACTCTGATTGACTTTGTCTTGTTCATTTTTCCACACCGTCCTTGAAAATATTTTTTAAGCAATTTAAGCATATATGACCAACGTCTTGTCCGTGCGCCCTGATCGTGATTCTCACTTTCCTATGGTTAAATGCTACATTGTACACTTTTGGATTGACTACGGTATTTTGTACGTCATGCACGAGTTCTGTTTCACATCGATCGCAATAGGTCTTGATCATCAGTCGATTCCTCCTTTTTACTTTCTTCTTCAACCAATTTTCTGAGACAATCTAAGCAAAGATCGTCACATCCCTCGATTGTTACTTCAAGCACGACCGTCACATATTCGGCCGATCGTTGTTGAGGTTTATACTTTTTCTTCACCACATTACGGTCGTGCACTCCGATCTCGACCCCACAGTTATCACAGAATGTTTTATTCATGGTTCTTTATCCTCGGCAATAAGATCTGAATTAATTCGATCCGGTTTCTAATATCGTATGCTTGTTCGCAAACTTCATTTGGTATCGTCTCATTATCTTCGATATCTTTTGCGCTCTCAAGCATCTCTGCCAACGAGTTTTTTATTTTCATATAAGCATCCATTTTATTCCTCCAAAACTCCCCCTCCCGTTCGGGGAGGGGGGTTTATTTATTTTGACCATTTATATTATATCATCTTTAACTCATTTGTCAAGATCAAATGTCTCATTTTTTTAATGTAGTCGATCATGTCCAGTTGGGCCATATAAATCGCAGTCTTGACCGCATAGGCAAACTTGTCGGACGCGCAATTTGCGTGCATATTCAATTTTGTCGTGTTGTTTTTCAACTCAGTTTGATGGTGAACAAGTAGATCGATAAATTTTTTCATTGAACCTTGTTCGTCGTTTTTGTCGACTTCAAAATCCAAAATATCTTTGTGAAGTTTATGCTCAAAGAAGAATTCCGCCCGTATCACATTATTTCCACCATGAATGATCGAGGTCATATAACCTTGTTCATCTAATAAGGCCCGAAATTTATCCAATACTTTTCGGTTTTCAGCCATAACTTCTTTCGTGCCTTGTTTGATCATCTCGAGCAAATTCGATGTGCTGATTTGTTTCGCTCTCATTGTCTTTCTCCTTGGTCGTTTCCCCCCTCCCGATCGGGAGGGGGTTATTTCATTCTTTAAAGTTCAACCACGCGCCATTCAGATTTCGGCATAATTTTACGGTACTTTTTTGCCGCTTCTTCCGCGTCCTCTTTGGAATCAAAGAGTTCCCGCGCGTCAATCCACTCGTTCGTTCTTGTCGGTTTGTATTCGACCGTGTATTCTTTCGTCTCGCTCGTCATCTTCGTTCTCCATTCGGTTTAATCTATAATCTATATTATATCACGTTACAGCAGGTTTGTACACCCCTTTTGCAAATTTTGCAAATTAATTTTCATGCTGTTCTTCATCCCAACATTTACGGCAAATACCAAGGTCCGGCATTCCTTCCATGTCGACCAATTCGCCGCATCCATCACAGGTCATGTGAAATACGTTATAGCCGGCATATTTCGTCATATCAGAATTAAATTTATTCCAATTGGGGGTGAACGGTTTACTAACCTTAAACATGACCTGTATGGTAATCTTCATCTTTGTTATCCTTTTCGCTCGGATGTCTGCCGCCTCCCCACGTGGAGGAGGCGGTAGGGACCCGAACAATTACTTGCAAAATTCGTGAGCAATCTCTTCCAGGTTCTTGTAGGCTTTATCACATTCCTTTACGTCATCATCATTACCGTCGCCCGAGGCGTAGGACAACGTAACCCCAATCCCACGGCTCACGGTTAAGATTGCGGTCATAATCTCGGGGGTCAATTCAGGCTGAATTGCGGCCTTGGCTAAACGTTCTAATTCTATGCTCGCATCCGATACCGTATCAGTATCATACTCATTATCGTTCGCTTTCGCGTAGGATTCGCCCATGGTGAGTACTTTTTGGATTCTTAGAATGTCGCTCATGATTGATTTATTCACTTTCTTTCTCCTCGGCTCGTTCTGTGAGCCTTTTGGCTCGTTAGTATAATCTATATTATATCATGTTTTGCGAAATTGTACACCCCTTTTTGCATTATTTTTAAAAAATTTTTTCGGGGTCAAATTCGTTCAAATCCTTCGCCATTTGATCGACCATGTTTTTGGCGATACGAACCGCCGCCGCACGAGCCGACGGAACATCCGGATAACCTTTATTGCATTTTAATCCGTTAATCTTTACAGTGTGGCCAAGATCGCGGTCGAAATTAATCTCGACCTTAATGTATTTGCCGATGGTAAAATTCGGAGACCAAGGTTGACTCCAAGAGGCTGCTTTTGATGGATCCCATTTTGCCATGATTCTCTCCTTACCTCCCCCTCGACCTGGGCCAAGGGGGAGGTTCATTTTGTCGTTTTAGTAAATTTTAACGATACTTGATCGGCTGTACCACATATTCGCGTGAGGGGCTCTTACTTGGATTCGTCCGCCGTCTTCCTTTATTACTTTGCGCTCGAAGCGAATTCCGTTAATCATGATGATCGCGGTCTTTCCATTGTTCTTGTAAGTGGCTGTTTGATTCATTGTCTTTCTCCTTGGTCGTTTCCCCCTCCCGATCGGGAGGGGGTTTGTTTGTTTCATTATCTATATTATATCACGTTTCGCGATTTTGTACACCCCTTTTTTGCATTATTTTGCAAATTATTTTTTAATGTCTACGGGGTAGTTTTCATGAAGAGTCATTCGTTCGGTTTTATTCGCATTCCAAAACGATATTTGATTATTTTTGGATTCGATAAAAGCTACTTTCAACAAGTCGTCGGTAACAATCACGTCGCCAATTTTCACCGCGCTCGCTTTGACCATTTTTACTTGAATCTTTTTCATCGTCTTTCTCCTTGCTCAATCGGTATATTTATATTATACCCACTTTTGCAATTTTGTACACCCCCTTTTTGCAATTATTTGCAATTATTTGCAATTATTTTACGGCCACTTTTATATACCGATTTCCACCGGTCGTTCATCACCCAATGGTCATGGTCGAAACACCACCATACTATCATACCCCACGGATCTTCGACGACCAACTCAAGTTCCCCATCGTCATGGATAACTTTCCAACCTTTTGGCACTTCCCACGCGGGTCCACCGGGAACGTCGCAAGGATCCGCATGACTATAATTTTCATTATACCATAGATCACATTCTTGTTGTCGTAACAGCAACTCGGTCGCGGTCGTAACTGATTCGATCGGTCTAACGTTCATTTTTGTTCTCCAATAGATTACAAGCGATGGGAATGGCCAAATCTTCCGACGTGCCCAAAAGTTCGGCGAGAGTTTTTCTTTGAATAAACATCGTTTCGATATCCGCGGTCGAAATCATCTTGATTTTATACTGATATAAAATATCGTTTAAAATCACGTATACCGGTAGATATTGATGAAAAAATATATGATCTCTTTTACTTGCCTCAAATGTATGGGTGATCTCTTTATAATTCGCCAACCCAGGTAGATCCAATCTTTCCAACAAACCTCCCACGAACGTCTTAATATTCCCCAAGTTCGCGCCATTACGTTCCTCGCTCCCGAACTCGGTTTGAACAAATAGTCCATCTCTTATAAAACCTTGGCTCCCGTACCCCCATATTATTTTACCGGCATGGTCCACAATCCAAAATATTTTTTCGTATGTTCCGGAAGTTTTCATCTCGGCCTCCTGATGAACGCATGAGCAACGTCATCGATCAAAGTCGCCAGAGTATCGATCGTGTCCTCACATTTGTGGATGAGCGGTTCGAACTCGTCCGGAGTCGTCGACACTCTTTGTAGCGCTTCGTAATTGTTACGCATGGCCACGAACTGAGTTTTTATCGTAATCAAGTCATGAATCATATTCACTATTTTTTGCATGATTTGGTCTCCTTTCCCCGCCGACCAAGTTCGCCGGCGGGGATTATTTTATGTTATATTTTTTCGATCGGTCGTCCATGACGATCATTTAATTTCTTCAATTCATCGATCTGTTTCGCCCCAATCAATACCGCGTAGTATGAGTCCGCGGCCCACATGAGTTTCATAAAGTCTTCTTGTTCTTCGACCGACGGGATTTGTCCGTCGTTCCTACGGTCCAACATCTTGTTGACCGCCGTCTCATAGCAACCAGATGCTTTATACATGAGGTTGATATACTTTTCCCGCAGGTCAGTATATTCCTCGTCCGTCAACGGAAGTACGGCATTATTAAGTTTTTTTCTTACCTCGTCGATCTCATTTTTTGTGATCATGGTCTTCTCCTCTCATATTGAATTTTTTTGGTCGCGAGTTCATCCTGCATGATTATTCCTTGTATGGGATATAACCGCTCGCAAGATCATGCAAACGACTGAAATCGCCGCGAACTGCGTCGAGGATGGAACCGACAGTTCTCAACGTCGCCTCGGAACGTGCAACGACGATCGGATCCGTCGACAAACGTGAGATTGTCAATTCACGCTCCTGTAACTTTATAAGTAACACGATTAATTTTGCCTGATGAACCTTGTTCATAAAACCTCCTGGACGTCTTGGCACGGTTAAAATTTCTACCGAGAACATCCGTGCAAGCTACAAATCAAAGTTGTGCACCCTCCCCCTTCGGACCCGAAGGGGGAGAGTAGTGGATTTTCTACAAAGAATTTGTGAGAGCGTCGATTGCGCAGATTGAATATTCATCACAAAAGTATTTATCCGCGTAACATCGAAGAATCGCCCCACTCAGGAGGTACAGGCGGATGGACTTTTTTCCATTATATTTGAGTAGGTAGATATCATCGTCGGTCGATACGAGGCGGAACTCTTGATTTTCGCTCAGGTTGCTCATGCCGTCGACCACCGGCGAGTAGATCGGTGTGTCGAGCGAGTACCATAACGTTAACAGTTGCGATTGCATGGTGGTGTTGAATTTTATCCCGTTTAACATTAGTCTTTCTCCTTTCACCCCCTACCCTTTCGAGCAGGGGGTGATAAATTTTTGTTTAATCGTGGTTAATCGAACATGTCGTCTAATCCGTCGTTCACAACTCTTCGCAAGCATTCGACACAAAGATGATCCACGCCCTCGACCTTGGTATGAACTTGAATTTTTACGCCAGAAACGTACATGATAGCCGTCAAAGGTGTCTCAACTTTATCAAGCATTTCGTCATCGATCTCTCGCCCGCAAAAACCGCATCTAATCATGATCTTTCTCCTCTCGGTCGTTTGAGCCTCTTGGCTCGTGAGTATATTTATATTATATCACGTTTCGCGAAATTGTACACCCCTTTTGCACATAATTTTTGTATTTTTGTTGCCACACAAATCCTCCCCCGTGCAGCCAGCGGGGGAGGATTTCTACCCCGAGCACGTATACGTATTTATTCTTGCGTGATAAACTCGTTCTCTTCAAATGTTCGACGAGTGATCTGATGATTGTTGATATCCTCAGTTTGAATTGCGATCTTGCCCTTGTCACGTTCCGTTGCAACCACGACTTCGAACTTTGTCAGCAATCTGACCTTCATCCCGCATTGAACATCTTTCGCTCTTACCAACATGTTTCTTTCTCCTTTCTCCCCCGCCGTCATGGCGGGGGAGAGTCCTCAAATGAACTATTCGTTAAACATATCCAACCTTACGTCTTCGCCCTCATGAATTTCGATGATCATCATGGGATAAAATCCTTTATCATCCCTGGGTTCATAGATTTTAATCCCCTCGATCACCGAAACCGCGTCCTTGTCACCGGTCAACTCTTCCGCAAACTTTTCCCGTAATTCATTCTTCGTAATTTTTTCATCGTTTAAACCTTCGATCAAACTTTTGATTGCTCTCGCCATTTGACTCGCTGATACCTGCATGATCTTTCTCCTTTGTCGTTCGAGCCTCTATGCTCGTGAGTATACTTATATTATATCACGTTTCGCGATTTTGTACACCCCTTTTGCACAAAATGGATAAAATATTTTTGCGGATTTCTCCCCTCCCCGAGGTGTTGGGGAGGGGAGAATTTACCACGTTCGTTCATTCAATCAACGCAATCTTTCCGTCTCTTGTTGTCGCAACGGCTCGATTCTTTACCGTCACGGTCAACAATGGGGTACTAACCTCCTGCGAGACAATCACCTCGATCGTGCTCGTGTCTAACAATGAGACGCTCACGTTCGCGCGGTCGATTCCATTTAGTACCGCATAATCGATCGCCCCGTCGTCGGAGTAAAGATTCTCGGCGAGTAATCCTGCTCCCGCCAGTGCCGCCGCATCCGCCGCGTTCTGGCCCATACCCTTGTACGCGTAAATCATCCCAAAACCGAACACCATCATCAGGATGGGGATGAATACGAGCGGTATCAATACCGCGACCATGACCAATACTCCACCGTGCTCATTCCTGTTCTTCATGCTCTTTCTCCTTTTGTTTTGTCGATAAGTATATTATATCATGTTTTGCGAAATTGTACACCCCTTTTTGCACATTATTTTTACAATACTTTGTATTGCACGGATGTTCCCGACGGAAAATTCAACAAAAAAATTTCCCCTCCCCAAGTTGCCTCGTGTTGCCTCGTCGCGGTATTTTGGGGAGGGGGAATAAACTCTACTCTTCTATTTCTTCCACATGAAGAACGAAAGTCGCATGATCCAACGTTTCGATCGCCAAACTTACGTCAGAATCATCCCCCATATCATACTCGTCAATCCACATGAGTTCGAACGGCACCTCCAACATTTCCACCGCCATTTTACTGGCCGTATTGCCGGTTAAAGTATCGACAAAATTTACCTTAATTTCGCGCGTGCTAAATGTTCCGGTGAATACGTCGTTGACCATTTCCTTTATGGCCTCAAGTAGGTTCTTTTTTGTAATCTCGCTCATGTTCGTTCTCCTTTTGGTCGTTACAAGCCTTTTGGCTCGTGAGTATACTTATATTATATCACGTTTTGCGAAATTGTACATACCTTTTGCACATTATTTTTGCAACCTATTTATATTGCACGGATGTTCCCGGTAGAAAATCCAATCAAAAACTTTACATCCCCCACGTATCCTGCTCACGTGATACTACAAGAAAGTTCACGCGACCGGTTCATGTTAGTTTCTCCGTCCCGTCATACTTATACCCCTCCTCGAACCCCTGTCGATACGCCTGCGCCGACATCGATCGCGCACGTGTATGATCCACGTTTGTTTTCTTTGGGGCGATCGATTCAGCCAACTCATCGACTCGCGGATCCTTGACGAGAATGAGTTCCCACTTGTGGCTTGTAACTTGATCATGATATTTACGATCGAGACCAAGGATGAATCCCTTCATCCACGAGTTGTGAGCTCCTATACGTTTTTGATACGGATCCATGCCACGATACAAAACATAGTAGCGTCTCTCCGCCCACTTGGTCACGGACTCGAAGACCTTGACACATATTTCCACGTCCCTTGCCATACCGACCAACCACAGGTTCTTATTTCCACTACGGATCGAGTCGCAACGGAAATGAGATGCTAACATTGCGGCAAAGGCTTTATGATACCAGCACTTTGGCTTAATTTTAGTAAGCCGATTGACCGCCTCATCGTCCTCGGGGGCGATGAGTTCGACCTTGTCGATATCATATTTTACCATCAATCGTTGCGCCAACAAGGCGGCATTCTCGACCATCCCCTCGTTCGACCGCGTATCTTCCATGATCGCATAAAGTTTTTGTAACTTCCGTAGAACCTCGGTTCGTTGTAGTGTTCGCTCCTCAAAATCCATAGACATGATGTTTCTCCTCTCCAAAGTCCAAAGACGTTAGATTTGATCTACTTGCATATATTATACACAACCATCGCGAATCTGTAAACCCCCCGCGCAAAATATTTATGTATTTTTATGTATTTTTATGTCTTTCTTTTCTTTCCTTTTAGATTTTTTGATAATCTTTTTTTCAATTGTTCTTTCGTCATACCCGCATTAATCAACTCTTGGATATGTTTAGTTTTTGGTCGGTTAGTTATAATAGCCATTGGAGTTTTTGGCGGAAGTTTAGTCGTATAATCGTATTGACCGGCAAAGAATTGATTTATACGACCAGAGATATACGGGCGTTGTTCCAACGTTTCGACAGGGTCGTCGAGCAATTGTAGCATATAGGTACGTAGACCGTCGTCATATTGAATTTTTTCACATTTCGTGGTATAATGGTCGTTGAGTGTACTGTCGAGGGTACGGGTGAATTGTTCCATAATCCAATGACGAGCGACCTCGTTCATATCAGAACTACATGCCTCGATATCTCTTGCGAGATTGGGGCGTTTTAGTATACCAAAATACTTGGTCCACGCCCATCTATTCACTATGTCACAAATTTCAGCGCAAACGTGAACGTAGTCGTTCGGTCCGACCGGTGAGATCGACCGATCCGCATGACGCACGATCACACGGCAACCGAAGTGAGCCACGATCACGGATGTGACAATAATATCTAGCCACTTATTCCATTTGTAGGTCAGGTCGACGGGCAGGAACGGTTCAGCAAACATGCGGGGATAATCGGTGTAATATCGGCACATGTTTCGGTGGGACGCGGCGATCGCCTTAATCATATCGGGAGTGTAGAGGCTATGTCTCATGCAGATCGCTTTATGGAATGGCTTGAGCAAGTATTTACGAATCTCGCTGAGGGGTTCCGTGCGGGTCATCTCTATAGTTTTTAAATAGGTGAGTGTCGACATTAGTAGTTCCTCGGCGGAAAGAATAATAGCGTAAGGATCGTCAGACCGGCGGCTCCAAGAAACACTACCGCAAAAAATAACAGGACACATTCGTGGATTAATTCATATTCGCTCATCAGGTAGGTCCTTTCTTCTTTCATACGTGGGGATCATCCCGCGACTATCGTCATGCGACCATGGGCCGCTTCGAATCGACGCATGGTCGTCATACCGGATCAATAGCCGGTTACCTAGGAACCGTCACACCGATGCGGGATGCCCCACTCTCGCGAATTCGTAACATCACCGTCCCGCTCGCGCCGAAGTGGAGTGTGGACATTCCACCATGAACATATTACGCGAGCGGGATACGTGATGCAGCGAGGAGGATCACGTTGGGGGAAAACTTTATTCCTTCGCTTCTTTTACGGAAACTTGCTTCATGCCTTTTGGAAACACAAGCACGAACGTCGGTACGCCGGAGACCATCTTCGTGTCAACTCCGTAACCAAGGTTCTTACGCATCGTGGCGAACCATGCCTTGATCGCGCCGGGAGTTTTCGGTTTACCCTCCTTGTTGAGAAGGTCCACCGCCTCGTCGATCGTGACGCCATCGACCATTGCTTCGACCAATTGGTGCATCAAGGTGCCCTCGCGGACGGGACGGACCTCGTTCGGGTCGGTGACTCCAAGAAGCTTAACCTCTTTCGGGACACGGGTTCCTCGTTCGGGTTTCTCGTCGGTTTCAACGGCTCTTTTCCCGACGGGTTTCTTGCCGGTAGCGGGAGGTGCCGCTTCCGCATCCTGCTTGGTGAAGGTTTTCTTGCCTGCAGCCGGTTTCTTGCCGGTGGCGGCGAGTTGCTCTTCATACTGTTCCTGAGGTGACGGTAACTGGCTAGCGGGTGCACGTTTCTTCTTCATTTCTCTGTCTCCTTCTACAAGGTAGTAATTTATTTTTTCATACGCTTCACGTGGAAGCGCCTTATTGAGCGCAAGATATTTATTTTCGCGGTTGATGATTTTACGTGCGAGTAGATCGTGGTCGCAATCGTTGATGACCGAGTATCCCGGATCCTCATCGCCAGTAAAATAGGCGCGAAAAAGTTTATGCAGTTTGTGGGTTGGAATGGTCATTAGATAATCGAAACGGCCGCTCTCCCCTGGCTTCGCGTAATCGGTCCTCATTAGTTTAATCTTTCTTTTTACAATACCTTTCTGTTTTGTTGTTGCCATGTAGGGTATTGTAGCCTCAATTTTTATCGGTGTACATACCCGTGGTAAAAATAATTTAAAAAATTTTACGGCATGGCGGGATTCGGCGACCGGCATGGCAGAAATTATGACGACATGGTAAAAATTATGCGCGACATGGTTTACAAGAGAATTATGGTGAGCGGTGGACGAAGTTTCGTGGGGTAAGTTTTGGCCGTACAATAGATATATAAAGGAAATTGGGGAACGGACGGTTGTGAGGCGGTTTTTGTGGGTTTTTGGACGGACGGGGGATCTGGGTGAAAATTGGTCTGGAAGTGGTTAAAATTTACCAAAAAGAATGAGTGTGCTCATGGTTGTGACTGAGGAAAATAGTTGGATAGTAGTTTTCCTAGGGCCCCAGGGGGCACAAATGTGTTGGGTTGATTGTCGAATTTGTGAGATTTTTGGGGTTTGTGGGTTGGACTCGGATTGGATAAGGTACAAGGAACCAGTTGGGAAAAGTAGCGAGATAAAAAAGTGGTGTTTACAAAGAAACTTAATGTGGTTGTTAAATTTTTTATCTCGAACGTGGTTTTGGTTTTATGTTGGTCCTTAATTCTAATTATTTAATATAATTTATATAGATTATACAAGCTGTATCCATCGGTAACCTAGCTACGTGAGAAAAATTAAATTTACCAAATTAATAAATATTGAAAAAAACTCTCGCGTAGTCAGGTCTATTAAGGAGAGAATTGGTACTTTGTAGCCAGAAAAATAAAAATACAAAAATATAACTTAACTATTTGGAAAGATTAAACTTAGATTCTTTGTAGAGACTAAATTTTATTGCTAATATGCTTTAAACTTTTTGTCGCAACTGTGGCGAAAATATTTATTTGTATTGCGATGCTACGATCATTGCTTGAATTGAGGGCGGACTAGTTTCTTGTTAATATCGATTAATTAATATAAATTCAATTAAATCAAGTACTTATATTAGAAATGATTGTGGTAAGTTTGGGGCCAAAAATGACAGTTTGCACAAATGTAGGAGCCATGCGGGTGTAACATACGGTGTTTATCGTGGTATACTTTCTAGCACTTTTTGAAAGTGTCTCATTTTATTTTATTTTATTTTTGGGCCAAAATATGTAACACATCTTTAATTAAAATTGAGTTGTAATATGACCGGCGTTGACGACAATATTTTAATGTTAGTTAATCGTAAGAGATTATACTTACTATAATATCTTACGCTTGTGCACCGTCTCTGTTACATTGTAATTTGAGTTTTTTCTTGCACACTTGTTCATAGTGCACGGATGTATCAGAAAAACTCAAAATCCAGATGTAACGAAAACACGCACTGTTGCAGCGCAATCAAAAAATGGTAAAAAGTGACGGCGCTAGTGCTATTAAATATACAATATGTATATGGGCCAACTTTTAAAATTTATGGGGTAAAATGATTTGTAAATGACCTGAAAACGGTATGAAAACGAATATGCACATAACCAAAAAACGGTCCGGACAATATTATATAGGGAAAACTGGACCGGAAATGGGAATAAAATAAATCACTATGTGGTAAAATTTTTAAAAATATTTTTACAATGGGGTTTACTTTTCCTACAACATGGTGTATATTATTCTCTAGATTGACACAATATATGGTAGAGGAAAGACGATGTCGAAGGAAAGTAAAAATAAAAAATTAAAAGCCACGATTGTTGCGACGAAGGGTACAACGAATCAGGTCGATTCGTCCCGCACCGAGAGTGGTCAATTTAAGAAGGGGGAAAACGGATGTCGTGGTAAATCTAAGCATCACGATCGTCAATGTTTTGATTACCACAAACAGGGGAAGTTTTTAGAAAATTTTGCTAAAACGGGGCATTTTACAATGTCCTGTAAAGTAGCGGGGGTTACGGCAACCACGGTATATCAATATATGCGGACGAGCGATGAATTCAAGGCCGCGGTTGAGGAAGCAAGAGAGTACTCAGTAGAGTTAATGGAATCTGAGGCTCGTAGGCGCGCGGTCGAGGGCATATCGAGAATCATATATTATCAAGGTATGCCGTGCGGGCGTGAACAACAATATAGTGACGGTTTACTTATGTTTCTACTCAAGGGAAACGCTCCTGGAAAATACAAAGATAGAGCGGAGATAAACTCGAACGTAAATATGACGGTGAAATCCCTCGCCGACACCATCTCGTCGATGGCGGGGATGAACATAGAAAGTAACGTTGTCGATTCGGAGTCGTTCATCAACGAATTAGAAGATTAAGCGTAAACGTAGCAGGTTCCCCGACGGAAACCCACCAGTAAGAAGAAAGTCCGCCGATAACAATCCAAATGGATTTTCTTTATAACAATGCATGTAGTCGAGACCATTCCGGATAAAGATCGTGAATTAATAGAATCGTACCAACGAGATTGGTGCAAGTTTGCCCGAGATATATTCGGCGCCAAGTTGGATAATGACCAACAAGATATTTTGGAATCCGTTCAGCATAACCGTCGCACGGTTGTGAGATCTGGCCATGCCCGCGGTAAAGATTTTGTCGCGGCTATAGCCAGTCTTTGTTTCTTGTATTTGAATTGTCCCTCCAAGGTTATAAACACAGCACCAACTCAGCGCCAGGTCGAGAAGATCATGATGGCTGAAATTGGTACGCTATTTAATAACGCAAATAACAGACTCAGGGAGCATGGGTGGTCTCTTGGAGGCTACTTGCAGTCAACCAGGGTCATCTTTCGAGGTGTTACGAATTGGTTCCTCGAAGCGTTTAAATCGGCAGATAAAAGCATTGAATCTTGGACCGGATTTCACAGTCGTAACATCATGGTTGTTATAACTGAGGCATCCGGGGTCGAGGACGAAACGTTCGTGGCAATTGAGGGATTACTCACCGGCGGCAACGCACGATTATTGCTCGTCGGTAACCCTAATCGTTTGCAAGGTGAGTTCTATCAGGCGTTCAAGTCGACTTTATACAATAAATTTGTGTTGAATTGCTTGAACGCGCCGAACGTTCTCTCCAAGACGGACGATATTCCCGGTCAAGTCGATTGGGTATGGGTCGACGAACATGTTCGTAAAACTGGTTGGACCCAGAAGATCACAAAAGAATCAGTTTCAAAAAAGTATTTCGACTTTCAATGGGAGGGATCTTGGTATCGACCGAGCAACCTATTTCTCGTTAAGGTAATCGGTGAGTTCCCCGATCAAGATGATTCGTCCCTCGTGCCTCTCGCGTGGATCGAGGCCGCTAATCGACGATGGGATGACCTTTATGCTCAAATGGAAGAGGTTTTAAACGAGTATAAACTCGGGCGTAATCAGAATCCGATGGGTGCGAAGATTATCCAGGAACGTTATAAACTTAACATTGAAAAGTTCAAGGAAGTATTTAAATTGGGTGTGGATGTTGCTGGAATGGGGAATGATTTGACGGTATTTTCTCCACGTCTCGGTATGTATGTCGGTATGCCCGACGTCTACTCGAAGCAAGGACACATGGTCACGGCCGGTCGGATCGTGTCACGTCTTAAGGTCGCGGGACGTAACGGTGGCGGTCGAGCATACGTGGACACTATCGGCGAGGGCGCGGGGGTATACGCTCGCGTGATCGAATCATTAGAAGAAGCACGTGATGATCTTGAGAAATTGCCGTCAGAGGTTAAGGCCATTTCGGTTAAGTTCTCGGAAGAAGCCCATTTTCTACACGATTTTAGCGGTGAGCGAGAGTTCGCCAACATGCGAGCATATTGCCTATGGGCGCTCCGGGATAATCTCGACCCTGCTTACGACGGTCAACTCGCACTTCCAAGGATCGACGAGTTGACAAATGAACTTACCGAGATGAGATGGGAAATAATGTCAAATGGTAAGATCAAGATCGAGCCGAAGGAAGACCTTAAGTTACGATTGGGACGATCGCCAGATTACTCAGACTCGATCGCAGTGACATTTTATCCGCGCGGTGAGTACTTTGATCCGCATGCGGAAGATACCATGAAAGGACTGGGGATATTTTAACATGCCGGAAAAAATGAATTTACATATAGTCAGTAAAGACTATGAAAAAACCTCGGTCCTGCGCAAAAAATCCAGGATCATGTACGAGGGATCCGCGTCGGTAAAGGAGCAGAACAACGTCCAGGAGTTCCTTTACAAGGAGAAGAACGAGGAGCAGGAGGACTATGAGTTCCGCTGCAAACGTTCTACCATTGACCCGTGGATCGAGAAGATTGTTACAGCCAGGCAGTCTCTCTTGTTTGCTAAAAAACATACAAGAAACTTAACCACAAAGTTGGATGTTTACAAAGATGACGTCGATATGCGGGGTACGTCGGCCGAAGTATTCTTCTTCAACGTGGCACGAGACGCTCAGATCGACGGTATCAACTGGGTCGAAGTTTCCATGACCCCCGTGCAAGTTCAATATGACGAGAACGGGGCGGAGATCGTACGCACCCAAGCCGACGATATGGCGCAAAATCATCGACCGTATTTCGAGCAGGTTGACGGATCCATGGTCCTTGACGGTAGTTTCAACGATATCGACATGATGCTCGATTGGGTCGTGATTTATTCCCCAAAGTTAACACGAAATGAAGAGAGCGGTGGTATGTGGGGTTCAAAAGTTATTGTAACACCCCAATGGAAAATCTGGACTCGCTACCAATGGTTTGTTTATGAGGAGATTAAGGGTTCGGGGCCAAATAACCCCGATTTTAAAGTCGTGGAACAGGGCGCTAACCCGACGGGTGTCGTTCCCGTGGTCCCGTTCTTCGGCATAAAGTATAGCAACTTTGCGGGTTGGCCGGTCGCTAAGTCCGTGATCGATCACATCATACTCATCTATAACAAGGACTCCGATCTTGATTGGTTCGAACGGTTATCTTCGCATCCGATACCTTACACGATCGGCCCCGTCAAACCGTCAAAGATCGTTTCCGGTAAGGGCTTTCATCTTATGACCCAACCCGAGCAACCCCAAGCCCATGCGGGTTATCTGGAAACAAATGGAGCGGGGTTCGAGTCACTTAGGGAATCGATACGAGATTTACGTTACAGAATATTCTCGATCGCCCTGGCGCAGGCGAAGAAGGACACCGCCCAAGTCCAGTCGGCGGATTCGCAGAAGGAAGATCGACGTATATTCTCGACCTCTCTTAAGAGCGCCTCGTGGCTTTATGAGCAATCCGAGATGTTCTGCTGGTATATCTTTTACCTGTGGATCACGCCCACGGAACGCGTGAACATTTCCCAAATGCGGGAAGTAGCGGATGTTCAATACAATCGTGACTTTGACGACTCAGCGATCGAGGTAGAGATGATCAAGGCTTTATCAGAATTGGTCATCAAGAATCAACTACCACTCGAGACATTCTTACAAATGTTGGTCGACGGTGAACTTCTCGCCGACGACACGGACGTGGAAAAGCTTCTCCAGGCGATCGACGACGAGAAGTTGAAGACGGAAGGATTAACGGGGTTTAACGCTCCGAATAATCCTGTGCCGGAAGATATGGTCCCACAACCCGCGTCCCCGACACCACCGGAGAACGCAAATGTGTAGTTGTGGTGGATGTACGTATTATAGCACCGTGATTGAATGGTGCTTTCAATTTGACAAGTCGACAATAAATGAAATCGTTCACGGATGTTGGGAACGTGGACAAGATAAGGAAAAGGACGATGACCATGACGATGAGAACGATGTTTATAGCTATACTGTTTAGTTTATTGTACACGGGCGTGTGCGCCCACGCGGGGGTGATCGATATATCGGGTTCAGTCGCAGGCGCCACGGTCTATTCGGTCACGGCCGACGGATCTCTTTCCGCGACCGTCGTATCAAGTGCTACGATTGATATTGCCACGGCAACTTACGTCTCTCTTCAGATCGTATCCGTTAGTCCGACGTATCAGATCGACGGACCGCTCAAGGACATGACTGTAATGCCAAAACTTACGATCAGTGGCGCGAATATAGCATCGGGAACTACCTTGGAATTTTACTCGAGAGCCGCTCCATTTTGCGCCTCAAGGAACATGGCGGTCATAACCCAGATCTCTGACCTGGGGATCTTTTACCTTGACCAACGGGCCTGGGGTCGCTTCATGTCTCTTGAATTTCAATTTCTTGCGACCCTGACACGTCGAGATTATTACGTGTATGTTTGGATAAAATAACATGCCGAACCCGAACAACTATAAGGATAAAGAGTCGTTCATGAAGGTGTGTGTCCCGATGGTCATTCGGGATGGTACAGCAAAGGACTCTAAACAAGCGATTGCCGTTTGTTTAGGTATGTGGAACCAAAAGGGTAAGAAATAATGTTACATATTAATAATGCAAATATGGAGACAAAACTTTATGAGGATATGAAGACAACTATTGTCGACTTAACTGAGTCTCATAAAGAGTATTTTCGTCAACGGTGTTTACACTATTACCAGTTCTTTGGCCTATTTCAATGGCAAGTGTTCTATTTATACAAGAACGACCACGAAGGATGCCAGATCGCGGACATTATGTGCGATAAGAATACGCACACGGCTAAATTGACCTTGAATATGTGTTATGATCTATCTCTCGCGAGGACCGAGGAAGAGGTCATCAGGGGTCTCGACCGTACGGCATTTCATGAGATCATTCATTTGCTGCTCGCGGACCTCGTCTCGTGCTTATATACACGATTCGTCACGGAAAAACAATGTGACGATGAGGAAGAGGCCCTCGTGAGAAGGTTTGAGAGCACACTCTATCATTACGTAAGGGACGAAAATTATGTGGTACCTAAAACAAATTCTACCGCTGAATTACTTCACGACATACCAGAGCGAGGGATCTAACTATTGTGTGGCCTGGAAGATGTGGCTCGGACGTTGCTACAAGATCCGCAAATTCCAGATCGTAACGGAGAGCCAAGATGATAATATCGGATAAGGATTGGGAAGCGAGAGAAGCGGCACGAACCCTCGCTGAGGCCGAACGGATCAAACACGATGAAGCGCTCATGGGCCGTGTTAACACGGAACTTGAGCGTCAGAAATCTGAGATCGCGGCCATTCAGCGGTCGACGGGGCACGTGAATAAACTCGCCACGGCCGTTCCACCTCCGCCCCCTGGAACAAATAAAATAATAGCACCCGTAGCGCCTGTGACCTTGGGGCCACAGGGTAACCCAAGAGTGTTGTGGTCCCCCATAAGGACCATAAAATTACGAAAGGAACTCTAATGCCAGCCATGAGTATGGGAAAACCTGTCGGTAACATGAAGACTTATACCCCGAAACCAGGGTATTGGACCGGAAAGAAAGGATTGACTTATCCTTATGTGGGAACCGAATCAGTGTTCCCTAAGAAAAAATAGTCACAAATAGTCTCTTGTAACGCTACGGTAGCGGAATAGCCGGAAATAACTTTTATAGCAAAAACGCACGTGGACGTTCCACGGATAACGAAAGATTCGGAGATGACAAAATGCCTAAATTTAAGATCGATAATGAAGGTTACTTGCTGAAGGAAGATGGACAAAGGTTCATGATCGATGATGAGCCCGTTCAAGCGACGGGGATCATGACTCAGGACAGGATCGACGACGTGGTGAAGGACCGCCTGAACCGTCAGAAGAAAGAATATGCTACTCAAATCGCGACTCTTGAGTCTCAGGCCAATAAAACTCCTGAATTGGAGAAATTGTTGGCGAATACAAAAGAGAGTTTAAGCAAGGTCGAGGAAGAACTCGTGAACGCGAAAAGACAGGCGGAAGCTGAAGTCTCGGCTCAAATGGGGAAACTCAAAACTGAGAACGAAAAGTTGGCCGCAAAAGTGACGGAATTGGCGAACGCCCGTGTGGTCGATCAGGTCACGAATATGATCATGTCGACGTCATCGGATAAAGAGACGGGTAAACCGATCTTTATCAATACTTCTCGTGACGTGGTTCCTCAATTGTTGAAGACCCACAAACGTGAACCGATGCGGGATGAAACCGGTAAGGTGATCGAAGGTCAGTTCCTCGACTTATTCGAGGTTGAGATCACCGAGAACGACAAACAAGTGAAGAAGCACGTGCCCGTCGATAAAGCAATCGAGGTATTTTCGTCGGATCCGAGCAACAAGCATTATTTGATTGGTAACAATGCCGGTGGACCCCCACGAGGTGGTGGAATCACCGTGCCGAATATACCGATTGCCCCTAGCGGTGAACGGTATGGAGTTGGAAAGATCGCACACGGTCTTCAGACCGGTGCGTTAAAATCATTAAATAAGTAACCGCGACCCATAATCTTTGTCGCGGAGAAAAGGTGAGAAATGACTACACAGACATTAGTACAAGCCGCGAAATTTATCCATAACGAAATCGTAGCGGGGATCGTCGAGGATATCATCACGGTCAACCCGTGGTTCGTTTATCTGCCGTTCATCGGATACGACGGACAGGCGATCGTGGTTAATCGCGAGTTAGCACTTGGTGACGCAGACTTTTATGCGATTGGTTCCGAGATCACTAACCGCACACCCTCGACCTACGAACAAGCCACATTTACCGCTACAAAGATTATCGGTGACGTTGAAATGGACGGGTTAGTACAAGCCCAGTCGCTTTCCGCAGGTGTCGATCAGGCCGCGATCGAGATTAGCCAGAAGGCCAAGAAAATCGGACGGTTATTCCAGCAAGGTATGGCCACGGGCACGGGAACTTCGCCCGCGATGCATTCTCTTGCGTCCTTGATCGATTCCGAACAATACACGGCCCCGTCGAACGGACAACCCATTTCGTTCAAATTGTTACGTGACTTACTTTCGCTTGTGAAAGCCAAGGATGGTGAGGTGGACTGGATTATCATGAACTCTAGAACCATCAACTCTCTTTGGACTCTTTATGAGCAACTTGGCGGAACGGCTCCGACCCACATTATCACGTTACCTAATGGAACGACCCGGATCATCCCCATGTTCATGAATGTGCCCGTGTTCACGAATGATTGGTTGCCGATCACAGAGACTGCAAACGGTGCGGCTCTTGTCGGTGGAGATCTTACATCCGTGTATGCTGGTGTATTCGACGACGGATCGGGAAAACTCGGTATTGCCGGTATTCACCCCTCGTCCACGCCCGCGGGTATCCAAGTCAAGGACATCGGTGAGATGGAAGATTATGACGCCATGTTGTACCGCATTATCCAATACGCAAACTTCGCTTGCTTCAATCGTAGAGGTATTGCCCGACTTCCGAGCATCCAGGACTGAGCGGCAAGCGATAACTAAGGAGATTGCCGTGAAGATAACATTAAGAGATCACGAAAGTAAGTATGCGCCCGGGACAAAGTGCCGGCATTTTGGGGTCGAGTTTGTCGTCCAGGAGAATAAAACTCTCCTGGCCGACGTTCCCGAATCGATTGCCAATATGCTGATTACTCCCGGGAGAGCCGTTGAGATAAAGGAACAATCGATCATGGACCAACAATTTAATAGTCAATCGGTTGGTCCCAGTCCTGTTGAAGAAGTCGAGGAAACTGAGTCATTAGACATGCCCAATTTTGGGTCCATGACCAAGGACGAGTGTTTCGCTTGGGCGCAGGACACCCACGGTATCGAACTTGACCGTAAAAAGTCGAAGTCGGATACCGTGCAAGCATGTAAAGACATTTTTGCCGCCAACCAGGCGGAATAAAAATTATCTCTCCTAAAAGGAGTAAGTCGATGAAGAAATTTCGTGTTTTTATTGTATGTATGATCATGGCCGTATTAACTTTGTTATCGGCCAATACGTTCGCGAGCCCCGCGACTGTAACCGCAACATCTGAGATTCGGGCCTCGTCCGATTTCACGGGTGTATTTAAAATCAGTGAAACTACGACGACTTTTACCGGGATTGGCGGTACGAATATCGAAGGTGCGTCGTTTGAAATTAAAGGTTCACCGAAAATATTTATTAGTGTAATCAATACGACCACGCCGACGGTAGCGGCAAATAACGGGACCATGTTCCCCAGCGGAATGTACGTAACGTTAAATGGCGGGGCTTCGATTAATCAACCTCCTGATACATTATTACCGTTACGTATCCCTCAGGCCGTGATCGATCGAGTCGGGATCATCGGACCTATAGACGCCAAGGGATTAGGGGTACTTCGTGCCGATCTTGTATCGACCGTGACCCCGGGATACGACATTAAGCTGTTCATCAGATATGAAGAACCTCCTGAGTGAGAAGCTACACTCAAATTAGTCTTATAGATCAAACACAATTGGTAAGGTAAAATGAAGATAGTTCTGTATGGTCGCCAACTCGTAAAACCTACTAGTAGTCTCCTTGGATTGAGTTCTGAAGAAGCCCGTAATACCGACACGCTACAATTGTTCGCGGCGGGGTGTATTTGTCATGGTTGCTCAATCGACTGGATCGACCTGAAGTCGTTCCCCAGCGGTCGAAAAGAGGTATGCGACGCGGTTGTAGTGAACGGTTCATACCCACGTCACTCAGAGGTTCTCGCGTCCCACGAATGTTGCCGGTTCATCCTTGATGATTCATACTGGCCGGTCAATAGATCGTACAGGACTATCTTCGTTACCGATCGTTATAAATTTATGGAGCAGGAATGCCCTCCTGATAGGGCTGAGGAAATTGGCCTTATCGCCGAAAGTGTTCCTCGTAAGCAAGAAAATTATATATTGCTCGCGGGCTCAGTCTACCCACCTAAGGGTTTCGAGAACGTCGAGGCGTGGGCGGTACACCAAATTCGTAAAATTCGTGAATATACGAGTAAACCGATCGTATGGAAACCGCATCCGGGAACGGCGGACCTTTATCAATTATCATGTCATCACGTACAAGTTATACATAATACGGCTATGGAAGCGGTTACGCATGCGAGAGCGGTCGTAACTCACTCGTCCGGGATCGCGTTTGAAGCCATGATCGCGGGGGTACCGGTATTTTGTGATAAAGAGGCCCCGTATGCTTCTTGTTGTCAATCCGATTATAGTGGGTTAACAGATTCAATACAAATTAATAAAACAATTGTTCAAGATTTCTTGAACAGAGTCGCGTATACTCAATGGAGTCCGGATGAAATTCGGTCAGGGTTAACTATTAACCTTTTGGCTGGCATGGGAGTATTTAATGGAACAAGCTGTAAATACATTTAGTATTATCCCGATCATTATAAGTTTGTGCGTATTATTTCTAACTGTATTGATTAATGTTGCAATCATATCCTTCACTTTCGGTAAATTATCGACGAAGGTAGACGGCCTTGAAAAGTCGGTGACGATACAGGTTTCTAACATGCAATTACAAATATCGAACGGGCTGATAAAGAAAATAGAAAGTATCGCCGATGAGCAACGCCACCAGGGCGTAACGGTGGCAAGATTAGAAGAAGCGTTTAGTCATCGTTATGATATTTGCCGGTTCCACATGTCAATGGTAAAAGATTATCGTGATCAAGAGGAGGCGATGAAAAATGGTCCTATCGCTTGATACAACTGTGGCTGGGGTAAATGCTAATAGTTATGGGACCTTGGCGGAGGCGGATGATTATTTTCTCGCCGATGTACAATTCAACCCCATTTGGACGGCATTTACGGAAGCTATAAAGATTCAAAGAATAGTCTCGGCCGCGAGAGCTATCGACCGATACCCATTAATAAGTACAAAGTTGCGTGGTCCTTATTACGGTGTCGACGAACAAGCACGCGAATTTCCTCGACTCAATGACGTGGATACCACGATCATTCATTGTAAGATAAAGTATGCACAATTCGAGATGATTAAAGCGCAATACCTCGACCAGGATACTACTACGGGTCAATCGGGGTCTGCGAAGCAGGTCAAAAGTATTGGGGTGTATCAGACTGTGGACTTAGAATTTGGATTATCTAAGACAATCGATACTGAGTTACTTGAGCAGGCGGCTGGGGGATCCCTCGCCGCGGTCGAAGCGCTCTTGCGCCCCTGGTTATCGGACGATGCGAGACATGGTGGAACATTCGAGTTTGTAAGGTAAACTATGACCAAGTTGGAAGAGTATATTTTGAGGCGCACGTTAGCGGTCGAATCGGCCGCCAATGGGATGTCTCAAGATTTATTCAAACAACTACAAGACGCCCTGTCCTCTGTCACGAATAGGGTAGCGGAGACGAGCGGCTCATTCTCTCGCATGCGATACGAACGTGCCCAACTTGAATTGACCGGTGTTCTTGCTGAGACTACAAAGAAATACTCCGATATTATCGATGAACAATCGGCCAAGGTTATTCAATCGGAATATAATGGCATGAAACGACAGTTCATGTCGCTAAAGAAAGAAGACCTTGCCGACACACCCTACACCCTACCGGCACGCCAAATCGGCGTGATCATGTCGGATCCTTTACCGGGAGGAACGGTCACAGATTTTATCGATAATAATCTTGCGTCAGTAAAACATAGAATCACAAATGAGATGGCTCAATCCGTGATTCTTGCTGAGACCGTCCCGCAAGCTGTGACACGTTTACGTAACATAGAGGGTATAGGCCGAAAAGGCGCCCTTATGATTGCAAGAACGACCTTCAACCATGTGTCAAGTAAGGCGCGTGATGAGGTCTATGAGGAGAATGCGGATATTATCGAAGACTTCATATTCGTAGCAACACTTGATATCCGCACGACCCTAATTTGCGCCAATTATGACGGAACGATCGCCAAGAAACTAGCAGATTTACCGTCACCTCCCCTTCACGTTCTTTGTAGATCGATTCGCGTGCCGCGAACACGTTTCGACTATGACGACGAGCGAACGCGCCCGTCGATTAAGAAAGAATCGAAGCATATCGTTCATCATAAAGATGGTACGACCTCGACGACATGGAAGATTGAGGAGGTCGATCAGGTACCGGCAAAAACGAAATTTAAAGACTTTTTGGCCAACCAACCTGATGAATGGCAGAAACAATACCTCGGTCCTGCACGTTACAAGTTGTATAAGGAGGGTAAATTACGGGTCGAGGATATGGTGGTCAATAATCGTGTGCTCTCGGTTAATGACTTATTAAGTCCGATCGAAAAGAAACCACCGATTGTAGCAACACCGGAGGATATAATTAAGCCGAAGGTTGAGCCGAAAGTCAAACCGAAGATCGAGCCCATGGTAGCTGCACCGGTACCAAAAGAGGTTCCACCACCGTTCGGGAAACCCGTTACAAATCCAAGGTTTACGACGAACAACTTATTGGATGCAGGATTTACGCTTGATCGTAGAGATGACCAACTAGCCACGTTATACAATGACCTG
>Ga0105104_10000078_pt1 | contig 64754 bp, 58 predicted proteins | sample PPLLaktember2015_3_FD_87034 | JGI IMG/M metagenome (GOLD analysis project Ga0105104, IMG submission 87034) | Freshwater sediment microbial communities from Prairie Pothole Lake near Jamestown, North Dakota, USA - PPLs Lake P7 Core (6) Depth... | ecosystem: Environmental > Aquatic > Freshwater >... | reverse complement strand
TGGCAGCCTGGCAGTCTTATGGGGTGAGCGGGCCGGCCTGGGAAGTCCTGACCTACCTGTGGCGCGTCGAAGCAGACAGGCTGGATAAGCTGGCCCATAAATTAGCCTACCGCGGTTTTACGGCTGATCTGTACGCCCAGGAGCTGAGCGTGCTTGCCGGCCGAGGTTGGGTGACCGAGGACTCATCCATCTACCGGCTGACCGAGCAGGGTCAGGCCATCCGCCAGCAGGCAGAGGAAGTCACCGACGAGTCCTTCTACCGTCCCTGGGAATGCCTGGCCCCGGCTGAGCTGGAGCGCCTGACGAAGCTCCTTACCCAGCTGCGCAATTCACTGAGTTCCCTTGCCTGACCTGTGTTACATTTCTTTGCGACCCTGCGTTTCGTTGCGCCTTTGGGTTAAGATTTTCGCTGTTCTATAAGCCACTGACCAGGACAGAATTGCGCGAATCAATCGCAGATGCCTAGCGGCCCGCATACGTCTCGGGTAAAACCGTCTCGAGCAGGATTTGGTGCAGCGCTTCGAACTGTTCAAAGGCCACCGAGTGGCCGGCGTTCTCAAATGAGAAGGTGCGCTTGATCGGGGCCTGGAGCTGATCGGCCCATTCGAGGGCCAGGCTGCGCCGGGAAGTCAGCTCGGCCTGGCCGTCCAGGATGTAGACGGGCACCTCCAGGCGCGGCACATCCCGCCGGAAGTCGATCCCCTGGAGCTGCGGGTACAGGATGGTAAACATGTCGAGCAGCCCGCGCAGAACGTTCACCCGTTCGACCAGGTTGTACTCGCTCCCCAGGATGCCCCATGGGCCCAGGTTAGCGGCCGTCCCGCGCTGGATAAAAGCCTGCGGTGGGGTATAAGGCTTGTAAAGGGCATCGTACTGGCCCATCACGAACGAATTTGCGTAGGGAATATCGGCATACGGAGGCTCGCCGTAGGCGTTCATTTTATCCGCCAGCTGTTTATTGCCGGTCCGCTGGGCCAGGTCCAGCACATCGATGTACAGCTGGCGGTCGGTCTCGCGCTGGCTGACCATCTGCCCGCTGCCGATCCAGGCATAATAGAGCTCCGGGTGGCGCTGGACGGCCAGCACACCCAGGGTGGTTCCCCAGGATTCACCCATCAAATAGATCTTATCTTCGTCGAAGCGCTCGATCAGGTAGCGGGTCAGCTCGAGGGTGTCGGAAACGGCCTGGTCGAGGGTCAGGCTGGTGGTAGGGTCGAGCGCCGCGTACGATTTTCCCGTCCCGCGCTGGTCCCAACCGACCACGATGAAATCCTGTTCCAGGTCGCCGTACAGCACGCGTGCGTATGGCAGGTCAGACTGCCCGGGCCCACCGCTGAGGTAGAGCAGGACAGGTTTGTCGGTGTTGTGCCCGCGGATCATGACAGCCTGGTCCTGGCCGCCGAGACGGACGGTCGCCAGCTCGGCGATGCTGCCCGGCAAAGGCTTGCCGTCTGGGCCCAGGATGGGCGGCGTGCTGGCCGGGAGAGCGATCACCACAGCCAGGGCGACCAGCCCCACAGACACCACTGCCGTCGAGATCCGCCCGGCGACGATGCGGAAACGGCCGGTAGATGGGGATGATGTGCTCGCCGGCCCGGACAGCCGCACAGCCAGCTTGACCCCCAAACTGGCGCCCAGCATCATCGGCAGCAGGCCGACCAGGCCGTGGAAACCGCGCCCCAGGATCAGCGCAAGGATCCCATATGGCTCATCCAGGCGAACGGCATCTACGGTCGGGCCTACCGCGCCGATCCGTCCAAGCTCAACCGCAATGATGTGCGCGACCGGAGCCAGCAGCATCGCCCAGCGGGAGCGCATCGCCAGGCCAGCAGCCAGGCCGACGGCAAGACCGCTGACCATCACGATCAGCGCCTGCTGCGCGGTGGCGGGACCCCGCGGCATGCTCAGGGCGACCAACAGACCGGCCAGCGCCGCCACGGCGGCGGCGCTAACGACTCCAACCCAATTAGAAACCCAAAGCCATTGCAGCGCTCGTGGGATAGTTTGATTGCGGGTGAGTGTCTTGCCGATTTGCATGGTTGGCATGAGTATTCTCCTTAGAATCAATCGGTTGGCTTTACTTCACTACTGTAGCAAACCAGGGATGCAGCCGCATCAGGAAATAGGGTTAACCGCGGGGTTAATTTGCCGGCAGGATTTCTTCAACATTTTCCTCATTGATCTGACATTGTCCTTAAGCTAGAATCATAGGAACTGCCCAGAGGCGCACGGTGCGATAATTGTATGGATACCAGATAAGGAATGGGTTGATGTCAATCGTTCTTGAAGGCTTAACCAAGCGCTACGAAGATCAGATCGTGGTAAACCACGTCTCCCTGGAGATCGAAAAGGGCGAGTTTTTTATCCTCTTGGGGTCGAGCGGGAGCGGCAAAACCACGATCCTCAACCTGATCGCGGGGCTGACGCCACAAGACCAGGGGCGGGTCTATATCCATGGTCGCGAGGTGACCGACCTGCCTACCCAGGAACGCCGGGTCGGCTTTGTCTTCCAACATTATGCGCTCTTCCAGCACATGTCGGTGGGGGATAATGTCGATTTTGGACCCAGTATTCATAAAGTCTCAAAAGCCGAGCGAGCCCGCCGCCGGGATGAGCTGCTCGAGCTGGTCGGTCTGACCGGCCTGGAGAACCGCATGCCGCGCCAATTGTCCGGTGGGCAGCAGCAGCGGGTTGCGCTGGCGCGCGCTTTAGCCCTCGAACCGGATGTGCTTCTCCTGGACGAACCGCTGGGAGCTCTGGATGCGAAAATTCGCCAGGAACTCCGCCGCACGCTGCGTACGATCCAGCAAAGGCTGGGGATCACGTCCATCCTGGTGACCCACGACCAGGAAGAGGCCTTCGACCTGGCCGACCGGATCGGGATCATGAGTTTTGGCCGATTATTGGAAGTCGGCACACCCTTCGACCTTTACCACCATCCCGAGACTGAATTCGTGGCATCTTTCCTGGGGACAGCCAACCTCCTCGTGGTCAATACCACGGATGGCGGCATCCGGATTGGACAGCAGCATTTTCCGCTAACCAAAACGAACAACCGGGCGGCATTAGAGCGCCGGGTCCAGATCCTCTTCCGCCCGGAAGATGTCAACCTGGTCCCCCAGTCCCAGGATCTGGACTGCCCGGAGCTGGGGGTTGCGGAGGTAGAAGAGGTCTCGTTCGCCGGTCCGGTGGAAAGGCTGCGGCTGCGCCTGCCTCCCATCCCCGGGGTTCGCCCCATTGCACCTCCGGTGCCATTTGGATCCAGCTCGATCTTGATCGATGCAACCCGCCCGCCCGATGAGGTAGCCCGGATGGAGTTAAAACCGGGCGACCGCGTCTGCCTGGGGGTGCGCCGGATCCACGCGCTGGCCAACCCTGGCCTCAGCTTTCTAATCGTCACGGATGGATCCCCCCGCGGCCAATACGCGATCGATTCGGGCGGGCCAATCGCTCGCCTGGCAAACGCGCGGGTGACCCTGCTGGGCTGCGGCCAAAATGAGACCCAGCTTCAACCCCACCTTCAGGATGCCCGCAAAGTACTGGGGAATGGTTTGGCCGCCCTCGAAACCCGGGTTTTGCCCGATGCGCCTTTGAACAGTATTGCGAAAACCGTCGAGCGGCAGCCTTTCGACCTGATCGTACTGGGCTTCAATGCGCACGAACAGCTCCATTTCGCAGAACACCTCCTGCGCGTCGGGGAACATCACCTTTTATTGGCGCCCAGCTCGCTGCCGGCGCCGACCAAGGCCTTGATTTGCGTGGCCAGCGGCGAACCCGGTAAGGACGATATCCTCTTTACCGGCCGCCTGGTCCACCATCTGGGTTCCTCTGTAACCCTCATGACCGTCCTGCGCCCTGAGGATGAAAATTCGTCGTATATCCGCGGGCATGCCGAGCGCTTTTTAGCGAGCGGTTTGAAAAGCCTGGCATTATTGGGTGTGGATGCGCAATCGAAGATCCGCACCGGTGCGGCGGCCGAACAGATTATCAATGAAGCCCAGGAAGGCGCTTATGACCTGTTGGTGTTGGGCGCTCCGATGGCAAAGTCAGATGGGACATATACCCTGAGCGGCACCATCGGCCATGTGCTCGGCGCGTTGAACGACCGCGCGGTCATGCTCGTCCGGTCTCGGTCGGTAAACAATCGAAATCAATATATCTTCACGAACCGGAGATATTATGAATAAACCCATTCTACTTCTGCTGGCTGTCACGCTGCTTGTCCTGCTGGCCGGCTGCTCGTCCAACTCGCCGGCCGGTTCGAATGGCGCAAATGACGCCGCACCGGGGCAGGTGAAGCTGATCCTGGGCGCTTACACCACACCGCGTGAGGCCTATCGAGAGCTAATCCCCATCTTTCAGCAGCAATGGAAAGAGAAGACCGGCCAGGAGGTTTCCTTCGAAGAATCGTACCAGGGCTCTGGCGCCCAATCGCGCGCGATCATCGAAGGCTTTGAGGCCGATATTGCTGCGCTGTCCCTTGCGGCGGATATTGTCCGTATCGAAAACGAGGGCCTGATCACCCATGACTGGCGAAGCAAGGCTTACCAGGGGATGGTCAGCACCTCGATCGTGGCTTTTGCGGTCCGGCCGGGTAACCCCAAAGGGATCCGGGATTGGAGCGACCTGGCTGCGCCCGGTGTGGAAATCCTCACGCCAAACCCCAAAACCAGCGGGGGGGCCATGTGGAATATTCTCGCCCTGTACGGCGCCGCCAAACGAGGAAAGGTGCCGGGAGTTCCGGCGGATGACGAGCCCGCTGCTCAAAACTTTCTGATCTCCGTGTTAAAAAATGTCACCGTGATGGACCAGGCCGCCAGGGAAAGCATCACGAATTTCGAGAAGGGCGTGGGCGATATAGCCATAACCTATGAAAATGAAGTCCTGGTTGGCCAGCAGAGCGGGCAAACCTATGAATTAGTGATCCCCAGTTCCACCATCTTGATTGAAAATCCGGTAGCTGTGATCGATGCCTATGTCGACGAACACGGTACGCGTGAGGCGGCCGAGGCATTCGTCGATTTTTTGTTCACCCCGCAAGCCCAGGAGATCTTTGCCAGGCATGGCCTGCGCTCACCGGACCCGCAGGTGGCTAAGACCACCCAGGCTCAGTACCCGCCCGTCGAGGATCTTTTTTCCATCGAATACTTTGGCGGATGGGAAAAGGCGACGCCGGAATTCTTTGGGGAGCAGGGGATTTACACCCAAACCATCGCCCAGGTGCCAGGTCTAAACCGATGAATTCCCCGGGGAACCCTGCGTTTTTCAACCTGTCCAAAACCAGGCCGGCGGCTTCAACCGGGCATTTGGGCTTGCGCTCCATTGCTCTCTCCTATCTCCTGCTCTTGCTGATCATCCCGCTGGTGGTGATCGTGCGGGATGGCCTTCGCGAAGGCCTGGCGGAGCTCTGGCGCCAGATTACCCTGCCGGTGGCCTGGTCCTCGATTGGGCTGACGCTCTGGACGGCGGTCATTATGACCTTGATCAACGCTGTCATGGGTACGCTGACCGCCTATGTCCTGGTCCGCTATAATTTTCCCGGAAAAAATATCCTCAACACCATCGTGGATATCCCGCTCGCCATCCCTTCCCTGGTGACTGGGATCATGCTGGTGGTGCTGTTTGGTCCGCAGCAGGCTTTGGGAGCCTGGCTGAAGGATGCTTACAACATCTCGATCATCTTTGCCCCCCCGGGCATCATCCTGGCATTGTTGTTCGTCACCTTTCCTTTTGTGGTGCGGGCGGTTCAACCTGTTCTGAGCGGTCTGGATCGAGCCCAAGAAGAAGCGGCGGCTACGCTGGGCGCCAGCGGCTGGACCATTTTCCGCAAGATCATCCTGCCCCCGCTTTTACTGCCGCTAACCACCGGCGCGCTGCTCAGCTTTGCCCGCTCGATCGGCGAATTTGGCGCGATCGTCATCGTCTCCGGCAATATACCCTTCTATACCCAAACAGCGGCCGTCTATGTTTTCGGTGAAGTCGAATCAGAAAACCGGATTGGGGCCAGCGCGGTATCGATGGCCATGATCGCCATTGCCCTGGGTGTCGTCTGGCTGATCAAGGCCATCCAGGAGCGCAGCCGGAGGGTATCGATATAGAAGCAGTACAAGCTGCTCCGGGTAAGAAACGCAGGACGCGCTGGGGACCGGTGGTCTTGACCGGCCTGGTTGTAGTTTACATTGGCTTCTTAATCCTAACGCCCTTGACCGCTCTCGTTACGGGCGCCTTCCGAGAAGGGTTAGCCGCCAGCTTCTACAGCTTGCTCCAACCCAACGTGCTGTCCGCTTTCGGGCGCACGCTGTTCGTTTGTATCCTGGTTACCGCCCTGCACGCCGTTTTTGGGATGGTGGTCGCCTGGGTGCTGGTTCGCCACGAATTTCCCGGAAAACGCCTGCTCGACAGCCTGATCGACCTGCCGTTCGCCATCTCTCCGGTCGTTGTGGGGTATATGCTGCTCTTATTATTTGGCAGGCGAGGCCTCCTGGCGCCAATTTTATCCGCCTGGGATATCCAGGTGGCCTTTGCTCTCCCGGGGGTAATCCTGGCGACCCTGTTCGTCACCTTTCCCTTTATGGTGCGGGAGCTGGTGCCGGTGTTGAAAGAGGCTGACCGGTCACAGGAGCGCGCCGCCGCAACATTGGGTGCAAATGGTTTTCAGATTTTCAGCCGCATTACATTTCCGGCCATTCGCTGGGGCTTCTTCTATGGGCTGACCCTGACTTTTGCGCGCGCGTTGGGTGAATTTGGAGCAGCCCTGGTGATCGGAGGAGGGATCCAGGGGCGCACGGAAACAGCGACGATCTACATCTTCCATGCCATGGAAGAGCGCCAGTATATTGGCGCCTACAGCGCGGCCGTACTGCTGGGCTTGTTTTCGCTCTTGATGGTGCTCAGCTCGGAATTTCTCAAACGCAGGCATGAATAAGCAATTGGATCTATTTATCTTAGGAATTATTTACCTTAGCCTTCTATCTCCTCTCAGATCAGTGGACTTGATCCTGGTTGGAGAATGGCGATGGCGGATCGCTTGCCGGGAACGTCTCCTCAAGTGATTCATCAATAAGCTCTTCACGGACTGGCAGCGACTTCCACCCAGGCTGCTCCTTTTCGGACCGATCCCTCTCGGTTGATTGCGGCGAATTGACGCCCTGGATAAGCATGTTTTCCACGGCTACCACACCGGGTGTACCGCGGGCGATAGCTTCGGCTGCATCTCTGTCCGCGCTGGTAGGCACGTGGCCCGAAAGGTGCGCCACCCCGCGCTCGACCTCAACCTGTACTCCGCTCAACCCGGGTGTCGCCTGGAAACGCGCGTGTAGATCGGCAGATATCTCGGCGTCATCGCGCGCCTGGAGAGACGGAACCCCCAGGTGCTCTGGCTCCCAGCGGTCCAGGACGATGACCTCGCCGTCCAGCTCGCGGACCCATTCGGTAGGAACGATGACCCGCCGGCCGCTATCGTACTCCTCCACAATCAAATGGGTCATGGCACCACTGGTTGGATCGACCAGCATGTGGTCGAGAACGCCGACCACCTTCCCATCGAAAAAAACATTGGCGCCGCGCCGCATCAGGATCTTATCTTCTGGAACGCCGACCGGCACCACGTGCTCGATCACCGGAAGGATGGGCGGGGCCACGCCAGTATACAAGCCTCCCCAGAAGAGGGTATCGGTGTACTTGTAGGGTTCCAGAGCCGCCCACCCCAGCAGCGGTTCTGCGAAGACTTCTTCTCGGTACTGCGGATACACATCCAGCTCCGCTGCCTCGGCGTCGAGGTATACGCCGTCCAGTTCAACGTGCTCCACTCGCTCGATCGGGATGACCCGGTCTTTGGCGAGAAGCCAGCCGTGCCGGACCACCAGGTGCGTTACGCGTCTCTCGTATGGATCGACGACCACCTTATGCAGCGTCCCGTAGCGCCCATCCCTGGCGTGGACGGGTTCGCCGATCTTCAGGGGTGGGGACGGCGGCGCGAGCACATCTTCCGAGAAACCGATCACGCCGCGGATTCGCGAGGCGATAGCCCGCGCGGCCTTCTTCACTTCATCTGTCACAGAACCTATGAAACTCACAACGCCATTTTGTACGTCCACGCGCAGTCCGGAACCGCGCGTGCTCGGGTCGGTGTCCAGTGCTCGCTGCAGGCTGAAAGCGATCTGCTCGTCGCTGGCGGGCGGCTCAAAAAGTGGCGCCTGTTCGAATTCTTCCGCAGTCATATCCAGCCGCACACCCGCTTCTTTCACCCGGTGTACCCGTTCGATCGAAATTATGCGCGCTTCGCGGTTCACCAGACCGCCTCGCCGTACGACCAGGTGGGTGACCAGGTTGGTTTTCGGATCGACGACCAGATGATCCACCGTTCCAACCTCTTTTTCCTCGCGGACCAGCACCGGCGTCCCGCGTTGAAGTAGAACCTCATCGTCATGAAACCCAAAGCGTACAAACCGCGCGATATAGGCGTTCCCACCGCCGGTTGAAGCATATGGATTCTTAAAAGTACGTATTTCGCCCGGCTGATATCCTTCAGCCAGCTTTATTTCCACTTCGGGCACTACGAAAAACAAATCCTCGAACTCAGGCAGCGTCTCTAACTCCTCCAGAGTGGCATTCAGGAGAATTTCGTTCTCGGTTGCGTATTCTACCCAGGCAACCGGTACAATCCGTTCCTTCTTTTTTAGCATTCCATGGGCGACGATCAGGTGGGTCACCTGGTTATCTTCCGGATTAACCACCACAGATTTGAGTTTGCCGGCCGTCCCATTCAGGCAGCGGACGAACGCCCCTACCTTTAAAAGCATTGCTTATTTCCTCCACACATTTCTTTTATGCCGGGGTCGGGTCAGATCCTCACAGCTCCATTACACCAATCCATCTGGAAAAAGCGATAGACGAAACTCGGGGAGATTTATAAATATGTTACCGGCATGAAATGCCAGCAATCTATGCGGGCATCTGCGCGGCGATCGCGTTGAGCATCGACATTCGTTCGGGGGGTCCGTCGTACCGCTGGCAGTTGATAAACATCGGTCATTAAATCCTCCAATCGTGGTCTAGCCCCTGCCGCCTTCCCGCGATAGCGGGGGACCTCTACACCGAGATCCGCACAGGCAGAATGACGGCGTTTGGACACCCAAGTGCCATTAATATAGCAAACCGGATGATCTGCTTCATCTGCCACGTGGTTAATCCGAAGTCATCCATATGGACAAAAGGCTGTGAAGATGTTTTGTCAATCTCGCCTAATGTCAGGGGAGGTGTTTGACAAAAATAAAGCATCCCAATTCACAGGGAATTGAGATGCTCCCTTCTCTCCCCGGTCTGGGGCAAGAAGAGGTTGGAGGATAAGAGAAGCACAGCCGCCGGCGGGCACCCTCAAGAACAGAAGGAGATCCATTGGGCAGACAAACGGCGGCAAAACATGAGCGCAGCTATTCAATGGGCGCCGCGGCCTCAGTGTCCGATTGGCAGCGTTCCACCCTCACCAGGCCCGGGGACCAGATGGATCTTTACGGCCAGAGCCACGGCTTCCGTGCGGGAAGCAACCCCCAGCTTGCTGAGTATGATACTCACATGATATTTTACCGTCGAACGGCTCATTTGTAAGTCGTTGGCAATCTGACCATTGGTCAGCCCGTTTGACATGGACTTCAGGATTTCCATTTCGCGATCGGTAATATCCGAGCCCAGGTCCAGCGGCACTCCAGGTGTTTCTTTGGGAGGTATCGCCAGGCGGATGGCCTCCGCAAGCTCCTCGGCGGTGACATTCTTCAGCAGGTAGCCTTTGGCGCCCTTGGAGAGGGCCTGCATCACAAGATCGTGTTCATTCCAATTGGTCAGCAAGATCACCTGAATGTTTGGATAACGCTGGTGAATCGCGAGGGTTGTCTCGACGCAGCCCATGTCGGATATCAGCATGTCGAGCAGGATCACGTCTGGTTTGAGCACAGCACATTGGTCGATGGCTTCCCGGCCGGTCAGGGCTTCACCCGCCAGGACCATGTCGGAAAAGCCCAGCAAAAGCGTCGCCACTCCAATCCGCACCATCGGCTGGTCAACTGCCACAAGTACCCGAATCGGTTCCCTTGACAAAACAACCTCCCTTGTAAGGTTTGTCTGTTTGACAGACGCCGGCGGGTGCATCACAATCTGAGCGCCGCTGTGGGAAACACCAGGACTGTGGTTGCCTTCTGGCTGAGACCTTCTTGCAAACCTATCTACCCAGAAAGCTCAGCGAAACAACCATAGGTGCGATCCCTTGAACCCCTCAAGATCTCGTGTCGATTTTTGGTGAATTAAGTTCGGTGGCCGGCTGTGCAATATCATACCGATCGATTGTCCGGGGGTTGTATTACACGCCCTAAATGCCCCTGGCCCGACTCTATGTATATTATGGACTTATTTTATCAAAATGGGTTCATATAATCAAGCTGTCCCCATCCTATGTCATATTCTTTGTAGCCCGCTTGTCTCCAGGCCTTTCCTGAGCGGACGCGATCCCGGCTAGATCGGCGAGATGGGCGGAATAAGCCCCTACAAAAAGATCAGGCAGGTTCTGTCTCGGTGGTAGTCTGCGGCTGCTGTTGGCGCGTGAATGTCAGTTCTCCGTTTGGCCCTGTATCAATCACCACGCGATCGCCATCTTTGATTTCTCCACGCAGGAGTTTCATGGCCAGGATGTTCTGGATCTCCCTCTGGATCACCCGCTTGAGCGGGCGCGCCCCGAGGACGGGGTCGAAGCCCTCATTTGCCAGCCTCTGCTTGGCCGCCTCGGTGATCTCGATCTCGATATTTCGTTCGGCAAGGCGTTTCTTGAGACTTTTTAGCTGGATATCCACGATCTGCAGCAGGTGTTCTTTGGTAAGCGCGCGGAAGAGGATAATCTCGTCGATGCGGTTGAGGAACTCAGGGCGGAAGTGGCGGTTGAGCTCCTCCATCACCTTCTCACGAGCCCTGTCGATACCCAGATCCTTGATCCAGTGGCTGCCGATATTGGAGGTCATGATAATGACCGTGTTCTTGAAATTCACGGTACGGCCCTGGCCGTCCGTCAGGCGGCCATCGTCCAGAACCTGGAGCAGAATATTGAAGACTTCCTGGTGAGCTTTCTCGATCTCATCCAGCAGGATCACACTGTAGGGTCTGCGGCGGACCGCCTCCGTTAGCTGGCCGCCCTCTTCGTACCCCACATAACCGGGAGGGGCTCCGATCAGGCGCGCAACCGTGTGCCGTTCCTGGTATTCGCTCATATCGATGCGGATCATGGCCTGTTCGTCATCGAACAGGTATTCGGCCAGAGCGCGGGCCAGCTCCGTCTTGCCCACTCCCGTGGGACCCAGGAACAGGAACGAGCCGATTGGGCGGTTGGGATCCTGAAGACCCGTGCGGGCACGGCGCACCGCGTCGGCCACGGCCGCGACGGCATCCTCCTGGTCGACCACGCGCTGGTGAATACGGTCTTCCATATAGATCAACTTTTCCATCTCGCCTTCGAGCAGCCTGGAAACCGGGACCCCCGTCCACTTGGCGACCACCTGCGCCACATCCTCGGCGTCCACCTCCTGCTTGAGCAGTCCGCCAGCCGGCCGGTTTTCGAGCTGCTCCTCGGCCTGCTTCAGCTCCTGCTCAAGCCTGGCCAGCTCGGTGTACTGCAGGCGAGCGGCGCGCTCCCAATCCTGCTGGCGCTGCGCGCGTTCGATCTCCAGCCGGACCTGGTCGATCTGTTCTTTCAGGTGGGCGACCTTCTGCATGCTCTCGCGTTCCTGCTGCAGCTGAGTCTCGAGGGTTCGCCGGCGTTCTTCCAGGTTCGCAAGCTCCGCCTCCAACTTCTTCAAGCGCGCCTGGCTGGACGGATCACGCTCCTTCTTTAACGCTTCGCGTTCGATCTCCAGCTGCATCACGCGGCGCTTGATCTCATCCAGCTCCACCGGATCGCTGGTGATCTCCATGCGCAGCCGGGCAGCCGCCTCATCGATCAGGTCAATCGCTTTATCCGGCAGAAAGCGGTCGGTGATATAGCGTTCGCTGAGCGTGGCGGCCGCGATGATGGCCGAATCGGTGATGCGCACTCCGTGATGCGTCTCATAGCGTTCTTTGAGACCGCGCAGGATTGAGATGGTATCCTCTACAGTGGGTTCGCCGACCAGGACGGGCTGGAAACGCCGCTCGAGTGCGGCATCTTTCTCAATGTGCTTGCGGTATTCATCCAGGGTGGTGGCGCCAATCAGGTGCAGCTCGCCGCGCGCCAGCAGCGGCTTCAGCATGTTGGAGGCATCCATCGCGCCCTCTGCCGCACCAGCGCCAACCACCGTATGCAGCTCGTCGATAAACAGGATAATATCGTCGGCGGACTGGATCTCCTTGAGAACTGCCTTCAACCGTTCTTCGAATTCGCCCCGGTACTTCGCCCCGGCCACCATGGCTGCCAGGTCGATCTGGATCAGACGTTTATTCTTTAAAGCCTCCGGCACATCGCCGCGTATGATGCGCTGCGCCAGCCCTTCCACGATGGCCGTCTTACCCACGCCCGGCTCTCCGATCAGCACCGGGTTGTTCTTGGTACGCCTGGACAGGATCTGGATGACGCGGCGGATCTCCTCGTCGCGTCCAATGACCGGGTCTAGTTTTCCCTGCCTGGCCGTTTCGGTCAGATCCCGGCCGTACTTCTCCAGGGCAGCGTAGGTACCCTCGGGGTTCTGATTGGTTACGCGCTGTGAGCCGCGCACCTGGCTCAGTGCCTGCAATAAGGAATTCCGCGTCACGCCAGCCTGCTTAAGAATTTGCGCCGTCGCTCCGCCGCCCACTTCAAGCAGGGCCAGGAGAAGGTGCTCGGCGCTGACATATTCATCTCGGAACTGTTGGATCTCTTCGTGCGCTCGCATCAGCACCTGACGTAAACGCGGCGAAATGCTCACCTGCACCCCGCCGCCCGTCACCTTGGATAACCGGTTCAATTCTGCCTGCACCTGCTGGGACAGAGACTGGAGGTCGGCCCCCATCCGTTGTAAAATCTGAGGAACGATCCCATCCTCTTGTTGGAGCAGCGCCGCGAATAAGTGTTCGGGCTCTACCTGGCTGTGGTTTAACTGTTCGGCAAGCTGCTGCGCGTTGAGGATCGCCTCTTGAGCCTTCTCGGTTAACCGATTCATATTAAAAGTCATCTCACCAATCCTTTTCTAGATCATCGCAAGTTACCAATTAAAAATAACAAAAAAATGTATAAAATTTATAAATCTTCCCAGGATGCCTCATAAATGACGCGTCGATAGCGCGCCATGCGCGTGACGGCCTCGGCCTGGTGACATTCCAGTGAAGTTTGCTGCTCGCGCACTTGGGCCTGGAGAGTGGAAATCTCACTGAGCAGCTGCATAATCACCTCCACCGCTTCGTCATTCAGGCCAAGGTCTTTCTTCAAACGCTGCCTGCGACGCTCAGGAGAATCGTCCCCTTGCAGTAAAATCATTCGCGTTCTATTCGCAGACTGCCTGCGGGATGAATTCTTATCCATCGAATAAACCTCCCGGTCTCTAATATCAGGATACGATCCCCAGGCCAACCCATTATGTCGGCTGTCTGGCATTGCGCGCCGTGGCCAGGTCTCGGAAAGCGTTGATCTCCTTTTCGGTCATAGGTTCCGGAAGCACGAGCTTGACCCGCGCGATCAGATCGCCCCGGGTTTTTGGATCTCTCAATTTAGGCATTCCCTTCCCGCGCAGCCGGAAACTACGTTCGGCCTGGGTCATGGGGGGAATCTTGAGCATGACCGGGCGGTCGAGCGTTTGTACGCGCACTTCTCCCCCCAACACAGCCGTGTAAATATCCACGGCAGCCTGCGTATGCAGGTCGTCCCCTTCCATCTCAAAGTTTGGGTGGGGCAGGAGACGCACTACCATGTACACGTCGCCGGGCTGGCCGCCATCTCTGCCCGGCTCGCCCTGGCCTGCCAGGCGAATGCGGGAACCGGTGCGCACACCGGGGGGGATGCGGGCTTCGATGCGGCGGTCTCCAACCTGAAGCAGCCTGTTTCCGCCGCGATAGGCTTCCTCGAGGGTGACTTCGACTTCAACCTCCAGATCCTGCCCTTTGCGCGGGCTGGCGGGACGACCTCGCCGGCCCCGGGTCTGGCCAAAGATACTGGTAAAGAAATCCGAGAACGGGTCTTCACTGCCGAACAGATCGTTCAGGTCGTCCACGGTTGTGTATTGGACGTTGGGACCTTCCCCCGGCTGCGCGGTCCACTGCTGATAGTTGAAATCTTGCGGACGCCTGCCGCTCTGCTGCCAACGCTGATATTGAGCGCGCAGCTCATCGTACTTCTTGCGCTGCTCCGCATTCGATAATGCCTGGTAGGCCTCATTGATGGTTTTAAACTTTTCTTCCGCCTCCTTATTCCCGGGGTTCACGTCCGGGTGATGTTGGCGGGCCAGTTTGCGGTAGGCCTGTTTGATTGCCTTTTGATCCGCATCCGGCTTTACTCCAAGAATCTCGTAATAGTCCTTGAAATCCACTGTCTTTCTCGCATCCTTGGCTTCAGGGGAATTACTTGTGAACGACTACACTGGCTGGCCGGAGAAGCTCATTCTCATGGGTATAGCCAGGCTGAACTACTGACGCCACGATTGGCTGGCCGGAATCGACCTGGCGGACTTCCACCGCTTGATGGAAGGCCGGATTAAAGGGCTGGTTGGGCTCAACCTGCATGCGTTCGACCCCGGCTTGCGCCAGCACTTTCTCCAGCTGCATGCGCGTGAGCGTGACTCCCCGGTAAAGGGCGTCCGGCTCATTGGGGTACGCCAGGGCACGATCCAGGTCATCCATCACTTCCAGAAGCTGGCGCAGCAGCCTGCGCTTGTCTTCTTTCTCACGGGTCCGGACGTCGCGCTCCGTCCACTTACGTACATTTTCGACCTGAGCGGCGGCGCGCAGATATTTGTCTTTCAGCTCTTCGGCTTCCCGCCGGGCACCGGCCAGGGCTGCCTGACACTCTTCCACGTCTTGACGGGGACGGAATTCCGGTTCCTCTGCTTGATCCTTCTCCTGTTCATGATCTGTCTGTGCCATCAGGTTTCTCCAAAATCAAAAGGAATAACGCTTTTGCCTGGCCTGCCGACTTTCGGACCGGCCAGGCAAAAGCCGTCAGATCATCTTCAACCGTTACATTTCACGAAACTCACCTTCGACAGTATCATCCCTCGGTGGGTTCGGATTTTCCTGGCTGGCGGGACCGCTATCGCCTTGGGGACCGGTCTGTCCGGCGTAAACCTGTTGGCTCAAGCTGTGAACCATCTGCTGCAGTGTGTCAGAGAGTTGGCGCATGCGGTTGGCGTCATCGCCGTTCATCGCCTGGCGCAGCTCGTTGACCTGGTTTTCAATCCGGCTGCGCTCTTGTACGGGCATCCGGTCGCCAAGATCCTGCAAAGCCTTTTCCGCCTGGTAAGCCAGCGTGTCAGCCGTGTTGCGAGCCTCAGCCAGCTCTTTGCGCCGGCGGTCTTCGGCGGCGTTGCTGGCTGCCTCTCTAACCATCCGGTCGATATCATCTTTGTTGAGGTTTGTGGTGGCTGTGATGGCGATCTTTTGTTCTTTGCCGGTGGCCAGGTCTTTGGCACTGACGTTTAGAATACCGTTGGCGTCGATGTCGAAAGTAACTTCAATTTGCGGCACACCGCGAGGGGCTGGAGGGATACCTTCCAGCCGGAACTCGCCCAACAGCATGTTATCGGCTGCCATGGGGCGCTCGCCCTGGTATACCTTGATATCCACGGCGGTCTGATTGTCTTCCGCCGTCGAAAACAATTCGGTCTTGCGAGCCGGGATGGTCGTATTGCGGGGGATCAAGGCGGTCATCACGCCGCCCTGTGTTTCCACACCCAGGCTGAGGGGGGTGACGTCCAGCAGGAGAACGTCCTTCATCTCTCCAGCCAGAACGCCGGCCTGGATGGCCGCGCCGATGGCCACCACTTCGTCTGGGTTAACGCCCCGGTGAGGTTCCTTGCCGCCCGACAGGCGGCGCGCCAGGTCCTGCACCATGGGCATGCGGGTCGCGCCTCCTACCAGGATCACTTCATCCAGATCTTTCGCGCTGATCCCCGCGTCTTTCAGCGCCTGGTTGAAGGGACTCTCACAGCGCTTCAGCAGATCTTCCGTCATCTGTTCGAATTTCGACCGGGTGAGCTTGAGCTGCAGGTGTTTGGGGCCGTTGGCATCCGCGGAGATAAACGGCAGGTTGATGTCCGTCTCCGTGATGCTGGAGAGCTCGATCTTGGCTTTCTCCGCGGCCTCCCGCAGGCGCTGGAGGGCCATGCGGTCCTTGCCCAGGTCGAACCCCTGGTCTTTTTTGAACTCCTCGACCATCCAATGCACGATGCGCTCATCCCAATCGTCTCCGCCCAGATGGGTATCTCCGTGGGTGGCTTTTACTTCGATGACCCCCTCACCCACCTCCAGAACAGATACATCGAACGTGCCGCCTCCCAGATCGAAGACCAGGATGGTTTCGTTGGTTTTCTTATCCAGCCCATAAGCCAGTGCGGCCGAGGTCGGCTCGTTGATGATGCGCAGCACTTCCAACCCGGCAATCCTTCCCGCGTCTTTGGTCGCCTGGCGCTGGGAGTCGTTGAAATAAGCCGGTACGGTGATCACAGCCTGTTTCACGTCTTCACCCAGATAGGCCTCAGAATCACGTTTGAGTTTCTGTAGAATGAAGGCCGAGATTTCCTGAGGTGTGTAATTTTTTCCGGTTTGGGGAATGAAGACTCGCACGTCGCCGGACGGACCGGCGACAACCTTGTAAGAAACCATCTGACGCTCGGTTTCAACCTCATCGTAATGACGGCCGATAAAACGCTTGATCGAATACACCGTATTCTCCGGGTTAACGATCGCCTGGCGCTTGGCCACCTGGCCAACGAGGACTTCTCCACTTTTTCCAAAAGCAACCACGGATGGGCAAATCGGCCCACCTTCGGCGGTTGGTATCACGATTGGCTCGCCACCCTGGACGACCGCCGCCACTGAATTCGTGGTTCCCAGATCAATACCGATAATCTTTGCCATCTGGTTTACTCCTTTTTACCGATAACTGTTCTCCTGACTGCCATCCAATGACAGGCCGGAGTGAGAAGGCCGGAGGGTCTTCTCCATTTATCCCTGTTGTTCAATAAAAACGGATTACATGGCTATGACACGCCCTGTGCCCATGCTTCGCACGCGAAAACCCAGGATAAGCTGCAGTATGCCAAATAAGATGGCGTACGCGCCGATCATCCAGGTGATGGCTAGAATTCCGGACGCAGGCCAGATCGCCACCAGGACACCAAATATCACCGACAGCAGCCCGCTGAGGAGAAGCAGCCATTCTCCTTCGATCTCTTCTCTCAGACGGATGGCGGCAATGATTTCGAAGATACCCGTGACGACTGCCCAGCCAGCGATAATGTAAACCAGGGCGACCGTTGCCGCGCCAGGCCATATGAAAGCGACCAGACCGGCGGCTATTCCCGCCAGGCCCCATAAAATGAGCGCCCAGCGTCGTTGGCCCTCGGAACGAAAGGCTCCGATGAGGGCAAACACTCCATCCCACAGCGCATAGGCGCCAAATAGGAGCACCAACGCTGTAAAAGTGATCCCCGGCCACACGAAGGCCAGGATGCCAAATAGAATGGCTGCCAGTCCTCGCAGGACGAGCACCCACCAGTTGCGAGCGAGACTGTTAATCATTTCAATCCCTCCAGATACAGATCAGATACCGATAAATATTCCCCAAAATTGCGGGAAAAATGTAATTTCTACATCGTCCGGGTCGACACCGGGTAGGGAGGCTTCAATCAGATATGCATCCGATGTCTCGGATACGTTCATCGCGATAGAGAACTGCTGCGTCGAGCTTTCCAGCCCCGAGTAGTCCCTTAACTGATCCATGACCCGTCGCACATCCATCATTTCCTGGAATGGATCCCATCGGGTTAAGTAAGTCATTCTGTTTACTCCCTTTTCTCTAGAACCTGTAAAATCTTGCCCCCATCGGTCCCCACCCCTCGTAAGCAGCGGCATGCTTAAACCCTCTTATACCGGCTCCAGCACAGGAACAACCGCGATATGATTCTCCACTTCGGTTACCCCTGGGGCTCGCCAGGCCTCCTCCTGCTCAGCCCAGGAGCGGACGGTACCGCGCAAAACAACCTTTCTCCTCACATCCCATAAAACAACCGCTTTCACCCGCCCAAGCGCGCCATAAAGGGCGCCTTCCGTGGCCGCGTTTTTAGGGGTTGCAATTTGTGTAAAGGCGAGATCCATAGGGCGTAATATCACCTACGAGTACCCGTAGTGTGTTTATTTTAGCAAATTCCCTTAACTGCTCCATCTGCCATGTGGCTAGACCGGAGAATGCCACGTGGCTAAAGATGGGGATCGATCGCTCTTATTGGACATCGAGGGGCAGGCCGAGGAGATCGCGCGTCGCTTGACCCAGCGGGCGGCGGGGAAGAGCGGGGCGGCCCGAGCTGGACTGCTCCAGGAAGCGGGCTATTTTGAGAGCCAGAAACGGCGTATGAATTATCTGGAGATGCGCATGGAAGGCTGGCTGATCGGCAGCGGTACCGTGGAGAGCGGGGCCAAGCAGTATAAGGCTCGCTTTACGGGACCGGGCATGCGCTGGAAACGAACTTGCCTGGAACGCCTGATCCCGGTGCGTTCGGCGATTATGACCGGCAACTTCGACCAGCTGTGGCAGAAAATCTACTACTCGCCACTAAACTGAAACGCACCCAATAGGGTGGTTTGCTTTCGACCAAATTCTGTTATAGAATGAAAAAACCTTTACAGTCTGCATTGGGGTCTGCGTGAACCTTTATTAGACGTTTTCGGAGGTGAAAGGATGTCAAGACGGTCACGGTTCCCATTTCCACTGCTGCTGGGAGGGGTGGGCGGTTTAGTTCTGGTCCAGCTCTTGCCGGTTCTGGTGCGGTTGGTTTTTGGGGTCCTGGGGATCTTATTATCAATTGTTGGGTTTGCGGTCAATCTCGCGTCGCGGCTGGCATTACCGGTCGCGACCTTTTTCCTCTTCCGCTGGCTGCTCACACCCCGCGAGGAGGCTGGCGAGACAAACCGCACAACGCGGTTGGAAAGCCGCCATTCACCCCAACGGGCGGTTTCCGCGGCGCGCGGTTATGCAATGGCTTTTGATGTACCCGCGCGGGAGTTTCAAACGGCTCAAATTCGGGGTTCTGGGGATGACCTGAAGGTCATTGAGGGGATCGGGCCCGCTATTTCGCGGTTACTGGCCGAGAATGGCATCCGTACTTATAACGACCTGGCCAGGACCAACCAGGCAGAATTATCCCGGATTCTAACCGATGTGGGCCTGCGCCAGATATCGGATCCGGCAACCTGGCCGGAACAAGCCCGGCTGGCAGCCGCACAGGATTGGGATGGGCTGCGCGAGATGCAGGCCAGGCTGAAGGCGGGGCGAAGATGAATTGAGCAGTGATTTACCGCGGAGACACAGAGAACGCAGAGTTATTCAGATAAAGCTTTCTCCGCGAACTCTGCGTCTCCGCGGTTAGATCTTAAATTTAAGCATCGATGGAGGGTCAAGCATCATGATCGCTGAAACCGACATCCTCGTCCGGATGCTGATCGCGGCAGCCTTGGGGGCAGTAGTGGGTGTCGAGCGCGAGCGCCAGGACCAGCCGGCCGGGATGCGTACGCATATCATCCTGACCGTAGGCGCGGCCCTGGCCATGACCCTTTCGATCAACCTGGCCATTATGTTTCGCCCATTGGTGCCCAATGGGGACCCTGCCCGCCTGGCCGCCCAGGTGGTTTCCGGGATCGGCTTCCTGGGAGCCGGGGCCATCCTGCGCCACGGCACCACTGTAAAGGGTTTGACCACTGCCACCTCGCTGTGGACAGTGGCCATTGTGGGGTTGGTGGTGGGCGCGGGTCTTTACCTGGCGGCGGCAGGGACCACCCTGCTGCTGTTGATCGTATTGACCCTCCTGAATACCTTCGAGAAACGCTTTATCCGCAGCTACTCGACCCACACGGTAACTGTGCGGGCTGTGGACCGGCCGGGTCTTCTCGATGAGGTGCGCGAGCTGCTGAACAAGGGCGATCAGCAGGTGATCGATATGGGTATCTTTAAAGACCTGGAACAGAACCAGATTACGCTGGACGCGGTGATCAAAACCATCCAGGAACCCGATCTTTCTCCGCTGCTCGAAGCTATTGCGCGCATCGAAGGAGTGAAGAGTTTTCACATCCGGTAGATGGTAGACAGCGGATGTTTCCGAAAACACCCGCTGTCTGGCAGCGATCTTTATATGCAGCCGCACCTCGATCCAACCCTGTTTAACTATTTCCGCGATTCGCTCAAGATCCTCGAGAGCTCGCTGGGCCTCTACCGCCAGGGGGCGCGCGAGCAGTACCGCGTGATGGCCGGGCAGCTGCGCCTGCTGCTGTGCGACACCACCCGCGCCCATAACCGCGTGGTCGACATCTCCCTGGCAGCCAGGCTTTACCCAGACCTGGCCCTCCACCCGCCCGCGGATGGTGACCCCGGTTTCGAGCGCAGCCGCGCACCGCTCCCTCGCCTGGAATGGTTAAACCAGACGGTTGTGCTTGCGGATGGGACCCGGCTGAGCCTGCGCGACCTGATCCGCTGGGTGTGCGATAAGGATGGCGGCGCGCACGTCGACCCGCCTGCCGGCCGTGTTCCGGTCCGCGGTGGGCTCGGATCGGGGACTGCGGGCCAGGACGCCTGGATCGCCGCACTGTGCGATTATATTCTTTCCGAGATGGGGCAGGGGAAATTTAGCGGTTTGGATCGATGACTGTGACGGTGTAGGCGTAATCTCTGGATTGGCCGCCTACCACCACGCTGCGCACTGCCACCTGGTAGACCCGGTCGGCGCTGGGCTGCGCGCCGCTGCCCGGCATGTTCCAGGATACCCCATTTTCACCGTATCCCTGGGCCAGGACCGCGGGCGTACAAGCAGCAGGCGTTCCGTCGACGGTCACGCTGACCGTGGCGTGCGAGAAGTCGGCTCCGCCCACCGCAAAGGACCAGGCCGGGTAAATCACCCCATAGGGCACGTAGGCCGCCGGAGGCCAGGCCACGAACGCGTCGCGGGTGGCCGGCCTGGGGTCCCAGGTATGGCTGTCGAAGACCCGCAAGGCATTCGTGAGCGACTGCCAGCCGCTGCCATTCCCGGGGATATCCCCCGTCCCCATGGATTGGGTCTGCGGGTAGAGGATCCAGCGCCGGTGCCCCAACGAGGATACCCCGTTGTCACTCATATACAGGGAAATCGCCCCAGGTCCATAAGCGCCCATAGCCAGGTTGGAGCTGCCGGCTCCATCGCGGCCCGCCTGAGTATAGCATTTCCACGAGCTGGGCGGGGTATGGTTGAGATCCTGGTTGGCGGCCATCATCAAGGCCGCCTGCTGGTCCTGCTGGTTATAAGCGTCTAACAGTTCTTTGACTTTTGGGATCCCGGCCATCACGCGGAAGTAGTTGATGCGGCGCAGCACGGTGTCGCGGAAGGATGGGGTGGTCGCGCCCGCGCTGCAGTCAGCGATATTTCCATTCCAGCCGGTTTCACTGCTGCTGGGCGCCAGGTATTCTTGCTGATAGAGCGTCACCGCGTCGGCCCGGATGCGTGGATCCAGGGCGGCCTGCCCACTGTTGACCAACGGCAGGAACACACACAGCCCCCCGGACTGGCAGGCGGCGGCGATTATTTCGCTAGATTGGGCTTGTACGGGCTGTGTTTCAAGCATGGCGGGCGCGAGTGGGGCGGGCCCGAGGACCGGCTGCGGAATATCATCCGCGGCGGTCAGCGCGACCAGCTCGACGCAAACCAGGATCCAGATGGCTGCCCGGTATAGAAATCCTTGGATCACCCCGCCCGATTTTGTGTACATAGAAGGACCTTTGGCGCGATATTGGCAATGCTCTTCTGTGTGCATTCTGGTACAAGAAGATCATACCATGCCGGGGTGATGCGGATGGATACCCCTACCCTTACAATTCATTTACAAACCGGAACGTGATTGGTCAATTCGTGAGCCATCGATCCGTTCATCCGGTGAGGAGGGCAGCAGGACAACCGGGGGTTAGAAAGACAGGAGAGCCATCGACGAGCTAAGATCAGAAACATGAAGGAACACAAAGGAACACAAAAACGTAATATTGGCATGACAACCATCACACCCTCATCCCGCAATACCTTCACCTTCCTATGGGCCGGACAGGCTGTTTCCCTGCTGGGCACCGGCATGACGCGCTTCGCGGTGCTGATCTGGGCCTATGAAAAGGCCGGAACGGCCACTGCCCTGGCCCTGCTTGGATTTTTCATTTGCATCACCTATGTGATCGCCAGCCCGTTCGCCGGGGTTCTGGTGGACCGCTGGGACCGGCGCAAGATCATGATTCTGTCCGACCTGGGCGCCGGGGCGATGACCGCCTTGCTGCTGGCCCTATACCTCACCGGCCAGCTGGAGATCTGGCACCTGTATCTGATGGAAGGCATGTCTGGGATCTTCGAAGCCTTCCAGGATCCCGCTTTTTCAGCCTCGGTCAGCCTGGTGGTCCCCAAGGACCAGTACACCCGGGCTAACGGTCTGCTGGGGTTGGGGAAATCGGCCGCGCGCATCTTCGCCCCAGCGCTGGCGGGTATCTTCCAGCAGACCGCCGGGCTGGGTGCGGTCATGCTGGTGGACCTGGGGACGATGAGCCTGGCCGTGATCAGCCTGCTGGTTTTTGTGCGCATCCCGCGGCCGGTGGGAAGCCAGGCCGGACGCCAGGCAGCCGGCGCTTTCTGGCAGGAGATGCGCTTTGGCGCTACCTATATCTACCGCCAGGCAGGGCTGCGCAATCTTTTATTCACCTTTTTCCTGGTCAACCTGTTTGGGACGATCACCTACTTCGCCGTATTGAACCCCATGATCCTGGCGCGCACCGGCGGCGACCAGGTGGCCCTGGGAACCGTGCGCACGGTGATGGGTCTGGGCGGCGTAGCTGGCGGGCTGGCGATCAGCATCTGGGGCGGGCCGCGCAACAAGGTCAAAGGCTATCTGCTCAGCACGGGGTTAACCTTCTTGATCTGCGATTTTCTGACGGCCGTCAGCCGGTCTACCCCGGCCTGGGCCGCTGCGGGTTTTCTCTCCGAGCTGACCATCCCTTTTATCGTCGCGCCCTATTTCGCCCTGTGGCAGGAGATCGTCCCGGAGGACGTGCAGGGCCGCGTCTTTTCCACGCGCGAGATGGTCCAGGTGCTTGCCCAGCCTTTCGGGTACCTGGCCGGCGGGCTGCTGGCGGATGGGGTCTTCGAGCCGGCCTTCCAGAGCGGCGGATTCCTGGTCGCCCCGCTCGGCTGGCTGGTCGGCAGCGGACCGGGAGCCGGGATGGCGGCCATGTTCCTGTGCACGAGCATCCTGGGCGGGCTGATCGGTGTGTTTGGCTGGCTATCACCATCCATCCAGGCGTTGGGAGAAAAGGATGAGACGTCAATCCATCAACTCGTCAATTCGTCGATTCGTGATTCGTGACAAACAAAATCCGTAAGGGCGACCCGTGATTGCGCCTGTCAAGATGATTGGGGGTGCGTCTATCTGACCCGCCAGACAGTCTTCTCGGTGAAAAAACTAAAACCCGAGGCCGGATATAATAGGGGAAAGTAGAGAAAGGATATTGCGCATGACCGTGGATCACCGTTTTTACCTGGGGCGCCTGTGGGACGCCGTGCAGGGCAAGACCCTGGCGGACCAACCTATCCTGTACGATCCCGCCGATCTGACCACGCACGGGGTGGTCACCGGGATGACCGGATCCGGAAAGACCGGGCTGTGCGTCGGCTTGTTGGAAGAGGCCGCCTTGCAGGGCATCCCGGCCATCATGATCGACCCCAAGGGCGATCTGACCAACCTGCTGCTGCATTTCCCCAACCTGGCGCCGCAGGATTTCGCGCCCTGGATCGAAGCGGAAGCCGCCCGCCGACAGGGGAAGACCCTGGACCAGCTGGCATTCGAGACGGCCGAACGCTGGAAGAGCGGTTTGGCGGAGTGGGGTATCCAGCCAGAGCGCATCGCGGCGCTGCAGCAGGCCGTCCGCTATACGGTCTATACCCCGGGCTCGGATGCCGGTGTACCGGTCAGCATCCTGGCCTCGCTGCAGGTCCCCAATATCCCCTGGGAAGGCAACCGCGAGGTGCTGCGCGAACGCATATCCAGCACGGTGACTGCCATCCTCGGGCTGGTAGGGCTGACCGACATCGACCCGGTGCGCTCGCGCGAGCATATCCTGCTTTCCAATATCTTCGAGCAGGCCTGGAGCCAGGGCAAGAGCCTGGAACTGGCCGAACTAATCATGCAGACGCAGACCCCGCCTTTCACCAAGCTGGGCGTCTTCCCGGTCGATTCATTTTATCCAGAGAAAGAGCGGTTCGAGCTGGCCATGTTGTTGAACAATTTCCTGGCCTCACCCGCCTTCCAGACCTGGATGGAGGGCCAGCCGCTGGATATCGGCGCGCTGCTCTTCGAGAAGGACGGCCGGCCGCGCCACAGTATCTTTTACCTGGCACACCTGGAAGAGAGCGAGCGCATGTTCTTCGTGACCCTGCTCTTCTCGGCGGTCGAGACCTGGATGCGTACCCAGGCCGGCGCCAGCGGGCTGCGCGCCCTGCTGTATTTTGACGAGATCGTTGGATATTTGCCGCCGATCAGCAGCCCGCCTTCCAAAGCCATTATGATGCGCATGCTCAAACAGGCGCGCGCCTTTGGGGTCGGGCTGCTGCTGGCCACCCAGAACCCGGTCGATGTGGATTACAAGGCTTTATCCAACGCCGGGACCTGGTTTATCGGCAAACTGCAAACCGAACAGGATAAACAGCGCCTGCTGGACGGTCTTTCCAGCGCCTCGGGCAGCCTGGATCGCGCGGAGTACGACCGCTTGATCTCCGGGCTGAACAAACGCGTCTTCTTGATGCACAACGTACATTCTCAGGCACCGCTGCTCTTCCAGACCCGCTGGGCGATGAACTATCTGGCCGGGCCGCTGACCCGCGCGCAGATCCCTGCTCTCAACCGCCTGGCCGGGGAGCCGGCCCACATGGACGCAGCCGCCGGGGAACCACCCAGTGCGCAAATTCCCCGCTCAGCGCCGGCCGTCCCGGCCGCGGTGGAAGACTTCCAGCCCGTTATGCTTCCGGCGGAAGAGAAACCCGCCCCACAGCCAGCCGTCCGGCCCCCACTCGAAAGCTCGACCACTCGCCCGGCCGTGCCTTCCGGGGTAGCCGAATACTTCCTGTCCAACAACCAGAGCCTGAACGCCGCGCTGCAGGGCGCCAACCTGCTGCTTCCCCCAGACGCTAAAAACCTGGGGCTGATCTACCGCCCGGCTCTGCTGGCCCAGGCCCAGGTGCGCTACCTGGCGCGCCAGTACAACGTCGATTTCGTCCAGCGCCGGGCGGTGCTGCTGACCAACCCTGACCGGCGTGGGATGGTACGCTGGGATGACTTCCCATACCAGGCCATGGATCCCAACAGCCTGGATCAGGAGCCTGCCCAGTTCGGTCAGCCGCGTTTCGCTGCCCTGGAAGCGCCCTTATCGAACGGCAAGCTGGTGGCATCCCTGGAGAAAGATTTCCTGGATTGGATCTACCGCACCAGCGCGGTGCGGCTGCGCGCCAATTCCACCCTCAAAATCTATTCAGCCCCAGATTCCTCGACCGCGGATTTCCGCGAGCGGACCAGCCAGGCCGCCCGCCAGGCCGCAGATGCGGAGATCGCGAAAGTCACCCAGGCTTATGAGAAAAAAGTGGCTGCCTTGAGTGATAAGATGAACCGCGAGCACCGCGAGCTGCAGCAAGATGAGGAAGAACTCTCGCAGCGTAAGATGGAAGAGCTGGGCACGCACGCGGAAAATATTTTCAGCATGTTTTCCAAGAGCCGCAGGCGGGTATCCACATCCCTCACCAAGCACCGCCTGACCCAGGAGGCCAAAGCGGATGTAGAAGAATCCAGGCAGGCGCTTGCCGCGTTTCAAGCCCAGCTGGCCGAGCTGCAGGCCGGCATGACCCGCGAGATCCAGGAGACTAACGACCGTTGGGCGCAGGTTGCCACCGAGACCCGTGAGATCACGCTTAACCCGCAGAAAAAAGATGTGTTCGTCGAGCTATTTGGGGTGGTCTGGCTGCCTTATTACGCGCTGCAAACTCAGGAGAAGTTTATCGAGCTGCCTGGGTTTAAGTTTTAAATAGATTTTGACAATCTTGCTATTCTGTTAACTCCATAATTGCTAAATTCGGTCTTTTTCGCACTATAATCTAACCATATAACGTGTTTAGGGGTATCTTACTTCATCGCGGATTGATCCATGCATTTGTCTTCAGCCATCTACGCTATCCCATCTCTAATTACTGCTGGTATCTCCTTTGGCATCGCCCTGTTTACCTGGAAGCAGAAATCTAACCTCCGGAATATATTTTTTATGCTGTTGATGGCCGCCACCGCGCAGTGGGCCAGCTCGCGCGCCATGGAGGCCCTCGCAGTGGGGATCCAGTCCAAGATTTTTTGGGCAAAAATTGAATACCTGGGGATTTCCAGCATCGCCCCATTGTGGGTGCTGTTTACCTCTCAATTCCGCTTTCCCCCCAGGAAATGGACCTCAATTTGGCTGGTCGTAATCTGGATCGTCCCCCTGCTGACCCTGGGGGCGGTCTTTACCAACGATCAGCACCATCTTTTCTGGAGCGCGATCGCGGAAGCCCCGGGCTCGGATGGGGTGCTGCTGGTGTACTCGCACGGCCCGCTTTTCTGGCAGGCGGCTGTGTATAACTACCTGCTGCTGCTGTTAGGATCTCTCAACCTGGTTCAGAACGCCAGGCGTCCCCAACCGGCCTTACGCAAGCAGTCCTGGTCCCTCCTGGCCGCCGCCGCTATCCCCTGGCTGGGCAACCTGGTCTATCTCCTGGGTTGGAGTCCTATCCATGGGATGGATCTGACCCCCTTTGCGTTTACGCTGAGCGGGCTGGTCATCCTCATCAGCATCTACGAATACAGGCTGTTCAGACTGGCGCCCATGGCCCGCGACCTGATGATCGAGCAGATGCGTGAGGGAGTCCTGGTCCTGGATGGGCACGACCGGGTCGTGGATCTAAACCCGGCCGCCCGTGCCTTACTTCAAATCTCCAGCCAACCACCGGTGGGCATTTACTTCAAAGATCTCCTATCCGCAGAAAACCAGGCCATCCAGGCATTCCTCGACCGCGGGCACACCCACGGAGAGCTTTGCATCGGGCGTGAACCTTCCCGGATCCTGGAGGTGCGCGTCTCTCCCGTGGATGACCAGGAAGGCAACACCCCAAGCCGGCTGATCATCATCCATGATGTCACCGACCGCATGCGCGCGGAAGACCAGCTAAAAGAGAGCGAAAAGAAGTACCGGCAGTTGATCGAAACCCTCCAGGAGGGGGTATGGGTCATCGATCGGGATAATCTCACCACCTATGTCAACCCGTATGTCGCCCGGCTGCTTGGTTACAGTGAGGAGGAGATGCTCGGAAAACCCGTGTATTCCTTCATGGATGAAGCCAACAGCGCGGTTGCCCAGGAAAACACAGAACAGCGCAAACAGGGCATTTCGGGAACCTATGACCTCGAGCTGATCCACAAGGACGGCCACCCGGTGCAGGTCCGCATTGGCGCCACCCCGATGCTGGATGAAACCGGCCAATACCAGGGCTCGATTGGCGCGATTATGGATATCTCCGAGCGCCGCAAAATCGAGCGGCAGCTCAGCGAAGCATTGGATCTCAACCAAAAAATTATCAATGTATCTTCGGTGGGATTCTTGGTGTATAAGGCCAGCGGCCAATGTGTCCTGGTTAACCAGGCGGCCGCACGGATCGTGAACGCAAGCATAGATCAGCTGCTGGCGCAGGATTTTCGCAAGCTGGCCTCCTGGCAGCAGTCCGGTTTATGCGCGGCCGCCGAAAAAGCCCTGGAGAGCGGAGAACCACAGCAAGGAGAGTTCCATTTCATCACTTCTTTCGGCAAAGAAGTGTGGCTGGATGGCTTTTTCGCGCCCTTCTCTACCAATGGGGAGCCCCATCTCTTATTGCTGGCCAACGACTTTACAGAGCGGAAGCTCACCCAGGAAGCCCTGCGCCAGAGCGAAAAACGCTTCCATTCCCTGGTCGAATCGATGGATGACCAGGTCTTTACTCTGGACCAGGACCAGCGCCACACCGGCGTATTTGGACGCTACCTGGAAAAAGCCAAATTGAGCCTCGAATTATTCCTCGGCAAGACCCTCGTGGAGATCCTCGGAGAGCCCGCCGCGGCAGCCCATGTAGAGGCAAACCGGCGCGCGTTAAACGGGGAGACGGTTGTATATGAATGGGCTGCGCCGGGTCCAGACGGAGAACGCTATTTCCAGACTTCCTTGTCGCCCATCCAGGCCGACCAGGAGATTGTTGGGATCGTGGGGGTGGGGCGGGATATTACCGAACTCAAACGCCTGGAAAAAGAGCTGGAAGAGACCAAGGTGCTGCTCGAGGCTGCCTTCGAACAGACCCCCATCCCGATGGTGTTGTCCAGCTCTCCCGACCATGTGCTGAGGATCGTCAATACCGCCTGTTTGAACTTTTGGGGGATCAGCCGGGGCAGCAGTCCGGTGGGACAAATTTGGCTGGAATGGGAACCGCCCTTCGAATTATTTGATAACCTGGGTAATCCGATCCCGTTAGAAGAAGCACCGCTTGCAAAAGCTTTGCGCGGCGACTCGGTCCATGGCTGGGAAGTGCGCGTGGCTTTCCCGGGCGGTTACAACCGCTGGGAGCTGGCCAGCGCTTCACCGATCTACAACCGGCAGGGGGAGCAAATCGCCGGGTTGGTGGTCTTCCCCGAGATCACGGGAAGAAAACGCATTGAAGAAGAGGAGCGCAAACAGCGCAAACTGGCCGAAGCGCTGCGCGATACGGCGGCAGCCGTCAACCAGACCGTCGAACTCGACGAAGTCCTCGATCGCATCCTCGCCAATATCGACCGGGTGGTGCCGCATGACTCGGCCAATATTGGCCTGATCGAAGATGAGGAATTGATCCGCTTCGTACGCTCGATCGGCGATGCCCAGGCTTATAAAGAGTTTGAGAACAAAAACCGCACGATCCATATCGGGACTTTTCCCAACTTGAAGCGTATGGCGGAAACCGGTGAACCGGTCATCGTTAAGGATACTCATAAAGATCCCGAGTGGGTTGGAAAGTCCAGCCAGTTTGTACGCTCTTACCTGGGCACGCCGATATTCTTCAAGCAGCGCATCCTCGGCTTTATCAACCTGCACTGCTCGACGCCCGATTTCTTTACCGAAACCCACGCCGAGACTTTGAAAGCTTTTGCGAATGACGCGGCCGTAGCCGTGGAGAATGCCCGCTTGTACAGCGAAGTCCAACGGATTTCCATCCAGGATGAGCTGACCGGCGTCTATAACTACCGCGGCCTGCTGGTCCTGGGACAGCGCGAGTTCGATCGCGCGCGCCGCTTTGCACGGGGTTTGGCCGCCCTGTTTCTAGATATCGATCATTTCCGCAATTTTAATAACCTGTACAGCCACGAGATAGGCAACCGGGTGCTGCGAGAGGTGGCTCACACCTGCCGCTCGACTCTGCGAGCCGTGGACCTGATCGCCAGGTATGGCGGGGAAGAATTTGTGATCCTGCTGCCGGAAGCGGACGCCGGTTCAGCCAGGCAGGTGGCGGAACGCTTGAGAGAGCGCATCGAAGCGACTCTGGTAGAGACGCAAAGCGGCCGGCTGGGGGTTACCGCCAGCATTGGGATTGCGCAGCTCACCCCCGGGATGGTCAGCCTGACCGAGCTGCTCGAGGAGGCCAACCAGGCAGAGCACACTGCCAAACAGCGCGGCCGCAACCAGGTAATCGCGGCCGGTGAAGGTTAACTTCAACTGCGCATTGAACAAAATGTCAGATCGGGTCCTTTTCTAAATACTCGTACAGATCGGAAAACGCCTTGCGATCTGAAAAATTTTCTAGTGCAAAATGATAGGCTTTCTCGGCCATTTCCTCCCTCAAGGCAGGGTCGCCGATTAACTGAGACAGCCGCTCTATGAAAGCATCGGGTGTATCACACACATAAAAGCATTTATCCGTGCCTTGTTCCAGCCCTTCTGCGCCGACTGGGGTTGTGACCAGTGGTTTCCCATAGCATAACGCTTCGACATTTTTGATTTTGAGACCCCCACCAAACAGGACGGGGTTGATGGCAATGTCAGTATCCGTGTAAAAAGCAGTTAGATCCTGGACGAACCCCTTGAGATGAACACCTTCTGGCAGGCTGGAGGAGTCGATCTTTTTGCACACGCTGCCCGCTATATTTAACCGGATCTGCCCGCCGAACCTGCGGTAGAGGGAAGGCCAGACTCTGGCAATAAAATTCGATATCGCCTGCCGGCTGTGCGGGCCTTCCGTTCCAATATAGGAGATATTCAGGTACGGCTTTGCAAACGTCTCTAATTTTCTGGCCTCCGCGGCGTGTCCGACGGTCAGGACGGGCTTGCCGGGCAGCATTCTTCGAAAAACTGCGGCATCCATGCTTTGTATGGCAATGATCGCGTCAAAATGGTCGAGCAGGCGCTTTTCCTCTTTTTCGCTGATCCTCACCCAGTGGCGTTCCCCAGCCGTATGAAAGTCCCTGCATCTGTGTGATAAGACGTCGTGCGCGTCGAACAGGGTTCGCGTAGAGGCCCGTAAATAAGGGCCCAGCCGCCAGATCAGGTACGCCAATCTTGCGCTTTCAATGATTATAAAATCCGGTTTTAGATCCATGCAGAGCGATTGGAAAGACTCCAAATTTCCTCTCGAATAGAAATCGGACAACCGATTCTCGTTCAAGTACTTGAGCCAGGCCGGGTTGTGGTTCTTGAGCAGCTTTCTTGAGATCGAACAGATTGCTTCTCGGCTCGTAATAGAGATCCTTTTCCTAAAGGACTGTAAGGTCCTGGATATAGTGAGGGTTTTTTTTGAAAGCGGCTCAAGAAGATTCTTACCGGTTTTACTCCTGTACGACCGGCCTACGGATGACAGCGTATAAATGATCAGATCGGGATAGCGAACTTTTATGGACTCTTTTTCGCTTTCTTCCAGGCTGCCGGTAAAATAGATCCATACCCAATAACCGCGGGCTCGCAAATGCCACACCAGACTCGCTGCTCTTACACGGTTGCCACGATCTTCAAGCCAGAACCGGGAGTCGGTTGCCAATAAAATCGTTTTTTTTGACATTTTATGAACCGCAATTTTTCTGTCAGTGACCGGTTTGGGCAAGATCCACGCTGCCCAACTAGCCATTTCTCCAGCCAGATTGGCGATAGGTTTGATCTACTCGATCGCTTTGAAGGATTCCAGGATCTGGTCCACCTCCGTTTGTATCTCTTCCGGGATCTGGACATCTTCATACTTACCAGCCTGGGTATCGTCCAGGCTGAGCGTAAACATCAGCCCGCCCGCTTCGAATTCACCCCCGCCCTGATACAGCACCGCCTTTAGCCTGTCTTCGTAAACCAGCAGGCTGCGCTTCAATTCCTGCCCCAGGAAAGTGACTGTCCCGCCGGGGACGAAATCGCCTGCCGGGACTCCCGTACGGGTGATGTACACATTCTGGGCCGGGCGGCGGAAACCGATCATCAAAAAATTCGTATCCCGGGCAAGCCGGATCCAATTTGGCGTTTGTGGAGATTCGCTCAACTGCCAGCCAGCGGGGAATTGAAATTCGAACTCATACCCACTGCTCCGATAAGTATTCCAGCCTGCCTGCGGAAGGCCGGCCTGGATCGATGGGGTTGGGCTGGGGGCGAAGAGCGCCTCAGGTGCTGTTCCAGGCAGGCTGCCGGCTGAATAGGCCAGCATCTGGTCCCACCCACAGGCAGTACGGTGGCAGGCTTGCGGCGCACCAGGCAAGGAGAACAAAAGATAATCCTTACCGGTCTCAAGATCTAACGCTCGCACCTGGGTGCTGTTCTCTTCGATCATTTTACGCGCGTGGAGCAGGGTTTTGCCATCGGCCGTCCAGCGCGGCCAGCCATCGATGGCTCCTTTCCCGGGCAGGGTCAAAGGGCGCGTCTCACCCCTCAGCAGGTCATAGACGGCGAGCCCCCGCCCACCCAAGGCCCGCTCCAACTCATCAGCGCTGCCCTGCGATTTTTCCACGGCCGGCAGGGCGGCATAGACAAGCCAGCGCCCCTCCGGGGACCAGGATGGTTCGAAGACAACCTGCTCCGCGCCCGTCACGATTTGCAATGTGCCGGCCGGCACGTCCACTAGCGCCAGGCGTTTGTTTTCCAGGGTGTAGCGCGAACCTCCTATCGCCAATGCCAGCAGACCGGCCTGAGCGGGGTTCCACGCTAAGGCTTCAGGGGTCAGCAGCAAGTCGACGCCCAGCGGGATTGCGCGCATGCTCCACGCAGCATCCAGGGTGACCAGCGGCAGGCCGTCGGTCTGACAGGAGCTGCAGCCGCCCCGGATCTCCGCGGCCAGCACCAGGGCGGATTGGCTTCCGGGTACGCCGTCCAACACCTGGTAGTAAGCCTGATGGCTGTCCATACTGACCGGGCCGGCCCCGCTGAACTGCCCATCCGCTCCCCGGGTGGCCAGGTTCTGGGCGTCGGGCCCGTTGCCCTCCAAACCGCCCAGGTCCCCACCCGCAAATGAAATCCTCTGTTGGATCTGTTCCAGGGATGGAGTAACGATCAGGTTTCCGCCGGTCCCCCAACGTACCACGGCCATGCCGTCGGCTCCCAGGCTGCCGGGCGGAAGCACCTGCCTGACTTTCTGAGAGGGGAAAGTCAGCCCGGCCAGTGAGCCGTCTCTCTGGGGCAGCGCCAGCATCTCTTCGTCTTCATAGAGAGCGTCAGGCGGCGCCCAAAAGGCTGGCTGGGGCAGGCCTGTGGTTGTATAGAGCACCTGGCCTTCCGCCTGGATTACGGTATATTGGCTGTCTTCCTGCGCGGCGAGCAGATAAGCCCCTGATGGCGACCAGCCTGCCAGCTGCACATAGGCGCCTTCCACCACCAGAATCCGGTTTTCTTCAAGATCCGCGATCCGGATTTGCCCATCCGCCAGCATGCCCACCCGGCCGGTCAGCCTGCCCGGGTAAGCTATCGGAGAAGTGCTGAGAGTTTGGGTGGGTGGAGAGGTAACCGGTTGGGTGACCCTGGTAGGCGCCGGGCTGGCAGTGACTTGGACCGGCATGGTGGTCTGTGACGGCGCACCACAGGCGGCCGGAACAAGACATAAAAGCAGTATGGCTCCCCAAAACCCGTTTGCTTTCATCCATATTTCCTTGGCAGGGTAGATTGGAGTGATAACTCAGTATAGGACGGAATACCAGCGCCTGCAAGAGGGGTGTGAGGTGGTGATATGCACGAGCCAGGCTGGCCGTTGGGGATGGAAAATGAGGCTCGCGGACAAAACGACTATGGTTAGCGAATCCCGAGCACGCCCTCACCCCACCCCCGCGGCATGGGCTACAACCACAGAAAATTCACCATCGTATACCCGATTACGCCTGCCCACAGCCAGGAATCGATCCGATCCAGTACGCCCCCGTGGCCGGGGATCAAGTTGCTCGAATCTTTGGCGCCCACCTGGCGCTTGATCATACTCTCCCCAAGGTCGCCCAGCGGGGTTACCGCGGCCAGCACCAGACCCATCAGCGCCCCGCGCAAAGGGCTCATCACCGGGGAAACCAACCCCCACAGCGCGGCAATCAAGGCTCCCACGATCACCCCAAACACGATCCCGCCGGCATACCCTTCCCAGGTCTTATGCGGGCTCAAGCGCGGGCTCATTTTCAAGCGGCCCCAGCGCCGGCCGATGATAAACGCTCCGGCGTCGGCAGCCCAAACGGCCGGGAGTACCAAGAGGACCCACCATTTGCCTTCGGGGATGCTGCGCAGCGAAACCATGTACGCACCCAGCCAGCCCAGGTACAGGATACCCGCCAGGGTAATGCTAAAATCGGTGGCAGCCCGCTCTCGCCCGCGCTCGAATGCCAGCAGGTGATAGGCCATGGCCAATAAAATGAGAGCGGAGATTTGGATCTCCGCTCCATCAAAGCCCCAAAAATAACGGCTGACCACCAGGACAGCCGCACCGCCGATCACCAGCAGCGAAGAAGGTTCGAAGCCCGCCATGCGAAACAAGCGCACGTATTCCCACCCAGCCGTACCCAGGATCAAGGTAATAGCCAGGGCAAAATACACGCCTCCCAGGGCAATCAACCCCGCCCCAACCGGGAGGGCCAGGGCAATCACCATGAGGCGTTTAGCCAGCATGGGTTTCCGTCGTTTCAGAACATTCAGATGTAGATAAGCGGCCGTAGCGGCGGTCTCGCCGGCCGTAGTCAAGGATGGCTTTTCGAAGTTCTTCCTTATCGAAATCCGGCCAATAAACCTGGGTAACATACCATTCGGCGTAGGCAGCTTGCCAGATCAAAAAGTTGCTGATGCGCATTTCACCGGAAGTGCGGATAATCAGGTCCGGGTCGGGGACGCCGGCGGTAAACAGGTATTCGCTAACCAGCTCATCATTGAGCGTTTCGGGATCTACGCCGTCTTCGATCATGCGCCGGATCGCGCAGATGATCTCATCTCTTCCCCCGTAATTGAAGGCCACGGACAGGGTCAGGCGGTTGTTATTGCGGGTCAATTCCACCGCCCGCATCACCTTTTCGCGCAGCCTGGGATCCAGGCGCTCCAGGCGGCCAATATGGCGGAGCTGTACGCCTTCCTGGTGCAGCTCGGCCAGCTCGCGATCGATCACATCCGCCAGGATGTGCATCAAACCCTGGACTTCTTCCTGAGGTCTGCCCCAATTCTCGGTGGAAAAGGCATAGATCGTCAGGTAAGGAACGCCAAACTCGACACAGGCGCTGATCACACGCCGCAGGTTTTCCGTGCCTGCCTGGTGGCCGGCCAGGCGCGGCAGACCGCGCGCGGCGGCCCAGCGGCCGTTTCCGTCCATGATGACCGCGATATGGGTCGGGACTTTGATAAACTCGAGGGATTGTTCTTCGGGGCTCATGGGAGTTTCCAGCGGAGATCAGACCTCCAGGATCTCTTTCTTCTTCTTCTCGCCCACCTGGTCCATGATCTGGACGTAGCGGTCGGTCAGCTTCTGTAACTCCTCTTCCCCCAGCTTGAGATCATCCTCTGAAATCAGCTTCTCGTGTTCGAATTCGCGCAGGTCTTTGATCAAATCGCGGCGCACATTGCGAACGGCCACGTGGCCTTCTTCCACCCGGTTGTGGACCACTTTGACCAGGTCTCGGCGGCGCTCCTCGGTTAATGGAGGCAGGTTCAGGCGGATCACTTTGCCATCATTATTGGGGGTCAAACCCAGGTCCGAGGCCATAATCGCGCGCTCGATATGTTTGAGGGTAGCTCCATCAAAAGGGCGGATCATCAAAGAACGCGGTTCCGGTACGGTGATGGTCGCGAGCTGTATGAGAGGGGTTGGCATCCCATAATATTCAACATGCATACGCTCGACGAGGGCAGGCGAGGCGCGCCCTGTACGGATGGTTGCCAGTTCCTCATCCAGGACCTGGACGGCGCTTTTCATACGGGTCTCGGCTTCCTTCAGCGTGTCTTTGATCATAGCATCCTCCTAAAGATCGGCGTCCGGACGGAACAAACTGTTCGTTTGCGCCTATAACGAGAGGAACTAACGGTTTGTTCAACGAATGGCGCAAACTGCTGAAAACCCCAGGAACCCAATATGGGGCCAGGTTGCGCCCCCCGACCGCCAGCTGGTTGGCCAGTATTTTCTCTAAGGATACCGCAAAACCACAAAAAATGCTATGCCGCCTGACATCAGGTGCTGACCAGCGTCCCCACCGCTTCCCCCAGGAGGGCGCGCCGTAAAACATCGCGGTCCCACAGGTTGAGCACCAGGATAGGCAGGTTATTCTCCATACATAAGGAGATGGCCGTGCTGTCCATCACCTGGAGCTGCCGGTTGAGGGTTTCAATATAGGTCAGGCTGTCAAAACGGACGGCATGCGCGTTGAGCTTCGGGTCGCTGTCGTACACTCCATCCACCTTGGTAGCTTTGATCAACACGTCCGCGTCAATCTCCATGGCGCGCAAAGCCGCGGCTGTGTCGGTCGAGAAGTATGGGTTGCCGGTCCCCCCACCAAAGATCACGACCCGGCCTTTTTCCAGGTGCCGGATGGCGCGGCGGCGGATATATGGCTCAGCCACAGAGCGCATCTCGATGGCCGATTGGACGCGGGTGACCACCCCCATCCGCTCGAGTGCGTCCATCAGGGCCAGGGCATTCATGACGGTCGCCAGCATGCCCATATAGTCAGCGGTTGCCCGGTCCATCCCGCGCTGCAGACCCTCGCGCCCGCGCCACAGGTTGCCGGCGCCGATTACGATGGCTACATCCACACCCAGGTCGCGTACCTCGCGCACCCGCTCGGCGATGTGCTCGGCCTCCTGGGGATCGATTCCATAGGCATCCCGGCTGGTCAAAGCTTCTCCGCTGAGTTTGAGTAAAATGCGGTGGTATTTCAACCCATCCATCCTGACTCCTTTTAAGAAAAAGGCCAACCTTGCGGTTGGCCTGAGTGAGATTACCCGGCTGTGCTTTCGCCTAACTCCCAACGTGCGAAGCGCCGGATGACAATATTTTCGCCCAGGCTGGCCACATTCTGGTTCATCAGCTGCTGGATCGTGATATTCTCATCGCGGATATAAGTCTGGCGCAGCAGGACGGTCTCGTCCTTGAATTTCTTCAGGTATCCTTCGACAATGCGGGGGATCACCGCCTCGGCCTTGCCTTCTTCACGCGCCTTGGCGGCTGCAATCTGGCTCTCGTGCTCGATGACATCCGCGGGGATATCCTCTTCGCGAATATAGCGCGGTGCGGAGGCAGCAATCTGTAGCGCCAGCTCATGGGCAAAGGTCCGGAAGGTTTCCGAGCGGCCGACGAAATCGGTTTCAGAGTTGACTTCCACCATCACACCAACCCGGCCGTTGCCATGCGAGTACAGCTCAACCACGCCCTGCGATGCCTGCCGGTCGGCGCGCTTGGCAGCGGTGGCCATACCTTTTTCGCGCAGGTAATCCACGGCTTTATTGAAATCACCGTCAGCCGATTCCAACGCTTTGCGACAGTCCAAAACCCCGGCGCCGGTCGATTCGCGCAGCTCTTTGATCATTTCGGTTGTGATTGCCATTCTTTCAGTCCTTGATTTCCTCTAAGTAAAGTTCAGTATGCCCGAGATCAGGCTTCTTCTGTAGTGGTCGCTTCGTTATCTTCAGCGCTTTGGCTGGCTTCTGGAGCTGCTTCATCTTCCACGGATGCAACCTGTACATCCTCTTCAGCGCTGTCATTAGCTTCTGGAACTGCTGCTGCTTCTTCTACGGAGGCAGCCTGCACTTCCTCTTCAACCACGTCAGCAGCTTTAGGAGCCGCAACATCTTCTACGGATGCGACCTGTACATCCTCTACATCCTGGGCTTCCTCAACTGCCGCGGCGACTTCTTCAACCCGCTTGCCACCCAACTTTGCAAGGGTCGCCTCGCCTAAGAGGTCCTTATCCTCCATCTCGACATCCATATCCATACGCGGGCGAGCGACGGGGGCTGCAACAACGGCCTGGGTAGCCAGGTCCATCTCCTCGTCAACCATATCCTTGCGGGCGGCTTTGCCTTCCAGAACCGCGTCCGCAATCTTGCCAACCAGCAGCTTGATGGCGCGGATGGCGTCATCATTCGAGGGGATGACATAATCGACGCCGCGCGGATCGCAGTTGGTGTCGACCAGGGCAATTACAGGCACGCTGGTCAGGTTGGCCTCATGGACGGCGGTCTCCTCACGGACGACATCCACCACGAAGAGCAGGTTAGGGAGTTTCTTCATATTGCGCACGCCGCTCAAACGGATGAGCAGGCGGTTGATTTCGCGCTGGATCAGCAGGCCTTCCTTCTTAGTCAGCCGGTTGATATCGCCGGTGTCGCGCATCCGCTCCAGGCGGTCCAGCTCGGTGATGCGTTGGTAAATGGTCACCCAATTGGTCAGCATTCCACCCAACCAGCGCTCGGTAACGTAGGGCATCCCACAGCGGATAGCCTCTTCTTTGACTGTCTCCTGGGCCTGGCGCTTGGTCCCGACAAACATCACCGCGCCGCCGTTGGCGACCACGTCGCGTACTACGTTATAAGCTGTATTCAGGGATTTTACGGTTTGCTGAAGGTCAATGATATGGATCCCATTGCGCTCGGTAAAAATGTAGGGGCGCATGTGGGGGTTCCACTTGTTGGTGCGGTGACCGAAATGTACGCCGCTTTCCAACAAGGCTTTCATGGAAACAACTGTAGCCATTCTATTCTCCTTTGCGTTATTCCTCCGCTTCCGTCATTCCAGACCGGCATCCCGGGTGGGACACGCCCGGCCAGGTCGGGAAGCGTGTGAGATAAGGGGTTAAAATTTTTGCTCATGCTATGGCAAAAGCGCTCGGTAGTATATCATGAATCTGAAGATTTGTGGTGGATTAGCAGGAAGAGAATCCAACCCATAAAAAACAAAAGTCCCCTTGTTAGAATCGAAAACCGCGTGGTATAATGTTTCGCCGCGCCGAAAAAAAGGCGATTTTGTTTGCCTGCGGCAGCCTGCAAATATCGAATAACCCTTATTAAGGATTGATGATTATGAGTGACCAGCTCCTGAAGTCCGTTGAGGCCCCTGTAAACCCCAACATCCCCCCCCTGCACCCTGGCGACGCGGTCAGCGTTCATGTAAAGATCCGCGAAGGCAACCGTGAGCGCATCCAGGAATTCAAGGGCACGGTGCTGTTTGTGCGTAAGAATGGCAATGACCAGAGCTTTACCGTGCGCCGGATCGCCTCCAACGGTATCGGTGTGGAGCGCACCTTCTTGATGCGCTCGCCCCGGCTTGAAAAGGTTGTGGTGGAGCGCCATAATGTCGTGCGCCGCGCCCGCCTGTACTTTTTGCGTGGCCGCACGGGCAAGAGTGCGCGCCTCAAGCAGAAGTTCGACTAAAGCCGGAATTGGCTTCCGCTGGGATCAGGGTGCAGCTCGCAATAGGCTGCGCCCTGTTGACTTTTAATTCCAATCGCGACAGGAGTCAGGATGACATCGCCATTCATCGGTGTAACCACCACCCGCTTCCCCAACAAGGCCGATCTCCCCATGGTCGGAGCGACCCAGGCCTATGTCTATTCGGTGATGCGCGCCGGCGGGATCCCCTTGATGATCCCACCCGGTCTCTCCAGAGAACAGATCGACGCGCTGATGTCCCGCTTGCAGGGCGTCCTCCTGACCGGCGGAGGCGACATCGACCCGCAGCGCTTCAACGGCGAACCCAACGATAGCATCAGCGATATCGACGCAGAGCGCGACGAGCTGGAGATCCAGCTCGTCCAGCAGGCTTCCAAAAGCGGGTTACCCTTCTTTGGAATTTGCCGCGGGCACCAGGTGGTCAACGTAGCTCTGGGTGGGACCTTATATACCGATATCGCCGCCCAAATCCCACAGGCGCAGAAACACGATTTCTACCCCAATATCCCACGCACCTACATGGCCCACAACATCCATGCCGAACCCGGTTCGCTGCTGTACGAGATCCTGGGGGTCAAGACCGTTTTTGTCAACAGCCTGCACCACCAGGCCGTCAAGGATATTGCCCCGGGTCTTAAAGCCACGGCCTATTCGCACGATGGGCTTATCGAGGGGTTGGAGCTGGAAGGCCACCCGTTTGGGTTGGCAGTCCAGTGGCACCCCGAGTGGCTGCAGAACCACAGCCCAATGCAGGCGCTCTTTAAGACATTTATCAAGGCCGCGGCCGAACGGCGGGTTGATCCGGCGTGAGCTTACCTGCGGACCCGCTCCCTGATCCCAACCAGCCCATCGGCGTGTTCGACTCGGGTGTGGGAGGGCTGTCGGTGCTGCGTGCGCTGCGCGGGCTGCTCCCCCATGAATCCATTCTCTATCTGGCCGACCAGGCGCACGTGCCCTATGGGCCGCGCTCGCTGGAGGAGGTGCGCGCTTTTTCGGCTTCCATCACCCGCTGCCTGCTCGACCAGGGGGCAAAACTGGTGGTGGTGGCCTGTAACGCCGCCTCCGCAGCCGCCTTGCATTATTTGCGAGAGATGTTTCCGAGCGTGCCATTCGTCGGGATGGAACCGGCAGTCAAGCCGGCCGCCGAGCACACGCATACCGGCGTGGTGGGGGTCCTGGCCACCCCGGCTACCTTCCAGGGGGCCTTATACGCCTCGGTGGTAGAGCGCTTTGCCCAGGGAGTCACCCTCCTGCAGTCCACCTGCCCGGGTTTGGTCCAGCAGATCGAGGCCGGGCAGCTTGACGGACCAGAAACCCGCGCTATCCTGGAAGATGCGCTGGGACCGATGCTGGCGGCGAAGATCGACACCGTGGTGTTGGGCTGTACCCATTACCCGTTTGTCATCCCCCTGATCCAGGAAATTGCCGGCCCAGACGTGCGGGTGATCGACCCCGCCCCGGCCGTGGCACGCCAGACCGAACGCCTGCTGCGTTCACGCGGACTGCTCCACCCCCCGGCACCGGCGCCCGCTCCGCTGCACATCTTCACCAGCGGCGACCCCGCCCGACTGGCCAGCCTGCTCCCGCATGTGCTCGGCGAAGCTCACCCCGTCGAGCACATTGAAATACTCATCCAGGAATAATTAATCTGCATAGCGCACACCCATAGATTCCGGGAGAACCTGTCGGCCGGCCAGGTTATCGAAAGTCAGGTCGCGGCCGGGCAGCTGCGTTGCCGCCTGCAGCCGGCCAAACAGGGCCAGGTAGCTCTCCATCACCCGCGCTCCCCAATCCAAACCCAGCCTCGCGGCTGCCGCCTGGATGCCCTCCACCTCACTCCCCTCGATCTCGGCGAAGCTCCCATAGGGCATCTCGTCCAGGGTAACGTGCAGCCCGTCCAGCTCGTAGGTCCGGCGGTACTTCTCGTACATCACCGAGACCACATAACCGAGGGCTTCGAGCAGGTGGCGGGCAGCTTCGAAATCGCTCACCGCAAACTCGATCTCCTGGCGCACGCTGACGTCCTCGCGGACTGCCGCGGGGCCTTTGAAGGTCATGCGCACCTGCTCGTCCTGCCGCAGGCGCAGGACCCGTTTCGCGCGGGTCAGGTCGCCATCCGGCGTGTCAAAACGCAGGTTGGTCTCGCGCACGCGCGGCTGGCTGAGCTGCGCTCCCAATGCCTGCAGGCGTTTCTCCAACCCTGCCAGGTCGCGTAGATAGAACTTGACTTCTACTTCCTGCTCATTGGCCATCGACTTTTCCTTCCTTCGAGCCAGAATTATTGAAACCTTCGCGGCTTTGCGCGAGTATATCCCTTATTTTTGGAAGAACCGCTTGCTTCCATTTTGATTAAATACCCAGAATGTAAACCCTGTCACGAACACTGAAACCAGCAGGGTAAAGACCCAGTTGGACGGCGGCTCGCCATAGATCACCATCATCGAACGGTCCAGCCAGTAAGACAGCAGGTAGACCACTACCGCCAGCCGTGCATACAACGGCGCCCAGGATTTTCCAGTCCACAGCCCATACACCGCGGGCAGACCGATCAATCCCCAGATCGCCCCACCCCCGGCCAGGTAGAACGGGCCCGGCCGCATCTCCAGCTCGAACAGCAGGTTCCATTCACGAACTGCCTGCCACAAGCGCAGCCAGCCGGTCAGGGAGACCGCCAGGAAGATCAAAGCCAGTACCGTGATCATGAACGGCCGTCTGGACGGCGTTTCTGGGTTATTTACCATATATTATTTCAACTCAATCTCCCACACGTGTACGTGGGCCGGTTCGACATCGTAAACATTGAGAATTTCGAGACGCAGGCGCTCGGCGGTGACCTTCCTACCGAAATCCAATCCAACACTGCGGAAGTCACTGCTCTCGGGGACTTCCTTTTCGAACACGAGCGGTTTCGGCTGGTCCGAGAGGGTCAGCTCAGCGCGCACCCGGGTAGCCGTGCCGCCAATGCGCACGCTGACCCCGTCTAGCGGTTGCAAAGCCTGGAAAATCAGCTCCACCACCAGCGGGTTGACTTCCAGGGTGCGCACCAGCGTGTTCGGGTCGCCGTCGAAGACATTCTGGATCTCACCCATATCCAGCATGGAATAGCGCACGCGTACCGGCGTATTCTGGAGAGCCAGGTCATTCTCCTGAAGCACGCGCCGCGATTCGACCTCTGCAGCAATCTGCGCATCGAAATCGTCGGCATAGCGCAGGCGCACGAAGTAGAAGCCGGGCTGGCCATTGGGGTATGGCAGCGTTTTCTCAACCCGCATCTCCTTGAATTTACGGCTGGTGGCTGCCAGCCGGTATTCTTCCGGGGTCATGATAAATAAAGTGTGGTCATCCAGCTCCAGGCGCCGGGTCAGATAGCCCTCGATGCTGCCCATCTGGAGCGGGAGAGGGGTAGGCAGGAAGAAACGAGCGACCACATCCGTGCCGTTTGACCAGGTTGGAGACAGGATGATGCGGGTTTCGGGAGCTTCCTTCAGGATTTGCTGGGCGGCCGGAAAAACCTGGCGCGCACCGTACTGCATCCCGCCCAGCCCATAGTCCGCGTACCAGGTTGGCCCATTGCGAAGCGCGTCATTGAGCATCCACAGGTTGGCGGCCGCCAGACCGGCAAACAGCACCGCCGATAAGGCTGCCTGTGGGATCCGCCGGCGTTCCAGCCAACCCAGGCCCGCCGAGAGACCGCATGCCGTCAGCAGGGTCGCCGGGAGGATGAACACCAGCGCGCGGGTGATGCCAACCTGGGCCAGGGCTGCCCCGCTTGGCGCAGCCAGCAGCGCGCCGAGTAAAACGCGCTGCGCCGGGGAGCGGAAATTTTTCAGCGCCAGGGCCAGCCCCAGGGCAAAGAAAGGCAGGCTGGCGCGGTAGAGATGACCGTACCCTTTCATCAAGTGGCGGTCCAGATCGCGTTCGTTGGGGATAAACCAGTAGCCAGGGCTCAGCCCAACCAGGTATTCCCTGGAGAAACGCCCCAGTTTCTCGCCCAGCGACAGGTGCTCCACCCAGTAGGAGCCCAGCATCTGCAGGTGGCGCAGGTTTTCCTGCGGATGGAGCAGCAGGAAGCGCAGGTAGGGCAGCCCCAGGAGCGCCAGCAGTCCCAGCCCGCGCAGGCAAACCCAACGGTTGTGCCAGTGATAGCGCCAGTCGAAAATCAACAGGAACAGGCCGCTAACCAGCATCACCACCTGGCCGGGACTGTAGGTGTAGAAAGCCAGCGCACCCAACCCCAGGGCCGGGTACAGCGAGCGCGGCGATTCGAGCCGGTATCTCAGGTAATAGTACAGAAAACCGGCATAGAAAGAACACATCAGCACGGTTTCGAAAGCCGTGCGCGAGTGGAGGAACCAGGCCGGAGCGGCGGACAGCAGCAGCGGAGCACACCACCAGTAGCGCACGCGCAGGAAGTCGCGTAGGATCAGACCGATCGCCAGGGCAGCCAGGGCCGTCGCAAATACGGAGACGGCGCGCGTCACAAAGACCGATTTTCCAAAGAAGAGGTACGGGATGACCTGCAAATAGACCGAAGTGCCTAAATTGTACTGGCTGCCGTTGACAAAAAAGGTCGGCGCAACCTCTCCGGTGTGGGTAGCAAAATTTTGGGCCACCAGGTCGGCCGCCTGGACGGTCTGAACAGCTTCATCAGTGAAGAAGTAAATGGGGAAATCTGCCAGCCCTACCAGGCGGACCAGCACGTAAAGCGCCAGCCCAAGCCACAGCAGAGACGTGTCCAGCGCCGCTGCCCGCGCTCGCAAGAAACGCCAGGAGCGGGCGTTGACGGATCCCGGTCGGTCTGCCGCGGCTGCGGCTTCAACCCCTGGCGCGGACCCCAGGCTTACCTGCACCTGCGCCCCGTCCGGCAGCGGCAGGCTTACCTGGCCCGGATCGCAGAGCACTACAGTGCGCCGGTCGAGCAGGCTGCCGTCTTCCGCCAGGGTCTCGACCGTCACCCGCACCGTATTCGCGTGCCCCTCAGGGACAGGGCCGGGCAAGCTGATTTGACCGGGTTGTTCGCCTTCCAATGGATCACTAACCTCCGCCGAACCGGCAGTCGGCTGCGTCAGCGGATCGGTTCCTGAGGTTTCAAGGGTCATACGTGTGGGCGGTCGTTCGAAATCTGATCGGGTAAAAAACCGGGCCTGCTGGGATCATTATAGCATCGCTTACGGCTGCCTGGAAAAGGCAAAATATACTGCACTTGCTTCCCCTGGTATAATTTTCCATGATGTTCAAACCGAGAATCCTGGTCTGGGTGGGGATTTTGGTTGCGGCCTGGTTGGCTGGCTGTGGCAGCGCAGCGACCCTCAGCGCGGCTCCCAGCCTCCCCTCCGTTACCCCCTCGCCCGTCCAGATCGTCCCCTATCACAGCGCGACTCCCAGCCCGCGCCCTTTTGCGGTCGATGCCCATACGCAGCCGACCACTCCCACCCCGATCCCATCCCCGACCCCCACCCCACGCTCGTATACCGTCATACGCAACGACGATATGTTTGGGATAGCCCTGCGCCACGGAATCCCCATCGAAGCCCTGCTGACCGCCAACCCCACCGTCCAACCCAATTTCCTCAGCGTGGGGACCGTCTTGCAGATCCCCTACGTCCCGGGGACGCCGACGCCTGGCGAAACTACCCCGACCCCAGTCGCGCTAACCCCGGCGCCCCCGGTCTGCTACACCACCGCCGATGGGGGCGCATGGTGCTATCTGCGGGTCGAGAACACCTATGACAGCGGGTTGGAGAACCTCTCCGGGCAATTTCTGATATCCGGCCCGGACGGAAAGCTGCTCGACCAGCCGGCCGTCCCGCCATTAGACATGATCCCCCCCGGGCAAAGTATGCCCCTGGCGGCTTTTTTCCCGCCCCCCGTTCCACAGCCTTTTGCCGTCAACGGCCAGATCCTGACCGCCCTGCTGCAGCCGGAAGACAGCCCGCGGTACCTGCCAATCCAGGTTGATAACTTTGAGGTTGAGATCGGTGAGATCGGACGCAGCGCCCGCGCCGGGGGGCAGGTCAGCCTGCCGGCCGAAAGCGGACCGGCCAGCCGGGCAGCCGTGCTGGCCGTGGCCTACAGCGCAGAGGATGAAGTGGTAGGGGTGCGCAAGCTGGAATTCACCCAGGGGTTAGCCGCGGGCGCATCCCGGTCCTTCGAGGTGCTGGTCTACAGCCTGGGGCCCCCCATCGCCCGCGTCGAAATCCTGGCTGAGGCAAGACCCTAAAGTAGTTGGACGCGATCCAGCACGGATAGATGCGGAGAAAAAAGTATCCACAAAGTTACACAAAGGGTCACCAAGAAAAATATTGCTAATTTCTTTTGTGAATCTTTGTGTTTCTTTGTGGATTGAAACTCTTACCGCGCCATTCAGCCTGTCCTGGCAGACTGTCCAGGGTGGTCCCGTCCGCGTCCAATATTCTTCAACCCCTAAGGATTACCCCAGATCACATAGCTGTCCGTGACGCACAGCGGCTCGCCGGCGGCGGCTTTAAGACAGACCTGATATGGGATCAGGGTCCCATTAGGCGCTTCCACGGGCAGAAGATTGAGGGCCGACTGACCATCCGCGCCGGTGGGTTGGAAGTTGTAAACCGCCTGGCTGCCGTCCGGGAGGGTCAGGGTCACAAAGGCTTCCAGATTGGGGATGGGGGTCTGGCTCTCCGTCTCCACCACCTGCAGGCTGATCTGCTGCTCCTGGGCGGAGGTGATCAACGAATGCGCCTCCCAGACCGTCAGGCGGGTGGTAGCGGTGGTAAAGTTGAGGTTGGCATACGCGGCCTGCAGCGGCGGGAACAGCTCCAGGTAGCGCACTCCGAGAGGAGCCGGGCGGATCTGCAGGCTTTCGGCGGCCTGGGGATCATAATCCAGGCAGTAATTGGTAAAACACTGGCGCCAGATCAGCCCTTCCTGGTAAATCTCCGTGGTGGGAGGCCCTGAGATCTCGGTCCCCCCATGCAGGGTCAGGTATTCTTCCAGGATCGTGGGGACATTATGCCCCAGCCCCCCATCCAGCGGGTAAAAAACCATGCGCGGATCCTCGATCTTGGGGACCAGCGCCCAGGGCGCAAAACCCAGCCTTTCGGTAATCGCGCGCAGGGCGATACTGCGCACGGTGGACGGATCGGCGAACACCACCAGGTTCTCGTAAATTTGCTCGAGCTTGCCGTCCTGGGTCAGGTAAGGCTCGCTGAGCGGCCGCCCGGCAAACCCAGATCCCAAACGAGATAGGCTGCTGATGAAAGGTTCCGGGAACACCTGGAAAGGAATCACGTTGGCGTATGGATCGCGCGGGTGGCGGCAGGCCCGGTCACATTTCCAGGCTCCATAATCCAACAAATGGATGGTCCCGGGCGGATCGGTGAGGCTGCGGTAAAAACCCACGTTGGAGAAATACTGCTCGATGCGACCCCGGTCGTAGTTAATTCGTACCTGGGTTAATGGCCGGCCGACAAAACGGCTGCCCTGTAATGCCTCGTACAAAGGTACAAACTCGTCATAGACAATATATCCATCCACAATGCGCAGACCGGGCTGTTCGGGAAGAACGATCGGCTGGTCCTGCATCCCCAGCTCGTTGCCCAGCGAAGACAGCGAGAACTGCTGGCTGACCGGCACAAGAGGGTCGTACTGCATGAGAGCTTTCTCGGTATATTGGTAGCGGATGCCCTGGTACTCGAATAAGGGGCTGATTGGAAAACCCAGGTTCGATTCTCCCCCCAGCAGTTGGTAGAGCTCTCGGAACGAAACATCAACCGCAAAGGTGCCTTCGGGAGGTGTTCCCGCAGGCCCGGTATCCGGTTCAATCGTGCATGCCCCCAGTCCGAGAGTCACCAACACCATGGACAGGAGAAAGACCAGGCGGTTGATTTTGCTGTGCAACATAAGCCCCCGGCGATTTAGGATCGACAGTTAGCAGCAGACTATCTCATTACGAAGACCAACCGAGCATCGGAATTATACCGGTATTATCAGGCACCGACGTGAAAAGGGAATTAATAATTCGTGCGAATGGGTCCCCCAGAGCAACCTGGAGACCGGACAATCAACCCCTCTGCGTCAATCTTGCCTCAACCTGATGGGACTATCTCCATCTGATTATAGCCAATCGATTCCAGATTGCAAGGGAAATCTGGCATGAATTTTGCACGAACAGCGTATTTGGGGGTTTAACTCCCCTTTACCCACCACAGGTAGCCCCAAAACAAAAGCCGGGGTCGCTCTCTCAATGGAGAGCGACCCCGGTGAGACAACACCCATCATGGCATTGTCATAGCTGCACAGGTTGAGGATCGGTAACCCGCGTATACACATTGAACACGGGCGGGTGCTCGATCGTCTTCTTCACCTTGCACAATTCAGCCGAACGTACCAGCGAAGCGTAATATTTCTCGGGGAACTCCGGCGGTACCTGGATCTCCAGATCAATCTGCCCGGGAAGTCCACTCGCCGGGTCGGTCTCGACCCGTTGGATGATGCGGATCCCCTGGGTTGGCAGCCCGCGCTGGTTGCAGAACCCCAGCACGTAGATCCCGGCGCAGGTCCCGATGGCTGACAGAAATACGGCAAACGGAGTTGGAGCGCTCCCCTCTCCGCCGCCGGCCGGCGGCTGGTCCGTTGCTACGCTGTACTCCCCAAAATGGGCGTCTACCCGCGCGCCCCCCGGAAAATCGATAATGAGTTCCATGATGCTCTCCCTGGTAAAACTATTTGATTATTTTCATTATATTAGATGCTCCTGCTCAATAAAAGTTACTTTCTTCTCCCCATGCCAGAAAAAACTCCAATACATCCACACCGAAGCCGCATACAGCAGGATGGTAACCAGGAAAACCGGTCCGAATCCAAAGCGCTCCTGCAGCCACCCGCTGATAGTAGGACTGAACGCCCAGCCAAAACTGCTGGCCATTGAAACCAGGCTGGCCACCATCGCGCGGGCCTCAGGCTCAACTCGCTCCATGACAAAAGTCTGGTATACCGGCCCGCTCATATTCATCAGCGCCAGACGCACATAATAGGCCAGCGCGCTAATCCCAAACCAGGGAGAATAACCCAACATCACCAGGAATGGGATCGAGATCCCCTGGGTCACCACCACAAGCTGAATTTTCCCCATCCGATCGGCCAGCGGCGGAGCGATCATCAGCCCAATCCCCATGGCCAGCGACCCCCAGGCAAACAACGTGCCGATCACCGGGTCGGGCTGGTGGTGGACATACCGGAAAAACACGTTCATAAAGGGCATGAACAGGCCGGCCCCGATCGAAGTCACCAGCATGGGCAGGATCAGGCGGCCCAACAGCCCCGGTTTGCGCGCCAGGTAGGCAAACGGGGCAAATACCGAGCGCTCGCTGCGCTCCATGCGGGGAGTCCGTAGAAACAACAGCGGGATCACCCCCACCCCACCTATGGCGGCCACCAGCATCAGCGCAGATCCATAAGCCATAACCCCAGTTGAGCTGACCCCCAACCAGCCGGCCATCCAGGTGGGCAGCAGGCCGCCCAGCCAGTTGCCCACAAAACCGGAGGCCATCTGCAGTCCAGAGCTCAAGCTGAAGAGGTAGGTGCGTTCTTCCTCACCGCTGTTTTCCATCAGGAACGGTCCCATGGTAACACCCGAGAGAGCCTGGGCCGCCCCTATGACCACGTTCATTCCAACCAGCATCCCCGTGGAAGGGAAAGCGACCATGAGCGCAACCGCGGCTGCCAGCAGACCCCCGCCCAACAGCAGCGAGACCTTACGCCCCAGGAAATCCGCGCAGTAGCCCATCGGTAAGGCTAATACGAGCGCGGTCATGCTGCTGGTGGTGATCAGGTTGCCCAACAAAGACTGGTCATATCCCTGGCTCAGGACATAGAAATTAAACAAAAGCCGGTAGACCCCCATCGCCGCTCCCATCAAAACCGCGCTGAGCAAATACAGGCGCGCATTGGGGCGGAAGGCAGACAGCCGGGCCGTGTAGGTGCGGAAAACCGATCTGAACGAATTGCTTTGCGTCAATGCCATCTATCCTTCATTTTAGGGAATTGTCCTTTTTACACAGGATAATCGTCACGGGAAACAGGAAGTTCGCCACTAGAAAGCCCCTCCGCCAAACCGTAACATGTACAAAATGTTAGTCCAAGATCTCTCTCACTTGACCCTGTTCGAGGGATTGAGCCAGGCTCAATTTTCCCTGATCCAACCGCTCCTGGAGGTTTGCGATTTCTCCCGTGACATGGTGGTCTTCGAGCAGGACGATCCCGCCCAATACTTGTACATCGTTTCGCGGGGAGAAGTCCTGGTGCGTTACAAAGCTTATGATGGGCCCATGATTACCATTGCACGCGTGGGACCAGGTGGGGTCTTTGGCTGGTCATCCGCCCTGGGGCGGTCGACCTATAGTTCTGGGGCAGTTTGCACTCAGGACAGCCAGTGCTACCGGATCAGTGGAAAAACCTTGCACCGCTTGTGCGATCAAAACCCGGATACCGGTATAATTATTCTGGAACGGTTGGCGAATGTCATCGACGAGCGCCTGCGCACCACCCACTCCCAGATCATGAGCTTCTTGACCCAAAACGTGGATTCGAGCGGAGATTGTGAGAGGAGATTGAACCAGAATGACGACCAATAATAACCTGCAGTTCTCGCCTCCGGGCGACCCGCAAACTTATACTACCGAGGAGCGCCTGCGCGCCCTCGTCGAGCAGCTCAACGCGTACATCGAGCAGTTCCACGGTGGAATGGTTGAAATGGTATCTTTTGACGGTAAAATCGTGAAAGTCCGCCTGGGTGGGGCCTGCCTGGGCTGCCCGCTTTCTCCGGTTACCTTGCACGGCTGGGTGGCTGGGACGATCAAACAATTTTTTCCCGAGATTGAGAACGTAGAAGCCATTACTTAGCGACAAACACCCGGTGTCTTTGGGGGCGTGTTCTGACCCGAATTTCCTCGTAAACAGCGGGTATTTTTGCTGCCTTCCTATTCTTCGATGAACACTTCGACGTGCTCACCGTCCTCATCATCGAAGACATCCACGACCTTACCGGTCTCCCCAGAATTAATAAAAGCCATCAGCTGCTGCTGGTCTAACCCCTGCACCTCGGGCGAAAAGCGCGCGCCCATCTTGAGACCCGCCTGGACCAGGTTAATCGGCAGGCGCACGTTGACGCGCGTTTTGCCGGTGTTGGTGTCGGTTACCCGCACCCGGAAATAACGCGCCGTTCGCCCGGAACCTGTCGCGGCTGCGGCAGAACCAAAGGCTGCTTCCGCCCTAAGCTGTTGAGAATCGCGCTTGCGCCGCCCACCCTCCATCGCTTCGATAAGCTGAACGCCTTCCTCCGCAGAAATCTTCCCTTCCTGGACCATCTTTAATATCTTGAGTCGTTCTTCTGACGTAGGCATGGCGTTTATCTCTCCAAAAATTTGGGCTTATAACCCTCTACGCTCGTCGGTCGAGTTGGCGGCGTTTTCCATCTCTTTGCGGACCGCGTGGTACAGGTTCTCGGCTTTTAGCTCGTTCAACGTGTAACAGGGTGCGTGGAGGTGGTCGGCCAGCGACTGGGCTAACCCCTGGTCGAAGGCGGCATGTTCCATATTGACCACCACGCAGCGGATGTTCTCGTCAGCGATCTGTTCGGCCAGCTGGTGGGCTTCTTGTTGGGGGGGCAGCACCCCCATCGCCACATTTCCCGCCCCATCGGTCAGTACGATCAGCAGCGGCATGACATCCGGGTGGAGACTTCGCTCGCGCATCAAGACTTCATATCCCAATTTCAGCCCGGCAGACAGGGGCGTCTTTCCTCCAACCGGGATATCGCCCAGGGCGCGCTGCGCCAGGGTGACCGAGCTGGTGGGAGGCAGGACCAGCGTGGCGCGGTCTTTCTGGAAGACGACCAACCCAACCCGGTCGCGGCGCTGGTAAGCATCGGTGAGGAGCGAGAGAATGGCTCCCTTGGTAGCCGTCATGCGTTCGGCGACCGCCATCGACCAGGAAGCATCCACGAGAAAGAGCACCAGGTTTGCCGCACGCCGCACGCGCACCTTACGCTGGAAATCCACAGGCCGGATGGCAAAAGCCACCCGTTTACGCTGCTCCGCACGCTCTTTCTGGAAAGGCGCGGCAGCCCGCAGGGTGGCATCAAAGGCCAGGTCATCGGTTTTTCCATTGGCGGGGCGGGCCTGGATGTAGCGCCCGCGTTTTCGGTCGGTGCGAGTCCTGGATCTTCTGCCTGCGTTGCGGCGCATCATCTTATCCAGGGGGGTATCCAGGCGGCGCGGGATAAACGATTCTCCCGGTTTTACAATCTGCCCGCCGTCCCACCAGTAAGCATTCTTGTCTTCAAAGACGTTCTGGTGGCTGGCGTCCAGCGCGCCAAAATCCTGATCCTGTTCAGTGGACTGGCCATCGGTCAGCTCTTTTTTTTTTGAGCTGCCGCTTCCTCCACCGCCTGCTCCTCGCCCGGCTGGGCCTGCGGTCCGCCGGCAACCTGGCTCTGAAGCTGCGCGATGCGCTCCTGCAGGTCTTCAAACCCCATTTCAGCTTGCTGGAAAGGACCGCGCTTGATGCGGTGCGGGAGGGTCAGCTCGGCCGCCAGGGCGATATCCCGGTCGGTCACGCTCGTGCGGCCGTCAAAGGCCGCCTGGGCGCGCGCGGTCTTGAGGATGACCAGGTCAGCGCGGTGGCCGTCCACGTTGAGGGATGAGGTCAGTGCGGCAATCGAAAGCAGGTCGCGTTTTGAATAGGTGACCCGCTCGAGCAGGGGGCGGGCGCGTTCGATCTGGTGCGACAGTTCTTCTTCACGAGGCAGCCATTCATTCCGGAAAGCCTCCGAATCGCTCTCGAAACCCAGATTGCGCTCCATGATCAAGACCCGCTCGCGCGCATCGCGGATCCCGCGGATATCCACCGAGAGGGCAAAGCGGTCGAGGAGCTGCGGGCGCAGGTCGCCCTCTTCCGGGTTCATCGTTCCAACCAGGATAAAGCGAGCGGGGTGTGAGAAGGAGATGCCTTCACGCTCGACAATATTCATCCCCATGGCGGCCGAATCGAGCAGCACATCCACCACGTGGTCGTCGAGCAGGTTAACCTCGTCGATGTACAGCAGACCGCGGTTGGCGGCTGCCAGCACACCCGGCTCAAAATGACGCTCGCCCTGCTGGATAGCCTTCTCGATATCCAGAGTCCCCACCACCCGGTCTTCGGTGGCGGAGACCGGCAAATTAATGAAAGGAGTCACCCGGGTAGTCCCCGGCAAACGCTCGCCGCGGGTAGCGCGCTCACGGCACTCCGTACACCAGGTTGCTGGAGTATTGGGGTCGCACCCAAAGCGGCAGTCCACTACTACATTGACGCGGGGTAGCAAAGCCGCCAGGGCGCGAGCGGCGGTCGATTTCGCCGTACCGCGCTCTCCGCGGATCAGCACGCCGCCGATGCGTGGGTCCACTGCATTTAATACCAGGGCGCGGCGCATACGCTCCTGGCCGACAATCGCAGTAAATGGATAGATCGCTGGCATAAAGTTCCTTCTGGTGCTAACTATTGTACTGTAGTTTACCATCAGACCGCTTTCCTTTCAACTTGTTTTTAGACTGCCCATCAATTTCCCCCTTGACAGCCCAGTTTTTTTGAGGGTTGCCAACTTGACGATTCACACTTATAATGAGGAGTACAATTTTTTCATCCGGAGTTCACAAATCGTATGGAACAGAATGACGCCCAGCTCGAGCAGGGGGCTATGCCCGAGAACAATCAGGTAGGTGAGAACCACAATATGGAGTCCTTGCTGGAGCAAGAAGGCCTGGGGATTGACTTCCCATCGCAGGGCGAAATCCGGGATGGTGTGATCGCTAGCATCAGCCCGAACCAGATCCTCGTCAGCGTTGGAACGAAATCGGAAGGCGTAATTTCCGGCAAGGAATTGGAGGCCATCCCTCCTGTCGAGCTGTCCACCTTCAAGATCGGTCAGGAAATCCCCGTTTACGTGGTCAATCCTGAAGATCAAGGTGGCAATTTGGTGCTCTCTTATGTTCGCGCACGCGAAGAGGTAAGCTGGAAGGATGCTGAAGCCTTGCAGGCGTCCGGTGAGACGTTCAATGGAGCCATCATCGGTTACAACAAAGGCGGGCTTATCGTCCCCCTTGGCAGCCTGCGCGGTTTTGTCCCGGCCTCCCAGATCAGCCTGTCGCGGCGGGTCTCGCTCAGCGGCGATACCCCAGAACAGCGCTGGAGCAAGATGATCGGCCAGGATATCAGCGTGCGTGTCATCGAAGTTGACCGAGAACGCCGCCGCCTGATCTTATCCGAACGAGCCGCCAGCACCGAAACCCGCGAATCACTCAAAGAGCGTGTCATCGAAGAGCTCAAGGAAGGCGAAATCCGTTCCGGGCGAGTGACCAGCCTGGCCGATTTTGGCGCCTTCGTCAACATCAGCGGCGCTGACGGCCTGGTTCACCTCTCGGAGATTTCCTGGGACCGCATCCAGCATCCCAGCGAGGTCCTCAAAGTCGGACAGGAAGTCAAAGTCAAGGTCATCAGCATCGACCGCGACAAGAAGCGGATTGGTTTGTCCATCCGCCAGCTCCTCGAGGACCCGTGGGCGCAGCGCGTCGGCCATTTCCAGGTCGGCCAGCTCGTCCAGGGCGCCATCACTCGCCTGACCAAGTTCGGTGCTTTTGCCCGCCTGGAAGGTGAGGGGGATCTGGAAGGCCTGATCCACATCTCTGAGATCAGCGAGAAGCGCATCGAGCACCCCAAAGAGGTGCTTAAAGAAGGCGATGTGGTCACGCTGCGGGTGATCAAGATCGATGCCGAAAATCACCGCATTGGTCTCAGCCTGCGCCGGGTCGACTCGCCCATGTACGCGGATATGGATTGGCAGGCCCTGGCCGACGAGCTGGATATTACCCAGAAAGACGACGAAGAGAAACCCTCGGAAGAGCCATCCCCCGAAGTGTCGTCCACTGAAGTATCTTCCTCTGAAGAGCCATCCTCAGAAGAACCATCCTCTGAAGAACCATCTTCCGAAGAGCCATCCTCTGAAGAACCGTCTTCCGAAGCGCCGTCCTCCGATGAGCCGCCCGCGGAAGAACCGAACGAATAGAGAAAATGAGATAAAAAGGGCGCACCCCAGCCGGTGCGCCTTTTTATTTTCCATCCGGATAGGGACGTAGCTATGCCTCTCTTGGTTGATGCCCACGAAGACCTGGCCTATAATATGCTGACCTTCGGACGGGACTACACCCGCTCCGCCCACGAGACCCGCCGGCTCGAATACGACACCCAGGTGCCGCGCTGGAACCACGGGGAATGCCTGCTGGGTTGGCCGGATTACCAGCGCGGGCAGGTGGCGCTGATCTTTGCTACCCTGTTTGCCTTACCCATCCGCCACCGCGAAGGGGAATGGGACCGCCTGGCTTACCGGGATGCCGGCCAGGCCAACCGCCTGTACCGCGAGAGCCTCGAGATTTACCAGCGCCTGTTCGACCGCCACCCCGGCCATTTCCGACCGGTGACCACCCAGGCCGAGCTCCTGGCCACCCTCGAACCGTGGGAATCCTCCTTCCCTTCAAGCGAACCCTCTCTCCCTGATCAAGACATTCCCTGGATAGATCGCTCCCTGACATCGATACCGGGAGCTGAACATGCGCCTTCGGCCGCAAAGGAAGAGGGAGAAAGCGGTCTTCCGGTTGGGTTGGTGCTGTCGATAGAAGGCGCGGAGGGCATTCGCTCGCCGGCCGAGCTGGAAGAATGGTGGGCGGCGGGCGTGCGCTGGATCGGCCCGGCCTGGGTATCTGGCAACCAGTACTGTGGCGGGAACAAGGAACCCGGCCCGCTCACCCGCGCCGGGCAGGACCTGCTGGCGGGTATGGCCGATATCGGTTTTGGCCTGGACGTCACCCACATGGACCCCGAAGCCGCCTTGCAGGCCCTGGATATCTTCCCCGGCCCGGTGATCGCCAGCCATTCCAACCCGTCCGCCGTGGTCAAAGGCGAGCAGAACAACCGCCACCTTTCCGACCGCCTGATCCATGCTATCCTGGAACACGATGGCATGATTGGGATCGTGCCTTTCAACGCCTTTCTAAAAGGCGAGTGGAGCTGGTCACTGCTAAACGGTAAGGATCTGGTCCGTCTGGAAGATATCGCCGCGCATGTTGACTATATCTGCCAGCTTGCCGGCGATTCGCATCATGTTGGGTTTGGCACCGATTTTGATGGCGGCTTTGGGCTGCCTGGCGTCCCGCGCGAGATCGACACGATCGCGGACCTGCAAAAACTGGTCCCGGTGCTGGCCGAAAAAGGGTACAATTCGAATGATATCGAAGCTATTTTTGGCGGCAACTGGGTATCAATCTTGCAGCGAACACTGCCAACCGCATGAGCGAAATTTTCAGCACTCCCCCTGACCAGGAAAGAAAAGCAACGGAGCCGGTCGCAACCGTCCCACTGGCACGGCCGCTGTCGCGCCGCCGGATCCGCACCGGGTTGATCACCACCCTGATCGGGTTTTTAATCTTTATTTTGGGAGCGCGACCCGGCATCTTTGGCCTGGACCGCAGCCCGGTGATCGGTTTCGTGCAGATCGCCGTTTTCCTGGTCGGTCTGGCTCTCATCTGCATCGGCGGCTATATTACCCTGATCGCCCTGTGGGGCAGCCGCCCGCGCAGCATCGCTGCCGATATCGGCCTGCGCCTGGTCAGCACCGGGTACGTGATCACCGTCTTTGCCGGTATGGCGGATATCTTTGGGTTTGGCAGCCACCTGCTGCCGGCCGTGCCCTATTTCGGTCCTTGGCAGGCGCGCGGGGTCGAGCTAGGCCAGGCGATCATTGCGCTGGGATTTATTTTGATGATCCCATGGGGATCCAGCGAAAAAAGTAAAGCGTAAAACGTAAGGGTTTCTTACGTTTTACGCTTTACTTATGACCCCTAACCCGATCGCCTCAAGCATCTCCTGGTTGGTAGAAAACTTGAAATTCTCCCGGTTGAGCTGGACGGCTTTCTGCCGTTCGATCGCTTCCAGGCGGGTCAGGTCATCCTTGGTCACCACGGCTTTATCCAGCTGCTCCAGGCGGGCGTGAAAGCGCTCCAGCGCGGCCGGGTCATAGTGGGGTTTGTCTTTCAGATATTCAGAGACCGCTTTGGCTCCGTTGGTCCCATCTTTGCGCGCTACGCCCACCAGGCCGGTTGACGCCTGGCGCGACCAGCCGGCCACGAAGATGCCCTCCAGGGCGCGGCCGGCCAGCGGGTCGAATACTTCGTAGGAAATACCCTCCACCGGATAGCACGGATCTGGGTGTTTGACGAACTCGTTACCCTGGGTGGGTAATCCAAAGGATTCGTCCACCCGGTCGCCGATGGCGAAGATCACCGTGTCCACATCCACCATCTGGTAAACGCCCAGCCCGCGCGCACGGATGTCGCCGTTCGCGGCCACAAGCGTATTCTCTTCTATCTCCAACCCGCACACCCGGCCCGCGCCATCCCCCAGCATGCGCACCGGCGAGGCCAGGAACATCAGGCGAAAGCGCGACTGTGATTGGGTATCTGCCGCGCGCCGCAGCGCCGCATCCACCAGGGCGCGCGGTTGAGCCGGGTCCTGGCCCATGGCAAGCATATAGGGAGAGACCCGCGCCAGCTCCACATCAAAGGCTGCCAGGTCCAGGTTGGCGACCACATACTCCAGCTCGACGCGGGTGAACTTGACCTCCGCCGGACCGCGCCGGGCTACGGCAATCACTTCATCCACCTTGCGGTCCTGGATCAGCCAGTGAGCGATATCCAGCATCACATTGCCCACGCCCACCACCGCCACGCGCCGCCCAATCGCAAAATTCTGCTGGCTGAAAGGCGGAAGCTGGTTGTAATGGTAAACGATATCTTTGGCATGGTAGACCCCGGTCAGGTCTTCCCCCGGCAGTCCTAACCACTTGGTCCCCTGGGCCCCGACCGTCACCAGCACGGCCTGGAACCCCATCCCCTGCAGCTCGGCCAGGGTCAGGTCTTCTGTCCGGCCCAGATTGACATTCCCATAATAGTCGATCTCCCCCCCGGCCAGGATCTGGCGGAACTGCTGGCGCAGTCCATCCTTCATCTTGTGCTTATCCGGATAGATCCCATATTCAGCCAGGCCGCCCGGTTTAACGTCGCGGTTGAGCAAAACTACCCGCGCGCCATCGTTGGCAAGCTGGCGCGCGGCAAACAAACCTGCCGGGCCGGCTCCCACTACCGCGACCAGGTGTTTGGGGGGTTGTTCGTCGACCAATATGACCTCCGTGTTCTTCCAATCCGGGTTACGGCTGTACTGCCAGCTTACTTTTGCCAAACTCTCTCCTCTATCCAGAAGGGTGGGTTTCTTTCATGTCCTCTGACCGCGGTCCGCCCACCCATGGAGCAGAACCGCCTGCTCCGAACTCTTAGGACCATCATACCAAGGAATCATTAATTTTATATTACTGGTGGTATGCGTTCACTTGCCCACCCGATTTGACCAATTTTAGACTGATTTATGAAATTAGGCAACATCCGAATTCGACAGCTGGCCGGAAGTCTCGGAACCGCCCACCGGGGGCCTGCTACTCCTTTTTCAAATCTATGCTATATTCAACGCATAATCAAATAACCCATGGCGCCGTACGGCGCCCGTCAGCAGAGGTCAAGCCCATGCAACCAGATCCCCAACCTCAACCTGCCCGCCAGACCCGCCTCGAACAATTGAGGCCTTACCTGTGGCAGGGGCGTATTGGACCCGCTTTCTGGACGATTACGGGGGTCATCTCTCTAGCGGTCAACATCATCCTGATTGTCATCCTGGTCTCGCTCGCCAGGCAGCTCTTTGAAATCAAACAGGTTGTCTCCGACCAGTTGATCGGCGGGTTGTACGATAATTTTGTAAAGATGGATCAGGCCAGCATCCGGACCAACGTGGTGGTCACCAGCGATATCCCGGTTAAGTTTGACCTGCCGGTGAAATTCGATCTGCCGGTCAAGACCAACACCACGGTCGTGCTGACCGAAAATACCCAGATCGGCAACACCCTGGTGGACCTGAACAGCGGCGGGGTCTCGATCCACGCCCCTGCTACGATCACCCTGCCGGCCGGTACCCGTCTCCCCATCGCCCTGGATATCACCGTTCCGGTCGAAACCGTGGTCGCGGTAGATAAGAGCGTTCCGGTCCAGCTCAACGTACCGGTCGACATCCCCCTCAACCAGACCGAACTGCACACACCTTTTGTGGGTCTGCAAGAGGTTTTATCGCCCTACCAATCTCTGCTCCAACAGGCTCCCGCTTCCTGGGAAGAGGTGCTCTGCCCAACCTCACCCAACATGCTGTGCGACTGGCTGGCCCCTTGAGCCCGATCGCGGCGGGTCTGAGCGGATGCAGATTCCAAATACAAGAGGCACTATGAATCATACCTTGACTAAAACACGGCTTTCCAACGGTTTAGCGGTCATGCTAAAGGAAATCCACACCGCTCCGATTATCAGCAGCTGGGTGTGGTACCGGGTCGGATCGCGTGACGAAACCCCCGGGATCACCGGGATCTCTCATTGGGTGGAACACATGCAGTTTAAAGGCACCACCCAGTTCCCATCCGCGGTGTTGGACAAGGCCATCTCCCGCGAAGGTGGGGAATGGAACGCGTTTACCTATCTGGACTGGACCACCTATTACGAAAAGATGCCCGCCGATAAGATCGACCTGGCGCTGCAGCTCGAATCCGACCGCATGGTTCACAGCCTGTTCGAACCCGAAGAAGTTGACTCCGAGCGGACGGTGATCATCTCCGAACGCGAGGGCAGCGAAAACGAGCCTTTGTTTATCCTCGGCGAGGCCGTGCAATCCGCAGCGTTCCACGTCCACCCCTACCACCACGAGATCATCGGCGACAAATCCGACCTGCGCAGCATGCAGCGCGACGACCTGTTCCGCCACTACCGAACCTACTATTCCCCCAATAACGCCGTCGCGGCGGTGGCCGGGGATTTCGATACCTCCGCCATGCTGGCCCGCCTGGAAGAACTGTTTGGCTTGCTTCCCGCCGGGGATCCGCCACCCCACCCCGCCCAGCCCGAACCCCCGTTGGGTGGAGAGCAGCACCTGACGGTTGAGGGTCCTGGCGAAACCACGTTTCTCCAACTGGCCTACCGCGCGCCTGCCGCCGCCGATCCGGATTTCTTCCCCTTCACGGTTGTCGACAGCTTGCTCACCGGGCCCACCGGATTGAATATGTTTGGCGGCGGCGGGATCTCCAATAAAACATCTCGCCTGTACCGCGCCCTGGTCGAAAAAGAGCTGGCGGTCAGCGTCAACGGCGGATTGCAGGCCACCATCGACCCGTTTTTATATGACATTACCATGACCGTCCGCCCGGACAAGACCCCCGCCGCCATCCTGAGCGCGGTAGATGTCGAGATCCAGCGCCTGCAGGATGGATTGGTCCCACTCGAAGAGATCGCTCGCGCTATCAAGCAGGCGCGCGCCTTGTTTGCCTACGGCAGCGAAAATATCACCAACCAGGCTTTCTGGCTGGGCTATGCCGAGATGTTCGCGGACTACGATTGGTTTGTCAATTACGTCGACCGGTTGGCAGTCGTCACCCCGGAGGATGTCCAGCGCATCGCTCAATATTACCTCCAGCCGGCCAACAGGGTAGTCGGCACTTTTATCCCGACCCGGAATGGAGGATCGGCCTCATGAAACCGCAAACCAATTCGATCTTGAAGACCCTGCCCGGCCCCGAAGATATTACCCGCACCGTGCTGCCCAACGGCATCACCATCCTGACCCGGCCAAACTTCAACAGCCCGTCGGTGGTGATCACCGGATACCTGCGCAGCGGCAGCCTGTTCGACAGCGATGAAAAGCTGGGCCTCGCGCATTACACCTCGCTTAGCCTGATGCGCGGCACCCGGCGGCGCAATTTCCAACAGATCTACGACGCGCTCGAATCGATCGGGGCCAGCCTGGGGTTTGGCTCAGGGGTGCATACGACCGGTTTTAGCGGCCGGGCTCTCTCTGAAGATCTCCCCGTGCTGCTCGAGCTGCTGCGCGAAGCGCTCCAGGAACCCATTTTCCCCGACGAGCAGATCGAGCGCCTGCGCGCCCAGCTCCTGACCGGGCTGGCCATCCGCGCCCAGGATACCGGCGATATGGCTTCGCTGGCATTTGATGAGTTGGTCTTTGTCGGGCATCCCTATGCCCGCCCGGAGGACGGCTTTCCGGAGACGATCCAGGCGATTAGCCGCCAGGATATCCAGGATTTCCACCAGCGCGTCTACGGCCCGCGGGGAATGGTGATCGTGGTGGTTGGCGCGGTAGCTCCCGCCGCCGTGGTCGAAGCAGTATCGGCTGTTTTGGGAAGCTGGCAGAACCCGGCTCAACCCGACCCCCCACCCCTCCCACCGGCGCAGTCCATCACGGAGAACGCTATCCGGCGGATCATCATCCCCGGCAAGACCCAGTCCGACCTGGTGATGGGCAGCCTGGGTCCAAACCGCCGTTCGCCGGACTATATGCCGGCTTCGCTGGGCAACAACATCCTGGGCCAGTTTGGCATGATGGGCCGCATCGGGGATGTGGTTCGCGAACGCTCCGGGCTGGCTTACTATGCCTACACCAGCCTGAACGCGGGGATCGGCCCGGGTTCGTGGGAGGTTTCTGCCGGGATCAGCCCGGCCAACCTGGAAAAAACCATCGAGCTGGTGCGGGCAGAGATTGCCCGCTTCGTTCAGGAGCCGGTCAGCGCAGAGGAGCTCAGCGACAGCCAGGCGAATTATATAGGGCGCCTCCCGCTTTCGCTCGAGTCGAACAACGGGATGGCCGGGGCGCTGCTCAACCTGGAGCGTTACGAATTAGGACTGGATTACTACCGCCGCTACCCGGACCTGGTGCGCGCGGTAAACCCCGAGGCGATCCTGGGGGTGGCCCAAAGCTATCTGAACCCCGAGCGGCTGGTCATCGCCGTGGCCGGCCCGGATGGAGCGGTATGATCCCGCTGCGCACCGGCATCGACCTGGTCGAGGTCAAACGCATCCACCAGGTCAACGAAGCCATCCGGGTCCGTTTTATGCGGCGCATTTTTACGCCCCAGGAGCTGGCAGACTTTGAAAGCAGCCCGGGTTCGCTGGCCGGGCGGTTCGCCGCCAAAGAGGCAGTGGCCAAGGCGCTGGGAACCGGGATCGGAGAGATTGCCTGGCAAGATATCGAAGTGCTGCGCGGACCGCGCGGCGAGCCGCGGCTTTCCCTGCACGGCAAAGCCGGAGTACTGGCCGGTGATCTGGGTTTGACCACCTGGTCGCTCAGCATCAGCCATACCCAAACCCACGCGGTGGCAGTGGCCGTCGCGGCAGGCGACCCCATAAAATAAACGGGCCGCCGGGCAGGCTGGCTCGACGGTCGTGGATGGTGGATGAAAATCCTCTCGGTCAGCGATATCGAAATTGGGTTTATTTACAGTCCCCACATTACCGACCGGTTCAAGGATGTGGACCTGATCATTAGCTGTGGGGATCTTCCTTTCTATTACCTGGAGTACATCGTCAGTGTTTTGAACAGGCCCCTCTACCACGTGCTGGGAAACCATGCCCAACAAATCGAAGATGGACCGGGGGGTCCGCGCTACCACCCATGGGGAGCATATGACCTGCACGCTCGGACAACCTGCTATGAAGGGCTGCTCCTGGCCGGCATGCAGGGCAGTTTGCAGTATAATTTCGGTCCGTACCAGTACACCCAGGGGGAGATGTGGTCGATGGTCCTGAGATTGGCGCCGGCGCTGTTTCTCAACCGCGTGCGCTATGGCCGCTACCTGGATGTGTTTGTCAGCCATGCCCCTCCCTGGGATGTCCATGATAAACCTGACCGGCCACACCGCGGGTTCAAGGCTTTCCGCTGGCTGCACCGCGTCTTCCGGCCGGCCTACCACCTGCACGGGCACATCCACGTCTACCGGTCGGACACGATCACGGAAACACTGCTTTACCAGACCCGGGTAATCAATACATATGGTTACCGTGAAACCCAGGTCGATCAGAAACGGCTCCAGGAAGCCCGAAAAAATGTGGATGCGCACAGTTTTTCCGATGCCGAGGGCAAAGATGCCGTTTAGAAAATTATTCTTCAATTATTGTTAGGAGCGGGGGTGTATGTCTGATTTACCGTCGGGTCGTTCTAATCCAACGGTCCACTCATCTGCCCGGGCAGATTTCGACCGGGCTTTATTTAAGTCATTCTGGCGCGAAGTACGCAGCTTCTTGACCCAGGCGGATAACAGCCTGCTGCCGTATGACGAGTTCCAAAAAATGCTGCCGCTCAAGGGATCTCATTACATGGGGCATAAAGAGGTTCCGATCCAGCAAATTGTGGGCAGTGTCAGCCGTTATCTGGATTTCGACGGCGCCTTCCTGCCCCGCCAGAGCCGCACCCGCGAGCGTTGGATCAGCATCGACCGCGCCCACCTCGAGGATGTCCCGCTGCCGCCGATCGAGCTGTATAAGATCGGAGAGGCATACTTCGTCAAGGACGGCAACCACCGGGTCTCGGTCGCCCGTGAAAAGGGCCAGGTTTTTATCGATGCGGTGGTGATCGACGTGCAGGTGGGCGTCCCGGTTAGCGCGGATACCAACCTTGCGGATCTGATCTTAAAGCGCGAACAGGCGGATTTTCTGGAATACACCCAGCTCGACGAGATCCGCCCCGGGTCGGACCTGGCATTGACATTACCCGGCCAGTATGACAAGCTGCTGGAGCATATCTCGGTGCACCGCTATTTTCTGGGGCAGCAGCAGAACCACGATATCCCCTATACAGAAGCGGTGGCTTCCTGGTTCGATCAGGTGTATATGCCCCTGGTCACAATTATCCGCCAGCGGGGGATGTTAGCCGAATTCCCGCATCGCACGGAAACCGACCTGTACCTTTGGATCATCGAACACCGCTGGTACCTGCGCGAGACCTTTGAGGATGAGATCAGCCTGGAGGAGGCAGCGGATGGTTTTTCGCGGGATTATCCCCAGCGCCCGTGGAAAAAACTGCTGAAGCTGCTGCGGCAGCTCCTGGAGAAGATGCGAGCCAGGTGATGATTAAATGTGGACCGGATGAGCCATCCCAGCGAGGCTGCATCCGGTCCTGTAAGGAGGAGAGAAGGAAAAAGCCGAGCGGTGTTATAGACCCGCAATGGGCGCAGAGTGCACGCCGATCCAAAAATGATGGGGTAAGATCGAGCGGTTCGCGCGTACTTCGATCCGGCCTGCTTTGAGGATGCTCTCTCCGAGCATGCTCGGGTGGACGAAACACAGATCGGGGTTTTGCCCGTACTTTTTTTGATAGTATTCCGCTGCCCGCTGGATCTTGTTGGACAGATCGGCTTTTGGATCGTTGTCAAACCATAACATGCCTGTATTCATATCAGCCTCCGCTCTTCAATCCCATCCTAATATTCAGCTATCCCATCCCCGGATCGGCTACCCAAAAATTGATCCAACGATTATCCAGCCAGGCGGTAAATTCGATCCCATCCTGCAGCCTGGCCGCCCGGACACCGGGCCGGATAGCCAGCCGCTGGGCTGCCGCACTCGAGGAGATCCGCCCGATCAGCCGGGTGCGAAACAGATCAATCCAATAGTGCAAGTTGAGTGCCCGGTTGCTGTTCAGCGCTACAATCGGCCAGATCCGACCCTGCGGTCCCTGGTGGAACAACCAGTGCAGGTTGACCTGTACATCGTAGTCCGCATCCAGAAGGGGGGTGAAATCATCCACCACCAGGACGATCACCGGGCCAGGGACATCTCCTTCACGGCGCCGCTCGGCCAGGGAAGCCATCTCCAGGATGAGCTGATGGGCATTTGGATCCCCGGCATAATACAGCCCGCGACAGTGACCGCTCATCCGGTGGGGTTGGATCAGGTTTTCCCACTCTTCCGGGTAGGATGAAATCACCGTGTACTGCACCTCTCGGGGGGAGTTTAAGTGGACGACTGAATCGACCATCGCCTTCAACAAGCGGGTCTTCCCGCTTCTGGCTTCTCCAGTGACCAGCACCGAACCGGCCGTCGCGTCCTGCAGATCGACGAGGAAGGGCAGTCCATCCTCGCAGGTTCCAATCATCAGCGAAAAAGCGGGGAGCGTGCTCTGCACGGCTCCCAGTGCGCTGCGCACCGAAGGGATCAATACTGGAGTAGAGATCTCCGACCGGTCACGCTTTGTGGATCGGGCTGCCTCCATAACCGTTGGAGATGGGAATGGGTTGTAACGAGCCATCACGTAGCCTGAAGTCTGTAGATCTGTCACCATACACCTGCCTTAATTCGTGTTTAGAACTTCTGTTCTATTATACAAATTAGAACAGATGTTTGTCAAGAGGGAGTTTTACCAGTTTAGAGTTTAGAGTTTAGAGTTTACAGAAAGCAATTAGCTGTCAGAAGAGAGCTGTTAGCTGTCAGCTTTCAGCCGTCAGACCAGACCATTACTCTCTTTATTCTAGACTCTACACTCTGGACTCTAAACTCTGGACTCTAGACTCTTGACTCTAGACTCTGAACTCTAGACTCTCGACTCTGAACTCTTTACAACTTGAATGCGAAGAATGGGATCAGCATTTCTTCGGCGTTCAGGCCCCCATGCCTGCCAAGCAGAGTATTCTCTTTATCGGCCCACCACAAGTAAGCATCCTCGC
>Ga0105104_10000077_pt1 | contig 64810 bp, 55 predicted proteins | sample PPLLaktember2015_3_FD_87034 | JGI IMG/M metagenome (GOLD analysis project Ga0105104, IMG submission 87034) | Freshwater sediment microbial communities from Prairie Pothole Lake near Jamestown, North Dakota, USA - PPLs Lake P7 Core (6) Depth... | ecosystem: Environmental > Aquatic > Freshwater >... | reverse complement strand
CGATGACAAGCTGGATAACGACACGTGAACATAAGGATCCTGAATGAATAAAAAATTCCGCAACTTGATCAACGCCCTGCTCCTGGTAGTTTTTTTGATCGGGTGCACCCCGGCTATCCCCCAGGTAGTGTTCGACACCCCTACCCCACTTTCCATCAATTGGGCCGGACTGGGCTTGAATGGAAAGTTGATCTTCATCCGCTACCAGCAGTCCGGGAACGAACTGGTGCGGATGGACCTGGAAACCGGCCAGGTGAGCGTGATCTTCCAGGCACCCAAACGAGCCATCCTCAGCGGCGCGGCAGTCTCTCCGGATCAAACTCGGATTGCCCTGGCCTATTCCCCACCGCCGCCACAGGATGAGTCTTTTGTCTTTCCGAGCATCTACTTGATCCCTGCGGATGGGTCTGCGAAGCCCGCCCAATTGATCCCGGGGTCTTCCGCGAACGATTCGTTTTCCAACCCGGCCTGGTCGCCAGACGGCCAGTTCCTATTCGGGTCGCATTTCCACCGCGGGACCGGTGAAAGCGACCCGCCGCGCAATACGGTCGACCGGATCAACCTGGATGGGAAATTTACTCCCGTACTGGATTTTGCCACCTGGCCGGCGGTCTCGCCAGACGGCCAGAAGCTGGCCTATCTATCGGTGGACCCCACCAGCACCCAGAACAAGCTGTATCTCAGCAATATCGATGGCTCGGATCCGCGCCAAATCGTGGCAGATAACGAATTCCCTACCGTAGACGCTCCACGTTTTACCCCGGATGGGCAATCTCTGCTCTTTAGCGCGGCAAACGCCCCCACTTTGAGCTCCACCTCGCGGCTGGAGCGCTTGCTTGGAATTATCGTTGCATCCGCCCACAATGTCCCCTCGGATTTCTACAGTGTTACGCTGGACGGAAGCAAGCTGACCCGGCTGACCCAGGTGAGCGAGTCAGGGCTCTACCCGGCCATCTCCCCGGACGGCCAGAAGGTCGCTTTTATCAGCCAGAGCGGGATCTACGTAATGGACATAGACGGTAGCCATCTCCAGCAGATTGCCAACCAACAGGCGATCGGCACGTTGGATTGGATCCGTTGAGAAAAGATTACTCTGCTTTTTCTGCTCTTCTCTGATAGCTGGCGTTGAGCACGATCCATACCCCGAGGACGATCATCCCGGCAGCGACATAGAAGACAGGGCGCGGAACTTCACCAAAAAAGAGAAATCCCAACACACCGGCAAAGAGGGGTTGGGTCAGGTTGGTCACGCTGACCATCTGGCCGCGGAAGAACTTCATTGAGTAATTCAGGATGGTATGACCAAATACGGTGGGGATTACCCCCAGGCCGAGCATGAGGAGCAGGTTGGCGGGGGTATAGGTTTTGATCGGGTTGATCAAAAATAATGCGCTGAACAGGCAGACCAGCCCGGCGATGGTGTAGAGGGGCACCATATACAACCACAGCGGAAGGCGGCCACCGTTCTTCCGCCCGAGAGCCAGATAGGCCGCAAAGGCCAGCATGGAGCCAAAACAGATCATGTCGCCGGTGAAGCCGGTTGGCGAGACGCGCAGGGTAGACAGGCTGAGAACCACCATCCCCAGCAGGGTAAAAGCTGTCCCCAGAATTTCCCGGCGGTTGACCCGTTCTCGATAAATAATCCACAGGAAAAACGGCATCACTACCGGGGTCAGGTTGGCAATTAGGCTGGCGTTTGCCACCTGGGTCAGACGCGCCCCAACCACCCAGCTCATAAAGTGGATGGCCAGCATGACCCCAGGTAAAGCCGACCAGCCAAGCTGCTTCCAACGATAAGACCCCTGGAATGCGCGCAGACCTCGGAAGAAGAGCGGCGAGAGGATCAGCGCCGCTACCAGCAGGCGGTAAGAGGCAACCAGAAAGGGATGTTCGGTGCTGGCCTTGATCATGATGACTGCGGTAGACCCGCACAGCACCCCGAACAAAAGCAGGAATATCCTCAGGACTGTCTGCCGCTTCTCTCCCATTTATGGAATTACCGGGCCGTGTATCATGTTCAGGCAAATTTGAGCTGTTTCAAGCGCACCAGGGCTGCCTGATAGCCGGGATCGGACTTTGCCCAGTTACCAACGTTTTCAAAAATGGATTGGCCGCACTTTGAATAACTATCGAGTGCATCATTGTCGACACAGCCCGTCGGGATCTCGCTGTCCGTTGAGCGCTGGTTGGCAATATCGCCCGGGTGACCGGCTGCGAGGAATTGGCCGGCCAGCCGCCTGGCAAGCTCAGGGTCTTTGCCTGCCAGGTAGATCTGGCAGGTATTACAATCTAAACCGCACGGGCTGATCATTTCAATGCTCTCCTTAATGTTCGCTGATCTGCGATGATGAGCGGGTGGATGGTGGGTTGATGGCATTGGGGTGGTTTAGGATCTTTCAATCTACAAGCAAATCCAGAGCAAAATATACATCCCCGTCTTGATAGTGGGTTATCTCAAAGCCGTACCCTTGATAGAAACGGATGGCATCCGACCAGGTCTGGGTGGTTTCCAGCACGATGCGGCGGCGGCCGGTCTCCCGAGCATAGCCTACCAGGCGGTCCAGGATTTGCCTGCCAATTCCCTGCCGGCGGCAGTGGGCAGCCACCGACATGCGCACGATTTCAGCCGTGGCCTCGGTCCGGGGAATCAGCGCCCCGCTGCCCACCAGTTTTCCATCCATGCGGGCGACCAGGAACCAGGCGCCGCGGTAGGCAGACGCGATATCTTGCAGGTCCGGGTTCTTGGAAGGGTCCAAAAAGCCCCAGCGCTCAACCAAACCTTCCAGGATGAGCTGGCGGACCTCTTCCTGGTCGGTGGGTTGGAAGGATGTGATGGATAAAGAGGCAGCCACTTTTTGATAGAGCCGGTTCAGCGGAAGATGTCTTTCATTTTACCTCATTCGCGCCATCCTGGTGAGCCCCGGCGCTTCCCTGGTTACCCGAGGTATAATTGCCCCAGTCTCTGGTAGTACCTTGAGGAGAGTGATGTCAATGAAACCGGATCCCATCTCGCAGCCGCGCCGGCTGTCTTCCATCTCCACGATCTTATTCCTGGCCGCAGCCGCGGCAGCTGCGATCCTGGGTGGCTGGTTGATTTCTTATGACATGCGTTATGGACCCTGGGCCGGCAGCGACTCGGTCGGCTATATCGTTTACGCCGAGAGCCTGGTGGAAGGCAGAGGCCTGACGATGCGCATGCCCGCCGGCAACGATTCCCCCCTGACCCTCCACCCACCTTTATATTCCATCGTGATCGCGCCTTTCATCCTGTTGGGCGCAGACCCGATCCTGGCTGCTCAGATCATCAATGTGATCTGTTTTGTAGCAACCCTGATCCTCCTGGTCGTGGGACCCTACTGGGTAAACGGTTCGTTCGAATGGGGCTGGTTGGTTGCGATCATCATCCTGGTTTCACCTTCCATGCTAGAAATATTCACCGGCGCGATGAGCGAACCACTCTTTATTCTCCTCACCTATTTGAATATATTCCTGGCAGCCAGGTATTGGACCCATCCGAGTAAAAAATACTGGATCCTTTCGGCCGTCTTTGCCGGGCTGGCCGGGGTAACCCGCTACATCGGGGTAGCCAGCCTGATCCTGGCCTGTCTACCTTTGTTTACCCAAAAGGAGCGCCCAATCCGGGCGCGCATTCTGGACAGCCTCCTCTACGCGGCGATTGCCAGCCTGCCGCTCGCGGTATGGCTTGTCTCTGGCCTGGTCCGCTATGGTACTTTTGGAGCGCGCCAGATACAAACCAGCCTGCAGTTCTTCGAAAGCATCAACCGTTTCCGCAGAGGTATTGTCGAAGCGTGGGTGACCTGGATACCGAACCAGATTTCCATCCCAACCTGGTCGATCAAATCGGGGATCCTCCACGGGCTCATCCTGATCGTTTTGGTGCTCTTCGTTCTATTTTTGATCAAGCTAAGGCGCGAGCGTTCGAAAGAATCCGGCGCGAGGCTGCCAAGGACATTTGTCCTGTACCGGGTATTCATCCTTTACCTGGCCGGTTTCCTGGGTTTTCTGTATCTTTCATACACCTATTCTTCGATCCAACCCGATCTCAGCCCGCGGATGTTTACTCCCATCCAACCGATCCTCTTTTACCTGATCACGGGTGTCCTGCTTTTATGGATCGAAACGCTCTCGCTCAGGTGGATATACCGGCTGGTTCCTGTGGCATTGTGTCTTTTCATCGCGGTGGCTTATCTTCCGGCCACGCGGCACCAGGTCACAGAACGCCACGCTTCAGGGAGCGGTTACACCTCTAGAGAATGGCGGGGTTCTACGTTGATCCAGGAAGTCAAACGACTGCCGGCCGAGATCCCGCAAATCTCGAACCAGGCCGCGGCGATCCTGCTCTACACCGGGCGCTTCCCCTATGAGATCAACGAATACCGGTCAAAACAGCCCCTCGAAGAGTTTACCCGGTTTGGGGAGGGAAACTTGAAAGAGGAGATAGTTTTCCGGGAACAGTGCGCCGCGCTCATTCTCTTCGATGGAGAGCTTAGAAACCAATTCGTCCATTTATACGGCGACCAGACCGGCGAGCGACTGCTCGCGCTGACCGATGGGCTGCAGGTATATTCCGAGGCGCCGGATGGTAAGATCTACTTTCCTCCAGGTTGTCCGATGCCATCCGGTTGATTCGGCCAGATGGTTTTTAGGGGTATGCTTTAAATAAACCACCCATCTATATCCTTTGATAGATGGAATCCAGGGGTAAAGTTGGTAAACTGGTATCATCTTACATCACCAGTAGAGTAACCTATGGCTACCCCCCATCTCTCACTCCCTTATCCCTACTCGCTCAACGCGTCTCAACATTCCTCTCGGGAATACTACCCGACGATCTCGGCTTTTGCCGAGCGCTGGTTGGAAAGCGCGCGGCCGATCGCGGCGCCCATTGCTGCCGATCTCCAACGCAGCCTGCGAACCGGCGAGCTGCCCGGCAGCCTGGACGAATGCGCCTTCGAGCTGCTAGCAATCGGCGTGCTGCTGCGCGAACATGGCTGGCAGGCCGCTCACCTGTCGGGTCTGACCGCCTGGCTGCTGGGTAAGCTGTCTTCCCTGCAGAGCAGGCTTCCTCGCTTCGAGAAACCGATCAAAAAGATGCGCGGCCTGGTCGGAGGTCTCTCACGGGTATGGCGCTCGGTCAAAGGACCAATTTACGCGACCCCAGAAGATGTAGAGCGTGTCCGGCTCTGGCTGCATGCGCAAGGCGAAACCACCCAGGCTGAACGGCTCTCCAGATGGATACGATATTTCCAGCTGCGCTCGAGCGGAGAAGCCCACCGGGTGGTGATGCTGTGCCGGAGGATGGCGGATGAATTCGCCCGAGAAAGTTTGGCCGCACTGGGGAAGTTTACGCGCGAGACCGACCATTACCGCGCCCTGGTGGAAAACGATGTACGCTGGCGCTACGATTCCATCCTGGTGACACGCACCCGCCTGGATACCCACTTTGGGATGCTGGGGACGGAGATCCTCAACCGCGCCTACCGCACGCGCTACCAGAACACGCGCCGCCGGTTAGCCATCGTGCCGCCCTGCTTGCGCGCTCGCCCAGATGCTCACTGCCAGGCAGTCCAAACCCCGTTAGGAGCGCGCTGCAGCGGGTGTACCCCGGCCTGTCCAATCCATCAGATGACCCGGTTGGGTGAAAAGCACGGGGTTCCGGTGGTCAGCATCCCAGACGACCAGCTCACCCAGTTGTGTCTCGCCTCCGGGCAGGCGGGCAGCCAGCTCGGTGTAGTTGGGGTGGCCTGCGCGCTGCGCAATTGGAGCGCCGGGTGGGAGGCGGAGAAACTGGGGCTGAACGCGCAGGGGATGCTGCTGGATTATCCCGGCTGCCAGAAACACTGGATGCAGCCCGGGGTGACCACCCAGGCCAACCTGGACGAGTTTGAAAATTTGCTGACCTTATAAGGGTGGAGCCGTCAATCCAGACAGAACCTTCGAAGGTCCGTTTGTTGTCAGAATGCTTTGCCCCTACCCGCTGCTCGCGATATCGCCTGTCCCTGGCCCGCCAAAGTCCCCATTGGTTCGCGCCGAAGCGACCAGGTCGCGTTTGAGGGTCCACAGGCGGTCGCTCAAGGAGACGTGGTAGGTGTGCGGGTTGACCAGGCGCTTGACCCCCGGATCCAGGCGCTCCATATCCGCCTCGCGGGTCTCGCGCATCTGCTGGATGGTGGGCAGCTCGTACACCAGGCTGCCCTGGCGCAGCACTTCGATGTGCAGCGGCTCGATCCCGGAAATATCTTTGGCGTAGAAGCTGCGCGCGACGGTGGCTTCGGTGGGGTGATGCAGGATCAACCGTTCCGCTTCAGCCGGTTTTTCACCGTCCAAACCCAATAGATCCGCGGTAGCCTTACCGCGCCGGTCATAGAGGCGCCAGGCAACCTTATTGCCCGGGTTGAGCGTCTTCTCCGGATTTTCGGAGATCTTGATGGCCGGGATCCACTCCTTCCCCTTATAGATCGCCACCAGTTTGTATACTCCATCTAGAGCCGACGAACCAGCCGAGGTGATCAGGCGCGTGCCGACCCCATATATCAGGCGGTGGATCAAATGGTCGGGATCCACCCCATAACGGGGAGCTTCCTGCTGGATCTGGGTGAGGATCTGCCAGATAATCAGCTCATCGAGCTGGTTGGACCACACGATGCGGGTATCCGGAAAACCGGCTTCATCCAGCATTTTTGCCGCCTGGATGCTGAGATAGGCCAGGTCTCCAGAATCCAGGCGGATCCCGACCGGCCTGTGGCCTTTTTTGCGCAGCTCCTCGAACACCGCGATCGCGTTCGGGACGCCGCTCTCCAGAGTATCGATGGTGTCCACCAGCAGCAGGCAGTCATCCGGGTAAACCTCGGCATAGGCGCGGAAGGCGTCCAGCTCCCCTCCCCCCAGGACCATAAAGGCCTGGACCATACTGTGGGCATGCGTGCCTTTGGGCTGGAACCCCAATACATGCGATATCCCTACGTTCGACGAGAAATCTGCCCCTCCGATCAGGGCAGCCCGCGCGCCGGCATTTGCGCCCAGGTCCTGCGCGCGGCGCATGCCAAATTCGAGCAAAGTCTGCCCGCGGCCGCTCTCGCGGATGCGGGCGGCCTTGGTGGCGATGAGGGTTTGGAAATTGAGGTGGTTCAATAAGGACGACTCGAGGATCTGGGCCATAGCCAGCGGTCCCTGGACCACTGTCAAAGGGACGTTGGGGTGAACGACGCGGCCTTCCGGGATGGCCTGCATATTGATCCCAGAGAAATTTCCGTTGGCTTTCAGCCAGAGCAGGAAATCTTCGCTGAAAACCGCTTTCCCCGTCGAACCCTTCTGCCCGCGCAGATACTCCAGATCTTCATCGCGGAAGCGGGCTTCAGCCATCCAGCTCAGCAGCCACTCCAATCCGGCGTTGATACAGTATCCGGCTTTGTGCAGCCCGTAGTCAGGATAGCTGCGGAAGAAATGATCGAACTGGGCCAGCTGCTCGTGGATGCCCATGCGGTAATAGAGCTGGGCCATGCTGATCTGGTACTGGTCGGTGAACAATATGCCTGCAATGGTCTGGTGGTCGTCTGATTTCATCGGGTTACACTCACAAAAAAGAATAAGATCTTAGGGAAAACCCTACAATGATAAAGGCATTCTCCCCATTGCAGAATTGATTTTACACCCCTATAGTGAAAACAGCGGCCTGTGCCTTACAGGTCTTTTGTGTTTTTCGATGATCCTGAACCGACCTGCGGGCCGGGCGCCGGGATCGGATTGATGGAGTAAAAAAAGAAGTATGGAAAGAAGAAGCTTAGGAATTATTGGAGCGTTGGGCTGTGCATTTCTGCTCCTGGTGCTGCTGATCCCGATCTCTTTGGGAGTTTACGCGCTCAACCGTGGTGACCGGGGACTACTGCCGAACCTCCAAAGAGCCACCCAAATCCGGAATTCTCCCACACAGATTGTCCAGGTAGAACCTCAGCCAGTGAGTCCCACAAGCCAGGCGCCAGAAGACAACCAGCCGGTTATCCCGGTCACCGGATCGCTGGCAGCCGTCTACCAACAGGTCAGCCCGGGAGTAGTCACTATAGGCGCCCAAATCATCCAAGAGGGGCAGATAGGACAGGCTGCCGGGTCGGGTTTTATCCTGAGAGAAGATGGGTATATCGTCACCAACCATCACGTTGTGCAGGGAGCCGAGCAGATCTCGGTGGTTTTCTTCAATGGGATCGACGCGCACGCTGAGGTAGTGGGGAGCGACCCCAACAGCGATCTGGCCATTCTGAAGGTCGAACAGCTGGTAGAAGGCAGCCATCCTCTGCCGCTGGCCGACTCGAACCAGGTAATGGTCGGTGAGCCGGTGGCTGCCCTGGGGAACCCGTTTGGGCTGGGAACCAGTATGTCGTCCGGGATCGTCAGTGCGATAGGAAGGGTCATTCCTTCCGGGTTTACCGAGTTCGATATCCCCCAGGCCATCCAAACCGATGCGGCCATCAACCCAGGCAATTCTGGCGGGCCGCTGCTGAATCTCAATGGAGAAGTGATCGGGGTCAACGCCCAAATCCGCACGGCAAATGGAATTGAGGCCAATACCGGGGTGGGCTTCGCCATTCCCTCCAATATCCTCAAACTGGTTTCCCCCTCTCTCATCGAACAGGGAAGCTACCATTGGCCGTGGATTGGGATCACTGGATTATCCGTCAACGGGACCATCGCTGAAGCGAATAACCTGAATACCCACCAGGGTGCTTATATTGCCGAAGTCATCCCGGGCAGCCCGGCAGACAAGGCCGGTTTGGTCGGCGGCTCAGAGGCTCAGGATGTCAATGGGATCCAGGTGCCGGTGGGTGGAGATGTAATTATCCAGGCAGACGACCAGCCGATCACAAGTTTTGACCAGCTGCTCTCCTACGTGGCATTTAAACAACCCGGCGACCAGGTAACGTTTACAGTGATCCGGGATGGCCAGCAGATCCAGGTGCCGGTCACCCTGGAACCCAGGCCGGAGTAGATAGGACAGGTATGCGCTTATTGTGGACGAACAAAGCTACGCTTTGTTCGTCCAATTTCCTATGAGGAGCCGGTTAAGTCAGGGCGCGACCTGCTCCTGAACGATTTCCACGGACTTCTGCAACTGACTGTCAGGGGCGGCCTGGAACTCTTCGGGGGTCATTTCCTGAATTTCTTCAGGGATCAACGGGCTGGCATCCGGTGGCAGTTCCACAAGTATGTCTGGGGCGATACCCTCATGCCAGATGACGCGCCCGGATGGTGTCAGCCATTCCTGGGTTGCCAACAGGATTGCGGATCCATCCGAAAGCGCAAACTGGTTGAGCACCGTTCCCGTGCCAAACGTTTTCTCGCCGACCAATTTCGAACGACCGGCGTCTTGCAGCGCGCCCGAAACGATCTCTGAAGCGCTGGCCGATCCCTGGTTGATCAAGACCACCAGGGGAATTTGAGTCGCTACCCCGCCTGGTCTCACCTCATAGGTGGTTTCATTCTTTTCCGCATCGCGCACCCGCAGTACGGTCCCTTCGGATAGGAACTGGCTGGCCACATCCACCGCTTCCTCCAGCAAACCACCCGGGTTATTGCGTAAGTCCAGGACTACCCCCTTCAGGTTTTGCTCCTGGATCTCCTCCAGAGCAGTGATCAGATCATCGGATACACGCTCTGAAAACACGGCGATGCGGACGATGCCAAGCTCGGTGCCCGGGAGCCGCGCCCAGGTGACATTTTTTACAGTGATCCTGGCGCGGGTCAGGGTAACTTCGCGGGTCTCTCCGGTCTGAGGATCCAGGATCGTCAGGGTTACCTGGGTCCCGGCCGGTCCAAGGATCTTTTCGACGGCCTCGGTCAGGGTCAGCCCGGTGAGATCTTCCCCATTGACTTCCAGGATCACATCCCCCGGTTTCAAGCCTGCCTTCTGAGCAGGCGAACCATCGATGGGGGCGACAATCACGACCTGTTCGTTGCGTTTCTCAACCGTTGCGCCAATCCCTTCGAATTCGGCCTGGAGGTTGCGGTCTTCCTGTTTGACAATTTCGGGGGTCAAGAAACGGCTGTGACCCGTGTCTCCCAGGGCATCCACCATACCGCCGATCGCCCCATAGGTCAAGTCTCTATCTTCGAGGGTATCCCGGCCAACAAAAGATTTATGGATCGTATTCCAGGCTTCCCCCATCAATTCAAATTCCTGAGCCGCCTCTTTTGGGATCGCGCCAATGGGGACAAACGCACTCAGTACCTCGCGGTCCAGAAATACACCCCCAAAAACACCCAATACCAGACCCATCACAAAAATCAGTAATAATCCGATTGATCGCACGCTTCGTTCCATTTTCCCTCGCTGCACCTTTCCTGTCTGGGCCTGGTAATAACCTGGTTTCTTCATCTTGGGTGCGAAACTGCTCCTGGCGAGTCTGAGACCCGCCAGCCCTGGGGTCTCCCTGGACTGTCCCCCCAGTTGGACTGGGTTCCGTCCACCTGCCGAAGGCTGCGGCCTTTGGTGGCGCAGGCACCTACGGCAGGCTAACCCCAGGGGAGCACTGAGCATAGAGATTTGCACCAAAAACTAACTACTAAAATAACATAGATAGATTAAACCTGTATTGGATTATACGCAATAATAAAAATGAGGCTGTCCAAACGATGGTCTGGACAGCCTCAAAATTTTACAGTATTAATAAGTTTTCCAGTTCGAGACGATTAAGGAGTTACCTCCAGCATGGGTGTTTCTTCCAGCATGGGGGTTGTTTCTAACAGCGGAGTCTCGTTGGGGAAACTGGTCCCGTCAACATCCGAACCGCCCCCCGCACAACCAGCAATTGACAAACCGAGGATCAACAATAGAGTGGCAAACAAACTCTTTTTCATTTTCATTCCAGTAAATCTCCTTTACATACCGATAAGATCGATGCAAAATGATATCTAAGCATCATAGTCACTGTATAGTACTCTGCCCTCTGGAGCAATACGGAGAACTCCTATTCCTGGTTGGGGATCGCCCTATTGATACACCCGGGAAATCCCCACCCAGTGAGGGAGATTCCCTAGGGGATAGAAATTTACTCGCCTGATTTCCATTGTATAATCCCAATAATTCTTCAATGGTTAGCGGCTGGGGGAGACCAACCTCCGTTTACTTCTCAGATAAGCAAACCTCACGTTACCTGTCAGCCTTTGACCCGAGTCGGAGCAGTTTGCCCGGACACCCGAACAAAGAAGGAGGGATTCGATGGAAACGTTATCCGTGCGGCTCTGCCTGGAACGCGATCTACCCGAAATCATGAGATTATTCGAACAGCTCGCCGAAGCAACCACATCCCAACCGGCGCTAGAATTCGAAAACCTGGTCCGGCTGTATGCGGTGATGAAAAAATCGCCAGATTTCTACCTGAACCTGGTAGCCATTCTAGAAGGTCGAGTGGTTGGTTTTATCTCGATCATCTTCTACAAGACCCTGTTCCATAGAGGTGGAACGGCATTGATCAACGAGCTGGTCGTCGATCAAGACCTGCGGGGGAAAAGGATTGGCGCCATCCTGGTCCATGAGGCCAAAGAAGAAGCCCGCTTGCGCGGGATGGATGAACTGGAAGTAGCCACCGAAGGGGAGAACCTGGCAGCCCAGGGATTCTATCGCAAGAATGGATTTACCGAGGAATATATCTTGTTTGGGATGGAATTTTAGAAACCCAGGAAGGCGGGTCGCCAACCAGAAACAAGCATCCCCTCAAATTTAATGGATTTGGGGGGATGCTTGTGTTTGTCTGGTAATCCAATTATCTTCTTCTGACCGGGAAAAAGCGCTTGCGGATCTCGATCCCAAAGAAAACGACCGTACTAAACAGCAGGCTGATCACCAGATCGGAGAGCGACAAGGCCCGGGTATTAAAGATGGGCTGGAGGAAGGGCACGTAGATCAACGCCATCTGCAGGGCGAAAGTTAGCAGGACGGCGCCGAGCATGCTTTTGTTAGAGAACAGCCCAATCTTGAACAAGGAATCCCGTTCAGAGCGCACCGCAAATGCATTGCCCATCTGCGAGAGGGTCAGAGTGGTAAACACCATGGTTTGCCAGGCCTCGTGACCGGTGCTCCATGCCCAAAAACCCATTCCTAAGGAGACCAGCCCCATCAAAAGACCCACCCACAGGATATCTACCGCCATTCCGCGCCCAAACACATTTTCTTTGGGAGAGATCGGGGGGCGGCGCATGATGTCACGCTCGCCGGGCTCCACGGTCAATGCCAAACCGGGAAGTCCATCAGTCACCAGGTTTACCCATAGGATCTGCAAAGGGAGCAGGGGAAAAGGCATCCCGAGGAACGGGGCCAGCAGCATCACCCAGATTTCCCCTGCATTGGATGTCATGGTATAGCGGATAAACTTGCGGATATTATCGTAGATCCTACGGCCTTCCTCCACCGCGGAGACGATCGTGGCAAAGTTGTCGTCCAGAAGGATCATGTCCGAGGCCTCTTTGGTGACATCCGTCCCGGTGATCCCCATCGCCACGCCAATATCGGCTTTTTTGAGGGCCGGCGCGTCGTTAACCCCATCGCCAGTCATGGCGACCACGTGACCGCGATCTTGCAAGGCCTGTACGATCTTCAACTTGTGTTCGGGGGAGACACGCGCATACACCGCAACCGTCTCGACCACGTTTTCAAGCTCTTCAACCGACATTTTTTGCAGGTCTTGCCCGGTCAGCACCTGATCACTGCGCGCGATACCCAATTCTCGGCCGATGTAGAGGGCAGTCAGTGGGTGGTCCCCGGTAATCATCATGGGGGAAATTCCGGCTGCTCTACAGGTCTGGACGGCATCCCGCACTTCCGGACGGGCCGGGTCGATCATGCCGATCAAACCCAAAAAGACCAGGTTTCTTTCGAGACTATCCGGTTTGGGCGGCTGTTCATCCGAGTCTAGAGGGCGGAAAGCCACCCCCAGAACACGCATCCCGTTCTGGGCGAGCTGGTTGTTGGCCTGCTCGATCCGTTCGGTCCAGTGGGTATCGAGGGAGACCACATCTCCATCGCACCAAACCCGGTCGGAGATTTCCAAAAGACTATCAACCGCTCCTTTGGTGATAACAAACCCGGTGGGTTGAGCACCGGTTTGTTGCCGCACCCACTGCCAGGCAGATTGAAATGCGCCGGGCAGTTGTGCCGCGGTGACCTGGTGAGCCGTGCTCATGCGTTTACGATCGGAATCAAAAGGGAGCTCGGCAATGCGCGGCAGCTGGCTTTCCATCTCGGCCTTCCACAGCCCGGCGCGGGCAGCCGCAATTACCAGGGCGCCTTCAGTCGGATCGCCCACGGCGGTATACCCGCGGGGATCGTTTTCCGACTGCTCCAGGATGGCATCGTTGCACAGCGCGCTGCAGGCCAGCAAGAGGGGGATTGGATCCGGCAAGCTGCTCAAAGCCGGTTCGGTCTGTTCCTCGCGAACCATGGAAGGGCTGAAATCGCGCAGCTTTTCGGTCAGGTCGATGCGGTTACCGGGCACGTCGATGACCGTCACGGTCATCTGGTTCTGGGTGAGGGTGCCTGTCTTATCCGAACAGATCACGGTGACCGATCCAAGAGTTTCCACCGCAGGGAGCTTGCGGATCAGTGCCCGGCGGGCGAGCATACGCTGCGCGCCCAGCGCCAGAGCAATGGTCACCACAGCGGGCAGACCCTCTGGGACAGCCGCTACGGCCATGCTGATCGAGGTGAGGATCAACAAGCGGATTTCCTCGCCGCGCAGGAGACCCAGCAGAAAAACCAGGGCGACAATTACCAGGGCGGCCACTGCCAGCCCGCGACCCAGTTGTTCGAGCCTGCGCTGCAGCGGAGTTTTCTCCTGCCCTACCCCCTGGATCAGATCCGCGATCAGGCCCAACTGAGTTCGCATACCGGTCTCGGCGGCAATCACCAGACCGCGCCCATAGGTAACGACCGTGCCCATAAAGACCATATTGCGTCGATCGCCGATCGCCAGGTGCGGATCTTCCAACGGTTCGACTGTTTTCTCCACTGGTTCGGATTCACCGGTCAGGACGGCTTCCTGGACACGCAGGTTTACGCTTTCGATTACCCGCCCATCAGCCGGAACCGAGTCGCCAGCTTCGAGGATCACCAAATCGCCGGGAACCAGCTCGCGCGCCGAAATCTGGCGCACATGCCCCTCGCGGCGGACCTTCACCAATGGGATAGCCATTTTCTTGAGCGCCGCCATAGCCTGTTCGGCGCGGTATTCCTGGGTAAAGCCTAGAACCGCATTCAAAATGACGATAGCCAGGATGGCTATCGCATCCTTCAGATCGCCTAAAAAGAAGGAGATCACCGCAGCGACCATCAGGATAACGACCATGATCCCGGTAAACTGCTCCAGGAGGATTTTCCAAGGGCTCTTCTGTCCACGGTCTACCAGCTCATTCGGGCCGTATTCCTCCAGCCTGCGCCGCGCTTCTTCCTCGGATAACCCCTCATTCGGCTTGGTATTCAGTTTTTCTAGGATTTGTGGGTGATCAAGTTGGTGCCAGTCGGTCATGGGTTCCCCTTTCAGACCATTTTTGAGCGTACGGCCAGTACGGCTGCGTCCACCCGAGAGGAGACATTTAATTTTCTAAACATGGAATCGACATTCTTTTCGACCGTCTTTTCGCTGATCCCCAGAGCGAGTGCGATAGCCTGGTTTGTCTTTCCCTGGGTAATATAGCGCAAAATTTCCATTTCACGTGGGGTGAGCATCTTGGGATCCTGATTGGCTTCACGCATCCAGTTGGAGATACGTTTCGCCACATTCCGGCTCAACCATCCCTGCTCGCCTCGGGCTACTCCCTGGACTGCTTCCGAAATTGTATCCGGAGCTTCATCTTTCATTAAATATCCGGAGGCGCCCAGTTCCAGAACCTGAAGAATATACTGTTTATCATCGTGGGCGCTGAGGGCCAGGATGCGCACCGGGGAATTGGCGTTGTGCAGCCTGCGAGCGATCGTGACTCCCTCCATCCCCGGCATGTCCATATCCAAAAGCAGCACATCCGGCTGGAGCTTTTCAACCAGTGGAAGCACCTCTAATCCATTGCCTGTCTCACCCACTACGGTGATGTCCTGGCAGTTATTGAGCAAATTGCGGATCCCCGCGCGGACAATCGGGTGATCGTCAGCCAGAACTACACGAATGGGAGCCATAGCGTTTCCTCGGTCACAGTTTCATAGATGGTTCGTTGAAAGGTTTTCAGCATGGTAACATTTTTAATCGGGTTAGTATTGCAATTCGATTGAACACTTACGATACCCGAAGTATATAAAATTGGACAGTAGGGAAACTCCTACCTCCTCCTCAGGAGCTTCCCCCTTCAGGTAGAAGCTCCAGGAGATCCTCCAAATAGAGGCTTTATGTCGCAGGGGTCTCTTCGATGGTGACCGAGTTCAGCTTGACTGCTGGAGCCCGCACGTTGCTCGGATCGCGGGGAGGGATCGACATGAGCACGTCCATGCCCTGGATCACCTGGCCAAACACGCTGTGCCGGTTATCCAGATGAGGAGTGGGAACATGGGTAATGAAGAACTGCGACCCATTTGTGTTGGCTCCGGCGTTTGCCATTGAGAGGATACCCGGTTTGTTGTGTCTGAGATCTTTATGGAATTCATCCTTAAACTTGTACCCTGGGCCGCCCATGCCGGTCCCAGTGGGATCGCCGCCCTGAGCCATAAAATCAGAAATTACCCGGTGGAAGATCGTGCCGTCATAGAATCCCTGGCGGGCGAGGAAGACAAAATTATTGACCGTCGCGGGCACTTTGTCGGCAAATAACTGGACGACAATATCTCCTTTATCGGTGTGGAAGGTGGCGGTGTAGTTCTTTTTCAGATCCAGGGTGTAATCCGGTGGTTTCGACCATTGTTTGGATGGGTTTTGCATGGGGTTCCTTTCCATTCCAGCGAGAATTGTATAGTAATTTTATCAGAGAACGGAACAATGTGCACGGATCAGGATTCAGGGTGTTCCAACATGCGGGTCAAACCGGTAGCCCCGCCCCGGGACGGAACGGATGTGGCGCGGAGCGCCGGGGTCGGGCTCGATCTTTTCGCGGAGACGGCGGACCAGCTGCGCCAGGCTGTCATCGCGCACGCCCTGCTCGAAGATACGGTCTTCCGGCCAGACAGCGCGGATCAGCTCATCCTTCTCACATACCCGAGCGGGGTGAGCCTGGAGGTAGCTCAGAAGGAGCTGTTCCTTGGCAGTCAGGCGGGAGGGATCGAGCTGGACCGGACGGGCTGCGAGCAGGATGGGATTGCCGGCCAGCCCGGAACGCCGGAGCGCATCCTCATCAGGTGAGTCCGCCCAGAACTCGGCCAGCCGGGTCTGGACGGGCGGGCTTTCGAGTAAAGCGCCGATCACGAGGGGCGTACCCTCCGCATGCGCTTCGCAGACCGCGCGCAGCAAGCCGGGATATCCTGCGGAGAGAGCGTAGATTTGCGTCAAAGTATCCGCTTCCCAGGCAATATCGCGCCGTGCGGAATATTGGGTCATACTCCAGAAAGCATCTTCCATCTGCAGCGGTCCCAGCCAGAGGGTGTGGGCATAGAAGAGCTCGGACAGCTCGTTGGCAGACGGGAGGGGACGGCGCATACCGATCGCGTAGGTAAGCCGGTACTTGAAGGCATCCCGTAGAGCTCGCAGGGCATCAAACAAGGCAGAGTCGCCGGCATGGACCAACCGGTCAAAACGATCCAGGACCAGGCAAAGCCCGGCAGAGTTTTGAGACAGCCTGGTTTCGACGGCGCGGTATAGCGCGTCCCAAACCGGCACCCCCGCCGCCTGTCCGAGCGCTCGCAGCGCCAGTTCCAGAAAGGCTGGCTGGCCGGCGTCACGGGCGCGGTTGCAGTCAAGCAGCAGGGTGGCCGGGCTGCCGGGGTAGGCGTCCGCGCAGCGGTGAGCCAGGAACCCGAGCAAGTTGCTTTTGCCGGCCCCGCTCAACCCGACGACGGCAGCGCATTCGCCCGCGCGCACGGCAGACAGGATGCGGCGGATTTCCATCGAACGGTAGGTTGGCGGGTAAGAATCCCAGATGGTGGGCATGTATTTTCCTCCGGGTGAGCGGAATTGAGAAAGCGCCTGGCACCCGAGACTTTGAGGTTGTGTTATGATAGAAATACCTGATTAATTATACTGGCACTGCTCACGGGAGGAGCTGCATCCATGACCCGCAGAACCCGCCTGGCGCTGGCCCTGACCGGGCTGATCCTGGTGCTGGTTTCCGTCACCATCCTGGCCACGCTGGCCTGGCCGGCAGGCAGCCTGAGCGAGCAGGCTCCGCTGATCCCAACCCTCTTCGCCCCACCCCCATGAGAAAAGATCGGGCCGTCTATCTTACCCTGGTTATGTCGGCACTGCTGGTCGTGGCAGTTTTTGCGGCTTCCTGCTCCCCGGCATCACCCACCTCGATCCCCCAACCCACCCCACAATCGATCCGACCGACCCAGGCCCCCGAAGCGCGAGTTACTCCCCTGGCTACCCTCCAGCCCACGCAAGCGCCGCGTCTCACCGCGACGCTCGTCCAGGAAGCGCGGGTCCTGGAATTGGAGTGGCCGGCGCGGCTGAAGCTGGGCGATTCGGACACCGTGCGCTTGAGCCTGCTGCCCTCAGTGGACGGTTACACAGTAAGCGCCGAGTTCCCCGAGCACCAGGTGCGCAGCCAGGCGGTCCAGGTGCAGCGGCCCGAAGGATATGAGCTTTTGGCTGCCGCGCGGCTAGAGGGTGTCAATTTTGAGATCTCCCCATCCAGCGAGCAGGTCGGCCCGCTCCCGCCCGGAGAAGGGCTGACCTGGCATTGGACGGTTGCCCCACGGCGACCAGGACAACAGCGGTTGGCCATCCGCCTGGCGCTGCGCTGGATGCAATCCGGAGAAGTGGCGCGGGAATCGCAGGTCTACGCGCGGGCGATCGACGTACGCGTGCTTTCTATTTTGGGTCTGACCACTTCCCAGGCGATGGCGGCCAGCCTGGCAGGATTGATCGTGGGCGGCGGGCTGACCCTGGCAGCCTTCGGCAGGCGGCCTAAACGGGCGCGCCTGCTCGACCGCAGACCGGACCCCGGCCTGAGCCTGGAGGTCGCGCCATCCATCCAACTCCCCCGGGAAACGGAAGAGCCCCTGAGAGCCGTTTTCCACTCTTACAAGCGGGTAATGGTAGAGAGCGAATTCAGATCCGGATATTCAGGCGCGCGCACGCTGCTGATCCATCCGGTGCGGGCAGATGGGCGCACCGACGCGCACACCATCGTCAAGCTCGGCGAGCGCTCCGCCATCCTGCGCGAATACGAAAATTACGAGCAGTATGTCAAAGACAGCCTGCCCCCGCTGACCGCGCGCATCCAGAACGAACCGGTGACCACGCGAGGTGGGCGCTACGCGGCGCTGCGCTACACTTTTATTGGGCAGCCCGGTCGCCCACCGGTCAGCCTGCGCGAGGCGCTGCTGGCCGACCCCAATCCAGCCTTGCTCCAGCAGGTCTTCGAGAGCTTTGGACCTGGCTGGTGGCTGCAACGCCGGCCGCAGCCCTTCCGGCTGGCAGTCGAATATGACCGGGTTCTCCCGGCCCATTATTTCGTCGAGCCCATCCACCCCTCGAACGGCGCTGTCCTGGATGGAGAAGCTTCTCCCGACGCCGTCCACTTAAGGATCGGTGAAGAGCGCATCCTGCGCGGCTTTTCTCGTTTCGAGCCGCGCGCAGATGGGCAGTCAACCTCTATCCACGGGAAAGCCCAGGCCGGGCACCCCGTTTTGCGGCTGCGCGCCGGCGGGTTGGATTGGCGCAACGGATCGACCGGCAGGGTAACCGGGGACCGCTTATCCTTTCTGAGGGGGCGGGTGGCAGGTTTGGAGCTCCTGGGGCTGCCAGACCCGCTGCCTGGGCTGCCCGGTGCGCTCCAGGAGATGGTTAGCGGCTCGCGCTCGATCGTACACGGCGACCTCAACCTGGAGAACATCCTGGTAGGTCCCAACGGCTCGATCTGGTTGATCGATTTTGCGCAGACGCGGGAAGGCCACCCGCTGTCCGATTTCGCCCACCTGGAAGCCGAGCTGATCGCGCACGTGATCGCCGCGCAGGTTGCACAGCCCAGGGATTTCCTGGACTGTCTGGAAAGAGACGGCTACCCGCTGCTGGATTCCGTGCACGGCATGGCCCGCGCCTGTCTGTTCAACCCGGGGGAAGAGCGAGAGTACCACCTGGCATTATTCGTCACCTGCCTGGGGGCCTTGAAATACGACGCGCTCTCCACGCACAGCCGCCACCTGCTGTACCTGACCGCAGCATTTGTGTCGAAAAAAATTGCTTGACCGGGATTTTTCAGACAACGTCCCTACGCCGACCTACGAGATATTATGATCTCTGGTAGGGGCGAGACGGCCGGCGCCGCCTGGCGAGGTGGTTTCGTCATCTAGCGCGTCTCATTCATCTTCTGTCATCGCAATATCAACCGCCTGTCAACTTGAGGTCAAGACTTTGTGGGCATTCTCCCCTATCCTGAAGATGGTTCAATACTCTACCTCAGGAGGAGAATGTTATGAAAACCACCCTTGCAGTTTTGCTCATAGCTCTGGCTCTGATCGGATGCACGCCCGCCCCTGCCGCGACCCCCGCTTCAGCTTCGGAGGCGCAGTCCATTGATGCGCCAAAACTGGTCCGGCTGCCAACCAACGCTCCCGCTCCCACCCAGGCTCCGCCGCCTATGCAAGATACAGCGCCCGGAAACCCATCCCAACTGGCTTATGCTCCATCCGCCAGCAGCCTGGTGATCAAAGACGCGGAAATTCAGCTCCTGGTGCGCGACAGCAGCCTGGCGGTCGCGCAGGTTACCCAGCTGGCCGCCGACCACGGCGGGTATATCGTCAGCTCGCAGTCGTGGTATACGGACGGTTTTCTATACGCCTCGCTGCGGCTGGGGATTCCATCTCTGGAATTCGAGCGCGCGCTCAACGCCGCGCGCCGGCTGGCGCACCAGGTGCTGCGCGAGACGGCTTCAGGACAGGACGTCAGCGCCGATTACGTGGACCTGCAGTCGAAACTGACCAACCTGGAGGCCACGTCTGGGCGAGTGCGCGAGTTTCTCAAGGATGCGCGGACGGTCGAAGAATCCCTGACCATTAACCAGCAGCTGGCCGACCTGGAAACGCAGATCGAACAGATCAAAGGACAGATGCGCTTCTATGAAGGGCGCTCGGCTTTCTCCACGCTGACCGTGCTGATCAACCCACTCCTCCCCACCCCCACGCCCACCGGCATGGCGACAGCCACGCCAACGCCAACCCCCACACCTGCCTGGGACGCGGGCAAAACCTTTGATAAGGCTGGCACCACGCTGGTCAGCATCCTTAAGGTGGTAATAGATTTCCTGATCTGGTTGGTCGTCCTGTTTGGACCGTTCCTGGTTGTAATCGGCGGGCTGGCCTTTCTGCTGCGGACAGTGCTGCGCAAAGCAGGCCAGACACGCGCGAAGCCTGGGGACCCGGTGTAAAACTCGGCGGCGCATCCATTGAAAAAGCGGTTCTCAGATCAGGCACCGGGAGTACGATGTGGTATAAAATGGTTAGCATGCCACGCAAAATACTGCATCTCGATCTGGACGCCTTTTTCTGTGCGGTTGAGGAACAGCGCAACCCATCCCTGCGTGGGAAACCTTTTGCGGTGGGCGGAATGCCCGGAGAACGGGGAGTAATCTCATCCGCTTCGTACCCCGCCCGCCGCTGTGGTGTGCGCTCCGCCATGCCCACCTCCCGGGCGCTCAACCTCTGCCCGCAGTTGATCGTGGTGGCCTCGCGCCACGAAGTGTACCGCGAGGTTTCAGCGCGGGTGATGCAGCACATGGCCAACCTGACCCCTCTGGTCGAACAGATCTCTATCGATGAGGCGTTTATGGATGTTAGCGACCTGCCCCAACCCGGGGTGGAAATCGCCCGCAAACTCCAGGCAGAGATCCGCGAGCAGTTAGGGCTGCCCTGCTCGATCGGGATTGCCACCAATAAACTGGTTGCCAAAACCGCTACCGATATCGGCAAGGCCAACCACCGCTCGGAAGGTCCCCCCAACGCGATCCTGGAAGTCCCGCCTGGCCAGGAGGCGGCCTTTATGGCGCCGCTGCCCATCCAGGCGCTGTGGGGCATCGGGCCAAAAACTGCCGAGTTTCTGAAAACTTTTGGCGTGCGTACGATCGGAGACCTGCCGCGGCTGCCCGAAGCTCAGCTCGCGCACCACTTTGGAAAGAACGGCCCAGAGCTGGCCATGCGCGCCCGTGGGATCGACAACCGGCCGGTGGAAGTGTTCCACGCTGCCAAGTCGATCAGCCAGGAGGTCACATTTGAGCGGGACATCCGCGAGCGGAAACAGCTCGAGCGCACGCTGCGCAGCCTGGCGGAAGGCGTTGGCTACCGGCTTCGCCAGGATAAGCTGGCCGGTTCAACAATCCGCATCAAGCTGCGCTGGGCAGACTTTACTACCCTGACCCGCCAGGTGACGTTGGATCGGCCCACCGATCAGGACGGCATTATTTTTGAGGCCGCTGCGGCCCTGTTCGAAACTGCCTGGCCTCCTGGCCGCCCGGTGCGTTTACTCGGCGTGGGAGTCTCCAGCCTGGGGCCGCGTTTACGCCAGCTCAGCCTGTGGGATAATTCCACGGAAAAGGAACACCGCCTGTTGGAAGCGCTGGACGACCTCCGCCAGCGCTATGGAGACCAGATCATCTTGAGAGGCTCGGAACTGGAGGACAACGGAGACCGCTAATGGCGAATCACGAGCATTACAGAAAACTAAATGCCTACTGGGTCATCCCGGAAAAACTGCTGGCCGGCGCATACCCCAGCGACCCATTCGATCCGATCGCGGGTCGGCAGATGATCCGCCAGCTACTGGATGCCGGGTTCACCCTGTTCATCGATCTGACCAGAGAGGACGAGTACAGCTCGAACTCATATTGGCCGGTCCTCCAGGAAGAGGCCGAGCGAAGCGGGCAGAAGGTCCGCTATCTGCGCCAACCGATCGCGGATATGGGTGTCCCAACCCTGGCAGAGATGGACCAACTGCTCGGCCGGATCGATGAAGCCATCGCTGAAGGAGAGCGGATCTATCTGCACTGCTTCGGCGGGCGCGGGCGCACCGGGACCGTGGCGGGATGCTACCTGGTCCGGCATGGGCAGAGCGGCCAGGAGGCGCTGGAACAGATCAGCCGTTCCAGGCAGGGCTTACCCAACGCGATGTATGCTTCTCCCGAGACCTTCGAGCAAAAGTTGTTTGTGCTGAATTGGGGATTGATAGATCGAGTGTGAAACTATCCCACTCCCTGGCGGACTTTCCCATCTAACACAGCCTGGTACACTTCGATAATACGCGGGGCGATCTTTTCCCAGGCATACTCGCGCGCGTAATCGGCTGCCTGTTTGCCCATGCGTTCCCGCAGACCCGGGTTGCGGATCAGCTCGGAGAGCTTCTCGCACAGCGCGGATGGCTCGCCATCCGGGACGTGGAATCCGGTGATCCCATCCTGCACCAGGAAGGCTAGACCGCCTACCTGAGAGGCGACCACGGGCGTCCCGCAGGCCATTGCCTCCAGGGCGACCATCCCAAAAGATTCGTAATGGGAGGGGACGATAACCACATCGGCGGAGGAGTAGTAATAGGGCAGCGAATCCTGGCTCTGCTTCCCCAGGAAGATGACCACATCCCCGATCCCCAGCTCGTTGGACAGTTCCTGCAGGCGCGCCATCTCGGCGGACATTTCATCGGGGCTGGCATCCGGCTCGCCGCCGATCACGGCCAGGTAGTGAGGGCAGCAGTCCAGCAGTCCCTGGCGGCGGACCAGGGAGATAGCGTGCAGCAGCGTTTCCACGCCCTTGAGGGGCTCGATGCGGCCAACAAAAAGCAGCAGGTTATCCTCGGGGGGGATACCGACCACGGCTTTGGCTTCATCCGGTGGGATGGGGTAGAAGCGGCTGGTGTCTACCCCGGGAGGAAGGACAATAATCTTGCGCGCATCGGTTTTATACAGGAACTGGAGCTGTGCTTTTTCTGCCAGGGTAGCTGCTACGATCCGGTCGACTCCCCGGATGACCTGTAATTCTCCCTCAACCCGGTAGCTTCCTTCGACTTCCGCCAGGCTGCGCGCTACCCGGTTTTTCATGTGGCCCAGGGTATGGAACATATGCACGATGGGAATGTCCCAATCTTTTGCCAGCTCCATGGCGGCCAGACCGGACATCCAGTAATGGCTGTGGACAACATCATAGTGGATGTTTTTTTCCGCTGCAAAGCGGCGGACTCCAGCTACAAAATCAGGCAGGTAATGGGTTAATTCTGGCTTGGGAAGCGGTATCTCCGGACCAGCCGGAACGTGGACGACCCGGTTCCCATATCCCAGATCGTGGAGGACATGCGGGACGTGTTCATCCTGCGAGCGGGTAAAAACATCCACCCGGATGCCTTCACGACCCAATTCGCGGGTCAGGTCCCGGACATACACATTCATTCCACCGGTATCCTTACCGCCCAGGGTCGCCAGCGGACAGGTGTGGTAAGACAACATGGCGATTCTCAATAGTCTTCTCCAGGCATGAGAAGTGAGCAGGTTTTTCTCAAATCAACCCCGATCCAATAATGCTTGAAAAGAGCGCCTTGCACCCGAATCATGCCCCGCGGCTAAAATATTCTGGTATAATACGCACCGCAAACTTGCAATGGGCCAACGTAGCTCAGCTGGCAGAGCAGTCGCTTCGTAAGCGACGGGTCGTGGGTTCGATTCCCACCGTTGGCTCCTCGATTGTACTATGAATGTGGAGTTAATACAGAGGGTGGGTGGTGGCTCGAGCCACCACCCACCCTCTGTATTAATCTTCACCCGGCAGGGTCATCAAGTTCATCTGGATGAACGCGTCGACCACCTGCGGATCGAACAAGACCCCCGCCTTGACTTTCAAGTAATCCAGGGCCTCGGCCCGCGTCCATGCCGGGCGGTAGCGCCGGTCATGGGTCAGAGCATCCCATACGTCCGCCACCGCGAAAATCCGCGCTACCAGCGGGATCTGGTCTTTCTGGATGCCGTGGGGATACCCGCTGCCATCCCAACGCTCGTGATGGTAGTAGGGAATATCCAGCGCGGGCCGTAAGTACTGGACGGGGGCAAGCATCTGGTGCGCGTACACCGGGTGCATGCGCATGATCGTCCACTCCGCTTCGGTCAGGGGACCTTCTTTTTTCAAGATGGTATCGCAGATGGACATCTTACCGATGTCGTGAAGCAAAGCACCGCGGCGGACATGCAGCAGATCGCTATTCGGGATGCCGATGCTCTGCGCCAGCCGGACGGTCAGATCCGCAACCCGGCGGGTATGCCCTTCGGTCTCCTGGTCGCGCAGCTCCAAGGCACGCGACCAGCCATCGATCGTTGCATCGTAAGCCAGGGTCAGGTCCAGGTTGGTACGCTGGAGTGTGTCGAACATCTCGGCATTGTCGATGGCGATGGCGGCGTTTGCGCCCAGGGACTGGAAGAAATCCAACCATTCCGGGTCGGGGCTCATGGGTGTCCGGTAAAACAACTCCAGGACGCCCTTGATCTGTCCTTTTGAAACCAGGGGGATGGCGGTAAAACAAACAAACTGCTCGCCAATCAGGAATTGAGCGCGGATCTGGGCATCGTGGTCTTTTTCCAAATTGGGGATAAAAACGATCTGGCGATCCAGAGCTGCCTGCCCGGCAAACCCCTGGCCTAATCTTAAACGCGTGTTCTGGATGGTGCCGGTGGTAAACCCTCGCCCGGCGGCATATTCCAACATTTGGGTCAGTGGGTTGAACAGAAGTACGTCGGCCGCGTGGACGCCAAGCTGAAGCGTGACCTGATCGAGCAGGATCGTCATGGTGACCGCAACATCCAGGCTGGCGGAAATGGCCAGATCGATTGCCCGCAAGGCTTCCAGGCGCTGGAAACGCAGCTGGGTCTGTTCGAAGAGAGTGGCCCGGAAGATGGCATTGGCGGCGATATCCGAAACTGCTTTGAGCAAATGAATATCGTGTTCGTTAATCGCGCTGGTTTTGCCAATCCAGACCACGCCGATGGCCTGCCGGTCGGCGATCAAAGGTGCGCATGCCGCGCTCTGCAGGCTTCCAATCCAATCCCGGGTGAAAAGACGCTCTTCGCTGGCCACATCCTGGATGATGTAGGGCTGGAGAGTATCCATCACCTGGCCGCTGATCCCCTCACCCAGCGGGATGCAGAACCCCTGCATGGATGACCAATTTCCACGGCCCAGCTCGAAGACGATCTCCTCCAGGTTCGGATCCAGCATCGCCAGGACCACCACATCCAGGCGCAGCAGGTTGACCAGCTGGTCCAGGATCACGGGGAGCATTTCCGCGCGGGTAGCTGCTTTACGGAGCGCGGAAGAGACGGAAACAATCGCTTCGAGCTCGTGCTCGCGCTGCTTGCGGTCCGTGATCTCCTGGCCAACCGATTGGAATTCGATAAAACACCCCTGCTCGTTATAGATAGCCCGGTCGGTCCACTGCACCCAACGAATTTCCCCGTTGGCTGATTGGACCCGCACCTCATATGGGATCAAATTCTCTGCATTCCTGGAGAGGGACTGGCAGTCGCGGGATTGTTCCCGGTCAGCCGGATCGATGGGGTCATAAAAGTTGGTACCGATCAATGCCTCGCGGGGTTTACCGCGGTAGCGAGCATAGGCCTCATTGACAAAAGTCAGCCGGCCGTCTTTGATCCACCGGCAGATCAGCTCGCTCTGGTCTTCGACGATCCCCCGATAACGAGCTTCGCTGACCCGGATGGTCTCTTCGGCCCGCTTGCGCTCGATGACCAGGGCGATCTGGTTGGAGACAAACTGCAGGATAGATTTTTCTTCTTCGCTAAAGCGGACACCTTCGGTATAGCTTTGAACGGCCAGGATCCCGATGATCTGTTCTTTGATGGCCAAGGGGACACCCAGCCAGTCAATCGACGGGGTGCCGACAGATTCCACCTCGCCCCTGGCAACCAGATCATGGAAGACCTCCGGAGAGGCCAACAATGATTGCCCGGTGCGGATGACGTAAGCCGTCAGGCCTTTGCCCAACTGCTCGGATTGAGGGAATTCATCGATCTGGTCGACAAAATATGGGTAGCTGACTCGATTGGAGGTTGGATCGAACAGGGCGATAAAGAAGTTTTCTACCGGCATCAGCTCGCCCAGGATGGCATGGATCTCCTGGAAAAGCTCTTGCAGGCTGTCGCTGGATACCGCGGCTTGCGATATTTTATAGACGGCCGCCTGGATCTCCTCTCGCCGCCTTTGTTCGGTGAAATAGCAACGGTTTTCCCGTTCATCGATCGCCCCCATAGAAGGGTCGTTCGATGATGGATCCAGCAGTAGGTGGTTTCCCCCTGTTTGTTCAATTGGACATTCAGGATCTGCCAGGACGATCTTTTTCTTCAGAGACCGAGAAAGGGGAGACGTGGCCATGACTCCTTAATGATGTCGTCTCTACGATGAAATGGGATAGTGAGACACTTCACCATTGTACTATGAATGATATCAAAACGTTGATCCATTTCTTTACCGTTCCCGGTCTATGAAAGCGGGTATAATTTCAACCATGCCCGAACACGAAGCTCCTCTGGTTATTGGAATTGCCGGCGGCTCCGGATCCGGAAAGACGACCGTTGCCAACGTTATCCTCCAGCGGGTCGGCGCTCACCGCATCGCCTACCTGCCCCACGATGCCTACTACCGCGATCTTGGGGAGCTCCCACCGGTACAACGCATGCAGGTCAATTTCGATCATCCCAACTCGCTGGAATCCAGCCTGCTGGTCAGCCATATCCTGCAGTTGAAAGCCTGGCAGCCAGTCGATCTGCCACTCTACGATTTCACCACGCATACGCGTACCCACAAAACGATGCGGGTTGAGCCGCAGCGGGTGATCCTGGTCGAGGGGATTCTGATCTTTGGCGAACCGGCCCTGAGAGAGCTGTTCGATGTCAAAATCTTTGTCGACACGGACTCGGACCTGCGTTTTATCCGCAGGCTGCAGCGCGATATCGCGGAACGCGGGCGCACGCTCGATTTTGTGATCAATCAGTATCTCAATACGGTCCGCCCGATGCACCTGGAGTTTGTCGAACCTTCCAAGCGATACGCGGACGTGATTATCCCCGAAGGAGGACTGAACGCGGTGGCGCTGGACATGGTCATTGCCCGGATCGAAGAACTGCTGGCGCCGGTATGAAAACCCTGTTTGGGGATCCCGGGAAACGCCAGACGCTGATCCGCATCCTGGCTTTAATCCTGGTTGTCGGGCTGACCGTCATCATGTTCCTGATCCGCGATCAGGTCAAGGCCCTGGGCTCCTATGGCTACCTGGGGATTTTTTTAATTTCCATCGTCGCAAACTCCACCGTCATCGTCCCACTTCCAGGGGTATTCATTACCTCCGCGATGGGCGCCGTGTTCAACCCGTTCTGGGTGGCAATCGCGGCGGGAGCCGGAGCAGCCCTGGGAGAACTGTCGGGATATCTGGCCGGGTTTGGCGGCCAGGCTGTCATCAAGGATACCGAACGCTACCAGCGCCTGACCCAATGGATGCGCAAATATGGCGACTGGACCATCCTGGTGTTGGCCTTCATCCCCAACCCGGCTTTTGATCTGGCCGGGATCACGGCTGGCGCACTGCGTCTGCCCATTTATCGTTTTTTATTCTGGTGCTGCCTGGGAAAAATTTTGAAGATGCTGTTGTTTGCCTATTTCGGGTCAGGATTATTTGGCTGGTTGGGGATGTAAATTAAACCACCCCACAAAAATATTTTTGGGATAATTTCTAACCTTATGGAGTAAAGCATGACTGATTTAGATCGGATCGACCAGTATCTGGATACTCACCTGAATGATAGTATTAGCGAGCTCTCCGCGCTGTGCGCCCAACCCAGCGTTGGCGCTCAAAACTGGGGATTGGAAGAATGCGCCCGGCTGGTTGGGAGCATGCTGGAGCGGCGCGGTTTCCAGGTGGAGATCTTCCCCACCGGGGGAGCGCCGGTCGTGTATGCCGAACGGAATGGAAAATCGAATCAGACGCTGCTCTTTTATAACCACTATGACGTGCAGCCAGCCGAACCGCTCGACCTGTGGCTAACCCCGCCTTTCGAGCCAACCCTGAAAGATGGGAAGCTGTTCGCCCGAGGAGTCAGCGACGACAAAGGCCATATCACCAGCCGGTTGTTCGCCATCGATGCTCTGCTAGACAGCCTGGGAGAGCTGCCCTGCACGGTGAAATTTATCATCGAGGGCGAAGAGGAGACCAGCAGCGCCCACCTGCACGATTTCGTGCGCGACCACCAGGAACGTTTGAAAGCTGACGCCTGTATCTGGGAATTTGGGATGGTCGATCACCGCGACGTTCCCATCCAGTACCTCGGGCTGCGCGGAATTTGCTACGTAGAGCTTAAGGTCAAAACTGCTTCTCAGGATGTCCATTCCGGGCTGGGCGGCTCGATCTTCCCGAATGCAGCCTGGCGGCTGACCTGGGCGCTCAACAGCCTAAAGGGCCCAGACGAGCGCATCCGCATCCCAGGATTCTACGATAACATCCGCCCGCCCAGCCAACGAGACCGCGAGCTGATGGAAGCACTCCCGGAAACCGCTGAAGAATACCGGCAGCGCTACGGATTGAACGGCTTTCTAAAAGGCCTGAGCGGGGGGGTCGAGCTGCGTATCGCCGAAGTCTTTGAACCCACCTGTACCATCTGCGGTCTGACTTCGGGGTATCAGGGGGCCGGGTCAAAAACCGTCCTGCCGGCTGAAGCCAGTGCAAAGATCGATTTTCGCCTGGTGCCCGACCAGACCCCGGAAGAGGTGCTTGGCCTGCTGCGCACCCACCTGGATGCCGAAGGATTTAGCGACGTGGAGATCGATTACCTGGGCGGTGAGGCCCCGGCGCGAACCGACCCGGACGATCCGTTTATCCGGCTGGTCGTGGATAGCTCTGCACGGGCATACAGCCAGCCCATGCAAATCGTCCCGATGACCGGTGGGTCGGGTCCAAACTCCCCTTTCATCGAATACCTGCACCTGCCGATCGCCTCGGCCGGGATAGGGTATCCGGGCGCGCAGGCGCACGCACCCAATGAAAACATCCGCCTCGACCTGTATCTGCGCGGCGCCAGGCATATCGCTTATATTCTGGCAGCGATGGGGAATCAATAATTTCCGGATTATTTATCTTCGGCAGTGTCCGACCAGGTACCCATCACCTGGCGCAGGATGGCAAACTCGCCGATGTGGTACGCATTGTGGTCCGCGACCAGGAGCGCTTCACGCAGGATCGTATATCCCGGCGCATGCGGGATTTCGGCCTGTAGATCGGTCCGCAGGTCGGACACAATGTTCTGCATAGTTTTCAGATCCGCCTGGAACTCGCGGATGGTTTGCTCCCATCTGGCAGCATCGGCACCCTGATCTGGCGCGGGCCAGTATCCTCGGGGCCACTCGGGGGAAATGTGGTTGGGGTTAATCACAAACTGGACGATATCCCACTGGGTGATGCGCAGATGTTCGAGCAGGTGCCAGGGGGTATACGGCACCTGCGCTGGGAAGCGGTTATGAGCTCCGGGGGGAAAATCGGCCACAGCCTCTTCAAAAGGCATGTGCGCATTGCCACCCCTTAGCAAAGCCAGCACTTCTTTTCGCAAGATTTGATCGTTCATGGCAGTTTGAGCACCTGGTCCGGATAGATCGTGTAGGGGGGTTGGATGTCGTTGAACTCTGCCAGGGTCATCCAATCCACATTGAAACGGCGGGCCAGCTCGGTAAGGTATTCACCGGGCTGGACGACGTAGCTGCCTGAAGCGGGTTCGGGGGTTGGCTCGAGGGTGGGCTCCACGGTTGGCTCGGAGGTCGCCTGAGGAGCGCTGGGAGGAGCAGCCTGCCCTTCCTCTCGAGCGGGGAGCGCTAGCACCTGGCCGGGGTAGATAAAATATGGATAACGGATTTCGTTCAGGTCAACCAGTTCACGCCAGGTAGTCCCGTATTGTTTCGCCAGGGCGGTCAGGTATTCCCCGGGCTGGACGATGTGTTCGGTGGCCTTTGGGGCTGCCTGAGGCTCGGGCGTAGGGGTTGTTAAGGGGGCCGGAGGGGGCTCTTTCCCCGGGATTTTGAGCACCTGGCCAGCATAGATCCGGTAGGGATAAGGAATTTCATTCAACGCCGCCAGGTCCTGCCAGGTCACTCCAAATTGAAGGGCCAGGGCCATCAGGTAATCGCCTGACTGGACGGTATAGGATTCCGCCGAAGGGACCGCCACCCTGGGCTCCGACCGGGAAGGCTGCCCGCTCGCGACCACCGCCTGGTTTTCCAGGACTGACCAGGAGGTCAGAAAACTATCCAAACTGTAGGTATTCGCCCACCCCGAAGATGCGTCCACCGCGTGGACCAGGTTGGGCGAATACCCGATCAGGGTCATGGTGTGCTCGTAACGGGCGACGACCAGGGTCTGTCCATCTTGCGCGGTATACGACACCGGCGTACCCGCCCACATTGCGCCAATGATCCACACAATTACCGGCCGGCCGGCCGCCAGCTCCGCGCGGGCTTCATCCCAGCTCATCCCCTTGCGCTCCTGGGCTGGCAGGCCAAACTCGCGCAGCACGCGGGCGATGGCAGCGGCATGCGTGCCATACGCGTTGGGTGGGATATTTCCCCACAAGCCATTGACATTGCCCACAAAACCAACCTCAGGATTGTCCGAAAGGCCGAGGCGCTGCAAAATTTCATCCTCGCTGGCCGAGACCCCCCAAAAGGCAGCCCAGTCGGAGGCGGAGCGCGACTCGCAGGACAAATTATGAGTCTGGGGATGCCCGTTGAAACCGGAAATATACACCTCCGGGGGCAAGTCTTCGGCATGGGCGGCGCCAAGAGGGAACAGGCCCGGCATGGTTAGCGGAAGAAGCAAGATTACAGCCATTAACCACAGAGGCCGCAGAGAACGCGGAGAAGACAATAGAAACGAAAAAGTACTCACGCGATGGATCATAAACTAATTGTAATGAGAACAGCATTTTTTGCAAGAATTGTTACCATTTTTCGTTATAATCGGAAGTCATGGAGAATCTTGCACAGGCTACCCAGAGCATGCTCGGTCTGACCCTGACGCCGCACCAGATCGAGCTGATCAGGATCTACGAACGCGAGCTGATCGAATGGAACTCACGCTTTAATCTAACCGCCATCCGCAGCCCGGAGGAGATCCGCGCCAAACACTTCCTGGATTCGTTCACCTGTCTGCTGGCCCTGCGTGAGGCTGTGCCTGGGCGGTTGATCGACGTGGGGACAGGGGCCGGTTTTCCAGGTCTGGCTTTGAAGATCCTCCTGCCCGGAATGCAGGTCACCCTGGTTGAGTCGGTGGGGAAAAAACTGGAATTCTGCCGGCATATCGTCCGGGCCCTCCACCTGGAAGGGGTCGAACTGTTCCAGATGCGGGCGGAAGAGGCCGGCCAGATGAAAGCGCACCGCGAGCAGTACGATTGGGCCGTGGCGCGAGCCGTGGCCGGGATGCCGATCCTGGCCGAATATCTGCTCCCCCTGGTAAAACTCGGCGGCCGGGCGTTGGCCCAGAAAGGCGAAAGCGGCCCCGCCGAGGCGCATGCCGCCGAAAAAGCCACGCGCATCCTGGGCGGTGAGATCGAACGCTTGATCCCGGTGCATCTTCCCGGCGTGGCCGAGGACCGTTACCTGGTTGTAGCCCGAAAAATAGCGGCTACTCCGGCGCTGTACCCTCGCCGCAGCGGGGTACCTTCGAAAAATCCGCTGGGGTAAGCCGGGACCCGATTGGTTAGTTCTCGGTGCAAAACTGCTCCCTGCGCCGAGGACGGCAAGGGAGCGACTTTATAGAACGCCATGGATTTCGCAGGCAGGCTAGTTGTGGTGCAGTTCTCTCCGGACCGCCCCTGCCTGGACTTCCCAGAGCGTGGTTTGTTGGACGAATTCGGGGTTGAACAATTTCAGATCGGTGGTGGTCAGCACGGCCTGTTCGCAGTCCGTCAGCGCTTCCAGCAGATCGGCGCGGCGCTGGAGGTCCAGCTCGGCCATGATCTCATCGAGCAGCAGCACCGGCCACTGCCCAGTCTTCTCCTTCATCCAGCTCACTTCAGCCAGCTTCAAAGCCAGCAGAGCCGTACGTACCTGCCCGCGCGACCCGTAATCGCCAAGATCGATGCCGTTGCTCAGGAAGCGCAATTCATCCCGGTGCGGTCCAATGGTCGTCACTCCACGGGCAATCTCCTCCCCGCGCAGCTCGACCAGCCGGCGGGCGAACCCCTGGCGGATCTGATCTACCGTCAGGTTGGAACGATCCAGGGGGGTATTTAATTTGAGCTGATACTGACCATTCGGCTGTGGGAGCGGGTCATAGGCAGGGTGATACATCAGGCGCAGGACCTCGTTCGAATGGGTCAGCCGGTGGTGGATGCGCGCTGCCAGGCGCTCCAACTCCTGGATCGCCGTGATCCGGGCGCGGATAATCTGGGACCCCCGCTGGACCAGGATTTCGTCCCAATAGACGAGCTGTTCCGGATCTCCGCCCCTCTCAGAAAGCAGCTTGAGCAGGGCATTGCGCTGAGAGAGGGCCTGGTTGTACTCACTCAGCGCCTTGGCATATACCGAGCTGGTCTGAGAAATAGCCAGGTTGAGATACCGGCGGCGCTCTTCCGGTCCTTCCTCGATAATCCGCGACATATGCGGCAGGAAGATCACCGCATTAAAGTGCCCAATCACCTCGTGCAGGCTGCGTTTGACCCCATCCAGCAGTACTTCCTTACGCAGGCGGTTCGACCCGTTTGTCCCGCTGGCTTCCTGGATCAGGCGCACCTCCAGATGGTGGCTGGTCAATCCGCGCTGGTAGTCGGCCACCAGGCGCGCGACAGCCAGCGGCTCCTGGGCTGCCAGGAAATTGACCAGTTGGCGATCGTGGCTGGCATGGAATGAGGTAAAAGCCGCCAGGTAATAGATGGCTTCCAGGAGACTGGTCTTCCCTTGGGCATTGGCGCCCACTAACAAAACAAGCCGCCGGGGCATATCCAGGTCCAGGCGGGCAAAAGCTCGAAAGTTCGTTAGTGAGAGATGGGTCAGGTACATCTAGTCTGCCAACAAAGCTTCCTCGCTCTCCTTGGGTTTCCAGACACGGGCAGCCCGGTCGACAAACAAGACGCCGTCCAGGTGGTCGATCTCGTGCTGGAAAATGCGCGCCAGCCAACCTTTGGCTTTGATCTTGACCGGTTTTCCCTGGCGGTTGAGGCCCTTGATCACCACCTCTTGATGGCGCTCGACTTCGCCCATCAATGCCGGAATAGATAGACAGGCCTCCGCACCCATCAATTTTTCTTCAGAAGCCTGGATGATCTCGGGGTTGACCACGACATACAATTTCTTGGGAGCTTCCTCTTCCCCATCCTTCTCTTCATCCACCACATACTCGATCACGACCAGACGCGATTGAATGTTGATCTGTGGGGCAGCCAAACCAACCCCGGGGGCAGCTCGCATGGTTTCGACCATGTCATCAATCAAGGTTTGCAGGTTTTTATCAAACTCGGTGACCTTATGCGCTTTCTTGCGCAGCACCGGATCAGGCATCAGAACAATCTCACGTATCGCCATAACTCACTCTCACACGCGGTAAATTAGAGGTCCAAATGCCCAGGCGCAGCGTGCTTACTATGCTTCGCGCCTGGCTGACTGAAAACGAATGCCCTATTTTACCCTTAAAATTCCATCGGCGGCGGATAATCTCCCGCTTCCGAATAACCATCGGTATCTTCGTAGTCTTCTTCATTCATTTCGGGGATCACGTCTGGGGGCAGCTGTGGAGAAACCGGCGGTAGATTGGTTGGGAGGGGAATCTGTCCATAATACGACCGGGGGGGCTGGGACTGTTTCACCACGTCATAATACGAGGCGAACCAATCCGAAACGCGCTCGCGTTCTGCGGTTGCCTCCGCCTTTTTCTTACGGGCGATGCGCTCACCCATCCTCCGGAAGACATCTTGCTGGACTTCGGAAGGGTTAAATACGTAATCGAAGGTGAATTTGGTGCCGCCTACGGTAATGTATACGGTCCCAAAATTGAAAATGAGGCCGATGAGCCCCAGCCGCTCGTATTGGATGGACAAGATATTCTCCAGAGGGGCGGCTTTTTTTTCTTCCCGGCCGAGGGGTGTTTTATCAATGTCCAGGATCTGCTCAGGCGTGATCTGATAAATATCATTGCGCCAATCCACATACTCATACAGATACCAGAGACCTAAACCGATCAACAGAAGGAATCCCAGTAACAAGACCGTGCCAAGCGATGGGGCCAGATAGACGTTCAACAGGCGCGCTACGATGGCTGCTACCACGAGAGTGATGAGGGTCCCGGGCAGCCAGGTTTGTTGGATCAAAATAAACCAATGCTTGCGGTAGGTGACCACATCGCCTACTTCAAAGCGCATGGTATAGAAATTCGAGAACAGGCGCTCGAAAATCCCGGGTTTGTACACGATTGTGGGATTTGGCGGGGCAGGCGGGGTTGGGGTAGTCTCACCCGCTATTTCCAGGCCAAGCCGCTTGCGGATGGACTGGTTCATAGCGCGCATCTCTTCGCGCCGCGAGCTGGCTTTCGCGCGGAACCACTGTTCTTCCACCAGGGCAGCAACCTGTTCCGGAAAGCTGACCCTTTGGAACACGATCACCCCCGTAAAGGTGCGGATATTGACGTTTCCAAACCCCAGGATGCGGCCAAACTGGCTGGTATTGACCCCCACCGAAAGCAGCGAGCTGAGTGGGGATTCCTGGCGGCTGTCGTATATTCCAGCCACGCGTTCCAACCAGACCACACGTTGGCTGGTCACAATGTAATAATCATTGCTCCAATCCAGTAAATTCCACAGGGCCCACAACACCATCGCAGCAATGAAAACCCCGGTGCAAATGAATGGCGCCAGCATGGTATTCATGGGACCGAAGTAGAAGACGATAAAGAAAATCAGACCCAAGACTAAACCGCCAACCGGGAGAGCCAGGTTGCGCGCCAGGAAGAAGGGGTGTTTGCGGGCGATAAAGTAAACTACCTCGTCGGCGCCCAGCCAGGGCAAGCGGATTTGACGGGCGATCTGGTGGCTCTGGATCGACACCAGCAGATTGGGTTTCATATCCGGGATTTCGCGGATCAGTTTTTCAAAATCCGCGTGATCGAGACGGAGCAGGGTAGAATCTGTGGCGCCAGTAACGGTTGCCGAGCGAGGATTGCGGGTCAGCAAAGCCCCTTCCCCAAAATAATCTCCGGGGACCAGCACGGCCAGCTCACGCTCTCCGGAGCGGATCCTTTGGGTTACCCTGACTTTCCCACTGTGCACGAAATAGAAATTATCCGCCGGATCCCCCTGGCGGAACAACACCTCCCCTTCGTTTAGCTTGACCACCGTGAAGTAGTCGGCGATATCCGACATTGAATCATCGCCCAGCCGGTTGAAGAGATGAGAGTTGCGCAGTGTTCTCAGGATCTGCTCATGGTCGAGCTGCATAGGATCAAGTATAGCGCAAAATCGCGAGAACGTCCCCCGCGTGTGGAGCGGGTGGTATACGAATTACTACGGTTTTTCCCCTTCGTCAACTTGTATAAACTACCAGGTCCAGAAGATAAAAATACCGTGTTTTATACGATTTATATCTTCCTTTTTTTTCGCTATGATTTAGTACGAATATAGTAATCGCCTTTCCTCCATTTGTCTCCACGAATTGACAAAACCGGAGACTCTGTCGTCTGTTTCCCGCCGCTATAAACCACAATTCAATGATTCAGCAGCACATTACAACCAGAAAAGTTCAGAATATCCCCAGGGTCATTATCCTACTCTACCGCTTGCCAGGAGGCAAATTATGATCACAAGACGCGAATTATTTAAACTCGGCGCGATTGCGGGCGCCAGCCTGGCTTTACCTGCCAGATGGCTGGCCAGACCGCCGGCGGCCGCTGCATTCTCACAGAGTGGTATGCTGCAGAAGTTTATCCAACCCCTGCGTGGGGTAGGCGGTACCGGTATCCCGGTGGCCGCGCCAGACACCACCAACCCTGGATGGTGGCAGCCCGGCGTGACCCATTACACGATCGATGTTGGCCAGTATGAAGATCAATTACATCCCGACCTGGCAAACCCAACCCGCCTGTGGGGGTTTGGCCAGAACAACAATTTCAAGCACCTCGGGGGGATTATCGCCGTCAAACGGGGTACGCCCGTCCAAATCACCTTCCGCAATAATCTCCCACCCGATCATATCCTCCCGGTCGATGATAGCATTATGGGGGTAATGGGAAATCAAAATAACCGCGTAAACGTGCATCTGCACGGGGGTTATGTTCCCTGGATCAGTGACGGCAGCCCACATGGCTGGTGGGATCCGAATGGACACAAAGGAGAAAGTTTCGTCAATAACCAGGTCCTACGCCCAGGGCAAACGATTCCAGATAACGAGGCTGAATACTATTATCCCAATAACCAGAGCTCGCGATTGCTCTGGTACCACGATCATACCTTTGGCACTACCCGGATTAATGCGTACGCGGGGCTTGCAACCGGATATGTGATCTATGATGATTACGAGCTATCCTTAGAGGCCGGTCACCACTTACCCGGGCCGCTCGATCCGCGGACCGTCTACCTCATTTTTCAGGATAAGGTTTTTGTAGACACAAACACCGCAACTCTGGATCCGACCTGGTCGACAGTCATGCCAGACTCGCGGGTGGGAGATATGTGGTATGCCCATTTGTACGAATCCGAACTCGAACCTGATCACCCCCCAGTACCCAGCATCTCCGCGGTACCCGAATTCTTCGGCGACACCATCCTGGTCAATGGGACAGTTTATCCGTATCTGGAAGTCGAGCAGAGACAGTACCGCTTGCGGCTGCTTAACGCCTGCAATTCTCGCTTCCTGAACCCGCGCCTGGTTTATGCGCAAGGCTCGACTCATCCGGAAAGCACCGAACCCGAAAATAGTATCGGGCCGGCTTTTATCCAGATCGGGACAGAGGGGGGGTTCCTGCCCCACCCGGTGGTGATCAATGGGGTTTCACAACAACTGCTGCTGGCACCCGCCGAACGAGCGGACCTGATCGTGGATTTCCGCAATATTCCGGATGGGTCTATCCTGATCCTGTACAACGACGCGCCGTCCCCTTATCCACATGGCGATCCTGCGTGTGACTTCAACCCGAACAACCCCATGGCCCTCTCGACCCCGGGCTTCGGGCCCAATACCCGCACCCTCTTGCAGATCCGGGTCAAATCCCGCGTGGGCGCCGCAGACTCCTCCATTACTCTACCCAGCACCTTTACTCCTAGCGACCCCTTCCTGCTCACCCAGTCCCCTGGGGTGCCTACGCCGATCCCGGCAGGAGTCACGCTGCGCCGGTTGACTCTGAACGAAGGATTTGATGAGTACGGCCGGCTGATCCAATTCCTCGGCACCGACCAGGCCGTCAATCCCGGGGTATTCGGGAGAGCCTATATGGATCCTCCAACCGAGGTCATCCAGGAGGGAGCGACGGAAGTTTGGGAGATCCTCAATCTGAGCGGGGATGTCCATCCCATCCACTTCCACCTGGTCAATGTCCACGTGCTCTCGCGCCAGGCAATCGACGATGTCAATTACACTGGCGGCGAACCGGTCTACATTGGGCCGGAGACAGCCCCAGATACCAACGAACTGGGTTGGAAGGAGACAGTCCGCATGAACCCGGGAGAAGCAACGCGGGTTTTGATGAAATTCGACCTGCCGGCTGTGCCGTTCACCGTCCCGCTCAGCCCGCATACGGGTGGGCACGAATATGTCTGGCACTGCCATATCCTCGAACATGAAGAGCACGATATGATGCGCCCCCTGGTCGTTCTCCCAAACACCCGGATCTATATGCCTATCATCAACGGTTGATCCACTAAGGCGCCGATAAATTACATCATAAATAATAGAGCCGGGATGGTTGTCCATCCCGGCTCTATGGTGTCAAACGGTTAGAAATTAGCTGACAGGGGTTTCCTTTTCGGCCTTCTGGTTGACCTCTACCAGCTCTCCGCGGTGGAAGATCAATCCGTCTCCCGCCTCATTCAGATCGACCCAAACCGTATCTCCCTGTGAAAAGTCACCGGAAAGCAGGCGGATCGAAAGCGGGCTTTCGACGTGCTTTTGCAGCGCCCTTCGCAGCGGCCGCGCTCCAAAGGCCGGGTCAAAACCAGTCTGCGCCAGCCAGTTGCGGGAGGCGTCGGTGAGCACGACCATTAAACCGTGCTCCTGGAGACGTCCCTGGACCTCTTTCATCTGGAGATCGACAATACTGACCATCTGCTCGAGCGAAAGCGGCGAGAACATGATGACTTCATCGATTCGGTTGAGGAATTCTGGCCGGAAGGTCCCTTTGAGCGACTTCTCGATCTTGTCGTGGGCCTGGCGTTCTTCATCGTCATCAGTGCGCTGCAGGAAGCCCAGCGTACCACCCTGGCGGACATATTCGGTCCCCAGGTTGCTGGTCATGATCAGAACAGTGTTACGGAAATCTACCGTGCGGCCCTGTCCATCGGTCAGGCGACCATCGTCCAGGATCTGCAGCAGCGCGTTCCATACTTCAGGGTGAGCTTTTTCAATTTCGTCAAACAAGATGACCCGGTACGGGCGACGGCGAACGGCCTCGGTAAGCTGGCCGCCTTCTTCATACCCCACGTATCCGGGAGGTGCGCCAAACAGGCGTGAGGCGGTATGCTGCTCGCGGTATTCGCTCATATCCAGGCGCACCAGGGCTTCTTCGTCTCCAAAGAGGAACTCTGCCAGGGCGCGCGCCAGCTCGGTCTTGCCAACCCCGGAGGGGCCAATAAAGATAAATGACCCAATCGGGCGGCGCGGGTCCTTCATACCGGACCGCGCGCGGCGGATGGCATCGGAAACAGCATGGATTGCGGCTTCCTGGCCGATGATGCGTTCGTGCAGGCGCTCTTCCATATGCAGGAGCTTCTCGGCTTCGGTTTCCATCATCTGGCTGACCGGGATACCCGTCCACTGGGCTATCACTTCGGCGATGTCGTTGATATCCACCACCTCGTCCAGCTTGTGTTCGGCTTCCCATTTATCGCGCTGTTCGTTGAACTCGGTCTCCAGGCGCAGGCGCTCGGCTTTTTTCTTGGCGGCGCGTTCGTAATCGCGCTCCAGACCGGCCTGCTCTTCTTCGGCTGCCAGGCGATCGATCTCGGTCTTGGCCGCTTTGAGCTCGGGCGGCAGTGAATACAGCGCGATGCGCAGCTTGGCCGCGGCCTCGTCCATCAGATCGATGGCTTTGTCAGGCAGGTGCCGGTCGGTCACGTAGCGGTCCGACAGGCGGGCGGCGGCGACCAGGGCTTCATCTGAAAAGCGAACTTTATGGTGGGCTTCATAGCGGTCGCGCAAACCACGCAGCATATTGATCGTGTCATCCACGCTCGGTTCACCAACGTATACGGGGGCAAAGCGGCGTTCCAACGCAGCGTCTTTTTCGATGTGTTTATGATATTCATCCAGTGTCGATGCGCCGATACACTGCAGCTCACCGCGCGCCAGGGCCGGCTTTAGCATATTCGAAGCATCCATCGCACCTTGAGCCGCGCCAGCACCAACGACGGTGTGCAGCTCGTCGATAAACAGGATAATCTCGCCTTCCGAACGCTGGATCTCCTCAATTGCAGCTTTGAGGCGTTCCTCGAACTCACCCCGGAAACGCGACCCGGCAATCATCCCACCCAGGTCGAGGGCTACCACACGCTTGCCCATCAAAATTTCGGGGACATCATTGGTAGCGATCTTCTGGGCCAGACCTTCCACGATAGCCGTCTTGCCAACCCCGGCCTCACCGATCAGCACCGGGTTGTTCTTGGTGCGACGGGAGAGGATCTGGATGACGCGCAGGATCTCGGTATCGCGCCCGATCACCGGGTCCAGCTTGCCTTCGCGCGCGGCCTGGGTCAGGTCGCGCGAGTATTTCTCGAGGGTCCGGTAGCGGGTTTCAGCCTGCGGATCGGTGACGCGTTGGCCACCGCGGAGCGCCTGCACCGCTTCGTACACACGGTCTCGGGTAACCCCGGCGCCTTCCAACAGCCGGGCAGCCGGGGTGTTGCGCTCGCTGAGAATGGCCAGGAAGATATGTTCGGTTGAGATATATTCGTCCTTCAGGCGGTTGGCCTCTTCGTTGGCAAGATCGATAATCCGCTTGACGCGTGGGGTGATGAAGATTTGCCCGGCGCCGCCACCGAAGATGTTCGCCTTTGGACTGGTTCTTAATATGTAATCGAGCCGCTCGGAGAGCGCAGCCGCATCGACCTTCAAGTTTTCTAAAATTTGGGGTATCACTCCTTGAGGTTGTTCAATAAGAGCCAACAGGATATGTTCAGTATCAATTTGATTGTGACCATATCGTTGGATAATCTCTGCAGCACGCTGCGCAGCTTCTTGAGCGCGCTCGGTGAATCGGTCAAATCGCATCATGGTAGTTATTCCTTCTAAGGCTAGTCTGCCAGTGATGGGATTATATCATCAGGCCTATTAGCTATTTATTTGCATCTTATTAGATTTCTATATGAAATCTAGTTATAGAACCGGACAGTCACTTTGATTGTACCTGTTTAAGATCAGAAAGCCAACTGATTAAAACCACCCCTAATCCTTTATCCTTTCTCGCGAAATGGGTAAAATAAACCTATATGATTGCTGTAAAAGATTCTTCACCGGCCCTCCAGGAACAGGCACCTGTCCGTCCCCTGGATGTCACCCGCGATTTACACCAGGTGGCCAATCTGATCGAATTATGTTTTTCGGCCAGTATGGATCCGGACGGCAAGGAGTATCTGCGACAGATGCGCCGGATGGCACGAGACGCGAGTTTTTTGCGTTGGGCCACTCAACTGGCAGACCACACATCCATGCCGGTATCCGGATATGTGTGGGAAGAGCAGGGCCGGATCACTGGCAACCTGAGCTTGATCCCGATGTGGAAGAACAACCGGCGTATCTTTCTCATCGCCAATGTAGCCGTCCACCCCGACTTTCGCCGGCACGGGATCGCGCGAGCACTCACCCAGGCCGCGCTCGAGTACGCGAAAGCGCACGGAGGCTGGTCTGCCTGGCTCCAGGTCAGGGAAGATAACCAGGCAGCCCTTAATTTATACCTCGGGCTTGGCTTTACCGAACGCACCCGGCGGACCACCTGGCAGACCCAACCCAGCTCCCGGACAGAATACTTACGAGAAAAAAAAGTCTCTGACCAGAACAGTCTGGGCTTCGCGATACCATCACCAGGACCGTCCCAGCATCAACCGGGTCCTGACCCAATTATCGTCACACCCCGGTACCCCTCTGACTGGCCGATCCAGGAACAATGGTTGAATAAGCTGTACCCGGCGGAGATCACCTGGAACCTGCCCTTTCATCTTGCAAGTTTCAGGCCGGATGTATGGCATGGTCTGCTGCGTTTCCTTAAAAACGATCGTATCCACCATTGGGCCGCCCGGGTCAATGGCGAGCTGGCCGGCCTGCTCACCTGGCAGCCCACCTCGACATTTGCGGACACGCTCTGGCTGGCAGTCCCGTCAGACCAGAACAACAAACCCATCCGGTCGCTGCTTGCGCATGCCCGCGAGCAGCTCTCACCCCACAGAGCTCTTTCGTTAAACCTGCCCGCGGGGAGCTGGCAAGAGGTCTACGAAGAGGCTGGTTTTTCTCCCCAACATACTTTGATCTGGATGGAAGCAACCTTCAGAAACAAAATTGAAATTAAAAGGGTGGAAAGGAGTCCCGAATGACACGTTTCATTCTTCGCTGGGTGGTCAATGCTGTAGCGCTTTACGCGGCTATTGCCCTGCTGCAAGGCCGGGGCCTGGATCCGCAAAGCACAAACTGGCTTTCGCTGATCTGGCTGGCCCTGATCTTTGGTTTGGTCAATGCGCTTCTCAGGCCTTTGATTACCATCCTGACCTGCCCGTTGATCATCCTGACCCTGGGTTTAGGGACCCTGCTGATCAACACCCTCTTGTTCTACCTGGCCGGGGTGATTGGAAGACAGTTCGGGGTGGGTTTCACCGTGGATAGTTTTTGGATCGCATTCCTCGGCGCGCTGATTGTGAGCGTGGTCAGCATCATCCTCAACAGCCTCTTGAAAGAAGAGACTCGCCCGATCAGACGGGACTAACCATCCGAAGCGATGGATCGAAAGGATAATCTATGAACAGGCGTTTGCGGAAGGCGATGCCATGGTTTATTCTCGCGACCTTCTTGTGCATTCTTTCGATGTGCTCGTCGGCGGTCAATCCCTTCGTCCGGGGTCTGCCGGGGGCGAACCCCGGACTGCCGGGTGGATGGTGGGGTGGCAGCCCTTCTGGGGGAGATACCACCAGCCCGAGTGACAGCGGGTCTTGGGATTCGGGAGGCGACAGCGACCCCTGGTTTGGTGGGGGCAGTGACAGCGGATCGTGGGATTCGGGGGGTGGCGACAGCGGCTCCTGGGACTTTGGCGGGGGTGGAGACAGCGGGAGCTGGGACTTCGGGGGCGGCGACGGCGGGTCGTGGGATTCGGGCGGCAGCGACAGCGGATCCTGGTAAGGAGGAATAATGGGAACCTGTTTCTTCGCCCTGGCTGTCTTATTCTTCTTGATCGGTTTGGTGCAGCTGTTTGCGCCGGACAAAACCGCGGGCGGTCTTCCCCGCCAACCCCAGGGGGCGGCTCCTTTTCCGTCAAACCCGCAGGGAGTCCAACCGCGTCAGGGGCCGGCTCAGCGCCCGGTGATCGCACCGGCCGAGCAGCCCATCTCTTCCGGGAGTCGTGGAGGTTCCAGTATGACGGTACAGCCATTCAATTGGATCCAGAAAGGCCAACGCATCCGGGTAACCCATCCGGAGCAGGGCGAGCTGACCTTATACGTTATGGGCCAGATCAGCTACGAGGAATTGTGGCAGCAAACACGCGGACCGCAGAGTCCCTGGGTTCCCACGGGAAATGTGTTCCTGGGTTTCTGGTTGGAAAACAATTTATTCCTGCTCAACTGGCAGAACCGGGCTTACTTGCTCGAGGAGAGGATTCCGCTCTCGGACGCCGATATTCAACGCGATTTCGCTCCGCATGCCAAAAAATTTGCCCAGAGCGACCAGACTGCGGATGTCTATTTTGCTTATCCGCCGGCGAGCTGGCACATCGATGATATTGGAAAATTCAGGGTTCAGGGTGTGGAAGGGGAGGGGTTCGCCTTGAGCCCTGGCGCAACTGGCCGTTTCATCCATTCCAGCGGTGACGGCCGGCGAGCGCTGGTCTTAGAAGACTACGAGGGAGGCGGCAGCGGACAGGATACCGCCTGGATCGGCTACCAGATCGAAACGGACGATGTGAAGAAATCATAGGAGGAGAAAATGAGGAGTACCTCTCGCAGTAATACGATGGCTATTATTTTTATGCTGATCCTGCTGGTTGCCGGGCAGGCTGTCGCCTATTTTCTTGCCCCTGAGTCGTGGACAGCTTTTGTTGGCCGGCTGCCAGTTATTTTGAGCATGGTGGCCTTCTGGGGTCCGATCGTGGCAATCCTGGCCGGTCTGTTTGTCTTTGGCACCCTACGGCTGCTGGGATTCAACTCGCTCGAAGAAATCCGCCAGGAATCGGTGGAGCAGAATAACCCAACGCCGGCCATCATATTCGTCGGTACCCTGATTGCCAGCATCTTATTCTTGATGCTGGTCATCCGGCCCTGATTAAAAAACAAACGCCCCGGCAATCACCGGGGCGGCTTATTGACTCGATTATTTATCCGCGTCGCGGACGAGGATTCTGGCGAGGTCCAGGAACTCAACCCATTCTTCCTGGAAGAAGTGCAGGGTCACGTTGTTCAATTCCAGGTGATAGGTCGTCTCGCCATCGGCTTCTTCCGCGCGCCAGGCGAGGTAGTTATCGGTCTCGGCCATGGTCTGTGTTTTCGGGTCGGTTGTATTATTCATGATACGCTCCTTGGCAAATAATATCTTATTTTCGATGGCTCCATTATCCCATAAGATACGGCCATTTGCTACACGAGACTAGATATTCCCATATTCATTTGACAGAGATCGCTCCCTGCGAGCGATTAGATATCCTGAGGCTTGCGGAAACGCCGGGCCAGGGCAGCCCATCCCCGCTGGAACGTTTGCCTGGCGCGCGCACGGATCACATCGAAGCGTTCTTGCAAGCCAGGGGGCAAGAAGATGCGCGCATTGGCAGCCGATGAAGTGTATTCTATGCCTTCCCATGGATCCAGATCGAACAGCTTACGCAGTGTATAGCGCAGCAGGAGCTGTAGGGTTGCCAGAACAGGGGCAGCCAACAAGACGCCAATAATACCAATCAGGTTGGCGGCTACCAACGCAGCAATCAATACCGCGGCCGGATGGACTTTGAGGGCCTGACCCATTATCTTGGGAGATACAAAATTGTCAAAAATCATATCGACCACAACCGAGATCCCCAGGACCACACCGGTATAAACCAGGGGTGGGATGCCGAATGGAGTGTATCCCTGAAAAAGAGTGACCAGGGCGTATGCAGTCCAGGCGATGGCCGGTCCGATATAAGGCAAAAACCGTCCAAAACCAGCCAGGAGCGCCAGACCCAGTGAGTAGCGCACTTCCAGGATCGATAACAGGATGGTGTAGATTAATACCGTCAGGAAGAACAGGATCAATTGCCCGGTGAGGAAAGCATTCCAGATATGACGCAGCTCCAGGCTCAGGCGGCGGATATCATAGGAATGACCTGGGATTTGTAACGCCAGGCTCCCTCCCGATCCTCCCTTGGATTCGGCGGTGATGAAATAAGAGATCAACAAGACAAAGGCTACCCAGCCGAGAAAACTCGCCGCGCTGGTCGCAATGGTAGTGACCAGCGTCCCAACCTGACCGAGCAGAGGTTGGACCGCGGAGAGGATCTGGTTGGTGACAGTGTCTACATCGATGCGGGTCAGATCAAACTGGAACGGGCCGATCCGGTAAACCTGGTTCGATAATGTGTCCAGGAGCTGCGGAAGCTGCTCGCTAACGGCATTGTCGATCAGGTTATACAGGCTTTGCGCCTGCTCGACCAGGGCCAACCCACCCAGGGTCAGCAGCCCGATCAGGATCAGGACGAGCAGGAAATAAATGATGGTAACCGCCACGCGCCAGGAAACATGCAGCCGGCTACGCAGCCACTGGGCCGCCGGATAAGTCAGGTAGGTCAGGATAAAAACCAGCAGCAGCGGGCCTACATAATTCCGAAAACGGATCAGCAGGCCTACCAGGATGGCAACGATTGTCAGCCCGACCAGAAGCTTGGTCGTCCAACTCCACCGCGGAGAGCCGCTTTCATAGATATCGCTCATATTCATTCCAAAGAATGCTGCAGGAGCACCCGCCTATAGCCTTTCGCAATCAGGCTGCCCTACAACCTTGATTGTATTCAACTTTGGCGAATCCTGCAACTTTGATAAATCACCCTCAGATTCTCCTAATCCTGCCAGGGTATAATTCACTTATGCGATCTACAATCCGAACCTGGTGGATATCCTGGGTCCTTGCCTGGTTGATTTTATCTGCCAGCACTTCATTGAGCGCAGGCCTGGCTGCTCAGCGTATAGCGGATATCAGCCAGCCCGCTGGTTTCTCCATCCGGCTGCACCCAGATTTCCCGCAGTACGTGGGCGATATCATCAGCCTGGATGTGATCTCGACCGATCCCGAACTTTTCGATCAAGAGATCCAGGAGGTACGCGCGCAGATCAGCGGCGCGCGGGAACAGGAGCTTGATGCGGTCAAGTTCAACCGCGATGAGCGCAATCAGGAACTGCGGGCAACTTTCCAATGGGCCTGGGATACGCACGATTACCCCCCAGGGTCTTATCAGGTCACTTTCACCACCTCCCCACGGGCGGTTACCTGGACGGAGGTGCTGGTCCTGCTGGATTCACAAGACCAGCCAGCCGCGGAACGGAATGCGCGCTGGGTAACCGTGGAGACCGACTGCTGCGAGATCAGCTATATCAGCGGTACAGCCGCGGAACGCGACCTGGAACAGCTGCAGGATATGGCCGAAGAGGAGACTGCGCGGGTAAGCGAACAATTGGGCGCTCAGTTCAAAGACCCGGCCAAGATTACCTTTCTCCCACGCGTGCTGGGTCACGGGGGTTTTGCCGGAGACCAGATCTACGTTTCTTACCTGGACCGCAATTACGCCGGAAGCACCACCCGCCAGGTGCTCCATCACGAGCTGGTCCACCTGTTGGACGGCCAGCTTGGGGGGGAGCTGCGTCCCATTTTCCTCCTGGAAGGGCTGGCCGTTTACTTGAGCGGGGGGCATTTCAAACCCGAGCCGCTGATCCCGCGCGCGCGGGCACTGCTCGACCTGGGGGAATATATCCCCTTCCAGGACCTGGCCAACGACTTCTACGACTCGCAGCACGAAGCCGGATACCTTGAAGCGGCTTCCCTGATCGAGTACATGGTCGAGCGCTGGAGTTGGGATGAGTTCCACGCCTTCTACCGGGACATCCACCCTGTTTCGAGTGGGGGGGACCGCCACGCGGTGGATATCGCGCTTCAAAAACACTTCCACCTCTCTTTCGAGGAGCTGGAAGATGATTTTATCGCTCACCTGGAGGATCTGCCTGCGCTCCCGGAGATGCGCCAGGATGTCCGCGAAACGGTGGATTTTTATAACAGCGTGCGCGAGTATCAGAAGGAATTGGACCCTTCGGCTTACTTCCGCAAAGTATGGCTGCCAAGCGGGGACGAGATGCGCAAACGCGGGATTGTGGCCGATTATCTTCGCCATCCTGACCGCCCGGAAAACCGGATCCTCGAAACCCTATTGGCCGCCGGAGACCAGTACCTGCGCGCCGGGCAGTACGAGCGGGTCGAAAGGCTGCTGGAGCAGGTGCAGCACGGCATCCAGGTTCATCAAGAGCTCAAACAATATGCCTGGCTGTTCCAGCCCCATATCAACCCGGTGCTGAATGGGATCGAAGCTTTAGATAATTAATCCTGATAAGCGACAAAAAACCGCGGCAGATCAAAGCCGCGGTTTTTAGGTTATCCGCTTTATCTTACGGGCAGCCGGCCAGGAAGGGCAGGACACTGCACCACAGGTTGTTGCTGTCGATAAACCACAAGATCCCGCCGCAAACGCAGGCAAAGGCCACCAGGACGGCGGCGATGATGCCGATCACCAGGCCGGGGCTGCGCCGCTTGACCGGGGGAAGCGGTTCTCCCATGGGACCCGGGGGTACCTGGCCTGAAAAGGCGGGGGGTTGGGATATAGGGCGCGGTCCGACCTGCATGGGCGGCGGAGGCGCGGGGGGCTGGTGCATCGCCGGACGGGCAGCGACGGCCGCGATGGTTGCATCGGGGTCAAAGGTCACCGGTTCGAAACCTACATTGACATGCTCGCCCAGGGTGATGACATCCCCCGCGCGGAGGATGTAGGGTCCGATCAGGCGCTGCCCGTTGACCGAGGTGCCGTTGGTCGATCCCAAATCTTCCAAAACGTAGCCACCCGCCTGGAGCACCAGACGGGCATGCCGCCGGGATATTTCGGCGTCGTTGATGACAATGTCGTTGCTCAAGTCCCGGCCAATAAACATTTCGTTTTTTTCCAGGGGAGCGACCTTACCCTGATTTGGCCCGGAATGCATCACCAGTTGATAGCTTGGACCAGCCATGTTCTCCTCCTTATGGGCAGCGTCGTATTCAGTTTAATAAGATTGCAAGAAAATGTCAAACCAATCTAACTCATTTTTTGAAATGAGTATCCGCCAATTTCGCCCTGGACCAAAGCATCCAGGACAGGCGAATGAAGCGAATAAAATGAAAGAATATAACAGGATATTCAGGATGAACAGGATAATAGCATAGAATACCTTTTCGTTCTTAGCGGCTTCGCGGTTAAGTTTTTAATTCCTGCACGAGGGCGCTTTCGACCATGCGGTAGCCAAACACGTCTGAGAACGACCTGGTTACCCGGTCCATGATCTCATCCATTGTGGGAACGGGGTGCAAGAAATCCGCCAGGCTGACCATGCTGACTTCCTTTAGACCGCAAGGGATGATCCCCTCCCAGTAGCGCATGTCCGGATCGACGTTCAGGGCAAAACCATGCCGGGAGATCCCTTTAACGTCCACCTTGACCCCGATTGAAGCGATCTTCGCGGGCTGCTTTCGCTGGGCCGAACCCTCCGGGCAGCGCAAGCAGCGGGAGGCTACGTCCGCCTGCACCCATACACCGGTCAGCCCGGGAAGCTGACCACAGGCCAACCCCAGGCCGGACAGGGTAAGGATCAAGGTCTCCTCCAGGCGGCGCACGTAACCCACATAATCGGCCTGGGGCAGGCGATCGCTGCTCCAGCCAGGCGAAGGCGCCAGGGGCAGCAGCGGGTAACCCACCAACTGGCCGGGACCGTGATAGGTCACATCTCCGCCGCGGTCCACCCAGTAGACGGAAACCCCCTGGCGCTCGCGCTCAGCCTCATCCCAGACCAGGTTTTCGGCGGCTGCCCGCCTTCCCAGGGTGTAGGTATGCGGGTGCTCCAGGAGCAAAAGCGCTGGGGGGTGCTCTCCTTGCGCGATGCGCTCCGCCAGCCGGTTTTGAAGATCCCAGGCTGGCTGGTAAGGGATGCTGCCAAGCTGGTAGACGTGACAAATTTTTTCGGGGTCCATACGATAATTTACTCGAAAGCTGTCAGCGATTAGAAGAGCGATCCGCGGATTACGCGAATTTCAATCTATCTGGGGACATGCAGATTGCCGAGACGGGCCGATCATGGACTATAACGCTAAGGCGCAAAGAAAAAAGGTGAATAAATCGTTGTTCAATAACCCCATACCTTCAAGTCCCAATGAACAGATCCTTTTCTCTACGCTCCCCCGGGCGCGGCTCGGGATAAGCGCGCATATACATTTCTTTTTTGCGGTACACGTTGAGCAGCCAGCCCTGGAACCCGCGCGACATACCCACCCCGCCCTGGCTGGCGTGGCAGGCAGCGGCTTCGGCGCGGATGGTTGCAACCGAGGAGAAGTCGACTTCCGCGTGGGTAGGAAAATCTTCGATGGCCAGCGAGATCAGATCGATATCCCCATTACGGCCCCAACGGCGCGGGTCGCGGCCAAACAGCGGCAGCAGCCGCACGATCAGGCGCAAGAAACCGCGGCTGATGGTCTGGAAATACAGTTTTTTGGGTTGGTAAGGCGGCAGACCTTCTGGGTCGGGGTACAGGTTTGGATCGCCGGCGGCGTGGAATGCCTTGACCGTAGCCTGTTGGATATGAATGTGGTCCGGGTGGCGGTACCCGCCGATCGGGTCGAAGGTGATCACCACCTGGGGGCGCAGCTTGCGGATGTAGTGGGTCACCGCGGCAGCGACTTCGTCGAGGGGATGGGCAATTTGGGCGTCCGGATGCTGGTTATCCGGCGAGCCGGGCATCCCCGAGTCGCGGTAGTCCAGGTAATGCACCCCGGTCAGGCCCAGCTTCCCCGCCGCGCAGCGCAGCTCCGAAACGCGCAGATCGGCGATCGAGGCGAAACCTTTCATGTCTTCGGGGGCCACCATGCCGGCCTCCCCGCGCGTAGCGCATACCAGGTGTACCTCGACCCCCAGGCGCGCATAGAATGCCAGGGTACCGCCCATGCCAAACGATTCGTCATCCGGGTGGGCCAGGACGGCCAGCAGCACTTTATTGTGTCCGTTAGAGGAAAAATTATTCGTAGTTTGGTCCATATTGTAAATGATTATAATCCTAAGTAAGAAATTTTCCAGCCAAAGGCATGAAAAAGTATCCGCGAATTGCGCGAATTTCGGTAATTTCGCGGATATCAAGGATCTCGCGCTCACCTGGCAAGTACCCCAGGTGCAGGAAGACGCAAAGGCGCAAATAAAAAAACTTAGGTTACAATACGGGTATGCAGGTGATTTTAACCCACGAGCAGGCCGATTTCGACGCCCTGGCGGCGCTGCTTGGGGCATCCCTCTTACAGGAAAACGCGGTGGCTGTCTTGCCGCGCAAGATGAACCGCAACGCGCGCGCTTTCCTGAACCTGTACGGCGCGGATTTGCCGTTCGTGGAGCCGCGCGACCTACCCGCTGCACCGATCGAGGCCGTGACCCTGGTGGATACCCAGTCCATGATCACCCTTAAAGGCGCCAGTACCAAAACCCAAGTGCAGGTGATCGACCACCACCAGCTGCGTCCTGACCTTCCGGAAGATTGGCAGGTAAACATCGAACGGACAGGCGCGACCACGACCCTGTTTGTCGAGGGCATCCAGGAAAACAACCTGCACCTGCCGGTCACTTATGCCACCCTGCTCTTGCTGGGGATCTACGAAGACACGGGGTCTCTGACCTACTCCAGCACCACGGCCCGCGACATCCGCGCGGCGGCATTCCTGGTCGAACAGGGGGCCAGCCTGCGCACAGCGGTCAAATTCCTGAACCCACCCTTATCCGCGGAACAGCGCCGGGTCTACGAGCGTTTGCTGGCATCCGCGGAATGGCTCCACATTCAGGAGCAGAATGTCGTGGTCGCCTGCGCGGATGCCCAGGATATGCACGAAGAAATTTCCAGCGTGGCGCACAAGATCCGCGATCTGCTGGATCCGGACGCGCTCTTCCTGCTGGTGACGACCAGTGAAGGCGTGCGCCTGGTAGCCCGTTCGACCACCGAGCGGATCGATGTCGGGGGGGTTGCCGCCCACTTCGGTGGAGGCGGGCACGAACGCGCCGCGGCCGCGCTGATCCGGGTCGAGGAGCATTCCAAAGACGGTGGGGAGGCGGAGCGGAAACTGAACGAGGTCCACCAGGAGCTGGCGCGCATCCTGCCCCAGAAGATTCACCCGGCTATCACCATTGGCCAGATCATGTCGCGCCGGCCGCGCCTGCTATCGCCGACCACCACCGCGGAGGAAGCCGGCCAGTTGATGCAGCGTTACGGCTACGAGGGCTATCCGGTGGTCTCAGAAGGCAAGGTGATCGGTCTGTTGACCCGGCGGGCCGTGGACCGAGCCCTGGCGCATAAACTCAACCTGCCGGCTGCCAGCCTGATGGATGCCGGCGAGATCACCGTCCACCCCGAACAGGCCCTCGAGCATTTACAGCGGGTGATGACCGGCAGCGGCTGGGGCCAGGTGCCAGTGGTGGACCCGGGCAGCGGGGATGTGATCGGGATCGTCACCCGCACCGACCTGCTCAAAACCCTGGGGAATGAAGCCCAGATTCCCACCCGCCAGAACCTGACCCACCGGCTGGAAGGCGCGCTCCCCACCGCTCGCCTGCAGCTGCTCAAGCTGGTGGCCGAGCAGGCGGCCGAACAGCGCGCGGCGCTGTATATCGTGGGAGGTTTTGTCCGCGATTTGCTGCTGGAGCGACCCAGCCAGGACTTCGACGTGGTCGTCGAAGGCGACGCTATCGCCCTCGCACGCCGGATGGCGGCCGAATTTGGCGGACAGGTCACCAGCCATGCCCGCTTTGGCACGGCCAAGTGGGAGGTCAGCGCCATCAAGCCCGAGCTGGCAGCGCGCCTGGGAGAGAAGACCGCGCTCGACCCGGCGGACCTCCCCGACAGCCTGGACCTGATCACCGCGCGAACCGAATTCTACGAACGCCCTACCGCGCTCCCCACCGTGGAACGCAGCAGTATCAAGCTGGACCTGCACCGGCGTGATTTCACCATCAACACCCTGGCGCTGCGCCTGGACGGCCGGCATTACGGCGAGCTGCACGACTACTGGGGCGGGTTGGACGATCTGAAGCAGAGCCAGGTGCGGGTGCTGCATTCGCTGTCTTTTATCGACGATCCAACCCGCATTCTACGCGCAGTGCGCTTCGAGCAGCGTTTTGGTTTCCAGATCGAATACCGCACCCTGCAGCTGATGAGCGAGGCGCGCGAGCTGCTCAAACAGGTGTCCGGCGACCGGATCCGGCATGAGCTCAACCTGATCCTGGCGGAGGAACGGTCGGAAGCTATTCTGAACCGGCTTGAGGAGCTGCGTCTGCTGGAAGCCATCCACACGGACCTGCCCTCGCGCATCCCAGGGGATTGGAAGTCGCTCCCCCCACCGGAATGGGGAATCCCCCACCGGTTGGGTGGGGTCCCCATCCAGCGCATCCTGGCCTATACCCTGTGGTTCTCCGGTCTGACAGTGGAGCAGGCGCGCAGCATCGGCAGCCGCATTAAACTCTCGCGGGGAATGCAGGAGATCGTCCAGGCTGCCGTCCAACTGGCCGGCGAGCTGCCCGGCCTGACCCAGCTGCCTCCCAGCCAGGTGACCGCCCGGCTGGATGGGCTGCCGCTGCCGGCGCTGTACGCAATCTACCAGCTGGTAGACCTTGAGGATCAGAAAGCGCTGCTCTACCAGTATGCCACTCGCTGGCGCAAGGTGATGCCTTCCGCCAACGGGGATACGCTGCGCCAATCCGGGCTGGATCCCGGGCCGCAGTACCGCGATATCCTGGAAACGCTGCGCGCCGCCTGGCTGGACGGCCAGATCCATACCACCGAACAGGAGCAGGCCATGTTCGATGCGCTTCTCAAACGAGCGTTGGCCTCCCAGTCTACGGACTAACCACCATGGAACTCGAAAAACCTGTCTGGTTGGCTCACATACAGATCCGCCAGGTCCGCGAAAACGATCTACCCGGACTGGAGTGGGATGGCGAGTACGCCCATTTCCGCAAGCTGTATACGGAAGCCTTCGAGCGTACCAAACGCGGGCGGTCGGCCATGTGGGTGGCCGACCTGCCCGGAGTAGGGTTGATCGGGCAGGCGTTTATCCAATATGTGTGCGACCGGCCCGAGCTGGCGGATGGTAGCAGCCGGGCGTATATCTATGCATTCCGCGTACGCGGTCCATATCGCGGCAACGGTTTAGGGACTCAGCTGCTGGAGATCATCGAAAAAGATCTGCGGGTGCGCGGTTTCCGCTGGGTTACATTAAATGTGGCCCGCGATAACCTCAAAGCCCGCCGGTTGTACGAGCGGAACGGTTACCAGGTGGTCGCTCCGGAACCGGGGTTGTGGTCGTATCAGGATGAAAAAGGCGGCTGGCATTCCATGGAAGAGCCGGCCTGGCGTATGGAAAAAGATTTATGGTGAGGGCTGGGAAAGAAACTCCATCAGCTCTGCGCCGCTAAGGTCCTTTTGCAGCGCAGCCTCCATTTGATCGATTGAGAAACGCACCCCGCTCGACTCTTGCGCGGCTTTGAGAGTCAGATCCACCAACCCCGGACGCGGCCCCGGGACCTGATCACGGGGGAAATCGAACAGCACCTGAAGGACCGGCTTTACCCGTTCCCCGGCAGCCTGTATGTCTCGAATATCCGCCACCTGGACTTCCAGATAATAATCCGTCTCCATCACCGCGAAATATTGGATGTCGCCGTCCTGCTCGATGCAGTTCTCGCCAAACGCCGCCGCACGGGCACTGGCAGCGCCGATCCCGGCATTTTCCAGGGCTGTTTGCAGGTGCTCAGAGAGCTCGGGGAGAGCCTGGGTGGCCCAGTTGAACGCACAGGGCCCAGGGGAAGGAGTGGCGCCGCTGGCAAGGGGAACCGGAGTGAGAGTTGGGGTGGGCGATGGGCTCACCGGCGTCGGTCCTGTATCCACGGGCGGCCGCTGGATTTGGATTCCTACGCAGGCGGTTAGGAAGAAAAGCAGGGTGAGAGAGATCAGGAGTCGGTTCATGTTTTCCTCGTGCATATTACCCAATAGACGGTAGGTGGCCGGGTTCGGTTCCAAATCCGTTAAAAAAACTAAAACACGAAGAGACGAAGAACACAAAGAAAATCCTCAAATAAAAGCAAGCGGATAGGATTATATTTGGTTAGGAGTCTTGTGCATCCGGTATCGGCCCCCTCCTGGCCCATCCAAAGCCCTGGGCACACCCCATCCGCGGGGGAATAAATCCCCCCGCTAGTTTTGCAAAGCCGGCTTGCGCCGGCTCAACCGAATTCCCCGGGGATTTTTCAGCCGGCGCAGCCGGCTTCGCAAACGTAGAGGGTGGCTTCAGCCGCCCTCGGCCCTCGACCCGCTACCCCCGCGGCGTTTGCGGTTTGAGCCCCTCCCTAAAATGCGTTTTTCAGCATTTTGGGGAGGGGTTGGGGAGGGGTACCACCAGCGGCGAGCGCAGATAGGCTTAGCATAAAACCCTCCTGACCAGCGCTAACCCCCTCCTGACCTCCCAGCTGGACCAAAACATCCCCTGGATAGAACACCAGGGACTACGCCAGCCCCAGAGGCTGCCCTGGCCCACCCTACGGGCAGCCACCTACGGCTGGGCAAACGGGGGAGGAATTCTTCCCTGGTCCGCTCGGCCTCCCTCCCCGTTTGCGGGTCGAAGATCCTGGTGCCTTCCCCAGGGGAGGGCCGGCGTAGTCCCTGCGAAGTCCCTGCGTTAGTCACTGGTGTACTGTCCAGGGAGTGTTCTGTCCAGGGAGTGTAGTTGCCAGGGGGGTGGGGTCGAACGAAGGTTTCCCCTATATAATTGGATTAACGTTCCAATCTGGAAGCTCCGTGCGGGAGAAGACCGGTGTAGGGTCAGCACCCGACAGTAAATGGCAATTGGCCAAGCATATGGTCATGCTCGCATTGTCAACCCTCTCCCAACCCGTTGGCGCGCCAAAATCCAAAAAGCAGGATTTTGGGGGAGGAGTTCAGTGGCTGGCATGCCAAAATTCAAGAGGCAGGATTTTTAGGGAGGAAGGGGCCCTCTCCAAAATCGCTTTTCATTTTGGGGAGGGGTTGGGGTGGGGTGGTTTTGATCTTTGACAAGAACGAGGTCATCCCTTAAAATATAAAGGTTGCGTTCAGCCCAGATCTATAAGGATTCCATTCATGAAAGAATATTCTACTGAGTCCATCCGAAACATTGCGCTGGCCTCGCACAGCGGCGCAGGCAAGACGATCCTGACCGAAGTATTCTTGCATTACACCGGCGCAACCACCCGCATGGGTAAGGTTGAAGATGGTACGACCGTTTCTGATTTTGAGGACGAGGAACACCGGCGTAGGATTTCTCTCTCCACTGCGGTGATCCCGATCGAATATAAGAACCACAAAATCAATTTTCTGGATACCCCCGGATACACCGACTTCGTGGGCGAGGTCATCTCGGCCCTGCGCATCGTCGACGGCGCTGTTCTGCTGGTCGATTCGGTAGCCGGGATGGAAGTGGGAACTGAGGTGGCCTGGAACTACTGCAACGCTCAAAATCTGCCGCGTATGGTGGTGATCAACAAAATGGAGCGCGAGAACGCCAATTTCCAGAAGGCGCTGACCTCGGTCCAGGAATACGCGGATGTGCGCCTCATTCCCATCCAGCTTCCCCTGGGTGAGAAAGCCGCCTTCAAGGGCGTGATCGACCTGATCTCGATGAAAGCCCTCGTGGGGGATGGAAAAACTCCTACCGATATCCCCGACGAATATCAGTCCGCAGCCGAAGAGGCGCGGGTGGCGCTGGTGGAAGCGGCCGCCGAAGGGGAAGACAGCCTGCTGGAGAAATACCTGGAGGGCGGCGAGCTCTCCCCCGAAGAAGTCACCCACGGGTTGAAGGCCGTGGTCAAAGCCGGCAGTTTCGTGCCCGTCCTGGTCGCCAGCGGCCAGCAGGAGATCGGGGTTGGTGCGCTCCTGGACGCGGTGATCAACCTGATGCCCTCTCCCGCCGAAGCCCCGCCGGCCGTTGCCCAGGGCAAGGACGGCGAGGAACAATTATCCGCCAAAGACAGCGGCCCGCTGGCCGCCTACGTGTGGAAAACCACCGCGGACCCCTTTGTGGGCAAACAGACCTTTTTCCGCGTGTATTCCGGGGTGATCAATTCGGATACGCGGGTGTGGAACCAGACCAAGGGTGTCGAAGAACGCCTTGGCACCCTGAGCGTCCCGCGCGGGAAAGAGCAAATTCAAACCAAAGTATTCCATGCCGGGGATATCGGCGTCGTCCCCAAGCTCGGCGAGACCTCCACAGGGAATACCCTGTGCGACAAAGGCCACCCGCTGACCCTGCCGCTGCCCGAATACCCGACCGCCCTCTACCGGGTGGCCATCTCCCCCAAGACCCAGGCCGATTCGACCAAGATCAGCCCCACCCTGACGCGGCTGTGCGAAGAGGACATGACCCTCACCTGGCGCAACGAACCGGCCACCAGCCAGACCATCTTGCAGGGCATGGGCGACCAGCACATCGAAGTCGCCATCCGGCGCGCCGAATCCAAGTTCCAGGTGGGGCTGACCATCGAAGAGCCCAAAGTCCCCTATACCGAAACGATCACCAAGAAGGCCCAGGCCATGTACCGCCACAAGAAACAGACCGGCGGCTCCGGGCAGTTTGGCGAGGTGCACCTGCGGGTCGAGCCGCTGGCCGACAGCGACTTCGAATTCGTCAACGATGTGTTTGGCGGCGCGATCTCGAACTCTTACATGAGCCCGATCGAAAAAGGCATCCGCAGCACCATGAAGGAAGGCATTATCGCCGGTTTCCCGGTGACCCGGGTCAAAGTCTCGGTCTTCGACGGGAAGGAACATCCGGTCGACTCCAAACCGATCGCCTTCGAAATTGCCGGGCGCGAGGCCTTCAAGCTGGCCTTCAAAGACGCCTCGCCCGTCTTGTACGAGCCGATCATGAGCGTCAAGATCATCGTCCCCGAAGCCAACATGGGCGATATCCTGGGCGACCTGAACACCCGCCGCGCGCGCGTGATGGGGATGGAGAGCGACAAGGGCCGTTCGATCGTCTCCGCTAACGTGCCGCTGGCCGAGATGCTGCGCTACACCACCCAGCTTCGTTCGATGACGGGCGGGCGCGGAATCTTCACCATGGAGATCGACCACTACGAGGTAGTCCCTTCACACATTACCAGCGAGATCATGGCTGCCCGCCAGAAAGAACTGGCCAACCGCAAGGAAGAGTAAAGGATATTTCAAGAGATATCCACGAAGGGCACGAAGGAACACGAAAGAATTTAGCAAAAGACCCCAGCCAACGAGCTGGGGTCTTTTTCGTTAGATATAAAAAAACCTATCTTGTAAGATAAATGCGCCCGGCGCACCCTGACAGGACGAAGCATGTGGAGAACGCCCGGAGTCGGCTGAGCGGAGACCCCAACCCACCCTCCAAATCACTAATTGACGGATCACGAGTTGACGAATTATAATCCTGGATCATGCCCATAGATTATCTACAGCAATTCTGGGATGATCTGCTCTCCAGGCAGCCGGAGCGTATCCGGGAGAGCTTTGCTGGCCTGGACGCGGATACCCGCCAGGCGGTGATCGAGCATCTTAATCGTATGGCCAGCGAAGAGGGCTGGCATCCTTCCCAAAAAGAATCAGCCCAGATCGCGCTGCAGGCCATATCCCATTCCCCAGGAGACCCATCGAGCCAGCATGAAACGCATTGAATTCATCCAACATAAAGGCAAGCCAATTCTCACGCTAAATTTTTCCGGCTGCAGCCCCGCGGAGGTCCTGAAAGTTATCGAGGAAGCCCGCCCAATCTTTGCCAGCCAGCCGCACAATTCGGTCCTGGCGCTGGACGTGGTGAACGATGCCCATTTCGACATAGAGGTGGTGGAGGCCTTGAAAAACTTTACCGTCCACAACAAACCTTATGTCAAAGGGGTGGCGGTGGTGGGTGTGACCGGTCTGCAAAAGCTCCTCCTGCAGAGCATCCAGACCTTTTCAAAGCGCAATATCTACCTCTTCGACGGCGTCGAGCAGGCTAAAGACTGGCTGGTCGGGCTTTCGTAGCGGGATAACGGGTATAATGCAAGCTGCGTTTTGGATCGGTTGGTTGAACTTTTAACACAAAAAACTTTACCGCGAAGGATTGGGCGGTGAGGAGCAAGAAGGAAAGGATGGTCCACGCGCATATGAATATTACCGTGTTTGGCGGGGCACAGCCGAAGCCGGGCGACCCCGCCTATCAAGAGGCACTCCGTTTGGGTTCGCTGCTGGCCTACCAGGGCCACACCGTGCTGACCGGCGGCTATATCGGTACCATGGAGGCTGTTTCGCGCGGGGCCTGCGAGGCCGGCGGGCACGTGGTCGGGGTAACCTGCCAGGAGATCGAGACGTGGCGCGCAGTGTCCGCCAACGCCTGGGTGCGCGAAGAGCGCCATTTCAACAGCCTGCGCGAGCGCCTGTTCGCCCTGATCGACGGCTGCGATGCCGCCATGGCGCTGCCCGGTGGAGCCGGGACCCTGGCCGAGATCGCGATCATGTGGAACCAGATGATCGTCGACGCCATCCCCTCGCGCCCGCTGATCCTGGTCGGAAAAGCCTGGGAGCAGATCTTCGCCGCCTTATTCGACGGGTTGGGCAGCTACGTTCCCGAGCGTGACCAGCGCAGGCTGGTATTTGTGGAGAATATCGATGATGCGGTGAAGGCTCTGGAGAGCGTGGAACGTAAAGCGTAATCCGTAATCCGTAAGAATTCCTCACGTGTTACAAATTGCGTATCACTAATCACTCCTTTTTATAAACACTCTATCTTAAATTCTTTCCTTGGGATTCTTTCTTCAATGAGCGACGAAAAACTTCCTACCCGCACTGAAAATTATTCCGAATGGTACAACCAGGTCATCCTGCGCGCCGAGATGGCCGATTACGCGCCCGTGCGCGGCTGTATGGTCGTGCGTCCGTACGGCTGGGCGCTCTGGGAAAATATCCAGGCTTCTCTCGACCGGCGGTTCAAGGCCACCGGGCACGTCAACGCGGCTTTCCCGCTGTTGATCCCCATGTCCTTCCTCGAAAAAGAAAAGGAACACGTCGAGGGCTTCTCCCCCGAGCTGGCCGTGGTGACCATCGGCGGCGGGGAAAAGCTGGAAGAGCCCCTGGTGATCCGCCCCACATCCGAGACCATCATCGGGCACATGTATTCAAAATGGATCCGCTCTTACCGCGACCTGCCGATCCTGATCAACCAGTGGGGCAATGTGGTGCGCTGGGAGCTGCGCACGCGGCTGTTCCTGCGCACCCTGGAGTTCTACTGGCAGGAAGGCCACACGGCGCACGCTACCGCGGAAGAGGCCGAAGAGGAGACGTTACGCATGCTCAACGTCTACACCCGCTTCGCGGTGGACGACGCCGCCGTCCCGGTGGTCCCGGGACGCAAGAGCAGCGCCGAAAAATTCGCGGGCGCAGCGCGCTCTTATTCGATCGAAGCCATGATGGGTGATACGCGCGCGTTGCAGGCCGGTACATCGCACAACCTGGGCCAGAACTTTGCCAAAGCCTTCGAGATCCGCTACCTGGATGCCCAGAACGAGCTGCAGTACTGCTGGACGACCTCCTGGGGATTCTCGACCCGCTTCGTGGGAGCCATCATCATGACCCACGGCGACGACCAGGGGTTGGTCCTGCCGCCCAAGCTGGCGCCCATCCAGGTGGTCATCGTGCCCATCTTCCGCAGCGACGCGGAGAAGGCGCTGGTCATGCCGGTGGTCGAACGCGTGCGCCAGGAGCTCAGCCCCTTCCGCATCCACGTCGACGACCGCACAGAGGTCACCCCGGGTTTCAAGTTCAACGATTGGGAGCTGCGCGGGGTGCCGCTGCGCATCGAGATCGGCCCCAAGGATGTCGAAAAAGGCACGCTGGCCGTGGCGCGCCGGGATATGCCCGGTAAGGCGGGGAAATCCTTTATCACCCAGGACCAGCTGGCCGGGCAGGTGGCCGAGTTCCTCAGCGATATCCATGCCTCGCTGTTCGACAAGGCGCGCACCTTCCGCGACGAGCATATCTTCGACCCCAAGGATTATGAAGAGCTCAAAGAGGTCGTCAAGCAAGGTTGGGCATTCTCCTGGTGGTGCGGAAGCGCGGAATGCGAGACAAAGATCAAAGAAGAGGCGAAGGCAACCACCCGCTGCATCCCCCTGGAGCAGCCGGGTGGAACCGGGAAATGCATTTACTGCGGCCAACCCGCCAGCGAAAAAGTGTATTTCTCCCGCGCGTATTAATCTCCCATTTGGGAGGTATGCATTGCCTGCCATCCAACTTGCTCGCCTACGCATTCAGGTCGCTCAACTGGTCGATACGCTATCACAGCCTGCGCAGTTCGTGCGCAAGCTGCATGATATGCTCGAGTTTTACGCCGACCGCATCTACCGGCGCGGGCAATCCGGAGCAGCACCCCCGCGCCTGCCCCACTACCAGGTCCCGCCCCAGGTGCTGCGCCAGATCGAGAATGACCTCACCCCCCTGGCCGCGGCCGACCCCGCCGCGGCCCTGGCGCTGGCCGATGTTCTTTGGGAGGATGGGTACGTTGAATCGCGCCTGCTGGCGATCCACCTGATCTGCGTGCTCCCTCCCGATCCGCCCGAACGCATCTTCATGCGCCTGCGCCTGTGGGCACAGCCCATGGAAGAACCGCGCGTCCTGGAACAACTCCTGGCCAGTGGAAAGTCCAGGCTGCAGCGTGAGCACCCCGAGCTTTGGCTGGAACAGGTGCAGCGCTGGGTGCAGGAGCAAAACCCGGGGCTACAGGGGATCGGTTTGCAAGCCCTGGTATCCATGGTCAATGACGAGAGCTACCAGAACCTGCCCTCGCTCTTCCGCATCCTGATGCCGATGATGAGCTCGATCTCCAGCGGGCTGCTGCCAGACCTGATCACCGTTGTCGAAGGCCTGGTACGGCGCTCCCCGGCAGAAACCGCCTACTTCCTGCGCCAGGCGCTCAGCCTGGGCCGCGAAACCGGCGCCGCCCGCCTGGTGCGCAGGTGCCTGCCGCTCTTCCCAGCCGAGCTCCAAACCAGCCTGCGCGCGGCATTGGTGTCCACGTTGAAGACGGAATAATGATTAATTCCTGTGGTATAATAACCCCCACTGACTGGACCTACCCGCGGCTTCCGGCTGCGAGTATGGAGACCTGCTCAATATTTTATAGAGGAGTTAGCAGACGTCATGACCCTTACTAAAGAAGCTAAGGATAAGTTGATCCAGGAATTTCACGTTCACGATAATGATACTGGATCTCCTGGCGTGCAAGTCGCCATATTGTCCACGCGGATCAACCAGCTCACCGAGCACCTACGCGCCAACAAACACGATAATTCGTCCCGGCGCGGGCTGCTCAAGTTGGTCGGCCAACGCAGGCGGTTACTGGCCTACTTGCGACGGACGGATTTTGAACGATACCTCGCGCTGACCGAACGCCTGAACATCCGCAAACAGAAGTAGGGAAACAACGACGAGTAGATGGTTCGAAACATTCCCATCTACTCGTTTTGTTTTTCCATCGCCCAACAAATTGGGCCCAAATCGTCAAACTTCGACTGGAAGGTGACGATCACGTGATTAGCCTGCCGGTTGGGAATTGAAAGGGGGTGAGGACTCCGTCCTCGCTGGCTTTCAGTCCCTGACCAGGTGGGAGACCAGAGGATAGAAAGGTTATGAAACCCGAAAGTATTAAATTTAATACCCAAGTTGGGCGAGACCAGATCACCATTGAGACCGGCAAGCTGGGCGGTCAGGCAGGTGGAGCAGTAACCATCCGCCTGGGTGATTCGATGGTTTTCGCCGCTGCCACCATGGGTGGCATCCGTGAGGGGATCGATTTCTTCCCCTTATCGGTTGAATACGAAGAGCGCATGTACGCGGGCGGACGCATCCCCGGTTCCTTCTTCCGCAAGGAAGGCCGTCCCACCGAGGAGGCTATCCTCACCGCGCGGCTCACCGACCGTCCCATCCGTCCGCTCTTCAACAAAGAGATGCGCAATGAAATCCAGGTGATCATCTTCTCGATCTCCGCGGATGGAGAACACCCTCTGGACATCCTGGCCATCAACGCGGCCTCCGCGGCATTGATGATCTCGGACATCCCCTGGGGCGGACCGGTAGGCGCCGTGCGCGTCGGTCGGATCGATGGTCAAATGATCCTCAACCCGACCTTTGCTGAAATAGAAGAATCGGATCTCGATCTGCGTCTCGCTGGCACCCGCGATGCCATCCTGATGGTCGAATGCGCTGCCGAAGAGATCGGCGAAGCGGACATGGTAAAAGCCCTGGAATTTGGCCACCAGGCCATCCAACCTCTCATCGATCTCCAGGAAGAGATGGCCGCAAAAGTCGGTAAACCCAAGCGGGAAGTCGTCCTCTACCAGGCGGACCAAACCCTCGAAGAGCAGGTCTATACGCGGGTGGCCGGGCCAATCGAAGAACTCCTCGACAAGCCCTATAAGAAAGCGGACCTGTACGGCGGCGTCGATGCGCTCGAAGCGATTGTTGCGGCTGAGTTTTCGGCGGATGACGAAACCCGCAAACCGGCCGTTGTGTCTGCCTTTGAAGAGGCTTACCGGCGGGTGGTTCGCGATCGGATCATCAACCGCTCGATCCGCCCGGATGGGCGCGGTCCCAAAGATATCCGCCCGATCTGGTGCGAGGTAGGTTTTAGCCCGCGGGCACACGGCTCTGGTATCTTCACCCGTGGAGAGACCCAGGTACTGACCCTGGCTACCCTGGGTACCCCCAAGGAGGCCCAGGAGCTGGACAGCCTGACCCCCACCGATTCCAAGCGCTACATGCACCATTACAATTTCCCGCCCTACTCGACTGGCGAGGTCAAACCGCTGCGCGGTTCATCCCGCCGCGAGATCGGTCACGGCGCGCTGGCCGAACGGGCCCTGCTCCCGGTCATCCCTCCCGAGGCGGAGTTCCCCTACACACTGCGCCTGGTATCGGAAGTTCTGTCTTCAAACGGCTCCTCTTCCATGGCTTCGGTGTGCGGTTCGACTCTGGCGTTGATGGATACGGGCGTGCCGATCAAGGCCCCGGTGGCCGGTGTGGCCATGGGTCTGATCAAAGAAGGCGACCGCTATGCAATCCTGACCGATATCCAGGGGTTGGAAGATCACCTGGGAGATATGGATTTCAAAGTTGCCGGAACCGATAAGGGCATCACCGCGCTGCAAATGGACATTAAGATCAAGGGGCTCACCGCTGAGCTGATGTCGCAGGCCCTCGAGCAGGCGCATGAAGGCCGCATCTTCATCCTGGACAAGATCCTGGAGACGATCCCTGCCCCACGGCCGGAGCTAAAGCCCCATGCCCCCCGCATTACGGTGATCAAGATCCCGATCGATAAAATCGGGGCGATCATCGGCCCGGGCGGCAAGAATATCCGCGCCCTCCAGGAAGAGACCGGGACCAAGATCGACATCGATGATGACGGCTCGGTTTACATCGCTTCCACCAATGGGGTGGGTGAAGCCGCCGCTCGCGAGCGGATCGAGGCCATTACCGAATCCCCGCAGATCGGGCGGATCTACACCGGCAAAGTGGTGCGGACGGCTGATTTTGGGGCCTTTGTCGAGATCTTACCCAACCTGGATGGCATGGTACACGTCTCCCAATTGGATACCGAGCGAGTTGAACGTGTTGAAGACATCGTCCAGGTCGGCGATGAGATTACCGTTATGGTGATCGATATCGATCCATCGGGCAAGATCCGCCTGTCTCGCCAGGCCGTCCTGGAAGGCTGGACAGCCGAAGAGGCGATGGAGCACGACCGTAAAGGTCGCGGCGGACGCCCAGGCGGCGGCGGTGACCGGGGGGGTGGTCGTCCCGGTGGAGACCGCGGTGGACGTCCTGGCGGCGACCGGGGAGGATTCCGCGGGAACGACCGGCGCGGCGGCGGTGGTGGAAATCGCTAAATAAAACGGATTACAAAGAAGGCCCTCGCTGAACAGGCGAGGGCCTTTATTCAGAAAAATCGTTGGACACGGACGAACAACCGGCCCTTTGGCGCGGATCACAGGAACAATCTCGAACAGGGCACCCGCATGCTGGCAACTCTCCTGATCTGGCTGTACCTCATCGTTCTGACCCTGCTGTACGGCTCTTTTTGTATCCACCTCCTCCGGCGTTTCTCTTCATTACCCCACGATATCACTCCCTCACCGGCCGTCGGCGCGGTGCTTGGCCTGGGGCTGATCACTACCCTGGCGGGTTTCCTATCCTTATTCATCTCCTTAAGCTGGCTTGCCAATCTCGCCTTCCTGCTGGGGGCAGCTGCCATCCTGGTTTTCACGCGCAAGCCGCTGGCCCGCACTTTCCGCGCATACATCGAGCAGCTCAGGTCGATCCACCCGCTGGCCTGGCTGTGTTTTGCCGCGATTTTCCTGTTCGTACTGGCGAAAACCGCCGACCAACCTCTAAACTATGACACCGGCCTGTATCACGCTCAGGCAATCCGCTGGATCGAAGAATATCCGGTTGTACCAGGGCTGGGGAACCTGTTCCGCAACCTCGCCTATAATTCGTCCTGGTTTTTACCCTCTGCCCTGACCAGTTTCTCATTCCTGGGTCTGGGCTCTTTCCATGTCCTGGATGGTTTTCTCTTCCTGATTTTCCTCCTATACTGCACTCAGAAATTTTCCGGTCTGATGCGAGGAGAAAACTCTATCAGCAACATCAGCGGGGCGCTACTGCTGTTCCTTTCCCGCTGGTTGTTCGGTCTCGAGCTGTCCTCGCCTGGAACGGACCTTCCCGCGGCCTTGTTAGCGTGGCTGATCTTTATGCTGGGTCTTGAGATGGTCGAAGAACACATGGATCGCTCATTCAATCTGATGGCCGCAATCCTGGTGTGCTTATCCGTATATGCGCTCACCATCAAATTAATCCTGATTCCCATATTGTTGATCCCCCTGGTTCTGATTGTGTGGAACGCCAAACAACTCCGTAAGACCCAGCTGGCTGCCGCGCTGCTGAGCGCGGCACT